>Ga0157367_1000091_pt1 | contig 44674 bp, 39 predicted proteins | sample AttbisABBM2_FD_113142 | JGI IMG/M metagenome (GOLD analysis project Ga0157367, IMG submission 113142) | Fungus gardens microbial communities from leaf cutter ant in Botucatu, State of São Paulo, Brazil - Atta bisphaerica ABBM2 | ecosystem: Host-associated > Fungi > Mycelium > Unclassified ... | reverse complement strand
GTTCAGCCCCATTAACTGGGTGCGCAGTTTGCGTACAGTTTCTGGCTCCAGTATCAGGTTTTTAAAAGTATGACTGACAAGTCCCATCAGTGCGTGATCGTTGGCATTGCAGGTGCATCTGCATCCGGTAAAAGTTTAATCGCCAGTACGCTCTATCGTGAAATTCGCGACCAGGTCGGCGATGAGCACATCGGCGTTATCCCTGAAGATGCCTATTATAAAGATCAAAGTCACCTCACCATGGAAGAGAGGGTTAAAACCAATTATGACCATCCCAGCGCGATGGATCATGATTTGTTATTGCAGCACTTACGTGCGGTAAAGGCAGGGCAGGACATTGAGTTGCCCGTTTACAGCTATGTTGAGCACACGCGTACTCAGGAAACGCTGCAAATTAAGCCTAAAAAAGTCATTATTCTTGAAGGCATTCTCCTGTTAACCGATGCGCGTCTGCGCCAGGAACTGAACTTCTCCATCTTCGTGGACACGCCGCTCGACATTTGCCTGATGCGACGTATGAAACGTGATGTCAATGAACGGGGGCGTTCAATGGATTCCGTCATGAGTCAGTATCAGAAAACGGTCCGCCCCATGTTTTTGCAGTTCATTGAACCCTCTAAACAGTACGCAGATATCATTGTGCCGCGCGGTGGTAAAAACCGTATTGCTATTGATATTCTTAAAGCCAAAATTAACCAGTTCTTCGAGTAGTTTACGTCTCAAAGGACGTGACGCGAGCAGGTTAAAAGCACAGATGCCGCCTGTTCGCTACACTTACTTCATGGAGTTACCGTAATGAGATTATGCGACCGCGATATTGAAGCCTGGCTGGATAGCGGGAAACTGGCGATCACGCCACGGCCACCGGTGGAACGGATCAACGGTGCAACGGTCGACGTACGTTTAGGCAATCAGTTCCGGACATTCAGCGGACATACCGCCGCGTTTATTGATCTGAGCGGGCCGAAGCACGAAGTGAGCGCGGCCCTGGATCGCGTGATGAGTGATGAGATCGTTCTCCCCGAGGGAGAAGCATTCTTTCTCCATCCCGGCGAGCTGGCCCTGGCGGTAACGCTGGAATCTGTGACCATTCCCGACGATCTGGTTGGCTGGCTGGACGGGCGCTCCTCGCTTGCCCGCCTGGGCCTGATGGTCCACGTGACCGCGCATCGTATCGATCCGGGCTGGCAGGGCCGTATCGTGCTGGAGTTCTATAATTCTGGCAAACTGCCTCTGGCACTGCGCCCGGGAATGCTGATTGGTGCGCTCAGCTTTGAACCGCTTTCGGGACCTGCCGCGCGTCCTTATAATCGCCGTGAAAATGCTAAATATCGTGGCCAGCAGGGTGCTGATGCCAGTCGTATCGACAAAGATTAATTCATGAGGATGTGATGAGAAGAGTGATAACCACGCTGGCCATCTTACTGGTGGTGGTCGTAGCGGGATTAACAGCCCTGGTTATGCTGGTCAACCCCAACGACTTTCGCAGCTATATGGTGCAACAGGTCGAACAGCGCAGCGGTTATCAACTCACTATCAATGGCGATTTGCGTTGGCACGTCTGGCCTAAACTCAGCATTCTGGCCGGGCGCATGAGCCTGACCGCGCCCGGTGCAGCCCAGCCCGTGGTCTCTGCAGACAATATGCGGCTGGATGTGAATCTTCTGCCCCTACTATCACATCAGCTGAGCGTGAGCCAGGTGATGCTGAAAAACGCGGTGGTGCGGGTCACGCCAGACAGCACGGCGCAGGTACCGCAAAATGCCCCGCGCGGTCCGCACAACAGCGAGCCTGCATCTTCAGACCGATGGTCTTTCGATATCGGCAAACTCCAACTGATGGACAGCCTGTTTATCTGGCAACAGCCTGGCGGCGATGCGTTCACCTTCCGTAATCTCAACCTGAATATGGAGCAGGATCAGTCGAGCCTGGCAACAATCAATCTCAGCACCAGCCTGACGCGCAACCAGCGCACGGCGATGATCAATCTGAAGGGGCAATTTGATAAATCGCAGTATCCCCATCAGCTCAGTGGTCAGCTCGAACAACTGGATTACGCGTTGTCCGGGGCCAGCCTGCCACCGCAGGGCATTAAAGGTACGCTGAGCTTCCAGGGAAACTGGAATGGCGACAGAAATACCGTTGCCCTGTCCGATCTTAAGCTTAACGCCAACGACAGTGTTCTCAGCGGCAGCGCGCAGGGCGATCTTACAGCTCCGCAAAAGCTGTCTCTGGATCTTCATGCGACCTCACTGGATATGGATAACCTGCTTTTTATCTCTTCGTTAACTCAGCAGGTGAGTGGACAAAGCAGCCAGATTGCTCCTGCGCCGGTGATTGCAGACCAGCGCGAACCCACCAATGCGGACTCGCCGCTCAACGATATCGATCTGGACATAAAACTGCAGGCAGACAGCGCGGTCTGGCGAGGTCTTACGCTCTCAAAACTGGCTGTGGATGCGGTCAACCAACAGGGACTGATGACATTTAATACCTTGTCAGGAACTGTGGGGCAGGGGCGTTTCTCCGTTCCCGGCAGCATTGATATTCGTCAGCCCGTTACGCACGTCAGTTTCAAACCCGTGTTGAGTCAGGTTGATCTTCAGCCTTTACTGAAGGCGTTGGCACTGCCTCAGTCGCTGCAGGGAACCCTTGATCTTAACGGCGAGTTGGCCGGTGATAACCTCACCCTTGAGGACGCGAAACAGAGCTGGCAGGGCAAGGCGGATGTCCGTGTGAGCCATCTGAAACTGGCGCAAATCGACTTACAGCAGATGGTCCGTCGCGCGGTGGCGCGCGTGAGCGATCGCGTTAGCAGCGACGATCAGGTATTGGGACAGGGAATCGATCACATCAGCGGTCAGCTTGCGCTGAAGAACGGCCTCCTGTCCTTTAACCATCTCAGCGGCGAAAGCAAGCAGCTGACGTTACGTGGCGATGGGAGCGTCAACATGGTGCAGCAGCAGTTAGACGTTACATTGGGCCTGACGCTGAGCGGCTGGCTCGGGGATGAAAAACTGGTTGCGGCCTTATCCGATCAGGTGATCCCGTTTCGCCTTTACGGCAGTTGGGAGAATCCGCAATATACGCTCCCGGTTGACGATATGCTGCGCGAGAAGCTGCAGAATGAGGCGAAATCGCGCCTGAATCAGTGGCTTGATCGTCAGCAATTAAAAGGAAATAACGCCACGCAGCCAGACTCGGCACGCCCTTAAGGCGCGGCATGCTGTTGCATGTCAGGCTGCGGCAGAATTTCAACCTTCTGAACCCGGTGCTGTTCAACCTGCAGAGTACGTAAGCGGTAATCCCCCAGGAGGATCTCTTCACCTTCCTGGGGAATATTCTGCAGGCGATCCATCACTAATCCGGCCAGCGTATGATAATTACGCTTCTCATCCAGCGGTAACGTCACGTACATCGCCAGATCCTCCAGCGGCATTTGGCCATTGGCAATCCAGCCACCCGACCCGTTAGGCTGGATATCATAGCGGGCATCGGTTTCGCCTGCTTCATTTGGCAGATTTCCCGCAATGGTTTCCATTAAGTCGCTCAACGTGACCACGCCCTCTACCGAACCAAACTCATCGACCACAAATGCAAAATGTGTGTGACCCTGACGAAACAGCTCCAGCGCTTGTAACAAGGTGATGTGCTCGTGGAACACCAGGGGCTGACGAATCAGGCTGCGTAAATCAAGGGAGTGGTGATGCAGTGACTGATGGAGCAGATCGTTAACATGCACAATGCCGAGCGGCTCTTTGCTGTTGTCCGTAATAACGATGCGCGTATGCTGATTACGATCAAGGTTAGCCATGATCTCCGCCGGATCGTCGCTTAAATCAATGTGCTGAACATCGTGACGCGTCGTCATGATGGTGTTGACATGACGCTGCCCAAGCCCCATCACTCTGGCGATCATCACGCGCTCCTGGCGATTAAACAGCGCGACAGCCTCTCCATCGGCAATCATTGACGAGGTTTTTGCATCCAGTTCCGCCTGTTCGGCTTCGCCACGTAACAGACGTAATACCGCTTCGGCAGTGCGCTGGCGTAACGGACGACCCGCCGACAGCACCTTGCGCCGGTTAAACTGTGCCAGCTGGTTCAGGGCTTCGATTAGCACGGAGAAACCGATCGCCGCATAGAGATAGCCTTTAGGAATAACAAAGCCAAAGCCTTCAGCCACCAGACTAAAGCCAATCATCAGTAAAAAGCTCAGGCACAGAATAACGATGGTCGGGTGACTGTTGACGAAACGGGTAAGGGGTTTACTGGCGAGCAGCATCAATAAAATCGCCACGGTAACCGCCACCATCATGACCGGCAGGTCGTTTACCATACCGACGGCAGTAATCACCGCATCCAGCGAAAAAATCGCGTCCAACACCACGATTTGCGCCACGACAGGCCAGAATTTAGCGCCGCCTTTTTGTTGAGCGTTCTCCTCGTCCTCCCCTTCGAGCCGTTCGTTCAATTCGGTTGTCGCTTTGAACAGCAAAAACAGTCCGCCAAACAGCAGCAGCAGGTCGCGCGCGCTGAAGGCGTGATTAGCCAGCGTAATCAATGGCTGCGTCAGCGTGACCAGCCAGGACAGGGAGGCTAACAGCAGCAGTCGGCACACCAGCGCCATCAGCAGGCCAATCACCCGCGCGCGGTCGCGTGCGGCTGCCGGCAGCTTCTCGACCAGAATAGCGATAAAGACCAGGTTATCGATACCCAGTACCAGTTCAAGAACGATTAGCGTTACTAATCCTGCCCATAGCGAGGGATCGGCCAATACCTCCAGCATGCTTTATTCACCTGAATGTCTAAAAATAAGCTTTGTCTGATGATAGTGGAGAGATGGCCTTGGGACAAATAGCGAGCTTACAGGGTCTTTACGATTTAATTGAATAGCCCATACATTAATTACAGGATAATTCTTCAGCAGATTGATTAATGCGGCGGTGAAGGTAGCGCATAAAGGTTGCAGATTAATGTCACCGTATTTCTCATTCAGAGGAATTTCTTATGCGATTATTCCTGGTGCGAACATGGAATAAATCTGATTTTTTCCTACCTGAAAGCTGAAAATGAGCGGCTTCAATACTTATTACTGGTAGTCTTTTTCCTAAAATAGTCCGGGGATGGCGGGGTCTACTTGTAAACATGCCAGTAATAACTAGTATAGCAACGAGTTAGACAACGCCTGCGCCCGAATCTGTAATTTGCGCAATCAACCGCCTCGGTACGCAGCAGAATGTCAACGCATTCTGCACAAGGACGCTTTGTGCGCAATCGCGCGCGGCGCAGGGAGAAACAGAGGTTATCAGGGCGGTATTGGCAGCGACAGCCAAGGGCGGTAGCGTGTCTGCGTCACCGCTTCGGTTTGATATTTAATCAGCACATTGCTGATAAAGTCAGAGTAATCTGTTGGTATTGTGCACGGTATTATTGGTTTCATAGTCAATGGCAATGGCGTAAATGCCGCAGGAGCTCCCCTCAGAAACGCTCGGGCTTAAGAGACAATGCTGGTCACTTAAGCGTCTGGTGTGGTGGGTTAAGGAAATAAAATAAAGAGTTAAATATGCGCGATAATGAATTTACGTTTAAAAGTCTTATCACCAAATTATTATTGGCTTGTTCTGATTTAATATGTTTCAACGCGGCATTATTTATCGCGATGATGCTAATTAATATGACATCTCCTTCACTGTTATCGGATATGTCTGATCGGGAATTTAATTTAAAAGTTGCTACACACATCTGTCTGTCAGTAATTTGCGTGGGCTGGTTTTGGGTCAGACTGCGCCATTACACCTACCGCAAACCGTTTTGGTTCGAATTAAAAGAAATTTTTCGTACCATTCTCATTTTTTCCGTCATTGAACTGTCGATCACGGCCCTGTCTCAATGGCAGATGTCGCGCTTTGTCTGGCTGTTAACGTGGCTTATCGCCCTGGTGGCAATGCCGGTGTGCCGCGCACTGTCCAAACGCCTGCTGAATAAATACGGCCTGTGGAAGAAGCAGACCATCATTATTGGCAGCAATAAAAATGCCCAGGAAGCGTGGGAGGCTCTGCAAAGCGAAGAGGTTATGGGCTTTGAGGTTATTGCCTTCTATGACGTGGACGGATCCTGCCCACAAGAGCTGATTTCGGGTATTCCGGTGCTGCGCGACGAGCAGGCGCTGTGGAGGCTCACTAACAGTGAAACCCAGTTCATTGTGGCGGTTGAGTTTGAGCAAAGTCAGTATCGTGACATGTGGCTGAAATCGCTGGCGATGCATAACTGCCGCTCTGTTTCAGTGATTCCTACCTTACGTGGGGTGCCGCTGTACGGCACTGACATGGCTTATATCTTCAGCCATGAAGTCATGATCCTGCGTGTTCAGAATAACCTGGCCAAACGTACCTCACGCTTCCTGAAGCGCACGTTCGATATCTTCGGGGCACTCTCCATCATTTTGATGCTGTTACCGGCGCTGCTAGTGCTGGGATTCCTGGTGGGACGTGATGGCGGGCCGCCTATTTATGGTCACGAACGCGTCGGCCTGAACGGGCGTAAATTTAAATGCCTTAAGTTCCGTTCAATGGTGATCAACTCGAAAGAAGTGCTTGAGGAAGTCTTGCGAACCGATCCGGTTGCCCGTGCTGAATGGGATAAAGATTTTAAACTCAAAAACGATCCCCGTATTACTAAAGTCGGTCACTTTATTCGTAAAACCAGCCTTGATGAGCTGCCGCAGTTGTGGAACGTCGTACGCGGCGACATGAGCCTGGTCGGGCCGCGCCCGGTTATTGAAGACGAACTGGCGCGTTATGCGGGCGATGTCGATTACTACCTGATGGCAAAACCGGGTATGACCGGATTGTGGCAGGTGAGCGGCCGTAACGATGTGGATTATGAAACGCGCGTCTACTTCGACTCATGGTATGTAAAAAACTGGTCGCTGTGGAACGACATTGCAATTTTGTTCAAAACCGTGGGTGTGGTTTTGAAACGTGATGGTGCTTATTAGCCGCAAAAGAGCCTCTGTCAGCCGCGCGCCGAAGTGCCACTTCAGGTTCCGGCGGGCAGATTTCTCTAAAAAAAAGCGGTACGGCATTGATAAACCGAAATGTTCTGCTTTGCTTTATTCCGTTCCGGGTAAAGCGCGTGATGGGTACAAGACAGGAGCTAAGAATAATGAACGACATGTTCAGGGCCTGAGTCAGGATAGCTTACTTTTTTCGAGCGCTTACACAGCGGCGTATTCGCCTCTATCAAACATTAACTGATAGCGAAGATCTAAATGATTACAATGAAAATGAAGATGATACCTGTTCTGGTATCTGCAACTTTTATGGCCGGGTGTACTGTCGTGCCGGGGCAAAATTTATCCACTTCGGGAAAAGATGTCATTGAGCAGCAGGACAGCAATTTTGACATCGACAAGTACGTTAACGTTTATCCGTTAACGCCAGGCCTGGTGGAGAAAATGCGTCCTAAGCCACTTGTGGCACAGGCTAATCCGTCGTTACAAACCGAAATTCAGAACTACGAATACCGCATCGGCATTGGTGATGTTCTCACCGTCACCGTGTGGGATCACCCCGAACTCACCACGCCTGCCGGTCAGTACCGTAGCGCCAGTGACACCGGTAACTGGGTCCATTCCGACGGCACGATTTTCTATCCTTACATCGGCCGCGTCCGTGTTGCTGGCCGTACCGTAGGTGACGTGCGTAATGAAGTGGCGCGTCGTCTGGCGCAGTACATCGAAAGCCCCCAGGTTGACGTCAGCATTGCCTCGTTTAAGTCACAGAAGACTTACGTGACCGGTGCCGTGACGACCTCAGGCCAGCAGCCTATCACCAACGTACCGCTGACTATCCTGGATGCGATTAACGCAGCGGGCGGCTTAGCGGCGGACGCAGACTGGCGCAACGTTATCCTGACCCACAACGGCCGTGAGCAGCGCGTGTCACTGCAGGCCCTGATGCAGAACGGCGATCTGAGCCAGAATCACCTGCTTTATCCGGGTGACATCCTGTATGTGCCGCGTAACGACGACCTGAAAGTGTTTGTCATGGGCGAAGTGAAACAGCAGGCCACCCTGAAAATGGACCGCAGCGGTATGACCCTGGCTGAAGCGCTGGGTAATGCGGCAGGCATGGATCAAACCACGTCCGACGCGACCGGGGTCTTTGTTATCCGACCGACGCGCGGCTCCGATCGCAGCAAAATCGCCAATATCTACCAGCTGAATACCAAAGATGCGGCATCCATGGTGATGGGTACCGAATTCCAACTTGAACCTTACGATATCGTCTACGTGACATCGACGCCGCTGACGCGTTGGAACCGCGTGATATCGCAGTTGATACCAACCATAGCCGGTGTTAACGATGCGACGCAGGCTGCACAGCGCATCCGCAACTGGTCGAACTAAGGTTTCGCCATGATTAAGTCCGTGTTAGTCGTCTGCGTAGGCAACATCTGCCGCTCTCCTACGGGAGAGCGCCTGTTCAAACGCGCGCTGCCGCACCTGCCTGTGGCCTCCGCCGGACTCGGCGCCCTGGTTGGGCACGCGGCGGATAAAACGGCGACGGAGGTGGCAGCCGAAAAAGGCTTATCGCTGGAAGGTCATGAGGCTCAGCAGCTAACGGCCAGCCTGTGCCGGGAGTATGACCTGATTCTGGTGATGGAAAAGCGCCACATTGAACAGGTAAACCGCATCGATCCGGCTGCACGCGGCAAAACGATGCTGCTTGGGCACTGGCTCAATCAGAAGGAAATTGCGGATCCGTACAGAAAAAGCCGTGAGGCCTTTGAAGAGGTTTACGGGTTACTGGAACACGCCACTCAGAAATGGGTCAGCGTACTAAGCCGATAGTTGGGATTATCCATGAATATAAAAAACAAAGTCATGACCGCGCCGCGCGAGGAATCGAATGGGTGGGATCTGGCGCATCTTGTGGGACAGCTTATTGATCACCGTTGGGTTATCGTCGCTGTCACCGCTTTTTTCATGCTGGTAGCAACGCTCTACACACTGTTTGCGACGCCTATTTACAGCGCCGATGCCATGGTTCAGGTGGAGCAGAAGAATACCAGCACCGTCCTGAATGAATTACAGACGCTGATGCCCACGACGCCAGCATCGGATACCGAAATCCAGATTCTTGAATCACGCATGGTGCTGGGAAAAACCGTTCAGGATCTTGGCCTGGATGCAGTGGTTTCACAGAACTATTTCCCGGTTATCGGCAAAGGTCTGTCGCGCCTGATGGGCAACAAGCCTGGCAATGTTGCGATCTCCCGTCTGGAGATTCCGCGTACGATCGAGAAGCGCAGTGTTGAGCTCGAGGTTACGGGTAAAGACAGCTATACCGTTTCTGCCGATGGCGATGAGCTGTTCAAAGGCAAAGTGGGGCAGTTCGAAAAACACGGCGATGTGAGCATGCTGGTCAGCGATATCAATGCGGAGCCGGGGACCACGTTTACCGTCACCAAACTCAACGATCTGCAGGCAATTAACAGCATCCTGTCTAACCTGACCGTTGCAGACAAAGGGAAAGACACCGGCGTACTGGGACTGCAGTATGTGGGTGAAGATCAGGAGCAGATCAGCAAAGTTCTGAACCAGATCGTGAATAACTACCTGTTACAGAACGTGCAGCGTAAATCCGAACAGGCCGAGAAAAGCCTGGAGTTCCTGAAACAGCAACTACCGGAAGTGCGTGGCAAACTGGATCAGGCGGAAGACAAACTTAACGCCTTCCGCCGTGAGAATGAGTCCGTTGACCTGTCGCTTGAAGCCAAGTCTGCGCTGGATTCATCCGTTAGCGTGCAGAGCCAGCTTAACGAGCTGACGTTCCGCGAGGCCGAAGTTTCGCAGCTGTTCACCAAAGATCACCCTACCTATCGGGCACTGTTGGAAAAGCGTAAAACGCTGGAAGATGAGCAGGCGCAGCTGAACAAGAAAATTGCGCAGATGCCGAAAACTCAGCAGGAGATTCTGCGTCTGACCCGCGATGTGCAGTCAGGCCAGGAAATCTACATGCAGTTACTGAACCGCCAGCAAGAGCTGAGCATCAGTAAGGCCAGCACCGTGGGTGATGTTCGCATCATCGATCAGGCCGCCACGGCAAACTCGCCGGTTGCGCCGAAAAAGCTGCTGATCATCGCAGCCAGCCTGATTCTGGGGCTGATGGTGTCCGTCGGTGTGGTTCTGCTTAAAGCGCTGTTGCATCACGGTATCGAGAACCCGGAACAGCTGGAAGAGCTGGGCATGAACGTCTATGCCAGCGTACCGCTCTCTGAGTGGCAGCGTAAGAAGGATACCGAAGCACTGGCGCGTCGCGGTCACAAAGGCAAAACCGATCCGCATGAGACGCTGTTGGCTCTGGGTAATCCAACCGACCTCTCTATTGAAGCGATTCGTAGCCTGCGTACCAGCCTGCACTTCGCCATGATGGAAGCGAAAAACAACATTCTGATGATCACCGGCGCCAGCCCGGGTATTGGTAAAACCTTTATCTGCGTTAACCTCGCTACCCTGGTGGCCAAGGCCGGTCAGAAGGTGTTGTTTATCGATGGTGACATGCGCCGCGGTTACACTCACGAACTGCTGGGTGCGGACAATAAATCCGGTCTGTCTAACGTCCTGTCTGGCAAAACCGAGTTTACGCCGACCATGATTCAGCAAGGGCCATACGGTTTTGATTTCCTGCCGCGCGGACAGGTTCCACCGAACCCGTCAGAGCTGTTAATGCACCGCCGCATGGGTGAGCTGCTGGAGTGGGCAAGCAAAAACTATGATTTAGTCCTGATTGATACACCACCGATTCTGGCCGTAACGGATGCGTCCATCATCGGTAAGCTGGCTGGTACCTCGCTGATGGTGGCGCGTTTTGAAACCAACACCACAAAAGAAGTGGATGTCAGCTTCAAACGTTTCGCGCAGAACGGTATCGAAATCAAAGGGGTTATCCTGAACGCCGTGGTACGTAAAGCGGCTAACTCGTACGGTTATGGTTATGACTACTACGACTACGAGTACGGTAAACCAACGAAAAGCTAAGAGCTGAAAGAAAAGGGGCGGGTTTGACCGCCCCTTTTGATCCCTGGCTCAAGATAACGACACGTAACGATTTGCACAGGTGATTCTGGATACAACGCACAATAAGCGACGATCTAACGTCAATCATCAGAATTCATCATCAACACGCTTTTGTCTGTCGCGATGTCGGCGCAGACCTGCTGAGAGATCAACCCGGAAGGTAATCAGCACTGGCCACTGTTGGCATGAGAACTTGTGGATTTAAGGAATCACACCATGGCTCCATATTGGTATATATCAGGGTTTTTGCTGCTGATTTCGCTGTTCGAAATCCTGGTGAAAAAAGACGAACGCACAAATTATATTTTGACCTGGCTGCTGTGCTTTGCGGCCATTATTCTGATCGTATTCGGGGGGATTCGTGGCCTCGGCACCGGCATGGATGACTTCCAGTACCGCAGTTTCTTTGAGGACTTTGTACGGCGCATTCAGATCAACGGTTTTTTCAATACCGTCGCGTTTTTCCGCTACGAACCGCTGATTTTTGCGATGGCGTGGATAACGAGTCTGTTTTCGCATAACGCCAGCGTGTTTCTGTTCGTCTTCTGTGCGATTGCGGTATCCATTAACGCCTTCTTTTTCAGAAAGATGTCGCCTTATCCGGTACTGGCGCTGGCGCTGTATTCGGCGCACATCTTTATTAACAAAGACATCAACCAGATACGTTTTGGCTTAAGCTCCGCCCTGTTCCTCGGCGTGCTGTGGACGATCTACCTGAAGCGTTACTGGTGGGCCTTTACCTTTTTTATCCTGTCGTTCATGAGTCACAACACCGCCGTTATGGTGATAACGCTGGTGCCTTTCCTGTTTATTCGTGACTGGCGCTGGTGGCCGGTGGTGATCATCGTTGTCAGCCTGCCGCTCTCGGTCGTCGGGGGTTCAAGCTTCATCGCCCTGATTGCCGGACACCTCGGATCGCTGGGGGAAAGGGCATCGGGCTATAACAACGATCCCTCCTATGCAATGGATGGCAGCATCCTGTCAGTCTCGAACCTGAAGAACATCATGCTGGTGTTTATTTTCTTCTATTTCATGCTGACTGAAGAACTGAAGCGCGAAAACTATGCCCAGTATCGTCTGAACTACTTGCTGATTTTAAGTTTTGCTATCGGCGGGGCGATCCGCATCTTCCTGTATAACTTCCCGTCAGGATCGCGTCTTTCCAACTATTTGCAACAAGTTGAACCCATCATTCTGACCTCGCTTATCTATCAGGCCAGACGCGTCTGGAAGCCGGCGCTGTTTGGCATGCTGTTTTTCTTCCTGCTCTATTACCTCTACTACAACACCATCTCAACCAAGCAGGCGGTTGTAGGGTACGAAGTGGCCCAGGAGTTCTGGCTGATTCGGTAACGGACCCGGCGGCGCGCCCCCAGTGAACGGCTTCACTTCGCGGGGCGGTCGCCTGTAACAACACAGGTTTTTCTTCGGCGTTTGTCGATTGAATTGTTTATTTTTGAATACTTTAATGAGGTGCTGGCAATGAAGGACATTCGTTTCTCCATCGTAATTCCGGCTTATAACGCGTCAGAATCGATTGTCACGACGCTGGATTGCGTTAAAGCACAAACGTATCGCCATTTCGAAGTCATCATCGTGGATGACAAATCTGCCGATGCCGCCGCGCTGGCGGAAGTGGTGCGCAGTGAGCGCTATCAGGACCTGGACATCAATCTGGTCTTGTCTGAGGTTAAACTCAACGGTGCCGGCGCGCGTAACAAAGGCATTGAGCTGGCAACGGGCGACTATGTCAGTTTTCTGGATGCCGATGACGAGTGGCATGCCGACAAGCTTCTGCAGGTCAGTGAAAAGATTGCGGAGCTGGACGCGCAGGGTCAGCACAATACCATTATCTTCAGCCAGGTAAATATCTATCAGGACGGTGCGTTCCTGAAGGTTATGCCGATGCAGCCTCCGGCAAAAAATGAAACTGTCGCAGAGTATCTGTTTGGCTGTTATGGCTTTATTCAAACCAGCACCATCGTGCTGAAGCGCGAAGATGCCGCTAAAATTCAGTTCGATGCGCGTTTTATCCGCCATCAGGACTATGACTTCTGCATCCGTGCCGACCGCATGGGTTACCGGTTTGAAATGATCGCCGCCCCGCTGGCCAACTACCACCTGGTGACGAAGTTTGGCTCCAAACACAAAGGTGAATCGGTCAAGTACTCCCTGTTCTGGCTGGATACGATGAAACCGCACCTTACCGCACGAGATATTCACACCTACAAAGCATTCAAGCTGCCCCTGCGCTACAAAATGGACGGTAACTCGCTGATGGCGAGCGTCAGCTTCGCGCGCTACTTCCTGCTCACCAATAAAGATAATCGCACCTACTTCCTGAACCGCGTGAAAGACAAACTGAAAGCGCGGTTGGGTGGCGAAAAGGCACTCTCCTGATTCTATTGAATGTCGTGACGTTTTAACGCTACCGGAAGGTTATCTGGTGGCCCCGTCTATTTTATTTATTCAGGTATGAAAATGAATAATCACTCTGGTACCGTCGGCATTGTCATGCCTATGTATAATGCCCGCGAGACGGTATTACGCGCTGTACAGTCCGTCATCAATCAAACCTATCAGGACTGGCACCTGTATCTGATCAACGATAAATCCACCGATGATTCACTCGCGTGGGTGCGCGAGCAGTGCCAGGATCCGCGTATTACGATTCTCGACAATGCGGTCAATATGGGCGCGGCCGAAACCCGCAATGTGGGATTACGTGCTTCGCAAGAAGAGGTGATCGCTTTTCTTGACAGCGATGACGAATGGCACAGTGATAAGCTTCGCCAGCAGATGCAGGCTATCGCCGATGGGGACAATCTGGTCATCACGGAATACCATTACAAAACCCGCAAAGCTGACCACGATATTCGCTATACAAAGCCTTACCTTAAGCAAGACAGCTATGTCAAAAAGCAGTATCGGGTGTGCTTCTCATCCGTCTGTTTCCGCCGTCCGCCAGGCGGGATTTTATTTGAGCGAAAAGGTCACGAAGACTTCCTTTTCCTCTACGAACTCTTTAATCGCTACAAACAGGCCCGCGTAATTCAGAGTATTCTGGTGAATTATTACGAGTTAGGAAATTCCCTGTCGCGTAATAAAAACAAAGCCGCCAAATGGCACCTCGAACTATTAAGAATTATCTATAAAAACAATCCGTTAAAAATCTATTACTATTACGCTTGGTATATGGTGAATGGTGTGCTGTTTAGCCTGAAACACCGTTAAGCCGATCGGCAGGATTGTGTATAAATTTGAGGTGGATAACGTTTCATGAAAAAAATCGTCCTGGTGATCAAAGACGCTTACTCGTATGCGGGCACCGAAAATATCTGTAACTTTATGTCGGAATGTCTTGGTGATGCACATGAGGTCACCATCTACTCACTGGAGGGGCACGGCGAACCCTTTTACCCTTTCGACAAGGTCAAGCAGATCGTCAGCTTCGAAGGTGAAAGTAACCCCATCAAACGTGCCGTGGCGCGTATTCAGCAGGAAGGCTTCGACACCGTGTTTTTAATCAGCATGGGCCGTCTGAGCGTGATGTTTGCTTTCTGGAACCTGATGACGCTGAAAAAGAAGCGCTTCAAGGCCTATGCCTGTGAGCACGTTGCCATCAACTCCTTCAGTAAACCCATTAAGTTCCTCAAGTTCCTGCTACTGCGCTTCTACGACCGCGTCATTGTCCTGACGGATAAAGATCATCAGGTCTTTCAGCGCTGGCACATCCCCAGTCAGGCCATTCCTAATCCGGTGGTGTACAAATCCTGGCACCGTACCACGCGCCATCGTCAGGCGCTGGCGGTAGGCCGTCTGGACAATCAGAAAGGGTTCGACCTGTTACTGGATATCTGGCGTGACTTTTCCAGAGCGCATCCTGACTGGACGCTGGTGATTGCCGGCGACGGTGAGTTGCGCCAGCAACTACAGGATCAGGCAGCCGTGCTGGGCATTACCTCCAGCGTGAATTTCGTCGGTAAGGTCAGCAATATCAACGATTACTACCGCGACAGCGATATGGCGCTGATGACCTCCCGTTACGAAGGTTTGCCGCTGGTGCTGCTGGAAGCTAAATCCTGGTCGCTGCCGGTGGTGGCCTATGACTGTCCGACAGGTCCACAGGAGATTATTAATCACGGCGAAGACGGTTTCCTGGTGCCGATGAACAAGAAAAGCGAATTTCTGGCGCGGATGGAACAACTGGCCAGCGACGATGCACTGTTCTATGCCATGAGCGAAAAAACCCAGCAAACCGCGCTGAAGTTTGACGGTAAACAGATTAAACAAAGCTGGCTGGCGTTGGTGTAAGGGCTGAAGACGCTCACTTTTGATGTGCCTCATGGGACACCTTTTATGGCTGAGTTTACGGCCTTCATGACGACGGGATTAATTGCATGAAAAGAAGAGAAGTCTTGCAAACCGCAGCCTCCGCCCTTGTCGGCGCGCTCTCCGTGAGCACCTTTTCCAGCTACGCGGCCAAAAACACTGGCCTGGCGCTCAAGTCGGTTGATGCAAGCGCGGTACCCAAAGGCGATGTTCCGATTCTGACGCCTGAAAATGTCTACGCGATGCCGCCGCAGTTCTGGCAAAACTTCCAGGGAAAACTGTGGATCGGTAAATCGGGAAGCGATGCCAGCCAGGCGGGTAACCAGATCCCCGTGTTCCTGCGCGATGCCAGCGGCAAGCTGGCACAAATCACCCAGCCGATTACCCTGAATAAGGGAAATTTTGACCAGTTTGTAAAGGATAATGCGGCGCTGATCGCGAATCCGTCTCACTCTATGGCGCTGGAAGACAGCAACGGGCAGATGGTCTTTAACATTCCGGATGTCAGCCAGCCGGGCCAGGCTGCCTTTAGTCAGCGTCTGGCACAGCCTGCGGGTTATCAGCTAATCGGTGAGATCCCCTCGGTGGACGATCTGCGCAAGACGCGACCGCTGTTTGAAGGCGCGAAGATCAAGCTCAAAAGCTGGCACCCCGGCCTGGAAGTGGGGGGCGGCGAATTCGTCGGCAGTTTCCAGCCGGCGCAGGACGATCAGGGGGTGATTTTCAGCGGCGACGGTTTTCACTGGCGTCGCGTAGTCGATGACTATAACCGACTCTCGCTGTTTGACTTTGGCGCTATCGCCGACGGCAAAACCGACAGTGCGCCCGCGATTAAAGCGATGTACCAGTGGTCGCAGCAGAGCGATCAGCCTATCTGCGTACAGTTCCCTGCGGGCACGTTCTTCGTTTCCGCCTGTAACTTCGGTGAGGAGCAGCGCCGTTTCTTCCGCATCTCCGGTGCGATGGTCAACTTTGGGTATTTCCCGGCGACCAGCATCGTCTCCGACGGCAAATCGCCGTTTGTTTTCGAGGTCAGCGCCCGCTGGGTGGAAATCTCTAACCTGATTTTTAACGGCAATACGGATACGCATCCCAATAAGCAGGGATTGTTCCGTAATACCTGCCCGGGCGGACAGTTTTTCCGTGGGGCCTGCCTGCGCTTCAACCAGGTTGGCGGCACCGCGCTCAGCCTGCTGGATACGCTGGATTGTAAGATTGACCAGTGGTACGCCTCAGCCTGTACGGGCGACGTGATTCAGGCCGGCTGGTCTGGTCAGAAAAAGGGGAACTGGGACCACAGTACGGCGATTGAGCTGTCAAACTTTAACGCCCAGCACTGTAAAGGCGGCAAAGTTCTCAACCTGCCGCGCTGCAGCCAGTCGCTGATTCACAACGGCTGGATTGAGCACTGTGATAATCCCGGCGATATCTCAAACGGTCAATGGATTATCGATGCCTTAAGCCTTGAGGACTGCAAGAACCCGCTGATTGCCTGGCACTCCCGCCTGAATACGCGTCAGACCAACCTGCAATCCGGCAGCTGGATTGACAACTCAGAGCAGGGCGATCGTTGGCTAAGCGCCTGGGAAATGGGATCGACCCGCGTTGAGTCCTACGGCGTCGCGATCGATGGCAGCCTGAAATATAACTATCTGACCTCACGCTGGCTGTTGGAAAACAACACCAATCAGGCCGTGTGGTTTGAACTGGGCAATCTTTATTCCCCCACCGTTGGCGACTCGTGGGAAATCGAAATTTTTGGACAGTCGCAGTTCAATAACGGCACGGACGGTGAGCCGCTGATGAACCTCATCAGTGGGAAAAACACCGGCGGCCGGGCGGTTATTCACGTTCAACGCAAGAAAGACCATGCTGAAGCCAGTTGGTCGGCGGAAGGCAGCAGCCCGGTAGTGGATGTACGCTACGTCGCTAAAACCGATACCGACACGCAGGTTTTCATCAGGCTGGCAGGCTGGACGCCTTCGGCAGCGGTGATGATCAAGAGCACGGCGAAAGATCGCTTTGTCACCGGCCGCTGTGCGCGGGTCGATGCCAAAATGGCGAAGGCTACGCCGGACAGCGGCAGTCATGCCGCGCCGCAGCGCTTTAGCCTGCATAACGGTAAAGCGGGCGTGGGCGCGAATGAGCAGGGGGATTTATTGCTGGCCTCCCGCGCGTTGTCTGATGACAAGGTGGATACCAGCAAACCTGAAGGATTCGTGTCTGTCGTTATTAACGGTAAGCAGGTCGCCTTACCGTATTTTGCGATTAAATCGTAGTCAGAGAGGGCTGCCCTGATACGGCAGCCAACACCAACAGCATCTGGGATGTTGGTGCAGGATTTTTATTTGCTGTTTTTCTCCCTATTCATTTTGCCCGTTTCGGAACTGGGCGGTTGGTAGAATTAGAAAAAATTATTCGGAGTTTTTATGAAGATTTTATTGGTGGGTAACCATACCTGTGGGAATCGTGGGGATGGCGCGATTCTGCGTGGACTGATTGATTCAATTCAGGCCGCGCGCAACGATGTGGATATTGATGTGATAAGCCGTTATCCAACCAGCTCCGGTTATCTGCTTCAGCAACATATTCAGCAGGATAAGCTATTCCTGCACAATAACTCCTCGGGTAAGGGCCTGATTGGCTCTGTTAAACGCAAAGTCGCTAACCGACTGATGCCGAATATCATGATGGCGCATCTGGGCAAGGGTGGACCCTACAAATCCTTCTCCGTGCCGCCACACCTCAAAGCCTTCACGGAAAGTCTGGCGCAGTACGATGCGGTCATTCAGGTGGGCGGTTCATTCTTTGTCGATCTGTATGGCGTGACTCAGTTTGACCATGCGCTCTGCGCGCTGCTGGCGAAGAAGCCGCTTTACCTGATTGGCCACTCCGTTGGACCTTTCCAGAACGCCCGCACTAATCAACTGGCCAACTTCGTGTTTGACCGGGTTGACCGCCTTATCTTGCGTGAGTCCGTTAGCCTTGACCTGATGAAGCGCGATGGCGTGACCAGCTCAAAGGTGATGCCCGGTGTGGATACGGCCTTCCTGGTACGTGCCCGTCACGTTGAAAACCCCAGCCACAGTCTGCAGCACTGGCAGAGCGTGATTCGCACCCGCAAAACCATCGCGATTACGGTCCGTGAACTGGCGCCATTTGATAAGCGTCTGGGCGTCACGCAGCAGGAATACGAAGCCGCCTTTGGTCGCGTGATCAACGCCATGATCGCCAGCGGTTATCAGGTCGTCGCCTTATCTACCTGTACGGGCATCGACAGCTACGCCAAAGATGACCGTATGGTGGCGCTCACTTTGCGCGATCGCGTTGAACAGCCAGAGCACTACCACGTTGTAATGGATGAATTTAATGACCTCGAATTAGGTGTCCTCCTCAGCGAGTGTCACCTGACCATCGGAACCCGTCTGCACTCTGCCATCATCTCGATGAACTTTGGTACGCCAGCGGTCGCCATCAACTATGAACACAAATCCATGGGCGTCATGAATCAGCTAGGTCTGCCGCAAATGGCTACCGATGTTCAGAGCCTGATGGACGGTTCGCTGATTGATAAAGTTCAGGCTATCCTGGCCGACTACGACACGATCAAGCAAAACGTCGAAACCGCCGTGGCGCGTGAAAGGGAAGTAGGTAACAGAATCACTGAAGAGATTCTAAACGTAATAGGATGATGTGATGAAACTGACTTTTTTCACGATGCGTTTCCCGGTTGCCTCTGAAACCTTTGTTCTCAACCAGGTCACTCATTTTATTGATGCCGGTTACGACGTTGAGATTATCTCGGTATTTCCGGGAGACTTGGTCAACCGCCACGGCGCATTTGACGAATATGGTCTGGCGGCAAAGACGCATTACCTGTTACCCGAAGAAAAAATTTCCCTGACGGACAAGCTGGGACAGCGGCTGAAACTGGTTCTGCCCAAAATCACCAAAGTGTCGTTACTCCGTTCCCTAAACGTGCGCCGCTATGGCGCACAGTCCAGTAAGCTGCTGCTGCCGGCGATCGTTGCCAATGCGCGTCAGACCTATGTCGCGGATGTTTTCCTGGTGCATTTCGGCTATGCCGGGGCGCTGGCGAATAAACTGCGTGAACTGGGTATCCTGAAAGGCAAACAGGCAACGGTGTTTCACGGGGCGGATATCTCTCGTCGTCACATCCTCGACGAGCATAAGCAGGATTACCGTAATCTGTTTCAGCAGAGTGAGCTGATGTTGCCCATCAGCCATCTTTGGCAGAACAAGCTGATTGAAATGGGCTGCCCGCCTGAAAAAATTCACGTTACCCGCATGGGAATTGAACCTGAAAAATTCAATTTCCAGCCGCGTGATGCCTTCCATACGCCGTTGCGCATTGTTTCCGTTGCCCGTTTGACCGAAAAGAAAGGACTGGATGTGGCGGTGAAAGCCAGCGCCATTCTGAAACAGCGCGGTGGCCAGTTCCAGTACACCATCATTGGCAATGGCGATCAGGATCAGATGATGCGTGACTTTATTGCGCGCGAAGAGATGGATGACTGCGTGACGATGCCGGGTTTCAAACCTCAGGAAGAGATCCGTCAGGCCCTCAACGAAGCCGATATCTTTCTGCTGCCCTCTAAAACGGCCGCAGATGGCGATATGGAAGGCATTCCGGTTGCGCTGATGGAGGCGATGGCGGTAGGGCTGCCGGTGGTTTCCACCTTCCACAGCGGCATTCCGGAACTGATCGAAAATAACGTTTCTGGCTGGTTAGTGAAGGAAGATGACGCCGAGGCGCTGGCCGAGACGCTGCTGAAATTGTCAGAAGGCGCGGTGGACGTGGCACCGGTTGTTGCCGCAGCCAGACATAAAGTTGAAACCGAGTTTAATCAGCACATCGCGTATCGCGAGCTGGCACAGATTCTGGAGCAAATGGTTTGAGTGGAATAAAGTCACAGGCGATTTGGTTGTTTGGCAGTACCTGTTTCTCTGCGGTATTACAGGTTGCTCAACTGAGTATTCTCGCCCGTAAACTCGAAACCCATGAGCTGGGGCTGTTGGCGATCATCAACGCTATTTTAGCGGTGGCGGGCGTGCTGCAGGACATGGGCATGAGCAGTTATCTGGTCCATCGCCAGAATATTACCCGACGCGAACAGAGCACCATCTATTGGGTCAACGTTTCGCTCAGCTTATGTACCGGCGTTGTCATGCTGCTGATTGCCTGGCCTGTTGCCTGGTTCTATCATCTGCCGGAACTGGTAGGGTTGATTATGCTGACCAGCCTGAACTTTCTGGTGCTGGGGCATCTTTCGCAATATCAGGCCCACTACATTAAAACCAAACGCATGGTGTCGCTGGCGAAGATCGAAATGGGCACCAAACTGTTTGCCTTCCTGTGCGTGGTGGCGATGCTGGAGTTTACCTCGCTGACAGTGGCCGCCGCGATTCTGGGGCTGTTTATTAACGCCTTTACCCGCATCCTGTGCATGATCGCGCTGGGTGAGAAGTCATGGCGTCCCACATGGGAGTTCGATAAACAGACTTTCTTTAGTGCGATTCGTTACGGTATCTATCAACTGGGTTCGCAGACCATTAACCAGCTTCGTACTCAGGCCGATGCGCTGGTGGTAGGTAAAGTGATGGGGGCAGAAATGCTCGGCGTGTATTCTCTGGCGAAAGAGCTGGTGCTGCAGCCCCTGAAGTTGGTTTCGCCGGTGATTAACCGTCTGGCGCTACCGCGCTTCGCGGAAAAACAGCAGGATCCCGAGCAGTTGAAGAAGCTGTTCCTGAAAGGCACGCTGGTGATTATGCTCTTCAGCAGTGCCATGTACCTTGCTATCGGTATCTTGTCTCCGGTCATCGTACGCATTCTTTATGGTGCGTCTCACGAGCAGGTTTATCATCTTATCCCGCTGATGCTGCTGTTTGGCATGCTGCGTCCGATGGGTGGACTGACCGGTGCCATTTCACAGGCGAATGGCCGAACCAACGTGGAGTTCTACTGGAACATCGTGGCCAGCCTGGTCGTCATGGCCGTGCTTGCGACCACCTTTATCTGGCCAAACGTGCTCTACGTCGCGCTGACGTTGTCGATCTCACAGGTGCTGATTTCAGCGCTGGCGCATCCGTTCTTTATCAAGCCGGTTATTGGTATTCGCTTCATCCCTTATGCCCGACAGTGGGTATCTGTATCGGTTCTGTTTGTGGGGCTGATGCTACTGGTAAATCACTTTGACCTTTTCGTGATGCCAGAATGGTTTGAACAGTGGCTGTGATGCCAATAACAACGGGCGACTCAGGTCGCCCGTTTCTTTTTATGGCTGGCACCAAAAACGGCGACGTCAATTTCTCTGCCGCTCATGTGGTCGGCCTTTACTGTTTGTGTTAACTCAGTTTATGGGGATGTTTACTCTAGGTAAAATCCCGAATTTGTAAGATTTCACAGCGAGTTAGTGTCGGCTTTTCAGATAAAGATTATACTTCCTTTTCCGGTCCATCCGGCATAATTGACGCATGTCTTCACTTCATTAGATGGAATAACTATGACCAAGCTTAAAGCAGTAATCCCGGTTGCGGGTCTCGGTATGCATATGCTTCCGGCGACTAAAGCCATTCCGAAAGAGATGCTGCCTGTCGTGGACAAGCCAATGATTCAATACATCATTGATGAGTGTGTTGCAGCAGGGATCAAAGAGATTGTGCTGGTCACCCATGCGTCCAAGAATGCGGTAGAAAACCACTTCGATACCACCTATGAACTCGAAGCCCTGCTGGAAGCACGCGTTAAACGCCAGCTGCTGAGTGAAGTCCAGTCAATCTGCCCGCCGGGCGTGACCATCATGAACGTACGTCAGGCGCAGCCACTGGGCCTGGGGCATTCTATTCTCTGCGCGCGTCCTATGATCGGCGACAATCCTTTTGTGGTTGTCCTGCCTGACGTGCTGTTGGACGATTCCACCGCTGACCATTTACGATATAATCTGGCGGCGATGGTTGCGCGTTTTGAAGAGACTGGTCACAGCCAGGTGCTGGCAAAACACCTCACCGACTACGATCTGTCTGAATACTCAGTGATCACGACTGAGCAGCCGCTGGAAAACCCAGGTGATGTCAGCACGATTACTGACTTCGTTGAGAAACCTGAGCATCCGGCCGAGTTAAACTCAGACCTGGCAGCGGTGGGACGCTACGTGCTTTCAGCCGATATCTGGGCTGAGCTGGAGCGTACCGAACCGGGCGCATGGGGCCGTATTCAGTTAACGGATGCTATCGCCAGCCTGAGTAAGAAGAAAACGGTCGATGTCTCACTCATGACGGGTCACAGTTTCGACTGCGGACGTAAAATGGGTTACATGCAGGCATTTGTCTCCTACGGTCTGCGCAATAACGCTCAGGGCCGCGACTTCCGCGAAGCGATCGAGAAAATTCTGGCGAAGTAATCAACTATCATTCGCCGCGGCTAACGCGGCAGAAAGGGAGAAGAGATGGCTATTTTGGTAACGGGCGGGGCAGGTTATATCGGCTCCCACACAGTGCTGGCACTGCTTGAGCGCGGTGATGATGTGGTGGTACTTGATAATCTGTGCAATGCCTCGCGTGAGGCCATCAATCGGGTTGAGAAACTCGCCGGCAAGAAAGCAACGTTTATCGAAGGCGACGTTCTTGACCGCGCCTGCCTGCGTGACCTGTTTGCCTCCCACAGCATTTCTGCCGTGATTCACTTCGCCGCTCTTAAAGCGGTGGGTGAATCCACGCGTATGCCTCTGGAATACTACGAAAATAACGTATCCGGTACGGTCGTACTGCTTGAAGAGATGCGCAACGCGGGCGTCTGGAACTTCATTTTTAGTTCTTCCGCTACCGTTTATGGTGCCAATGCCCCGGTGCCTTACGTGGAAACCACACCGATTGGCGGCACAACCAGCCCATATGGCACCTCTAAGCTAATGGTCGAATTTATCATTCGGGATTTCGCCAAAGCTGAGCCGAAGTTCAAAACCATTGCGCTGCGTTACTTTAACCCGGTCGGTGCGCATGAGTCGGGCGAGATTGGCGAAGACCCAACCGGTATCCCTAACAATCTGCTGCCTTACATTGCACAGGTTGCCATCGGTCGTCTGGATAAACTCGGCGTGTTTGGTGGTGACTACGATACGCCAGACGGCACCTGTCTGCGTGACTACATCCATGTCGTTGACCTTGCTGAAGGCCACCTGAAAGCGCTGGACCACCTCGATAAAATTGAAGGCTATAAAGCCTATAACCTGGGTGGTGGGAAAGGCTTCTCGGTGCTGGAAATGATCAAGGCGTTTGAGCAAGCCTCAGGCAAGCCCATTCCGTTTGAAATCAAGCCGCGTCGTGATGGTGATCTTCCGGCATTCTGGGCGGATGCGTCGCTGGCCAACCAGGAACTGGACTGGCGGGTTTCGCGTGGTATCGATGCGATGATGCGCGATACGTGGAACTGGCAGTCGAAGAATCCGGAAGGGTTTAGGTAAAACAATATGCCCACTGATTACTGTGGGCATCAAAGTTAATAAACTTTGAGCAATAGATGAAATCATTTAACCTAGTTGAATTTGAACAGAATAATATAATTTCTAATTGAAAACTCGTTTAATAATGTATAGCGCGAACCTAATCCTATTGTTGATTTTTTTTAAAAGTAAAACTTGGTTTATTAGAAAGGATAATGATTTCCCATAATAATCAAATTTTGAGTCTTTGAGAACATAGGTGTATATTTTTTCAAATCGAGATTCATTAATGCAAATTAGCTTATACAAAACTGATTTCAATATGGGTCTATATTTTTCATTTATTAATTTCAGCGAAGATGTGTCTCTAATAATATAATTATGGCTTAAAAAAGAATAAAATTCACTTATTTTTTTATCATCAAAGTCATTATGATTTCGCAAAGGAATTTCATGACCAAAATTTCTACATCCAGATACGGTTAGATATTGCTCAGCAGCATACCTTGACTGAAATTGTATCTCAAACTCATTGCTTCCTTTATTATGTTTATTAAAGTTGTAATATAAGGCATCATCGAGTTCATAATTTTTAATATTCCAGTATTTTTTTAGATCAGGTGAAAATCCAATTTGTATCCAATCACTTATATGATAAGGCATGCGCTCAATAAAGCGTGGGTCAATAGTAAACAAATTAGTACAGATCATTTTTTTTGAGAAAACATCCGGCTCAAGCTGACTATACTTATTTGTTTCATTCTCATAAAAACCTACTATGTCTTCCATGTAAAACTCTAAATCGGTTCTCAGTTTTACAATATATTCACCTCGCGCAGCAGCAACTCCGGCACAACTTGAAACAATCAATCTATTAACATTATTTAGTTTATTATCAAATTTCAGGCCAGGTAATGGGCCTGGATCCTTGCTATAGATAATTTTATTGACGAGAGGATTTAAATATGATGATTTTTCTCCCTCCCAAGTAGAGATTATAATTTCACACCCAGGGTTTTTTTCTTTTAAAAAAGTGAGGTTTCTCTTAAATGAGTCTTGTTGAGGCCGTGTTTTAATATGTGATAGTGAACCTTGAAAAACAATGCTGAGCTTCATTGATATCAACCAAGTAATGTATGAATGGAGTGTTAAAAATGAGTAATACTAACGTAGCATGCGATATAAAATTTTGCATAAGGGAATAGGCAGTAATCTTATTGCAAAGTGTACGGTGCAATAGAAAAGATTTAATAAAAAGCTATCTCTGGATCTACAAACATAATTAAATCTTTCAGTAAACTCTGATCTTGCTTTTGAAAAGCTCATCCTCCTATTTAGTGTATTATCGTTTAGACGATAATACAAAACCACATCAGGGATGTTATGAAAAATATATCCGCTTAAAGATAAGGATAACCATAAAGACAAATCTTCACTTAAATGAGTTCGCTCAGGGTACCTTATGCCATTCAAAAAGACTCTTTTACGGAAAACAACACTGGGGTGTATGAAAGGGGTTGTTTTTATAATGTTTCTTTTAATCAAATAGTCAAGATCATGTTTAACAATGACTTTGTTAAATATACCAAATTCTTTACAACTTCCACCTAATACATCGACACAAGGATTAGAAATTAAAAATTCTTTTTGCTTTTCGATACGATTCAGTTTGCATATATCGTCAGCATCCATCCTAAATAAAAATTCAATATCACTGAAATTTTTGAGAGTATATTCGATTAGGATATTTAGAGAGGCTGCCAAGCCAATGTTTTTGACGCTATGATTAACTTTAATGTAATCATACTTTTTTTCAAAGTGATTTAGCAAATTAACAATATCAATGTTTACTTGACCATCAATGTTTATAAAAATAAAATGGTTTTTAGAACTTTGATGTACTAAACTCCATAAACTGCAATATAGAGGAAGAAGCTTATCTTTATGATAAACAGACATTAAAACTGCAGAGTCATAGTAGTTTTTATTTATCAAGGTCATTGTTAATTTATATTCGCTATTATGAATGAACTCTATTGTCTGCGTAGAATTCGTATGCTGAATCTATATCACCATGGAAAACGATTTTACCTGCATTTAGTACAATGCCTTTGGTACAAAAAGATTTGACATCTGACTCTGAATGCGAAGAGAATACAAGTATACCAACAGATTCAATCAAGTTTAAAATCCTTTTTCTTGCTTTTTCCATAAAATTGGCGTCGCCAGCACCAATAACTTCATCGAGTAGCAAAATATCAGGTTTCACTGATGTCGAAATGGCGAATGCGAGCCTGACTGCCATTCCTGAAGAATATGTTCTGACCGGCAAGTCTATAAAATCCGCGAGATCTGTAAAATTAATAATTTCTTCGATCGTTTCATTTATTTGCTTTTTAGACATTCCGAGTAGCATGCCGCGAGAAAAAATATTTTCGCGGCCTGATGACTCTGGATTAACGCCTAAATTTATATCAAGCAACGATGCTATACTACCCCGAGAAGATATAGTCCCATGCGTCGGTTCATAGATACCAGCCATTGTTTTTAATAAAGTAGACTTTCCTGCGCCGTTATGACCTATCAACGCAATGCGATCTCCATGTTTTAAATCTAAACTAATATTTTTTAAGGCATCAACTGTAACTAATTTTGCATTTGAGGAGATAACACCTCCAGTTGTTAATCTAACAAAATTAGCTTTCAAAGAGCGTGTTTTTACATCAAATATAGGATAGCTAACTGAAACATTTTTTAAATTTAGATAAGTATTCATTATTAAACCCAATAAGAAATTTTATTTCTTGAGTAAGAAAATATTGCAAGGCTGAGTATAATATTAAAAAAGGTAAAGACGGTTATATATAGTATGCTCGGATGCATTACTGGTGCCGTAAAACCACTTGGTAACATTGAGTAGCGTATGAAATCAATAAAATGGTAAACGGGATTCCACTCAAGAAGAAAAGCTTTTGAACGCATTGATTCATTCGGAATCCACATAATAGGAGTAATAAGGAAACCTATTTGGAGGACAGAAACTACGATTTGCCTTAAATCCATAAACCGGGTACATATGCATGCAAGCATAAGAGATATGAAAAACAAATTAACTGTTAATATCCCTAAACCAAAAAAAGCCTTAGAAACAGTATAGAAAGTGAATGTGCTATCAAAGAAGAATAAACATACTACCAATATTATCGCATTGTGAAGGAAAAAATAAAAATTCCGGGCGAGCGTTTGGAATATAAATATTGATTTTTCTATTTTTATCTGTTTAATAAACCCTGAGCAAGCAGTAAAGGTTTCAGCAGAGTCTATTATTGTCTGATTTATGTAATTCCATACAACAATCCCAAGTGACATATAAAGAATGTAATGTTTAATATCTTGATTAAACAATGCTGAAAAAACAGTTGATATAGAAATAACGTAAATTGCTGTACTTGCTGTTATCCAAAATGGCCCAAGAACACTCCTTCTATAACGAATGAGTATTTCTTGCCAAGCCATGTAGCTCCAAAACTCATGTTTCTTAAAACCTCCCCAAATGTCTTTAATTGCCAATTTAAACATTTTTTGCTTCCAAAAACTCATTGTATTCTGATGGGGTACCCATGAAAAAGTGGTTTTCTATAGGGCTCAGTTTATAGTGTACGCACATATTTTTTGCAATTATATAATTAAACATAGGTGCTATATATAGTTCGCCTGTATTTTCACGTATCATTTCAATAAATGCATTGATGAAAATCTCTTTATTTTTGAAGCCATAGACGCCATTTGAACAAAGATCTGAAATACGAACTTTTTCAGTGGTTTTACTTACTTTAGATGAATTACCATCGGGAAGGGCAAAAGACCAGTGTTCACCTTCACCTTTAAAGACTTCCAAATAAGCATCATTTTGAGTCTCGAAGAATTTAAATTCTTTTTCGTAGGTATCGATGTTAAAAACTACAAAAGGTAGATCATTCGGCACTTTGTCTAAGCTTAAAAAAACCGTTTCAGCCTGGCCGCGAGTTTCAGAACTCAAAACTACGATTTCAAAATCTTTGATACCAATTTTATTTATTTCAGAAGCCACGAAGGAGGGCGTGTCGTACACATCGCGACAAATGAATATAAATTTTTCGGAGTCATAGTAATCTTCAAATGTTTTGACTGACCATTCAAATAGAGTTTTTCCATGAGCTTCAAGTTTGTACTTAGGTTGAGTATAGCCTGCTTTGAAAAAACGGCTGCTGAGGCCAGCCATAGGAATAATGATCATTGTTTTACTTCCTTATAAAGGTTTATAGCCGTTGCTACAAATGCTGCCTGCCGATCCGGCCTGTCATAATGTAAAGGTAGCATTGATAGAAACAATGTTGTCGTAATTGCGAGAATTTCTTTATAAGAAAAAGCTGATTTTTCGAATTGTTTTTTTACTAAATCGCTAAGATCAGCGCTGCTATCAGGGATAGTTAATTCAAGTGTTACACCATCATCATTAACGATAAACCTGTCAGAAATTATGTAATCGTATTTACCAATTGCTGAGTGTAATATTTTAGCAAGATCATAACGAATGTCACCATAGATACTTAGTACCCCATTAAAGTCGATTCCTCTAGGATCAATAACTTTAATGTCGTTTTTCTTGAAATCGTATAAAATATTGCTGAAACAAAAATCACCATGGATGAAAGTACTTTTTGATTCTTTACTAATTAGATCATGCATCTCCTGAAGCATTTTTTTAAGCTCAAACTTATTTCCTTCAGAGTCTTTAATGATCTTTTTGTAGCGAGGATTGTCTTTAGTAAATTCGTCAAGGCGGTCTTCATTCTTAGATACTAATGATGTGTAGAAATCTTCATTAACAGAACTCGCAGGAATTTCATAACATTTTTCTATAAAGTTAAAGCAAGACGTTATGATGTGAGCCCAGATAGCCTTGGGATGGTTACCATAAACAAATAATTCGGTGAGAGTAGGAGAATAAAGGTATTCAAGCTTATATTTATAAACTTCGTTTTCATCACCATGACTTATCAGCATCGGAGCGTAATAAGCCATTTCTTCTGGGATTTTACTAAACCAGTTAGCTTCCGCCTGAAGCTTTCCTTTCTTAGCCGAGCGTTTTTCTACGTAATACTTGTTTATAGTCAGTTCATTGAACGCTCTTGCTGTAGAAACAATTGTCTTGGAGTCATAAAAAGTATTTAGATGACCGAAATCGAGCCAGTCTTCGCGATATTGTTGGCTAAAAGGTGTTGTTTCGTGATATTTTACCAGACTTTCTGCGAGTTCAAATTTAGAGCTTATTAAGTTGCGGATTAACAGTTGTGGTTTAGATATAGCCAAAATGCCGCAAAATACGGATTCATTACTTTCAAACGCATTATTCATGACCATCCATGAATAATTGAAGTCTGAGTGTGCAGTAAATATAACATCTTTATTTTTTTCATCAATATTTAAAGGTGAACGTAATAAGGTATCACCGTAATAAATAACAACGTGCTCATCTTCGGCACTACAACTCGAAGCCAAGCTAAAAGCAATGCTTTGACCAAGAGAAAAATTTTCATCAATACGAATTATTTCCACAGATAATTCGGATAAAACCTTTTCATCCCATGAAGACATATTATAACTCTTGGGTAGCGTTAAAAATATCTTCTCATCTTTATTTTCTTCACGGATGTGTTTTATTTGATAAGTGTATAGTCTTTTATTTCCTACGGGAAGAAATGCTGGGGGGAGTTGTCCAAACTCGGCACGTAGATCCTGATCAACATACTGAGCTGATAATATGATAATCATTTTTCTTTCCTTAGCAGCTCAATTATCTCATCATAAGACATATTAATAAATTCACTCGGGCGAACAGCCTTATCATCTATATAGAATCCTTCATGACCGCACCATGGTTTTCCGACATAGATTTCGTCGTAAGGTATCTCATTTTCTTCTAACCACTTAATGATAACCGGTAATGTATTCTTGTTAATAAGCCCTACATTGTTATTAAACGAATTCATATTTCTACTTGTGTTTAAGACTATAGTAAAACCCAAGGCCTTGTATTCTCTGATTTTTTCTAGCAAGTCCCTGTTGACAATGGCATCTTCATATCCATTTTCACCTTTACCTTTTGTCAGGGTCATATCAATGTCAACAATCAGTTTTTTCATGGTATATGTTTCTTTAAGTTGTCGATTATGCAGAATTTAACGATAGTCCTGAGTACAATCATTGGAATACCGATATAGCATTTTATTTTTCTATACAAGTATACTTGTTGCTTGATTATTTCAAAGATGCTGAGCGTATTTAAATAGGCTCTTTTTTTCTCGTTTAATTTGTAAAAAGGTGATTTTATAAATTTAATTTTAAAACCTAATTCCATTAAGTTATGTATCATTAATTGGTCGCTAACATAACCATACTTTTCTTTGAAATATATCTTATGGATAGTCTTTTTAGAGAATATTATTTTTTGTAAGGGCGCAAGGAGCGGTCTGCCTTTAATAAAGTTTGTTTTTATAATCTGCTCTGCGGATTTAATATTTAATTCTTTTTCGGAAGTATTTTCTTTTAATTTCATCCAACTATTTATGAAATAGTCATTTATATATAAATCACTGTCCATTTCTAGAGAAGGAAAGTTCTCAAGTAATAAATCATCTCCACAAAAGTAGAACGAAAATGTCTTAAAGTTAAAGTTTCTTGTTGCGTTATCGACTAAAAACTTCCAGTGAGCGGTTCTGTCAAGTTGAGAATCTGGATGAATAATGAGCACGTTTTCATTTTTGTCGAAAAATGATCTACAAAAATCAGCACTTTTTTTGTTAGGTAGGCTGATAAGAAAGCTCAATCTTCTTGACTTTTCGCAATATAGATCACTCACTTTATTTATCAATTCAATATCTACGTCTTTCATTGGAATAAGAAAGAGATGATCATACGTATCAAGCATTAGGGTGACCGTTTGATTTGGTATCGTTGTAGCCTACTGATTTTATTGGTTTCTTGAAGGCACGCTACCGCCCCAGGCTTTACAGCTACCAGTGCACTAGGTTGAAGTCTTCAAATTTTTTTTTCAAAAGCTTTGCTACAACAAAAGCTTATGCTGCAGTTTTTGGGCTATTTTTACAAGTTGGCGCATGCCATTCGCATTTTAATTCCCTTAAAAAACAGCAAGTTGAGGTGATTGTCAAGCAATCATAAAATAATTTATACGCATAAATTTAAATGAAAACTAGTAAGAACTTTCTGTAATGCAGTTGGCATTCTCATGTTTGTCTAGGTTTCACCTTTTATGCTAAATCTCCATAACTATACGCTTTTCCGCATAAATTCACCAACTCCACCAATACTGTTTGGTTTTTTTATATACTATTTATATGGTTATTTTTACATACTCTTACGCTTGTGCAACTCTCACTGCCTAAGTGATAGCTAATCTTACCTTTGATCGAACTTACAAGGGCTTAACTAACTCTTAAGTCTATAAATCTATGGGGTTTTAATAACCTTTGGTGTTTTCTAAATCGCATCAATCACTACCTCTTTTGAACCAGAGTGAGTTAACATGTCCCTCACTTTTGTTCATACACAGTTGTGTGTGATGTGACCCTTCAGACAGGAGTAAAAAATGTCCAAGCAACAAATCGGTGTTGTCGGTATGGCAGTCATGGGCCGCAACCTGGCTCTTAACATTGAGAGCCGCGGTTACACCGTTTCTGTCTTCAACCGCTCGCGCGAGAAGACCGATGAAGTGATTGCTGAGAATCCAGGTAAGAAGCTTGCGCCGTTCTACACCGTTGAAGAGTTTGTTGATTCACTGGAAAAACCACGCCGCATTCTGCTGATGGTGCAAGCAGGTGAAGCGACTGACAAGACTATCGCCTCACTCACCCCGCATCTTGATAAAGGCGATATCCTGATTGATGGTGGTAATACCTTCTACAAAGATACCATTCGTCGCAACAAAGAACTTTCTGATCAGGGCTTTAACTTTATCGGCACCGGCGTTTCCGGTGGCGAGGAGGGCGCTCTGAAAGGTCCATCTATCATGCCCGGCGGTCAGAAAGAAGCGTACGAGCTGGTTGCCCCTATTCTTGATAAGATTGCTGCTCGTGCTGAAGATGGTGAAGCTTGTGTTTCCTATATCGGGCCGGACGGTGCGGGTCACTATGTGAAGATGGTTCACAACGGTATCGAATACGGTGACATGCAGCTTATCGCAGAAGCGTATGCGCTGCTAAAAGGTGCATTGGGTCTGAATAACGAAGAGCTGGCCGCGACCTTTACTGACTGGAACAATGGTGAACTAAGCAGTTACCTCATCGATATCACCAAAGATATCTTCACCAAAAAAGATGAAGATGGTCATTATCTGGTTGATGTTATCCTTGATGAAGCCGCCAACAAAGGTACGGGTAAGTGGACCAGCCAGAGTTCTCTGGATCTCGGTGAACCACTGTCACTGATTACCGAATCTGTATTTGCGCGCTATCTGTCTTCACTCAAGACTCAGCGTGTAGCGGCTTCAAAAGTTCTGAGCGGTCCCCAGGCCAAAGCCTTTACGGGTGATAAAGCGGAATTCGTTGAAAAAGTACGCCGTGCGCTCTATCTGGGCAAGATTGTTTCTTACGCTCAGGGTTTCTCACAGCTGCGTGCTGCGTCAGAAGAGAATAACTGGGATCTGCACTACGGTGAAATCGCTAAGATTTTTCGTGCTGGCTGCATCATCCGTGCTCAGTTCCTGCAGAAGATTACTGATGCTTATGCAGCAGATGCGGGTATCGCTAATCTGTTACTGGCACCTTACTTCAAAGATATTGCTGATCAGTATCAACAGGCGCTGCGTGATGTGGTTGCTTATGCTGTACAGAACGGTATCCCAACGCCGACGTTCTCAGCAGCCATTGCGTACTACGATAGCTACCGTTCAGAAGTGCTGCCCGCTAATCTGATCCAGGCACAACGTGACTATTTTGGTGCTCACACCTATAAGCGTATTGATAAAGACGGTGTGTTCCACACTGAGTGGTTAGATTGATCATCTGACATCAAAGCACTATAAGGCTTCCCTCGGGAAGCCTTTTTTTACCCCACCAACAAATCCCCACTCCGCACCGACTTCTCTCCCGCCAGCCTCAACACCAGCATCCCTGCCGTGGCAAATCTGGCCCAGTGCCGGGCATAAAGTATCCCGCCAAACTCCGCCACCAGTGGCGTGATATGGTCCGTTACCGGATCGACAATCTCCGCCACCACTTCACCTGGCCTGATAAGGGCGCCCAGCGGTTTACGATGCAGAATCAGTCCCGAGACGGGCGAGTGAACGTATTCGCAACCGGCAAGCGGGGTGGGCGGATTTTTCAGCGCAGGTGATGATGCTGACGTACCCTCGGTGTGACGCTGCTTAATAATCCTGCTTTCATCGGCAGCCTGAGCAAGACCCGGAGCCCCGAGTCCTGTACCGCTCTCATCAACGCCGACTAAATCTTCGCCTCCGCTGGCGACGGATACCAGCTCATCCCCGCCAATCACCGGTGCCGCGACCTCGACAGAAACGGCAGCCTCATCGGCGGTAATGTAGCCCGATTCCTGCAGCGCGCTGATAATCGCATCGGCATCCTGTTCCGCCTGCTCTGGCGACACGTCGCGTACGCCACGGAGTTCAAGGGTTACGGGTAATAAACCCTGCGGCATGGGGAACTGTTCGGCAAAACGTTCTGCCAGCGTCAGCCAGGGCTCACAACAGGCTTCATCAAATGGCTCCCCGCCGGAAACTTGTGCCAGCAGCTGAACTTCACTACCTAACCAGCGTGCCAGCGGTTCGACCGCAGGCCATGCGTGCGGTGTGGTATAGAGGTGCGGCAGGGCTTCCCAGTCGCAGTGTAGATCGATCATTAAATCCGCCTGGCTCGCCATGCGCATGAGCGTGAACCGCTGCGCTTCCAGCTCCGTTTTCGGTACGGTATCGCGGTAGTAGCGATCGATTGCATCACGAATCAGTCGCTTGTTTTGGGTTTCGTTTGGCGTCAGTACGCCAGCCAGATCGTTAGCCAGCGTGGTGCCGAGTGATGGAAACTTACGGTTAAAGTCTTGTCCAGTCTGCGTATGGAAGCGTCCCAAATGGGTGCCATGCCAGTGCTGGCCTAGCGCAATAGGATTTGAAACCGGGATCAGGGTGAAAGAGGCTTTTAACCGTCCGGCTGACTCCAGCGTTTGCAGACGTTGTTTCAGGTACCACGCAACCGCCATGCCAGGTATTTCATCGCCGTGTAAGGCAGCCTGGATATAAACCTGTCGCGTAGCGTCATCGCCAAAATGAAAACTGATAATTTCACGCTGGGTGCCGAGAGAGGCGCTTAACAAGGGGTGATGTTGTTGGTACATACCGTGTTAATGTCCTTTTGTCGGTTCAGGGCGACAAGGGCCGCCCATAAAGTCATTGAGTATAGCCCTGCACAGGCAGGAGAGCGAAAAAGCCCGCCATGACGTTACTTCTGAATCGAAATATCGGTTGAGAAATAGCGCTTCTGAATCTTATCAAAGGTGCCATTTTTCTTAATTTCATCAAAGGCTGTATCCAGCGCGGTCTTCAGCTCGGCATCCCCTTTACGCAGACCAATCGCCGTGCCCGGTCCAATAATCGGATCCTGAACAATCGGGCCTGCCAGCGCAAAATCTTTGCCCTGCGGCTGTTTCAGAAAACCATTGGCGGCCTGCGCCGCGTCGGTAAAGACCGCGTCAAGGCGTCCGGCCACTAAATCGCTTTCCACCTGAGCCTGATCGCCGTAAGGCACCACAGTCACGCCATGCGGCTGCCATTTTGCGCGGGCATAACGTTCCTGCACCGTGCCCTGTTCAACACCCACCGTTTTCCCTTTCAGCGACTCTGGCGTCGGTAACAGGCCAGACCCTTTGCGTGCGATAAGCTGAGCGTGGGTATCGTAAAGCGGCTGGGTAAAGTCTATTTGCTTCAAACGCTCTTCTGTAATGCCCATGTCAGACAGGATGGCATCGAATTTACGGGCTTTAAGTGCCGGGATCATGCCGTCGAACTGACTTTCCACCCACACGCACTTCGCCTGCATTTGTGCACACAGGGCGTTGCCTAAGTCGATATCGAACCCTACCAGTTTGCCCTGCGGGGTTTTTGATTCGAAAGGCGGATAGGTGGGATCGACGGCGAAGCGGACCTGTTCGATTTTTGCCTGTGCGCCGAATGCGCAACCAGCAAGCACGGCCAGTGCAAGCGCAGCGCGCAGGCGAATTTTGAGGGTTTTCGTTGCCATAGTTCAGATCTTCTGTTGTCGTAATGTTGTATTACGCAGAGTACCTTTCGACCGGGATGATGGCAATTAGAGGATGATTTTCACAGTGTTAGCCCCACAAAGTGCACGGTAATCCTTGATGTTCAGGATCACTGAGTGGTCCAGCACGCCCGCATTAAACGCAATCTCATCGTAACGTTCAAACAGCAGCGGATCGACTATCGGCAGCAAATCAGGATGAAAACTGAACGGGGGAATCGCACCAAATACACAGCCCGTCAGCGCATCGACCTCCGCAGGCGAGGCAAGGGATGCCCGACGTCCTCCCACCGCTAAGGCCACTTTACTGAGATCGGCCTGCTGGTCGGCGGGCAGTACCGCCAGAACATGCTGTTTGATCCCATTGCCTTTCACATGGCACACCAACGCCTTTGCACCCTGACCGATTTCCGTGCCACGAATCGTTGCCACCGCTTCACATTTGCCGGTCGCTTCGTGCTGCATCAGGCGATAACGTGCGCGATTTTGGTCGAGTAGGGCAATTAATTTTTCATGAGTAGTCACGGTTCTCTTCCTGAGCAGTGAGTTGCAGCATCAGTGTCTGCAGCATATGTGGTTGACGCGGTAGCACGCCAGTTTTCAGACCCAGCGGTCTTAAGGCCCGGTTGAGCGTACTCAGGGTCGTATTTTCTCTGTCCTGCTCGATATCTGATAGTGTCCGGCGGCTAATTCCTGCCAGCGCTGCATAGCGTTCCTGTGAAAATCCCAGCACGTTTTTGCGAAGCTGCATCAGGAGTTCACCCTGTGACAATTTTTCTTCAAGAAACTGCTGAAGAAGGTTTAGCAGCATTGCCTCACGTTCAAACGGTGACAGCGTTTTCTTCATAGTTGCCAGCCTTCAATACGCTGATCCAGATAATCAAAGCCAAGAGCCGGCATAGTCAGAATTGATGCTGGTATACCTCGCTGAAGCAGACGCTCTTTGAGTCCGATAAGCTGTCGGGCCAGTACGGCCAGCTCAGCCAGTAATCTGTCCGATGGCACCAGGTCATCCAATGCGGCAGCAATCTGTTGCCATTGATATTGTCCCCCCTCCTCAAAAGGCGCCCCCCATTGCGTCGTGCGTACCACGCCTTCAGGATCCGCTTTCATCGGCGCAAAATCATAGATGGGTGCAAGCCACATGCCGGTGTCCTTTTTCAGAATCGCGCTGTTACGACCATGATTATCAGAATTGCCAAACGCAATATTCAGCATGTCACGTTTTACCCACTCAATGACGAACGCCTCTTGCGCGCGTCTGTCAGGATTAAGGTGTGTAATCAGCGTGCTAATTACCTCAAAATGATTGAGATAGCTGCCTGGCGGTTTTCGCATTATTGAATAGACAGATTCCAGACCATACATCACTTTTTCGCCCGCGATGTAAGACACATCAAAGCGGGGTAACCATAAGGAAGGATAACGGCTACCTTCACACAACTTCATTTTTTCACAGGGAATGGTGTCGAAACCCATCGACGCTAATTCATGATAGTAGTGGTATTCGGCGCGAAGTATGTCGCAATCGATCGCGCTGCGCGCACCGCGCGGATACTTCACCAGATAATGCGCATCCTGATTGTGTACATCGTCCTGCCAAGTATCTATCCATACCTCATCCTGTGGCGTATAGCGCAATAAGAGTTTTGGCGCTTCACCGCCAGCCCCGGTCGCTCCACCGCTGGCTGCACCCATTTGCTGAGCGTACGCCAGAAAATCACTGTCACGTTCGATGGCCCATTCAGACGGAAAACGTCGGTCACGTAGCTGACTTTGCGCGGGTAACGCGGGTATCGACTCTTTGATGCGCTGGTTTCCCACTGGTGCAATTGTGCCAGATTTCAGCAACCAGAAATCCTGCTCAGCGGCAGACTTTCCCTGTAACCCAAGCTGCTGAATCCAGTAACGTCTACTGGCACCTGCAGGCATAATGTCATCCAGAAAGGTAAACCACGGACGAGCCGCATAGCTGCCAATAAGCATGACCGGGTAATTCAGACTGCAGCTGGCATAATCATTCCGATCAAGATATTCAACAGCGTAGTCAAAGTTATAGGCGAGTAAAGCGGGACTTTCACGTCCCTGGTGGGGATGTTGGATATTGAGCTGGGCAGCATCATGCCAGCGGCCCTTAATAAACAGCTGGAGTGTGAGCATGACAACTCCTGTTGAGCAACATTATGCTCAATAATAGCGTTTAATTAATTTTTTGAGAAGGATACTGCTCAGAATCCGCATAAAAGTGGAATTCTGAGCAGTATATTGCACCGTTATTTATGACGGGCGCGCAGATTACTGATGATCGTGCTGAGATCTAAATCCTGGTCCTGCAGCAGAACTAGCAGATGATAGATCAGATCCGAGGCTTCGTTAGTCAGCTCTTCGCGATCGTTCACCGTCGCCGCCAGTGCGGTTTCCACGCCTTCTTCACCGACTTTCTGCGCGATGCGCTTGGTGCCGCTGGCATAGAGTTTCGCGGTGTAAGAGCTGTCCGGATCGGCACTTTTGCGCGAGGCCAGCAGTTGTTCCAACTGATAAAGGAACGTCCAGTCCGGTGCAGCAGGCGAGAAGCAGCTGGAGGTGCCTAAGTGGCAGGTTGGGCCAATCGGGTTCGCCAGCACCAGCAACGTGTCGTTGTCGCAGTCCGGCGTGATGCTGACGACCTGCAAAAAGTGGCCTGAGGTTTCCCCCTTGGTCCACAAGCGGTTTTTGGTGCGTGAGAAAAACGTCACGTTACCGTCCTGCAGGGTTTTATTCAGCGCATCCTGATTCATATAACCGTGCATCAGAACTTCACCCGACACGTTGTGCTGGACGATAACCGGCATCATGCCTTGGGTCTTTTCCCAGTCTAACCGGGACAGCTGTTGTTCAGTTAACACGCGCGAATCTCCACACCGTTGTCGATCAGAAAGCGTTTCAGCTCGCCGATATTAATAATCTGTTTGTGAAACACCGAGGCCGCAAGGGCTCCGTCAACGTTGGCCTGCTCAAAGGCCTCAAGGAAGTGGGCCATGGTACCGGCTCCGCCAGAAGCAATCAGCGGCACCTTGCACACGTCACGGACTTTCTTGAGCTGCACCAGGTCATAGCCGTTGCGTACGCCGTCCTGATTCATCATATTCAGGACAATTTCGCCTGCGCCCAGCTTTTGCACTTCCTGTACCCAGTCCAGCGTTTCCCATTGGGTGACGCGCGTCCGGGATTCATCGCCCGTATACTGGTTAACGTGATATTTACCGCTGGCATCATCGAACCAGGTATCAATGCCCACCACAATGCACTGCACGCCAAAGCGGTCAGCCAGGCGGGTAATCAACGAAGGATCGGCCAGAGCAGGGGAGTTAATGGAGATTTTATCCGCGCCAAACTCCAGAATCCGGGCCGCATCTTCCGGGGTTTTAATGCCGCCGGCCACACAGAAAGGAATGTCGATAACCTCCGCCACGCGTGAAACCCAGCTTTTGTCTACGACGCGGTCGTCCGAAGAGGCGGTGATATCATAAAACACCAGTTCATCGGCACCTTCTTCCGCATAGCGCTGCGCCAGCGGCACGATGTCGCCAATAATTTCATGGTTGCGAAACTGAACGCCCTTAACCACCTGACCATCGCGTACATCAAGACAGGGAATTATCCGTTTTGCCAGCATGCTATTGCCTCCGAAACTGTAAATTTGCCTTCCAGCAGCGCACGTCCGACAATCACGCCCTGAACGCCGCTACCGCGTAAGGCGGCAATATCACTGAGTTCACCAATACCACCCGAAGACTGAAACGCGATCTGCGGAAAACGTGCGGTCACTTCTTTATACAGGTCGACGTTAGAGCCGCTGAGCGTACCGTCACGGGAAATATCTGTGCACAGAACATGCTTCAGGCCAACGGGCTGAAACTGTTCGATGACCTCTTCCAGCGTGATACCGGACGCTTCCTGCCAGCCGCTGATGGCGACCTCTTTGCGGTTCGCCGCATCGATGCGCACGTCCAGCGCCAGCACGATGGCGTCCGGGCCAAATTCGTTAAACCAGGCTTTGACTTCCTCAGGCTGTTTGACGGCAGTCGAACCGACCACCACCCGGCTGGCACCGGCATCCAGCAACGCTTTTACGTCATCCCGGTTACGGATACCGCCGCCAACCTGCACGACCGCCTCAACGCCGTTGAGCAGCTTCTTCAGTAAGGCAATCTGGCGTTTAGCCGGATCTTTGGCACCGGTCAGATCAACAAGGTGCAATACCGTTGCCCCCTGGCCGGCGTAGTCCTGCAACCGGGGCAGCGGATCGCTGCCGTAATCACGCTGTTGCGCATAATCACCCTGATGGAGGCGCACGACCTTGCCATCGATTAAATCTAAAGCGGGGATAATCATCACATCTCCAGGAAGTTTTTCAGCAACTGTGCGCCCACTTTGCCAGAGCGTTCCGGGTGGAACTGCACGCCAAAGAAGTTATCTTTCTGCACTGCGGCGGTAAAGGCCTGGCCATAGTGGCACTGGGCAATGGTGCTGGCATTCACCGGCATGGCATAGCTGTGGACGAAATAGAAATAGCTGCCTTCGTCGATGCCGCGAAACAGATGATTGCCCGCCTGAGCGGTAATCTGGTTCCAGCCCATGTGGGGAAGCGGTAATCCCTGTGTATCCATCAGCGAGACAGGATGGTCGATAATGCCCAGCGTCGGCACGCCACCGTTCTCTTCACTGTGGCTGCCCAGCAGTTGCATACCCAGACAAATACCCAATACCGGTTGCGTACAGGCCTTGACCAGCTCAATCAGCTCGCGCTCCTGCAGCTGGTTCATCGCGGCCTGCGCGGTGCCCACGCCCGGCAAAAACAGCTTATCGGCGCGCAGCACCACGTCAGGATGACGGCTGACTTCCGGCGCGTAGCCCAGACGCTCAACAGCCCATTTTACCGACGACAGGTTGGCACAGCCCGTATCCAGGATCACCACGTTCATCAGAGCACTCCTTTCGAGCTCGGCAGGGTATTTCCCTCAACGCGAATGGCCTGGCGCAGCGTGCGGCCAAAGGCTTTAAACAAGCTCTCTACGCGGTGATGGTCGTTTTTACCTTTCGTCTTGAGATGCAGGGTACTCATCATGGCGTAGGACAGCGAACTGAAGAAATGTTCCACCATCTCCGTGCTGAGATCGCCCACGCGCTGGTAGCTGAATTCGGCTTTGAATTCGATATGTGGACGACCAGAGATATCCAGCGCGCAGCGCGCCAGGCACTCGTCCATTGGCAGCACAAAACCAAAACGGCCAATGCCGCGCTTGTCGCCCAGGGCTTTCAGCAATGCCTCGCCCAGCGCCAGACCGGTATCTTCAACCGTGTGATGGTCGTCGATATACAGATCGCCTTTCACTTCGATATTCATGCGAAAGCCGCCGTGCACCGCAATCTGATCCAGCATGTGGTCAAAGAAGCCCACACCGGTGTTAATCTTGCTGCCGCCTTCGCGATCCAGCCACAGTTCAACGCGAACCTGGGTTTCTTTGGTGTTGCGCTGCACCAGTGCGTAACGATCGCGTTGCGTCAGCTGCTGCTGAATGGCCTTCCAGTCCTGACCTTCTGCACCATAGCGAATACCCTGAATGCCCATATTCTCGGCCAGCTGAATATCGGTCTGACGGTCGCCAATCACATAGCTCTGAGCCGTGTCGAGAGCGCCTTCTGCCAGCCAGGCTTCCACCATTTTGGTTTTTGGCTTGCGGCAGTCGCAGTCATCTTCTGGCTTATGGGGACAGATCAAAATATCGCTAAAGCGAATGCCCTGGGAAGCCAGAATCTGCATCATCAGATGATGCGGGCCATCAAAATCGGCCTGAGGAAAACTGTCCGTGCCCAGGCCGTCCTGATTGGTGATCATGACCAGCTGATAGCCCGCGTCCTGTAATGCCAGTAAGGCGGGGACAACATCAGGTTCGAACGCCAGCTTATCCATCCGATCTACCTGAAAATCCTGCGGAGGTTCAGAGATAATCGTGCCGTCGCGGTCAATAAAAAGGGTCTTCTGACTCATGCTTACTCCAGAGATAAGGCTTGAAGCGCGGCGATCAGGCGCTCGCACTCTGTTCGGGTTCCTACAGAGATACGCAGACAGCCTGCAAGGCCGGGGTTCTTGTTTTGGTCACGCAAAATAATGCCCTGATCCCACAAGGTTTTAAATACCCTGGGTGAGTCAGTAAAGCGCACCAAAATATAGTTGGTTTCGCTGGGAAATACCTGCTCGACCGCGCGAATCCGCGGTAACTGCTCAAACAGCCAGCTGCGATTGGCATTCAGCTCGGCTACGTGCTGACGCATCAGGGCAATGCCTTCTTCGCTCAGTGCCTGGCCTGCTACGTCGGCGACCGGGGTGGCAAGCGGATAGGGCGCAATAACTTTCATCAGCAGATCGATAACCGTCTTATTGGCCAGCGTAAAGCCACAGCGCAGGCCCGCCAGCGCGAAGGCTTTTGATAACGTACGCAGGATCACCAGGTGCGGGTAATCCTTTAACCAGCCCGCCAGCGTCGCCTCGGGACAGAATTCAATATAGGCTTCATCCGCCACCACCAGCGCTTTTCCGGCGGTCATAGCCAGCAGCTGACGGATAGCGTCCTGGTCGATCAGGTTACCGGTGGGATTATTCGGGCTGCACATATAGACGACTTTCACGCCGTCCAGCTGTTCGGCGATGGCGGGCAGGTTTAACTGCCAGTCTTCCCGCGCCGGAACGGTACGGTATTCAATGCCGATGGTTTCGGCACTGACGCTGTACATGCCGTAGGTCGGCGGGCAGAAAAGAATGGCATCTTTGCCCGGCTCGCAGAAGGCACGCATCAGCAGCTCAATGCCTTCATCTGCGCCACGGCTGACCAGTACCTGCTCTGGCGTAAGCCCGGCATAGGCCGCATAGCGGGTGATAACCTGTTTCGGCTGACACTCCGGGTAGCGATTCAGGGTTTGCTGCGACAGCTCGAAGGGCACCGGCAGCGGGAATTCGTTGGCATTCAGCCAGACATCGCCATTGCCCCCCAGGCGGCGAGCTGACTGATAGGGCGTCAGCGCACGCACGTTGGCGCGTGCCAGCTGTTCAATTTCCAGACTCATGCTTGCTCCTTGAGTGCGGCAACGCGCAACGTGACGGCATTTTTGTGGGCGTGCAGCTGTTCAGCGGCCGCCAGGGTTTCGATGGTCGCCGCCAGGTTCAGGAAGCCCTGCGGCGTCAGCTCCTGTACCGTCATGCGTTTCTGAAAGTCGGCCAGGCCCAGGCTGGAGCAGGTCGCGGTATAGCCGTAGGTCGGCAGCACGTGGTTGGTGCCCGAAGCATAATCTCCTGCGGATTCCGGTGACCAGTCGCCCAGGAAAACCGAACCGGCGCTGGTAATCTGTTCCACCAGATCCCGTGGCGTGCGGGTTTGCAGAATCAGGTGCTCCGGACCATAGCGGTTGGAGATCGCAATGCATTGCTGCATATCCCGGGCGACGATCAGGCGGCTGCTTTCCAGTGCCTGGCGGGCTGTCGCCGCACGTGGCAACTGGGCCAGCTGATCCTCCACCGCCTCGGCGACGCGCTCGGCCAGCGCCAGCGAAGGCGTCAGTAAAATCACCTGCGAGTCAGGGCCGTGTTCCGCCTGCGACAGCAGATCAGAGGCAACGAAGGCCGGTGTGGCACCTTCATCGGCAATCACCAGCACTTCCGACGGGCCTGCGGGCATATCAATCGCCGCGCCATCAAGGCGCTGGCTGACCTGACGTTTGGCTTCGGTAACCCACGCGTTGCCCGGACCAAAAATTTTATCTACCTTAGGGATGCTTTCGGTGCCAAAAGCCAGGGCGGCAATCGCCTGTGATCCACCCACCTGGAACACTTCTTCCACACCGCAAAGTTTGGCCGCGTAGAGAATTTCATCAGCAATCGGCGGGGGCGAGCACAGCACCACGCGACCACAGCCCGCAATCCGCGCCGGGGTAGCCAGCATCAGAACGGTAGAAAACAGCGGGGCAGAACCGCCCGGAATATACAAGCCCACCGATTTCATCGGGCGCGTAATTTGCTGACAGCGCACGCCGGGCTGCGTTTCCACATCCACCGGCGGCAGGATCTGCGCACGGTGAAAGGTTTCAATATTGCCAATGGCCACGGCCATCGCCTGTTTCAGCTCGTCACCAAGGCGATCGCTGGCCGCCTGCATCTGCTGTGGCGTAACGCGCAGGTCGTCTGTTTCAACCTTGTCAAAGCGCGCGCTGAATTCTCGTAAAGCCGCATCGCCTTCCTCTTTCACTCTGACCAACACATCGCGCACGATCTGGCTGATGCTGTCAGACGAGGCGAGCGCAGGGCGTGCCAACAGCGCCTGCTGCGCCTCGCTGCTGCAGGCTTCCCAGTTCACGGGCGTCATGATTCTGCTCATCGTTTACTCCAGCATTTTTTCGATTGGCAACACCAGAATTGAACTGGCACCCAGCGCTTTGAGTTTTTCCATGGTTTCCCAGAACAGCGTTTCACTGCTTACCATGTGCATCGCCACGCGGCTGACATCGCCCGCCAGCGGCAGAACGGTAGGGCGCTCGGCGCCAGGCAACAGGCTGATCACGTCTTCCAGACGCTCACTCGGCGCGTGCAGCATGATGTATTTGGATTCTCGCGCTTTAATCACGCCCTGAATACGGGTCATCATTTTATCAATCAGCTCCTGCTTGGCCGCTGGCATCTCGCCGTCGCGCTGAATCAACACGGCTTTCGAGCGATAGATGACTTCGACTTCGCGCAGGCCGTTCGCTTCCAGCGTCGCGCCGGTGGACACCAGATCACAGATGGCGTCGGCCAGACCGGCACGCGGGGCCACTTCGACCGAGCCGTTTAATAAACAGGATTTAAAATTGATGCCTTGCTTGTCGAGGTACTGCTTTAACAGGTGAGGATAGGAGGTGGCGATACGGGCGTTATTCAGGCACTGTGGGCCGGTATATTCGTCATCAACCGGCATCGCCAGCGACAGGCGGCAGCCGCCAAAATCCAGGCGACGTAGCGTGAAGTAACGCGGGTCTTCGCCCTGCGCGCGGCGGTCCAGCATCTCTTCTTCCAGCACGTTCTCGCCGATAATGCCCAGATCCACTACGCCGTCCATCACCAGTCCCGGAATATCGTCATCGCGCACCCGCAGGATATCAATAGGCATATTTTCCGCAAAGGCGATCAGACGCTGTTGCTGAAGATTAATTTTGATACCACAGCGCGCCAGGAGCTCGCGTGAATCATCGCTTAATCGACCTGATTTCTGCATAGCTATGCGTAAACGGCTATTGTCTAACATCGTTCCTGTCCCCTTGATTGACCTGTCCTGAATGATTGATTTGCGTCAGCCCATAAAAAAACCCCCGGAAGACGATCTTCCGGGGGTTCTCTTGCGTTCGCACCACTGGAAGATCCTAGACGTCTTCCAGCACACATCGCCTGAAAGACTAGTCAGGGTGAT
>Ga0157367_1000089_pt1 | contig 45339 bp, 80 predicted proteins | sample AttbisABBM2_FD_113142 | JGI IMG/M metagenome (GOLD analysis project Ga0157367, IMG submission 113142) | Fungus gardens microbial communities from leaf cutter ant in Botucatu, State of São Paulo, Brazil - Atta bisphaerica ABBM2 | ecosystem: Host-associated > Fungi > Mycelium > Unclassified ... | reverse complement strand
GGCGCGGTGGCCGGGTTATTTTATGAAATATTTAGTGAGAACTGCCATCGAAACCGCAATTACCAAAGCAGCGACAATTTTCCATGTCTGAGAATTTAACTCTTTGTGCAATGTCTCTTTGGTTGCAACGGTTTCTTTTAAAACGGCGATATCAATAGCCATGGTAGACACTTTGTCTTCTAAAGCCTTAACGCGATCTAGCATATCACCACCTCCGCCTCCGCCGCTCCCATGCCTGTTCGTATCATAATCATCGGCTGTTTCGTCTGGTTTGACAACTTTTAAATGAGAGCTTGGGTTTAGCCTGGCTTCAACGGTTTCATTATTCATTAAGCTTTGCTCACTCTGAAAAAAGCTTTGTTCGAATGTATAGGTGTCTCATCAACCAGAAGAGCTGCATCAATGAAATATGAGCCTTCTCGCTCAAATCTGCACCGTAACAGACTAATATCTATAGAGGCTGCGATGTCTGTTTCACGTCCTTGAGAGTCGCTAGCTCTAACCCATACACCTCTTTTTTGAGATACCGGGATATTGGTGCCACCTCCATCCATAAGCACCTGAAACTCTAAATAATAGGGTTTGTTGTGCTGCAGTCCAATGAAGAAAACCCCTGCATTCAAATCAAATTCAGACGGAAACTCTTCACAGTCATATGCAAGCAGAGGAGGTGGAATTTTATCCTCTCCTGATCTCCCATTATAGGGAAAAAGGAAAGCTATTTTTTCTTGTGACATTTTTTACCCTTTCACCCAAACGCCTCTTCCGGCCACTCATCCTTAGATCAGACGTAGCTTCGTCTCAATCGCCACACCGATAATTCTGCAATTGCCGTCAATTGGAATCAGTGGCCATTGAGGATTTAGACCCTTAAGGTATTTCTGAGCCCCATCAATGATCAGCTTCTTGAACGTGGCCTCATTGTCATCTACTAGCTTAGCGATAACCAAGTTTCCATTTGCTGCTTCGCGTCCAGTGTCGAAGAGAACGAAGGTGCCTTCTGGTATGCTCAAGCCCATTGGAGATGTCATTGAATCACCTTCAACTTCTAACCAGAATGATGCACCCTGAGTATGGGAGTCAGACTCCAGCCAAAGATCGACATCCTTCAAAGCATAAGGCTCTGTTGCCTCTGCCCAGGCTCCCGCCTGAACCTTACTTATCACCGGATACTTCCTCCCTGGTGTGTAGTGCTCCTTGAAACTCACATTAGGCATTGAACCGTGTGCAGGAGAAATCGTTCCATCTTCGTTAACCAGAAACTCTTTCATACCAAGATATCTAAGTATCTTTGCTATGTCCTCAATTCCCGGCTCGCGTCTTGCATTGAGCCAATGACTAACTGCACCTTTAGTTATGCCAAGGTGTTCCGCTAGCTTTTCCTGGTTAATGCCCAAATCCTTCATTCGGGATTTGGCAAGGTCGTACCATTTCATATTCATTCCATGATCATACAATTCGTAGTCTTTTAATCGAGACACAATACGTATATTTTCTTGCGCCTTTCAGATACAAAATGTATACTTCTGTTTTAAAGGAGGACCCTATGAATAACTTACGCAACATCCGTAAGCAGCTGGGCCTGACGCAGGGAGAGTTAGCTCTCGAGCTTGGTTTAACCAAAGGTGCAATTGGTCATTATGAAAATGGCCGCCGCAGCCTAAACGTCACTCAGTGTCGTGAACTGTTGGCCGTATTCAACAAACACGGTGCGTCAGTGGGAATTGATGACTTATTCCCACCTACAGCAGCTTAAGCAACACCGCTCTTTAAAACTCTGAAACCGCTCCCGCCTGACAGTGGGGCAAAACCCAAGTGACTTGCTCACCGCAATGTCACGCAATCATTTATCTACAAGGAAATTATTAATCATGGAACAAGCAAGAAACAGCAAGTTGATCAACGAAGTAGAAACAGAGTTACGCAGTCGTCTGACGCACAAAGGTCAGCGTGTTCTGGCTGATGAGGCAGGATGGCACGAATCGAAAGTAAGCCGGTTGAACCTGCGCGATATGGCAACGGTTTTTGTGCTGCTTGAGAAGGTTTGGGAAACGAGCCTGATTGCAGAAGTGGCCCGCCAGGCTGTGGCTGCTGCGATTGGAAAAGAAAAAGCCTCAAGTTGCGCTAACAACTTTGAGGCCTGATGCGAAATGACTGGATCAATTCACAGGAGTAATTATGCCAAAGAAACACGTTGTGTACCAGGCGGATTTACACAAAAACATTACCAGATCCCGATATTTGCGCTCATGTAACCCGATTCTGGCTGAGAAGCTGAGAGAGATACTGGAAGAGCACAAGGTGAAGGAGAAGGGCAAATGAGTGTTGTACGTAACCTATCAGATTATCGCCCTTCTACGGAGGGTATGGAGCGTCGCGTGGCTCAACTGGAAGATGGATTCACCCGTCTTGCCAATGCGCTGTATGACGAGCTTATCGGTGCTGATTTAACGAAGAATCAGAGCAAGGTAGCACATGCCATCTGCCGTAAAACTTATGGCTTTGGCAAGAAGATGGACCGTATTGCCGACAGCCAGCTTGCAGAGCTGACAAGACTTCCCCGCCAGAAAGTTAATAAGGCCAAGAATGAGCTTATCGAGATGAAAGTCATCATCCGCGAGGGTAACAAGATTGGCCCAAACAAAGAGGTTTCGGAGTGGTGTGTGACCGGTTGTCACTACTCTGGTGATAATGTCACTGCATTGGTGACAAATAATGTCACCAAAACGGTGACAGGGGTGTCACCAAAACAGAGTCACACAAAAGAAACTATTCAAAAGAAAAAAGAAACCCCTATATCCCCAGAGGGGAATTCATCGGTTTGTGAAGAAAAACCAAAGCGCCAGACAGTCAGCAAATACCACTTCGACCGTGACCGCCTGAAAGACACATGGAATCGCAAAGCTGAAACATTCGGCCTGCCGAAAATCCTCAGCATCAGCGCTACCACCGAGAAGGGCATCAAGCGTCTGTACGATTCCCATCTGAAGCACTGCAAAGAGACCGGTCGTCCCAGCCAGCAAATTGACACCTTCGTGAATGGCTACATTGAGTTTGGGTACCAGCCTTCTGATTGGGCCTGCGGCGCTAACCCTGGCGGAAAGCGTTACGGCATCGACACGGCGCTGACCCAGAAGAAGATCGACGAAATCATCAGCCAGGAGGGGTGAGATGGACAGCTTAGACTTTGAACAACAACTTATCGGCTCGATGCTCATCAAGGGTGATCACATCGACTCCCGTGAGATAGCCAGCAAACTACCTGCTGACGCCTTTGCCAATCATCACCTTCGCAACATGTATTCAGCCATTTGCCGGTTGCTGGACAAGTCGGAGCCAATCGACCCTTTTACGGTTCGTGATGGCATCCCGGAGGAAAGCCGTGACTATGTGCTTACGCTGGCCAAGAACTGCAGCTCAGCAGCCAACATCAAAGCATGGGCAAAGCGTGTTCGTCAGTGCTGGATGGTGCGAACCAGCATCTCAGAGATTGAATCTGCTCTGGCCATGCTGAGAGACGTCAACACGCATAACATCAATCAACAGACCGCCATCGTGTCAGGCATCCTGTCAAAGCTTCAGTTTGAAACAAACGACAAACTGCCTCGCCGCATTGGGGACCTTATCCCGGATTACCTGAATGTTCTGGAAGAGCGCATGAAGGGTGCGGAGTCAGGTTTATATCTCCAGACAGGCATCGAAGCGGTTGATAATGCTTATGGAGGCTTTGACCGTACAGACCTGATAATCATCGCCGGGCGCCCTGGCATGGGTAAAACAGAGCTGGCCATCAATATCGCCAACTCTATCGGTCGCCAGAAGGGTAAAGGCCTGCTGATGTCCATGGAGATGTCAGAAACGCAGGTCGTTGAGCGCCACATCGCTGACCGTGGCGGATTATCGATCACCACCCTGCGCAACCCGCTTGGCATGGACCAGGAGGACTACACAAGGCTCACAACAGCAACAGGAACGTTGATTGACGAGGATAACTTTGTGCTGGCCGGTTCGTTCACAGTAGATGAAATTATCGCTCAGGCTGAGCGTTTGAATATGGACGGCGGCTTGAGCTTCCTGGCCATCGACTATCTGACTCTAATCGACATGCCCAAGGCTGAGCGTATGGACCTGGCCATCGCAGAAGTAACGCGAAAGCTGAAGCAGTTCTGCCTGCGCAATAAGGTGCCGGTAATTCTGCTTGCACAGCTTAACCGCAAAGTGGATGACCGCGCCGATAAACGCCCAAACATGGGAGATTTGGCTGGGTCGAGTTCAATCGAGAAGGATGCCGATGTGATTTTCTTCCCGTACCGAGACGAGGTTTATAACGATAACAGCGACATGAAAGGCATTGCTGAGCTTATCGTCGGTAAATATCGCTCTGGCCAACCGCAGACGTTTTATATGGGATGGCGCAATGGCCACTTCATCAACATCGATCAGCAGGAAGCAGCGCAGAAGTACACGGAAAACAAAAACAAATCAAACAAGCCGGCGAAAGCCAATGACTGGCGCTATGGAGGCAACTCAGATGAGTGATGCGTCCATGATGAACTCACGCCAGCAGCCGGTTAAACCAAAGAGAGGGGGAGGGTTTTAGGATGAGTATGCGAAGAAAAATTAATTCAATTCTTAAATCAAAAGGCATCAAAACAGAAAGTATCACTTACGACAGGTCGGGAACAACTCAGGATGAGTGGGGCATTTGGACAATAACCCTGACGAAAGAATCCAGAGATGGGATCCGGTTAAAACATGAAGATCAGAAATTCTGTGGTGTGATTGAAATTTTTGACCCAGAAGATGGGCTTGAGAATCTAGCAGAGCTGCCAAGTATCAAGGAGGAATCATGCGCCAACTAACCGCCAGTGAAGCAAGCAACGATGAGATAGAGCGGCAGATATTTGAACAGCTAGTCAGAAATGTAAGCCACTCCAAAAACCTTACCCGCGTTAATGATGGAAAAAACTATCAGGATGGAGAAATAGACACTGCATGGATTTTCTTTCATGAGGGCTGGCAGGCAGCATTGAAAAGCAAGCGGGGGGAAGTATGAATTACAGCGAACTTTCAGACTTTGAAATTAACAAAGCGGTTGGTTGCGTTACTGGTGAGGCGACTAGTTCTGAGGGTGCATTTAATCTGGTAATTCGAAATACCAACGGCTATAAATTCGACCCCTGCAACTCGTGGGCAGATGCGGGGCCGATTATTGAAAAGAGTGGTATTGGTATAATGCCAATGCTTATGGGGTGGCGCGCAGCAACCGAAAAAGGATGTAGGGATTACACCAGCATTGCTAATGAAAACCCACTACGCGCCGCCATGATTGTCTTCCTGATGATGCAGGAGCACACATGCCCCAAACTTTCCTACAGTGAAGAAATAAACGCAGCGGTCGGGATGAATCATGACAAGCAACGATGAGAGTAAATTCCTAGCCTGGTGGTTTCAGCCAGAGCAAGACAAGCTCAGAACCCATTGCTCACCAAATTGGGCGCTGATTATCTGGCGTGCCGCTTTGAACAGCAAGCAGGAGAAAGTATGAATGAATGCAAAAACTGTAACGGAACTGGATATGTTCTTTCTTTCAACGAAGGCGATCAAGACTGGGAAGAGGTCCTGTGCGAAAACTGCCTGGGTAGTGGATTAGACGACGGTGATGGAGAAAATTCATGAACAACGTCATCCCACTCCGGCCTGACCCACTCCACGAAGAATTCCGCAAATGGTACTCAGAACCAACTCAGGAAGAGTTGCGAAAAGGCTGTGCCGAGGGTTGGGCCTTCAAAATCTGGCAAGCCAGCCGGAAAAATATTGTTATCGATACCGGGTATCTGCTTGGTGATGGTGAAAATGAAGACAGTGATTACACGCTGGGATTCAACCAAGGCATTACTAAAGCTGATCGAGCCATCCGTGCGGCAGGATTGCAGGTCAAAGATAGCTATCCAGGCCTAGCCTCAAAATATTCAGAGGATTCAGACAATGGAGAAGATGACCTTCCTGCTTCGTAATGAGCAAATAAGAAATAACCTGATAGAGCACATTAAAAAACTACCTCTCAACGACCACCACCCCACCACTGTACGCATCTCCGATTTCGACCGTTCGCTATCTCAAAACAGCATGTTCCACGCTCTGTGTGGCGAAGTGGCGCGTCAGGCTTTCTGGATGCAGCAAAGGAGAACGGCGGTGCAATGGAAAACTCTTTTCGTTTCCGGGCACTCTGTGGCAACCGGCATGGGAGCAGAGGTGGTTCCTGGGATTGAGGGCGAGTTCTGCAACATCAGGGAATCAACCGCAAAAATGGGGATTAAGCGCATGAACAGCTTAATCGAGTATTCCACAGCCTGGGCAGTAGGCAATGGCGTCAGATTGCGCGACGTCAGATATGGCAATGACTATTTCGGGAGTGCAGCATGAACGCACTGATAAAAACCATTCCTGAGCTACTGATTACCACCAGAGGCAATCAAACAAAGGTAGGCGAAATACTTGGCATAAGCAGGCATACCGTCCGCGAATACGCCAGAGACTTCGAAGCCAAAAAGCACATAGTCATCAACGGCGTGCTGATGGTGGCACAGGGAAATCGTGGCAACAGAAGCAAAGGTGGCGAAATTGAAAATCACACCCTTCGTGCATGACCCCTGCGACACCTCAACAGCCGACGAACTCCTTTCCCGATACAAACTCCGAAACATCCAGGCAACCAAAGCACTCTCATTCGACCCGTGCCTGTGGATTGTCACTGCGATGTTGCCAGAGTTCCGGGAAAGGCCAATACCAACCAGGCAGTATAAAAACCCAATGTGGAGCAGGTTATGAAACTCACACCAAAGCAGCGGTCAGTGCTGCGTATGAAGTTTGGAGGTAGGTGCGCCTATTGTGGTTGCGAAATTCCTGAAAAAGGCTGGCACGCTGACCACCAAAAACCAGTAATCAGATTCGGTAATAAAATGGTCAAGCCAGACATGGACGTGCTGGAGAATCTTGTTCCAGCGTGTCACGCATGCAATCTGCATAAGCATTGCAGCAGCCTAGAGGATTATCGCCGCATTATTGATGATGGTCGCCGAGAGTTTTTGCGATCAGGAAAAGGAAAGGCACTCGTCAGAATGGGCCTCGTTGAAATGAAAGACGACCCCATTGTTTTCTGGTTCGAGCTTTATGAAGGGGCAGAGAATGCCGCATGAACGCTGCTGCCGATGTCACACCATCCTCACCTCAGAGGAAAAGCAATACTACGGGTGCTCATGTAATGAATGCGAAAACGACCTCAGACATGAAGAGTGGGAACAGCCGGTCAAGTCAGCCTACTGGCGTTGGCGGGCAATCTGTTACTGCCTGCGTTGGCTGTGGAATAAGCCTCAAACCATTCGAGGTGTACGCCTGTACCGATTGCCTAAACTTCTGGCTGATGTCAGATCCAAACGGGCTAATGGGAGAAGATGATGAGTAAGCTACGCAATGAAGCGCGGGGCAGGGAATGCCAGGTCAGGTTGCCGGGCGTGTGCAATGGCAATCCTGAAACAGTAGTGCTCGCGCATTACCGCATGGTTGGTATTTGCGGAACGGGAATGAAGCCAGACGATCTTTTTGGCGCATGGGCCTGCTCATCTTGCCATGAAGAGATAGACCGACGCACAAGGCGCTGCGAAGTCACGGAAGCGCGCATAGCTCATCTGGAAGGTGTTATTCGCACACAGGATGCTCTGTTGCGGGAAGGAAAGGTGAAACGATGAATGAATATCGAATAGAGCTACCATGGCCGCCCGGAAACAATCACCTCTTCTCAGTGTTTCGCGGTCGAAAGATAAAAAGCAAAAAGGGAAGGGAATACACCTCAGCAGTAGCCAGGCAAATCGCAGAATCAAATCAGCAATACAATCTCACCGGCAAGCTCAAAGTAAAAATCAACGCATATCCACCTACACGCGCCCGGCGTGACCTCGACAACCTTTTCAAAGCACCTCTCGACTCATTAACCCAGGCAGGCGTCATTGCAGACGATAGCCTGATTGACGACGTGCGCATGGTTCGTTGTGAGGTCGTTAAAGGCGGCCGGCTGGAAGTGATCATTACCGAGATGGAGACATTATGATTGATAAAGCAACGATTTACCTTTTGGCGGGCATTGGTCTTTTTTCCTGCATCCTGTTTGCCTTCGTCTGGTTATGTTCGGCGGCGAGGGTGGTCTGGCTGTATTTCAACTGGAGCGTTTCCCAAGCGCTAAAAGCAAGGCGTCTGGCAAGAAAAATCAGGAGGGAGGCATCATGACCGAATACCTCAAAGCCAAATGGCGACGGCTTCGCATTATGAAAATGCGCGGAATGGCGGAGATTAACTACCGGATTATCCGGCTGGAACTGAAAATATCAGGAGAGAGAAATGCGAATAGAGCGTGACTATCAGCAAATCGTGAGGCTCTCAGGTGTTCGTAGCGCTGCCGATATGCGCAGGCTGTTTGGTAATGGATGGAAGACGATCAATCGCTCACAGCAGGCCTGGGTAAGGCATTTGCTCACAGTCTGGGGTGATCACCTCGGCGGTGAAGATTACGACCGTGGAGAGGTTAATGTAATCGGCCGGCTGATGATGCGCTGTGAATGGAGCGAACAGAAAGCAAAGCAGATTGAGAAAATAGTCTCACAGCTTCACTGCGAAGGGTTGCGGGGAGATGAGCTATTCCGCAAGGCGCGAGACCTGCTTATACCTCAGTCATCAACGGCAAACATCATCGCTCTCGCCAAAGAATCAGATGATGCCGCCTTCGTTGAATCTGTCATGGTAAAGACGTTCGGTAAAGATAACCCGCTTCGTAATGTAGCCAGATTACGCTACTGCAAGCGCAAGAGCGTGCAAAATATCGGTGCCTCGCTGATTTATTATTGCCGAATCACCTCAAAGGAGGCCAGAAACAGAATGGAATGGGCCATGGATATCCTTGAGGGAGAAATGTATTACGCAATAAAACGAGAAATGGAGAAGGAGATTCCTAAAATAGCCGCATGAACAGAAAATAAGCACGAATTGCTAAAGACAAAGGGCAAGCAACCTGGCATATTTGTGACATGCTCGGGAAGTGAAGCGAACAGAGCTTTAATTTAACCGGTCAGTTGCAAACAAGTGGATGCCAATAGCCTCGCAGCCTTACCAGCTAGCGGGGCTTTTTATTGTCCGCAACAAATCAGCTCTGGGCAGATATGCCAGGCATTTAATCGCGTTTGCGTCAGAGCATCTAATTACAAAGACCAGCCACTGAGCTGGTTTTTTCGTTTTCGCCCCTTGCCAATCAACGCGACCTCACGGATTTCCCTAAGTGGCAAGCGGGCGTTCTTTTACAGCTCAGGCCGGAAACCTCTGGCGTTGCCGGAGACGGCTATGAACAGCACGCAATACCCTGGCTTGCGAGGTCAGGCATGAATGAAAGTTTATTTACCAGCATTGGCGCATTGCTGCTTGGTGGCGGCGCAGTAGCATTATTCTGGAAGCCACTAATAGCTGGCATTACCTCAATCGTCACCAACAACCGCGCAAGCGGAGACATCATCACCGGTTACAAAGAGCAGGTTCAGCTACTTAAGGAGAGCAATGCGCTACTCAGGGAAGAGAATGATGAGCTGCGCGACCGGCATGATCGTAACCTCCGCCGCATATCCACTCTTGAAACTGACCTCCGCCTTATCAAGAACGCGCTCGGCATCCTTCTGGCTATGTCTGAGGCGACAAATTCTACGGGTAACGAAAGATTCAGAAGTGAAGTAAACAGGCTGATCGCCACACTGGAGGACGACAGCGATGCAAACAACAAATAAAGCGGGGCATAAGCGCAATGTCATCATTGGCTCGCTTCTGCTTCTGATGAGCGTCATCTGTATCATCATGACAATCATCTTTGTCTACGTCAGCAATCAGGCTAACGAGAGAATTGACGGCATCAGGGCCGACTATCAGAAAGTTGCAGAACGCCGGGATAAGAAAGTAAGCCAGCTTGCAAAACAGGTTGAGCAGATGCAGAAGCAGCTAAGCCAAATACCCGACCAGACAGCTAACAAAACCGCCGACAAAGTTAACCAGGTCGTTAAAGAGGATGAAGCCAAATGAGTCAGATAATCGCCATCCTTAATTACGAAGAAGGTTTTCGCACTAATCCCTACATCGATACGGAAGGTTATCCCACGGTAGGGGCGGGCTTTCTGATTGGGCCAAAGGGTGCGGCATTAAGCAATTACACCTTCTCTCTGCCAAAGCAGGTTTCAGACGTCTGGCTACAGGAGCTTGTAGATAACCGAGTCAAGCAGATGAATGCTAAGCCGGCAATTATGGCAGCACTCAACAAGTGCAATCCAGCGCGACGGGATGTGCTTATCAGCATGGCTTACCAGCTTGGTACGGATGGGCTGGCTGGCTTCAAGAATACCCTGGCAATGGTTGCTGCGGAAAATTTCGCAGGCGCAGCCAGTGGGATGCTTAACAGTCTGTGGGCCAAACAAACACCAAAGCGCGCTAACCGGCATGCAGAGGTAATGCGCACTGGCACATATGACATCTACAAGGGTCTCATCTGATGGACGTATTCAGCATGCTTCGTGGTTCATCAGGCACCATATCACTGAGCCGCACACAGGCCGCTGTGGCGTTTATCGTTTGCTGCGGTGTGGTTGGCTGGCAGGCGTACAAAGGCACGCTTTCAGACGTCACTTTCGGTCTCTTCTTCGGGTTTGCCACTGCCGGTTACATAGGTGCGAAAAAGATCGCATCAGACAAAGACCTGAACGAGCAGAAACTGGATGCAGGAATCAACCCGGAGAATAAGCCATGAGCACGATTGAGCTAATCATCAGCGGTATAGGCGTAATTATTGCGCTGGTCGCTGGGGCTTTTGGTCTTGGTCACTCGAAAGGAAAAGCCAAAGCAGAGTATCAGGCTGCAGAAAGAGAAACACAGACCAATATCGAATCCATGAAGGCGGCCACACAGCGCCAGACAGAAACAGCGAAAGGAGCATCAGATGTTCAGGAAAGTGTTTCCCGTATGCCTGGCAGCGCTGTTGATGACGAGCTGCGCAAAGACTGGCTCAACAAGGGTTGAGGTGGTGGATACTGCATGTAACTGGGTAAAGCCAATCATGGTGACAGAGGCCGACATCATGACAATGGATGAGCGCACTAAACGGGCCATCCTGACCCATAACAAGACATGGAAAGCCAACTGCCAGCAGGAAGCGAAATGAGTGGATACTCGATCTACAACATCCTGTCTGGAGTTTGCATTGGTGCGCTGATAATGACATGGGTAGGAATATGGTTCTGGTATCGCCAAGAACAGCGCCACCGCAATGAGTTATGCCGTCTTCAGCAACAAATAATCACTGAAGTAAAAAGCAGCCTCAAGAAGTAACGGAGCCCCGAAAAAGCGGGGCATTTTTATAACCGCCCGATGGTGTTCGGTTATTGCAGTGTCATTTCATCCGCGCAGTCGCATGCGCATCTCAACGAGAGCCTTTCAGTAAGCGAGCCTGAGAATTGCCGTTATAGGTGGCGACCTCTCTCGGGCGGCTTTTCTGTGCGAACAGGTTCACTTTCTAAAAGGTAGAAACGCAATGACCTATCCAACCGTGATTGTAAACGGCGTATCAGTTCGTGTAGACAGCGAGGGACGCTACAACCTTAATGACCTGCACGCAGCAGCTGTACTCAAAGGCGAAGCAACAGAGGCTCAGCGGCCAAGTAAGTTCATGCGCAGCTCTCAGATTGGCCGGTTTGTAGACTCCCTGACCAAAGCCCAAAAAAGGGCTTCGGTAAAAGTTATCAAAGGCGGCACTGAGTCAGGCATATGGGGATTGGAGCTTGTGGCAATTCGGTATGCAGCCTGGCTGAATCCAGACTTCGAAATCAGGGTATATGAGACCTTTCGCGAGGCGGTATTAAACGGCATCAGCTACATGAGCCAGTTAAACCGACTGGACTTGTTGATCGCCACAGAGACTGAGCAGGTTAGCGGATGTGCTCGCACCATGAACAAGTGGGGGCGAGGTGGACGCAAGGCATTACTCAACAATGCCCGAGAGAGAATCATTGAGCAGATGGATCCTGACATGGTTTCACTAATGGAAGGTAAGGCCGCATAGAAGTGTGAGAGCCTCTTTCACAACGGCTTTAAAAAAAAGGCCCATGAGGGCCGAACTTGCGGAAAACAATTTCTTATTGTGCCTTTCATGTTAACAGCCTGTGTCTGTATCACAAGCACAAGCGGCAAAGCTTTACGAATCTCTCCGACAAGGGATAACGGTTAGCCACGCTGTGAAGCGTTGCGAAGCTGGTACACAGTCGAATATGCATACTACTTAGAAATGATGTTGCTTGTTGATATAGACGTTATTTCGATAATTTCGCTTATTGCGTCTTTATCAATGAGCAGCCTCTGCAAAATTTCATCATCTTTGATCGCTTGCAGATAATTCTCCTCTTCTTCAACGATTTTGAAGAAAGTTACAACGGCTTGGCCAGTAATCCTCATTTCTTTCTTAGACACAAGTAACCTCATCAATCAGGAATAATAATGGCGCTCAAAGCGAAACAGGAAAAGTTTTGCCAAGAGTACCTCGTAGATCTAAATGCCACGCAAGCGGCTATTCGTGCGGGGTACAGTGCAAAGACTGCCCGCAATGTTGGGTGCGAAAACCTAACAAAACCGTACATTGCTGCACGAATCGCTGAATTACAAGCAGATGCTCAACAGAAGCATGGCATCAGCCGAGAGAGCATCCTCAAAGAGCTTGAAGAGGCCAGGACCGCAGCTCTCACATCCGAGACTGTACAGGCGTCGGCAGCTGCATCAGCGACTGTCCATAAAGCCAAGCTGTTAGGCCTGTACGACTCGCCAGAAGACATCGAACTGAAGCGACTTGAGATAGAGCGCCGCAAGCTCGAGATAGAGAAGCTGAGACGTGAAGCATCAATGGGTGCGGACGATAATCCGATCACTCGCATGGAGGTGGTAATTGTCGGGCAGAACAGTAACGACGACGCTAACGCCTCCGCAGGGTAAGTTCTTTAGCCTCCAGTGCAAGTATCCAGCCTTTGTAGGCGGATTCGGCACTGGGAAAACAGAGACAATGGCAGTGAGCGCCTTCAGAGACGCAAGTCATTCATCTGACGCGCTGATAGCGATGTACGAGCCAACCTATGACCTCATCCGTCTCATTCTCGCGCCACGCATGGAACAGAAGCTGAGTGAGTTTGGCGTTCGGTATAAGTACAACAAGTCAGAGAACATCATTTACACAGCGTCATCAGGCATTGGCGACTTCGTGTTACGCACGCTGGATAATCCTGCACGCATCGTAGGATATGAGTCCTACCGCTCACACATTGACGAAATAGACACCCTCAAAGAGAAGCATGCAGAGGAAGTGTGGATAAAAGTTATAGCGCGCAACCGTCAGCGCCCCAACGGAGTTCCTCAGCCCTTTAATCGGGTTGGCGTTTACACCACTCCAGAGGGCTTTCGTTTCGTCTATAAAACATGGAAGCGTAATCCTAAGCCTGGCTATGAGATGGTGCAGGCATCGACATACAGCAACCCATTCCTGCCTGATGACTACGCTGACACATTGCGGGGATCATACCCGGCGCAGCTTATCGAAGCCTATCTAAATGGCGACTTCGTTAACCTGACCAGCGGGACGGTATATCACTGCTATGACCGTAAGCTAAATGCCAGTATCGAGCGCGTTCAGGCCGAAGAGGCGATTCATGTTGGCATGGACTTCAACGTTGGCAAGATGGCGGCGATTATCCATGTGCTTCGTGGTAATGAGCCTCACGCAGTAGATGAAGTCACTCAGGGGTACGACACACCTGACGTCATCAAGACGCTCAGAAACCGCTATCCGAAAAACACCATCAACGTTTACCCGGACGCCAGCGGCAATAGCAGGAAGTCAGTCAACGCATCAGAAACAGACCTCAGCTTGCTTCGCGCTGCAGGCTTCAGTGTACATGTTGATGGCACGAACCCTTCAGTAAAAGACCGTATCAACTCGGTGAACGCGATGTTCCTGAATGCAGCCGGAGAACGCAGATACCGAGTTAACGCCGATAGCTGCCCTGTTTACGCAGAGTCACTAGAGCAGCAGATATGGGCTGAGAATGGCGAGCCAGACAAGACGGCCGGCTTCGACCATACGAATGACGGTGGCGGCTACTTCATTGTGAAGCGCTTCCCAATTATCAGGCCGACCGTTCAGACACCTATTTCCTTCAGACGATAAGCGACTATGGCTAACTTTTCACACGCAAGAGCAGAATACAGCGATGCCGCAAAGTCATGGCAGCTTGTCAAAGACTGTGTGGCCGGAAGCAGGGCTGTGAAGGATAAGGGCATTCTTTACCTACCAATGCCTGATCCAACTAATGACAGCGAAGAGAATAATGCACGCTATGAAGCGCTGCTTAAGCGCGCCATGTTCCTTAACATCACCGGACGCACGCGTCAGGGGCTGGTTGGCGCAGTATTCCGTAAAACCGCTGAGGTAGATTTGCCGGATTCGGTGAAATACCTAATCGAAAACGCCAGCGGTGACGGCACCAGCCTTGAACAGCTTTCCAAAGAAGCGGTAGGTGAAGACCTTGATACCGGTCGCGGTGGATTCTTCGTGGACTATCCGACCAGTGATGCGCCGGAAGGCACCCGTCCCACACGCGCACAGACAGCAGGGCGATTCGCTCACATTCACCTCTATGAAGCGCTGAGCATCATCAACTGGCGTGAAGATGTGATTGATGGCGTGCGCAAGCTGACACTGGTTGTTTTCGCTGAGTGTTACAACAAGGCGGAAAACGATGAATTCACTTTTGACGTCAAAAAGCAGTTCCGCGCACTGACACTGGAAGACGGCGTGTACCGTCACCGCATGTGGCATGAAGATGATCAGTATGAATCTCCACAGCTTGACGTCTACCCGACAGACTTTAATGGCAACCGGTTCGATCATATCCCGTTCTACTTCTTCGGCGCTGAGAGCAACGACGCCCGTATTGATAAAGCACCACTGGAAGACCTGGCTGAGGTTAACGTGCTTCACTATGGCAACAGCGCCACGGTGGAGGAATCGGGCTTCATCAGTAGCCAGCCTACGCTGTTCTTCACGACCAGCATCGACCAGCAATCTTTCGAATCATGGAACCCCGGCGGTATCCAGATTGGGTCTACAAGGGGTTATTCTCTTGGCTCTGATGGCAATGCAATTATGCTGCAGGCCAGTGAAAGCCAGTTAGCCCTGAAGCTGATGCAGGAGAAAGAGAACCAGATGCTGATGATTGGTGCGCGCATTGTGCAGCAGTCAGGGCAGAACGAGACAGCAGAAGCAGCCCGCATCCGCTACAGCAGCGATAACAGTGTGCTGGGCACGATTGCCGGTAATGTTAGTGAGGCGATCAAGCGTGCAATCCTGGACGCCCAGTTGTATATGAGCGGCAAAGCTGACATGGCCAATACCGTGTTCTGGCTAAATCAGGAGTTCTTCGACGCATCACTCACCTCTCAGGATGTTCTGGCACTCATCCAGAGCTGGCAGCAGGGCATCATCGCGAAGAGCGACGTACGCACCAAGTTCCGTCAGACAGGCTGGCTTGAGGCCGACCGCAACGATGATGACATTGATGCTGAACGCGCTGAAGAGCCACCGGTTGAAGGTGACACAGTCACTGATGACCCCGAGCCAGTCACTGAGGAATAACCATGAGCGCAGACGGTTACACGACAGACGCCGCCACGCGCCATCAGGTTTACGTGCAGCGATTCGGTTCTGGACTGGCAGGTAAAGCAGCTAAATTTGTCCGCAAGGCTATCAGGCGCGCTAAAGAGACAGTTAACGAAGGCCTGAGTCAGTATGCCACCGCTCGCTATAACCGGCAGATAGAAACGCTCAGGAGTGACCTGAACGCTATCTACGGAGAGCTTTCACAGCAGCAGAAGCTCGACCTGGGCGAGTTCGCGCAATACGAATTATCCTTCAACAGCAAGTTACTCGGCCAAATCGTCAAAGCGTCTGTGCGCCTCGCTGATCCATCAGCGGAGATGATAGCCGCTGCTGTGCTGTCTGGCCCGTTAGAGCTTGCTGTGGGGCGTGGCAGGCAGGTTATCGACATTACCGGTGCGCTGGCGCAGTTCGGCAGCAAAAAAACGGCGGATATCCTCAGTGAGATTGCTATCGGCTCATCACTCGGTGAGACGCAGAAGCAGATTGTTCGTCGTCTGACCTCGCTGGGTGTGTCGCATGAGGAGCAGGTCGGCTCGCTGGTCAGGACGATGGCTAACCACGTAGCCTCATCTGCCCGATCTGAAACAATGAAGTCGAACGATGACATCCTTGAGGGAAAGAAAAGGGTAGCCACGCTGGATGGTCGGACAACGCCGCTTTGCCGATCACTGGATGGCAAGGTGGTGCCGCTTGATGCCATATCGCCGCCATTTCACTGGGGATGCCGCACATCAGAGGTTCCGGTATTGAAGGCTGAGTACCGCCGGGAGATTCCCGGATCGACCCGGCCAGCAGTTGGCCCTGATGGTGTTGAGCAGGTCAGCAGTAAAACGACCTACGGCGAATGGCTTGCAAGGCAACCGGCATCTTTCCAGAAAGAGGTGCTCGGACCATCGCGCTACAAGCTCTTCAGCAAAGGCGATCTCAGCATTGATAGTTTCGTCGATGATAACGGCAAGCAGTACACCCTCGACCAACTCAAAGATTTAGAGCCGCATGCCTTCGAGCTTGCAGGCCTTGATTAATCACATCTAAACGCTGGCCGGGCCAGCACACATCCATTCAGGAGAATGTATGACTCTGAAGTATCAGCTTACCGCTGAGGAATTTGCTCAGCTCGATGAAGCCAAACAGTCGCTGTATGTGCAGCATGGTGAGGTTTATCAGCTACAGGTTGATGGCATCCCACAGGAAGATGTCAGCGGACTTAAGCGCCAGCGTGACGAGCTTCTGGCAGAGAAGAAGGCCGAGCAGGAGCGTCGCCGGGCAGCAGAAGAGCAGGCGCAACGTGAAGCCGATGAGCGAGCGCGTGCAGAAGGGAACTACCAGCAGCTTTTCGAAAGCTCACAGGCAGAGCTTGAACGCGAACGTAGCAGCCTTACAGAGCTTCGCCGGTCAATCGAGCAGCGGGACATCAACCTCGCGGCCACTCGCGTCGCTACAGCCATTGCAGACGGATCAAATGCTGAAATCCTCACTGAGTTCATCGCCCGCCGCCTGAAGGTGGCAGAAGGCCAGGTACGCATTACTGACGAGTCAGGAAATCTTACGGTTAGCACACTCGCTGACCTGCAGAAAGAGTTCGAAACCTCTCCGCGTTACGCATCCCTCGTGCGCGGTAGTCAGGCAGGTGGCGGCGGGGCCGCGCCTAAGAGTGGTGACCGGGTTACCAAAACATGGGAGCAATTATCCGGCATGGAGCGCGTAGAGCTTCGCCGAAACAACCCCGCCGAACATGCGCGACTAAAAGCAGCGCATGAGGCATCCAAATAAGGATTTAAGCAATGCCAACCATTCTTTCTGACGTAGTTTTCCGCGATGAACTGCGCGACTACATGCAGGTGAATACCGCTGAGAAGACCGCCTTTTTCCAGTCCGGTATTCTCGTAAACAACAGCGACATGTCTTCGCTGCTGGCATCACCATCCAACACCTTTACCATTCCATGGTGGGTTGATCTGGATGCGTCGATTGAGAGCAACTACTCGAATGACGTCTACACCGACATTGCTGTGCCACTGTCAGTAACCTCTTCAAGTATGCAGGCCCGCGCCGCATACCTGAACGAGGGCTGGAACGCGATGAACCTGGTGAAGAACATCACTAATCAGGATCCTCTTGAGTACGTAGCAAGCCGCCTGACCAGTTACTGGCAGCGCGTGGCGCAGCGCCGCACCATTGCCACCGTAGTCGGCCTGTACAATGACAACGTTGCGGACAATGGCGGCGATATGGTTGTTGATGCAGGCGGGCCAATCACTGCAGCAGCGATTATCCGCGCCAAAGCGACTATGGGTGACTACACCCCGCAAATCGTTACACCAAACGGCACTAAAGCGCTGAGCACTATTGCAATGCACACTGCCGTGTACACCGAACTGCAAATCCTGAACCTCATCGACTTCACGCCGATTGCGGATCAGGTTCCTGAGTTCGGACGTTATCAGAACATGATTGTCGTCCTGGATGACAGCATGCCTGTAATCGGTACGGGTGCAGACGCTAAGTATCTGTCAGTCATCTTTGGGCCGGGCGCTATCGGTTATGCTGAAGAGCAGGATGAAGACGATATGGAATACGATCGCGAGCCCGCGCGTGGTAACGGCGGCGGCGCTGAAACCCTCTGGACACGCCGTAACTTCGTATTGCATCCGCTGGGCTACTCATTCCTGAGCGCAACCATTACAGGTACGGCGGGCACCACTCGTCCAATCTCTGCTAACTGGTCCGATCTTGCGCTAGCTACTAACTGGGCGCGTAAGTTTAGCCGCAAGCAAATCCCACTGGCGTTTGTAACATCAAAGGTAGCCTCGTAATTCCTTCGGTTTAACCACTAAGGAGGATTTATGGCGGATGAACAAAAGCCATTGTTAAATCAGGGAGGGCGCATGCCCTTCCAGTACAGCTTAGGAAGGCTGTACAGCGAATTCTCAGCCATTCTTCAGAAGCAACAGAACCGGCAGCTTCAGTTCAGGACTAATGATGCCAACGTTCTCTACTGGAAATGGTCAGACGAAACAAGCTGGAAAGAAGTGGCTGAGATGAGCAACGCCTCGCCAGCCACATCTATTTCTGCCGTATCGGGGTTGCAGCAGGCGCTTGATTCCAAGATGGACGACGGTGTTATCACTGTTTCAGACATTGAAGGGCTATCAGCAGCAATGCAGTCGCTTGCTGACTGGGGTTCAATCAAAGGGAAGCCGGAAACATTCCCTCCATCGAGCCATAAGCACGATATCGCGGATGTTACCGGACTGCGCACCGAACTGGACAGCAAAGTAAATGATGGCGAGGTTTCAGTTGATTCGGTGACGGGGTTGCCGGAAAAGCTTGAATCCCTGGCTAACACCCAGTGGAGTGAAGTTAGTGGCAAGCCGGACAGTTTCCCACCTTCAGCTCACAAGCACGCTGTCGCTGATGTTGAAGGCCTTACAGAGTCATTAAGCTCTCTGAGTAAGCCAGCGTGGGATTCAGTGTCTGGCAAGCCGTCATCATTCACCCCGTCATCCCATAAACACGGCATAACTGATGTGAACGGCCTTCAGGCTGCGCTTGATGCAAAGCGCAATGGTGGCGCAATTGCAACATCAGATGTGACCGGGCTTGATGAGCAGCTAAAGCGAATTGGCACATCTCCTGCCTGGGGAGATGTAACAGGTAAGCCCGAATCATATCCACCATCATCACACACTCATGCTGTCGCCGACGTGACAGGACTTGCTTCTGCTCTGTCCGCCATTCCAAAGACGGAGATTGTGACAGGGAAAGTCGTCACCGCAGGCGTAAAGGTGGCGGTTAAATTCGCCAAAACTTATACCAACCCTCCTGTAGTTCAGCCTTCATCAACATGGGCCGGGCAGCAGGTTGTTGTTGGTGAGGCAACAGATATCACTACCACCGGTTGCAACGTAACAGTCATGCAATCAAAAGGGACGCTCCTTCTTACTGCCGGTCCATTTGAGCCAGCGGCGGCAGGGTCGTCATTCAAAATGCTTGTGATCGGAAATTAGGAGAAGTTCATGACCATCGTAAAAGACAATGTAATCGACCCAGAGCAGAAGGCTCGCTGGGGTTTTGCAGAGAAAGACGGCCAAATCACTGTTGGTCCCGAGACTGTGGGTGAAACAGGTGGTGTTGATCATGCCCGCGCGCCCGTTGATGATAAAGGCGCTCACGGAAATGGGTCGGGCGTACAGCCTACAGCAGCCGACATGGCTGCACTTAAGGCGCGAAATGACGAGCTACAGCAGCAACTGGACGCGGCTAACGCAAAGCTTGCTGAGGGTGGCAGCAACAGCTCTGATCCGATCGACAGCCTCAGCGCCACTGACATCAAAACAAAGCTTGATGAGCTTGGCGTTGAGTACAAAGGCAATGCATCGCGTGAAGCTCTGCTTGAGCAGCTTAAAGCCGCACAGCAGCCGCAAGAGTAACCGAAGGGGCTTCGGCCCCATTTAGCACGGAGTGAACATGACAACGTACATTACCGTCGCTGACGTGGATGAGTTGCTGGGAGCTGACTGGGCGACCGCAGATAAAAAAGCGCGTGCCGTGTTACAGGCCAATGCCTACCTGACAGCGCTCAGCCTGCACGGCGTCCCTGATATCACTCCTGATGAGATTAAGCAGGCAGGGGCCTTTCTCGCTTCTGCATCCGCTGCTGGCGTGCTGTACAAGCAGCAGACTGAATCGGGCGCACTGACCAGTAAAACGGTCGATGCAGATGGGGTAAGGGTGACGAAAAGCTACGCATCATCGCAATCAACCAGCAACTCATCGCTGCCGGAAGATGTCCAGTTGGCTCTCGCGCTCCTAAAGCCGTGGCGCAGCAATCCTCTCGCTTTCAGGGTGTATCGATAATGGGAATTCGAGAAGAGCTGCAGGCTGAGCTATCAGAGGCCTTCGACACTGACCTGTCTGATGCTGTGCATGATTTCACTGGAAGCTATAAAGTGCAGGCTGGATGGGATCCGGTAACGGAGACAGGCGGCGAGATAACCCGAAGCTACTCCGGCCGAGGAGTACTGTCACGGTATGAACTCAGCCGCATTGATGGCGTGAACATCCTGCATGGCGACCTGCGCCTTATTGCGCTGGCTAATGAAGTGACTGACAAGCCCAGCGAGAGCCACGCCATTACCGCGCCCGACCTGGTTACTGGTCTACAGCAAACCTATCGCATCGTCACGCTATCATCAGACCCTGCCGCTGCAACCTACCGGATGCAACTAAGGAGGAAATGATGGCAAAGGGATGGGATAACGACCCGTCACTATTCGCAGGGCTGGTAGAGGAAGAGGTCGGTAAGAAGCTGCGCATCATCTCAATGGCTTTGCTGACTGAGATTGTTCAGCGGTCGCCTGTCGATACAGGCAGGTTCCGCAACAACACAATCGTCAGCCTTGGCTCTGCTGATTACAGTGAACTCGAAGGTGGTGACAAATCAGGATCGGCAGCAATACAGCGCGGCAGTGCAGTTATCGCTAACGGCAAGCCTTACTCAGTCATCTACATCCAGAACAACCTGCCATACGCTGAAGCTCTTGAAAACGGGCATTCACAGCAGGCTCCAGCCGGGGTCTATGGCGTCTCATTCCACGGTGTAACTCAGGCCTACAAATGACGCTCACTGAAATAAGGAACGCAATCATCTCCCGGATGACGGCGCAGACAGCCATTGCCCCAGAAGATGTCAGCTACCCGAACGGTCCAACTTACGACCCTTCTGGTAAATCAATCTGGGCGCGGCTGACAAATATCCCCGGCATGGCAGCAGCGAACGAAATAGGCGCTGGTCCCGTTGTTCATCGTACGGGCATTGCTGTCATTCAGATATTTGTGCCTGCCGGTTCTGGCTCGCTGCTAATCACGCAGACGGCCGACAAGCTGCGCGAGCTGTTTGAGTTCGAAACGGATGGCAGGCTGGACTACTTCGCTGTAAGCGCTGTTGATGCTGGCGAAACGGACGGCTGGGCGCAAATGAACATTCAAATACCTTATCGCGCCGTATGAGGCGCATAACCCTGGAGAAATAATTATGAGCTCAGGCGCTAAGGTCGTTACCGCGTATATTCGCGAAACCACGCCCGGCACCACGCCTGCGACAGGCACATGGAATCTACTGAAGCGCAGCAGCTTCGGTGTGGGTCCGTCGCAGAACATGATCGACAATGACGAAATCGGCGGATCACGCATGGCGCAAGGCCGCTCTACCGGTACGGTAGATGTAGGCGGCGATGTGGGCGCTAAGTTCCGCTGGGGCCAGCATGACGACTTCCTCGCGTCCTGCTTCGGTTCTGAATGGGACAATAATGTGCTCAACATGGGTAACGACCGCATCGCATTCTCTGTCGCCTCGTACGCTGAAGACATCGGCGTAGCGTCCATTGCCCGCGGCTGTCAGGTGGGTACGTTCCAGCTGTCGATTCCGAATGACGGCGATATCACAGCTACCGTTACCTTTGCTGGCCTTGGATTCGATACAAAAGCCGACGACACCAGTTACTTCTCCAGTCCGGTTGATGGTGCAGGCGAACTTCGTTACACCTTCAAGCAGGTAACGGCTATCTCGCTGAATGGCGTGACCGGTGGCGATGGATTCTGTGTCGATACGTTTAATATTCAGTTTGACAACAACCTGCAGACGCAGCGCTGTATCGGCAGCGGCAACCCCTTTGCCGGTGCCAACATCCCAACCACATTCACACCATCAGGCAGCATCACCCTGTCATGGTCGAAGGATGCCTATAACGCCTGGAGAAAGTCGCTGTCAGGCGAGACGATGCAGTTTGGATTCACGCTGGAGAACGATGAAGGCAAATACGTCTTCAACTTCCCGGCAGTGCAGGTCGACGGTGACTGGCCGGATGGTGGCAACACTGACATCGTTCAGGTGCAGTTGAACATCACCGCTGCAGACACGCCGCCAACCATTACCCGCTCTGCTGTCGTGGCCGCTACAGCGCTGTCTGTCGCGCCTGCAACATCAACGGGTGCTGTTGGCTCTAATGTCACGCTGACGGCGACACTGACGCCTGCAGGCTCCACGGATACGGTAATGTGGGAATCCTCAGACACGTCGGTAGCCACTGTCGCTTCAACCGGACAGAAAACAGCACAGGTAACGCGAGTGAAAGAAGGATCCGCCACTATCACCGCGAAAGTACGTACCTTTACCGCCTCAACGGCGATTACCGTCACTGCATCCTGACCTGATTAGCCCGTCCTGGCGGCGGGCTTAATAACGAGAACGATATGATCATCCTGAAACCTAAATTCGATGCTGGCTCAGAGCGCTGGATTGAGCCAATGGAAGGCCTGAAGCTTAAGGTTTGCTCCCTTTCAAAGCCGCAGTTCCGTTCACACAATGCCATGGTGCGCCGTCATATTGACAAGCTGGACTCGCACTACCATGTGGGAACGCCGGAATTTAACCCGGCAGAGGTCGATGTAAGCGAAATCGCAGATGACCTGCTGATTGATTCAGTCACACAACACCTTCTGCTTGACTGGGAAGGCGTGGGTGAGGCTGATGAAGGCGGTAATGAGACTGCTGTCCAGTATACGCCAGAGAAAGGCAAGGCGCTGCTACTTCAGCACCCTGAGCTTTACTGGGCGGTGCTGGGTGCAGCATCTGAGATTGCGCAGGGCAAAGAGGCTCAGAAGAAAGAAACGGTGGGAAAGTCCTCGAAGCGCAGGAATGGCTGAATGTGTACGGCGGCGAGAAAGGCGAAAAGGCCAGATGGACCCGCGAGAAGCTCGGACTCTCCCCAGTGCCTGAGCCGGTGATAGACGGCGTATGCACTGAGATTCTCAACGCCTATGCCGTTATATCCCGTAGCCGCCGGTATGCAGGAATGGTCGCTGCACCGCTTCCGTTGTCGCTGGATGATATCAGTACATACCTCGCACAAAACCCTCTGCTTATTGACCGCGAAGAGTTTGAGGCAGCCATATTTGCCCTGGACGATGCGGCGCGGGAAGAGTGGGACAAAAAACAAGCAAAATAAAGTGGTTTTGCTTTCATTTGCATTAGCTACCCTTTAGGATTACTCCTATGCAACCTCATGGGGTAGGGAAATGAAAAAAATTAAAATTGTCTTATTGTCCGTTCTTCTTGTTTCATCAATCGGAGTGAAATCGGCTGAGGTTATGGTTGAGGGAGGAATTCAAGCGCCTCTAGGATTGAAGTGGGGTGAAAGTAAGGATGAGTTGGTTAAAAAATACAGCGCCTCGCCAGCAGACAAGAACAATTCCCGCTTAAGTCTTTATGCGCTAAATAACCCTCCGATCAAAGTTCCCGGTTTTGAATCATACTACGGCGTAGTCGATGAAAAATATGGACTGGTTAAGGTTATCGTGGTTGAAAGCATCACTGACGATGCGTATGGAAGCAAAGGAATTGAGGATTACAAAAAACTTAGCGCAATACTTTCTAAAAAATACGGTAATCCTAGCGACAAGTTTGAGTACTCAGGAAAAGAGCTTTATAAAGAAAGTGATGAATTTTATCAATGTCTTGCATATCAAGGTTGTGGTGCATATAGCTCATACTACAAGCCAAGTGGTGGTGCGATGATAAGCTTGGAGCTTAAGGGCAAGAGTCGAGGGCAGGGTTATCTGACTATAAACTATGAATCAACCCTCTTTAATAAAGTCTTAACCGAGCGTGACAGTGATACGAAGGAAAAGGCTGAGCAAGGTCTTTAATAAAGATCTCAATAGCACTTAACAATTGAACCCCGCTACGGCGGGGTTTTTTTATGCGCGGAGAAAAGATGGCCGAACAACAATCACGCCTTGCGATCGTCATCGATAGCACCGGCGCTCAGCGTAATGCTGAAGGTTTGGCGGGAGCTTTGAGCGGACTTACTGAATGGGGCCAAAAGGCGGCGGCCAGTTCAGGAAAGGTTACAAAAGCAACCGATGATGAAGCCAAATCGCTTTCAGCGCTGCTTGATAAAATTGACCCCGTAAACGCTGCATTAAACAGACTTGACGACCAGCAGCGGCAGTTATCAAAATTCCAAGCCAAAGGCTTCATTGACACTGAAACTTTTGCTGACTACTCAAAAAAAATCGAGCAAACGCGTGCAGGTTTGAATGCTTATGCCAGTGAGGCAGGAAAGGCTGGCATGTCATCAAAGCAATTAGCGGCTAACATGCGTTTAGTACCAGCACAGATGACTGACATTGTAGTCAGTCTTGCGTCCGGTCAGGCACCACTTACAGTCTTGTTGCAGCAAGGCGGCCAACTCAAGGATATGTTTGGGGGGATAGCGCCTGCTGCTAGAGCGCTGGGTAGTTATGTTTTGGGTTTAGTTAATCCATTTACAGTTGCGGCGGCGGCTGCAGGATCTCTGGCAGTTGCTTACTATCAGGGATCAGAAGAGCAAAGCGAATTCAACAAATCTCTGATTCTTACAGGCAACACAGCCGGGAAAACAGCCAGTCAACTTTCTGATTTATCAGCAGAAGTGGCAAAAAATACAGGCTCTACGATAGGTAAAGCGGCAGAAGTTCTAAACCAAGTTGTTGCCGGTGGAAAAGTCGCTAGTGAATCACTTGGCGCAGTTACAACCGCAATAGTTAAGGCTGGAAGTGCTACTGGGATATCTACAGATAAATTAGTCGATGACTTCAATAGAATTGCCAATAACCCAGTAGAATCAATAAAAAAACTCAATGATGAATATCACTTATTAACTCTTTCAACATATAACCAGATTAAAGCACTGCATGATCAAGGAGATGAGCAAGAGGCGGCCAGGGTGGCAACGGAAGCATACGCCTCATCATGGATAAAGCGGTCAAATGAAATAAAAGAAAACCTTGGATCATTAGAAAAGGCCTGGGCTGGCATATCTGGAGCAGCCAAAGAAGCATGGGATTCTATGCTCAACATAGGTCGTGAACAAACTCTTCAGGAAAAGTTATCGCAAGCAGAGAAGGCATTAGATAACGCGAGAAGGAGCCAGGGTCTTGGTAATGGATTGTGGAATACATATGGCGTTAACTATCAAGGAAATTCTGGTTATGTTGAGCTTGCAGAGAAGCAAGTAAATGCAATAAAAAGCCAGATCACAACTCAAGATGTTCTGAACGGTGCAATTGGTGATTATAACAATCGCCAGCAGGATGGAATCAAAGCCCAGGAAAGAATCAACCAGCTTAATGAGCAGACTCTCAGTAACGCCGAGAAGCGAAGCAAAGCTCAGAAAGAGCTAACAAGAGACCTTGAGAAAGCCAGGGCGGCAGGTAATGCAATCAGTGCTGAAGAAGAGAAGAGAATTCGAGCCAATATTGACGACAAGTTCAAGGACCCGAAAACTCCAAAGGTCAAAGCCTATCGTGATGATGCTGCTGACAGGCTGTTATTGCAGTTAAAAGAGCAGAATGCCGCGTTAGCAATGCAGGAAAGCACTGGCTACAAAATTGGAGCGCAGCAGCAGGCTCTGATTAAGTGGGAACAGCAGCTTTCTGACCTGAAAAGCAAAGGTACTCTGACCGCAGACCAGAAATCACTGTTAGCCAATGCCGACATCCTCACGAAGCAGTATCAGCAGAATGCCGCACTTGAGCGCCAGATAGAGACGGCGCAAAAGGCACTGGCACTGGAGCGCGCACGGGCGGATATCAACCGCACGATCGCCAACCGGATGAGCCAGTATTCGACAGACGAGATGTTTGCCGGTGGTGGTTTCAGCCAGTACGAGCAGCAGCAGTACACGCAGCGCCTTTCCCTTGAGCAATCCTACAACGACAAAATAAGCCAACTACGCCAGCAGCGCGCGTCGGCAACGACTGAGATTGCCCGTGAGGAGATTGATCAGGAGATTCAGCTACAGCAGCAAGCCCTGCAGACTGAGTTAAGCAACTACGATGCTCATATGCAGCGCATGAATGACCTTCGTGGCAACTTCACGGCCGGTGCTAAACGTGCCTGGCAGGAGTATCAGGACAGCGCCGCTAACGTATCTGCAATGTCTCAGCAACTGTTCAGCAATGCATTTAACGGCATGGAAGATGCGCTGGTTAAGTTTGTGACAACCGGTAAGGCATCATTCTCTGACTTCGCAAACTCTGTACTTGCTGATATTGCGCGTATAGCTATCCGTCAGTCTCTTGTCGGGATTGGCAACAGCTTTTCAGGTGGATTGGGTAGTTTATTTGCCTCAGGTGCCGCGTCATCAGTCAAAGCCAATGCCAAGGGTGGCATCTACGACTCACCTTCACTCAGCGCCTACAGTGGCGGCGTCTATGACTCCCCTCAATTCTTCGCGTTCGCCAAGGGTGGCGGCGTGTTTGGTGAGGCGGGACCAGAGGCAATCATGCCGTTGAAGAAAGCTTCGGATGGAACGCTCGGTGTCAGGATGGTGGATGGTGGGCAGTCAGGTAGCGCAAGGTCAGGTGATGTCATCATCCACCAGACGATTCAGGTCAGCGGCAGTGGAGATGCTGCGCTGCAGCGCGCTATGGAAGATGCGGCCCGCAAGGGTGCCACGGACGGGGCAAAACAGGCAAGGCAGGATATGTTGCAGGACTTCCAGAACCGGGGGCAGGGTCGCCGCCTACTGGGTGTATAACACAGGAGTAAACAATGGCAGATGTACTGGAATGGCCCGGTCCGAATCCTTCCTCACTCAGCTGGCACCTCGAATCAAACACCAAAACATTCCGCTCCCCCTTCAATGGTGCATCTCAGACGGTACGGTTTCCCGGCTCTCGCTGGGCATGTACCGTTGAGTATTCTGTGCTTGAAGAGGACCAGGCAAGAAAGATTGAGGCTGTAATTGCTGCACTGGATGGTGAGTACGGTCGGGTGAGGATTCGTGACTGGGGTCGTGACGGTAAGGTCCCGGCTGGCAGTCCGGTTGTGTCCGATACTGATCAGACCGGAGTAGCGCTGACAACAAAGGGATGGTCAGCAAACACGCTGGTTCTGCGAGCTGGTGACTACTTTACGGTTAACTCCGAGCTGAAGAAAGTAACCGCTGATGCGACCAGCAACGCATCTGGTGTCGCGGTTGTTCAGTTTGCGCCTATGCTACGTTCCTCACCTGCTGCTAACGCCCCCCTGGAAGTGCAAAATCCCTGGGGGATATTCAAGCTAAAGGATAACTCTCAGGGAGAAATCCGTCGCGCACCCGGCCTTATATCTTCGACGACTATCGAGTTTGAGGAGGCATTCTGATGATGTATTCACCCTTTTCTGACTCAATGGTTGACTGGCTTTCACGAGATCGTGTGACGGTGGTCGTGGCCGCAAACATCCAGTTTGAGTCAGGAACTGCATATGTGCATTCCGGTACAGGGACCATCGTGATAAACGGATTTGTCTATTACGGGATGGGCCGCATGGGGTCTGTTGATGACGTGAGCGAGACTAACACGACGAGCCCCGCGCAGTTGAAAATGACGCTCTCCGGTCTGGATATGTCCCTCTTTGCCAAAACGCTTAATGAAAGGTGTGTAGGGCGAACTGCCGAAATCTTCCTTGTCGCTATCGACGACAACGGTAAGCCACAGGTTGCCGACCTCATATTCCAGGGGCGGGTATCCAGTACAGGTGCCACTGCAGGAGAGACGAATGCGCTGCAGTATACCGTGAGCAATATTTTCGATGACTGGCAGCGACCTTTCCCTGACCGCTATACGGATGAGTCACACAGGGCGGCTCAGTCAGATGACCGTATCTTTCGTTACGTGGCGCAAATGGCAGATCGCTCTATTTTCTGGGGCAGCAAAAAGGATGCTCCTGGCTTTACCTATTCATGAGGTTTTATGAAACATCCAGACTGGCAGAAAAGACTCGTCACCGTAATCAAGGCCGCTGAAAAGCGGCCTTTTTCATGGGGTAAAAATGACTGCTGTCTGTTTGCTGCGGACTGCGTAGAGGCGATGTGTGGCGAGGACTTTGCAAATGAGTTTCGCGGTAAATACGACAGCGAGACCGGAGCAAAGAAAGCACTGTTGCGCGGCGGCGGATCCCTTGAGCGTGTGCTTGGCCGTTTTCTTGATGAGGTAAGTCCGACGATGATCCAGCGTGGAGACGTTGCAGTTGTCGAGAATGCCGGCAGGCGTTGTGCTGGGGTGTTTTACGGCGGGTCTGTCTGGGTGCCGGGAGAATCAGGGCTGGTTGGTCTGCGTGGAAATCTGTTAAGTGCATGGAGGGTGAGATAATGCCTGCTGCTATTCCAGTTGTGGCTGCTGTTGCCGGTGGTATCGCCGTGGCAAACCAGGCCTATGCTATCGCCCTGGTCATTACCGTTGCGGCGCAGGTTGCCTCGCAGGCGCTTGCTAAAAAACCAAGCCTCGATGGTTACAGGGATGCACAGGAGCGCAAGCAGGTTTTGCGTGCGGCTGCCAGCGCAAAGACCGTGGTTTATGGCAGATCACTTTCTGCAGGCACGCTTTTCTTTTCTGAAGAGCAGGAAGGTGATCAGACAGACGGAGAGCTTCTTCACCTTGCTATAACGCTGGCCGGTCATCCCATAACGAGCATTGGCGCTGTCTACCTTGGGGATGATGACATCTCCACATACGGCGACAAGGCTTCTTATGAAGTGCATATTGACCGCCAGACCGCTGATCCGTACATGCTTGAGAACGCTCCGTCATGGAAATCAGACATGATTGGCAAAGGGATAAGCTGGCTCAGGGTTACGCTAAAGTTTGACTCTGAAAAGTTTCCTTCTGGCATTCCCAATATCACGGTAGAGAAACTCGGCCGCAAGGTGTATGACCCGCGAAACGGTGCAACTAACTACAGCAACAATGCTGCACTTTGCATCCTCGACTACTACAGGAGTTACCTGAAAGTTCCTGACGCTGATATCAACTGGGACCAGTTTAAAGAAGCTGCAAATATATCTGATGAGATTGTCAGCGGCGCAGACGGACAGACAGAAAGACGATACACCATCAATGGCGAATTCGACATGAGCGAAAATAAAGCCAGTATCCTCGAATCTATGCTGTCTGCGTGTTCAGGCGAGGCCACTTACATCGCCGGAAAGCACGGCATTCTTGTGGGTGCTTATTACGGCCCGGCCTCAGAGGTTATCAGCGAGAGTCAACTGGCTGGCGATATCGAGATCATGCCTGAGGTGTCACAGGCTGAGCGTGTTAACACTGTCAAAGGGACGTTCAATGACCCTCAGCAACGCTTTGCAGAGGTAGATTTTCCGGCTGTATCAGTATCAGAGTGGGTGGCAGAGGACGGGGTTGAAATATCTCAGGACCTCAAATTGCGCTTTGTCACATCAGAGTTTCAGGCGCAGAGGCTTGCAGATATCAAGCTCAAGCGCACAAGGATATCACGAACGCTGAATGTAACGCTGAACCTGAGCGGATACCGCTATCGCCCCGGGATGTATGTCAAAGTTAACTTCCCTTCGCTGGGAATTATTAACGTCGAGATGCGCGTTACAGACTGGAAATTTGGCGTCCAAAATGGCGTACAGCTAACGCTTAAGCAGGAAACATCTGAGGTGTGGGGCGATGCGATTGGTAAGCCTATCGAGCGGCCACCTTTCACACAACTTCCTACTGATGGTGTTGCTCAGCCACAGAATCTCAAATACACAGTGGAAGAGATCGGACAGGTTGTCCAAGGGATACTCTCGTGGCAGAACGTAGGGCAGTTCGCTTATAACCAGGTGTTAATCAAAAAAGACGGCCAGCTTGTTCTTTCCGTTCAGGTTCCCGGCTCCTTTACGCGCCTTACCGGACTTGTCAGGGGTCTCTATACGGCCCATGTTGTTGCTGTGGGCTACAGCGGAGCGACATCACCAGAGGCTTTGCTTGATTTTAATATTGCAGCGCCAGATGCGCCCAGCACAGTAGATGTGGCGATGGGGTATTTTCAGGCAACACTTACACCCAGGATCCCTCAAATCCAGAATGTATCCACTCAGTTTGATTTCTGGACATCAGGAGAGACACCACTTCCGAATAGTAATACCGATACCGTTGAGGGTAATGCCACAAGGCTGTACATGGGAAACCAGTACACAACAGATAATAATCTTCAGGTTGATCACACCTATCACTACTATGTGAGAACGATTAATGCATTTGGTAGCTCTGCATTTATTCATGTCAGCTTCGTTTACACCTTCTCTTCAGCAGGTTTGATTGATTACATCGATGAGCAACTGAGGAAAAGCGAGACCGTACAAAATCTAAACCAGTCAGCAGAAGACAATTATCAGGCCATTATTGAGAACGCCCTTGCTAACGATGGAGATGTGCAGCAAAAGTATAAATCCCTTGATTACATGGGAATGAAAATAACTGCCAGCTATACGGAAATAACCAACCTCATTGTCAAAAACGATCAGGCTTATGCACAAAGGTTTGAGCAACTTCAGTCATCTATAAACTCAACATCTGCTACGGTTCAGGTTACATCAAGTGCCTTGGCTACATTAAATGATAAAATTTCTGCACAATGGGGAGTCAAGCTACAGCTAAACACCTCCACAGGCAACAGATATGTAGCAGGAATTCAGCTTGGCCTTGAAGCGAATGGCGGCGCTGTTCAAAGTATATTTGCCGTAAGGTCAGATGTTTTTGCTGTTTACAATCCAAGCAATAACACTGAAACACTTGCCTTTGCCGTTAAAAACGGTCAGGTGTTTATATCTGAAGGCATCTTTGATTATGCATCTATTACGCTTGCCAAGATCGGTAGCTTTTATTCTGCAAACTACGTAGCAGGTAAGAGCGGAACTATCATGAGAAATGATGGAAGCTTTGAAATGTACGGAGACAATGGGAGTTCTGGCGGCGTCGTTATTAATTCTACAGGAATATCCTGCTTTGATACTAACGGAGTAGAGAGGACAAAGTTGGGGAGACTTTTCTGATGGCGACATACGGATTAAGAATAACTCCTGATGATGGCGGCAAGCAGTTAATTCTTGATGGCTCTACCCGATACGCCTCCTATCTTGGCACTGCGTCCGTGAAAACACAGACAGCCTCATATGGTGGTTTCAAATCTCAGCCGGCTAACAGCAAGGCATTAATCCTGCCGAGGAATGTTGTCAGGGTGGGGGTAGGAGATCAGTCTGGCCCTCCGGTGCACTACATCTCATCGATGAGCTTTAATGGAAGCCTGAACGTAAACATAGCGACCATTAAAGCAAATCAATCCAGTGCATTAGATATCGGTAACATTGATGTTTACTCAATTCAGTATGCTGAAAATCCCTCTTCCAGTTACGGATTAAGAATTACCAATGGATCAAACTTCATGGAGATTGCCGACGCATCTCTTTCGGGGTTTGTTACTTTCAGGGGTGTTGTGGATATCAATGGTCAGTGGGATATACCGAGCAGCGTTTTGAATATGGGGGGCAATTATATTGTTTTCGCACGCTGGTCAAATACGTCAACACCTTTATTTCTGGACAAAGATTCAAACTCTATACGGACATACACCGCCTTTAGTTCAGTAAACGGTTCAGAGCAGGGCGGTTCAGTAACCGGCGTACAGATTGTGATAGTGAGTAGTGGATTCTCACCATCATTACCCGCATCTGGCTACGGGCTGGTAATAAGGAATGCTAGCGGGCAGATTACCTATTCCAGCAAATATCCTCCTGTAATGTGGTCAGATGCCTATTATGACTTTGGAGGATATTATGATACCTCAGATTCAACAGGCGACAGGCAGGCATGGATAAATCCAACTGGTAATGTTTCTCTTCCCATGATCCCACTCTGTGTATTAGGAACCCAGCGAGGCGATTATACTCGCTCAGGCACAACGTACAGCTACAGAAAAATGTTGCTGTCTGGAATGATGATGAGTGGAAATAGTGTAACGACTTCGCGAGCGAAAACTACCGGCTCAGATATTCCCCTTTATACCTACCCAAGAGCAATGCAAATTGCATGTCAATTGCCCTGCATTGATGCATCTTATTACTTTTAGAGAAAATAAATATGGCATGGTACAGAACCGGAACGGTGCAATTAACCAAGGGCTCCACAACAGTAACAGGTAATGGAACTAATTTTACAGACTCTGCCGCAGGGGTTAACCCTGGCGATATGTTAATGGCGGGAGGGGCTTTTATGGAAGTCGCAGGAGTTAACAGTGATACGACACTGACTCTTGCGGTTCCATCGGAGGTTACTGTTCCTGCAGGTTCGTCCTTCACCATCGTTACCAGCTTCCAGATGAGCAACAGCTCGCTGTCTAAAAAGGTAGCCGCTGCGATGGATCGCATACTCCAAAGCATTGCTAACTGGATGACGCTGTTAACACAGACTGGCAACGTGACAATTACCCCCTATGGCTCAGATGCCAGTTATTCAGGCAGAAGCTGGCGTGAAATGAACACGCAAATTGATAATAACGCTACAAATATCGGAACAAAGTTAGCCAAATCAAGCAATCTTGCAGACCTTCCAAACATTGCGGCGGCCCGAGACAACATAGGTGTTGGTTACGGAAGCTCTGCCGGGACAGTAGCCCAAGGAAATGACGCAAGACTTAACACAGTGGATGGTAAGTCTGGTGGAACCATATCAAGCGCGGTGACGATTAACAGTTCTTTGACTGCGGGTAAGGCGGCGGGTTTTGCTGTTGCAGCAGGTGAAAACAATCGCGTTGAGCTAAATAACACTTCTTCAGGGGGTAATACTGGTAACCCGGTAGGATGGACAGTTTACCGCTGGTACAGCGAGCTTGTGCAGACAGGCATTCGGCGTGCTGGCGACACAACCATCCAGTCATATTTTGTGGCTCTTTCAGCAGTGGGATCATGGGAATTTCAGCGTTCAGGCAATGCGTCAGCTCCTGGATCATGGGTTAATGGCTCAGATGAGCGCCATAAGACGAAAATCAAGACTGTCAGTGACCCATTATCTGCTGTTCTTTCCTGGCGTGGTGCAACATACGATAAAAAGGATGGCCTGGCAGAGGTGGGCCTGATTGCTCAGGACGTGGAGAAGTGCTGTGCAGAAGCCGTAACGACTAATGGTGACAGGAAGTTTATGGACGGGACTGTCATTCCAGACTTCAAATATCTAAACACGGCGGGCGCGGCGGCGGCCTATCATACTGAAGCCATCAAGACTATTTTTGAAATTCTCTACCAGCTTGCAGAATCACCCGAAGAAGCATTAAAAACGCTGGATGTTATCCGCAAGAGGGCTGAAGAAATCAAAAATATCAGTATTGAGCAGGATCCGCCACGTAAAGAAAAGCCACCTGTATTCGATGTTCCTACCAATGAGGGAATGTTCAATAGCGAAGAAGCAGAATCATAAAAAAGCCCGGCGACCGGGCAATGACTCAGCCGCTCCTGTCTTAGCAGGTTTACGGGGTGGGTGATTAAAGCTTAGTCACCCGTCAAATCCCCTTCAAAATAAATCCCTTTCCCGACAAAGCCTTTACAAATCTCCCAACCGCAGCGGCTTGATCAAATCACTGACATGATATTACTGTAATTATATACAGTATTTATCGGAGCTATCGCCATGCCACGTTACGGCGACATAAAGGTCTCATTCCATGAGGCAATGCGGCGCACCGCGAAGCAAGGCGTCACAGTGTCAACGTCTGACTTCGTTGCTGAGCTTGCAAAGCGCAACTGGGAAATGAGCCACAGGCAAGCCAATGAGTGGATAGCGCAGAACGTTATGACATTCAGGGACCAGTCGCCGGAAGAGGGCGAGAACAAGCTCTGGCAGCGTTTCTACCACTACGGGGAGTATTGATATGGGATTTCCTTCACCCGCGGCAGACTTCGTTGAGGGCCGCATAGATTTGAACAAGCTGATGATTCACCGGCCATCGTCAACCATCCGCATTGAGACACCGAGAGGATTCGCGCTGGTAGACAGCTCAATTACGCCGGTAGCGGGCAATAAGGTCGCGTGGCAGGTAGATGGCTACCCTATGATAGGGAAATACTTCAGACACGGAATCGTCACCGAAGAGGGCGAGACGATTGACGGAGAGTCTCTGGAGGGTGTAGTGATGCTCGGCGTGGTTACCCACGAAATCCTTTCGGTGTATGAAGCTGACTGGATGCCGGTTTAGGTGGGACAGATTTGAGACAAGCAAGGGTTTAAGACCTTTTTAAACCTTTGCGGTCTTTTAGCATCATGGGACGTGTGAGCGCGGCATAATGCGGTAAGTTACTGTGTTAAATAGGGATTCTAGGAACTTCTAAGCCGTAGGTCACAGGTTCGAATCCTGTAGGGCGCGCCAATACATTTCAATGACTTACCTCCTTTCACATTAAGCCAGTTTTTCAATGTGGGACAGATTTGGGACACGACTGCCAAAAATCGCGTCAATTTGCCTCGCGTGTTCTGTTAAGTGGTTAGGTGCCAGATGAGCATAACGCTGCACCATTTCGATGCTTTCCCAGCCGCCCATTTCCTGCAATGCCGACAGGGGAACTCCGGCCTGAATTAACCAGCTCGCCCAGGTGTGTCTCAGGTCATGAAAGCGGAAATCCTCAATGCCTGCCCGTTTCAGTGCTGCGCGCCACGCAGTATTGGAGTCGACACGCATCTTCCTGATGCTTGCTGTTGAGGTGCCGTCATTTCGCTTCACCGATTCGGTGTGAACAAACACCCATATATTGTGCCGGCCTATTTGCCTTCTCAGTACCGACTCAGCCATATCATTCAGTGCTACGCCAATAGCCCTGCCTGATTTGCTGTCCTCGGGGTAAATCCATGCCACTTTTCGCTGCAGGTCAATCTGCTGCCATTTCAGGTCGACGATATTGGAACGGCGCAACCCTGTCGCCAGGGCGAACTCTACGGTAGACTTGAGTGGTTCCGGGCATTCGTTTATCAGACGCTGTGCTTCAGCGGGTTCGAGCCACCGCACCCGCTTGTTTCTTTCCTGTGGCACCTTAATGACCGGTGACTTCTCGATCCATTTCCATTCACGCTCAGCAGCCCGCATAAGCGCTTTCATTAATGCCAGGTGCTTAGCCTTCGTCGATGTTGACACGGCTTCGGGCTTATATGTGCCGGCATCGATTCCTTTCTTAGCCATGGATATGGCGCGCTGATCAAACCGTTCCTTAGCCTTCCTGTTGGTCATCCTGCTGACTGCGGCGTAAATCTTTGCCTCAGTGATATCCTTCAGCAAAACTCCCTCGAAATTCATGAGCCAGAATCCAATCCGGCCCTTGTCCGCATCGAGAGATTTCTTATGCGCCTTTTCTTCCAGCCAGCGCAGACATGCCTCTTCAAACGTTACGTCCGGGAAATCCCCGAGACGCTCTATTCGCCAGAGCTCTGCCTTTCTCCGATCGTGCAACTCCTGTGCCTGCTTTCGGTCCTCTGTGCCAAGAGATTCTTTAATGCGCTTCCCGCCTGGCGTCGTGTAACTCCCGTACCAGACGGAACCTCTGCGGAAGATAGACATGATTTTTTCTCCTCATGTGCATCTGCCGCGCTCACGGTGACAGTGTGCATTGGATTATTCAGAGCGGCAATACATGCCTGGCGGGTTAATAAATAGGGTGACTTCGGTTTGCTTGGGTCCTTGCGCGTTGCCATCAGGCGGCCGGTACGTATCCATTGCTGGCACGTAGGCCGGGATATGCCGAGGAACGCGCACGCCTCATCCATAGAAAGGGCGTAACTTTCCATATCTACTCCTCAGGGGGCTTGCTGCGTTTGAATGCGTAAATGAGAGCGATGAGAAGGGCGAGAGTGAGAATATCGCCCGGGTCGGCGGTGATGGTGATGTTCATGCTGCTGCGCTCTTGCGAATGACTTGCCGAAACCCTCCCTCGGTTAAATGAACACTGGTATCAAGCTCGTTGCCCCACGAATCCCAACCCTGATCGGCGGTGCGGGCGAACAACTCAATACGCGGCACGTCGCCAATCAGCTTCACAAGGCTGTCACGGATAATCTGTGGTTTAGCGCTGTGCTCCATGCGTGGCGCACTGATGTGCTGGCATATGGAGGCATCCATGCGTGCCGGCAGGCGCCCTTTCACCGCAAAAAGGCAATCTTCACTGTTTGCCCGCGTCATGTGTCCCATTCCGATAGCGCTGTTCCCTTTGCGCTTGTTCGTCTTATGCCATGTAAAACCTTTCATTGTCATAAGCCGGAAACCCCACGCCTCGACAACCTTCAGTGCCTCCATCGGCTGAGTCGGCACCCACCACATTGCAAGCAGGCAGGATTCAGGATCAGCAAGTGACCACACCGGTAACCGGCAGATGTCCTGCAGCGTCATAACCGGGTATTTGTGGCAGGCCCCGCGATTGCCATCATTGGCCTTGTCTCGGTATGACCATGGTGGATCGGAATAAATGAGCCGGTACTTTCCGGACATAACAACTCCTCACGCAGAGCGCGATAAAGGTTAATGGGGTTGGTTATTTATTCAGGTGAGAAATGATTCGCTTGCCAATCCAGGCCATAACAGGAACTGCCATTGAGTTACCGATCGCCTTTATCCGTTTTGATGGAGTTGAATTAGCTAAGGCTGTATGTCCAACTGGAAAACCCTGGAGAATCTCATATTCTTCTGGAGTAAGACCACGGACTCTTCCACATCGGGTTACTATCAGGTCGCGGGCGTCTTTGTAGTCTCGGGCCGTGAGAGTGCTTGATACCGTGTCTTTTACATAGGAGTCTGTTCTCTTGAAACGGTAGAGAGTGCCTCCATCAAGCGGGATGGGCAATCCGCCGCGCCTTTCAACAAACGATTCAATCTCCCCGCGCACGCTTTTGAGCTCAGGTAACACGAAGGCGGGATTGATATCGGTTCTGGCTGTAGCGATGAGAATAAGACGTCTGCGCTGCTGCTGGAGTCCGAAGTGCTGAGCGTCGTAAATTCTCCACGCGATGGTTCTTTTTGGTCCAGACACATAACCAGCGTTCGACCATTTTTCCCCTGGTGGTTCCAGCTCACAGCTTTCGCCGGCAAGGAGGCCAAGAAACGCACCGAAGGCGTTATCTTTGGACGACAGAACACCGGGCACGTTTTCCCAGATGATAATTGATGGCTGCTTTCCTTCTCTGATACGCTGATCGTCGATTGCATCTGCCAATTCTCCGTATGAAATTGTTAACTGGCCTCGTTCATCTTTAAGGCCCTGACGTGCTCCAGCTACAGAAAATGCCTGGCACGGCGTACCGCCAACAAGGACGTCGGGCGCTTCCACATCACCAGACCTCACCATGGCGGCGAGCTTTGTCATATCGCCAAGATTAGATACATGCGGCCAGTGATGGGCAAGGACTGCAGAGGGGAAGTCAGGCCCTTTTTTATTGTTGTGCTCTGGGTCAAACTGAGAGAACCATGCAGGCTCAAGCCCGAGCGGCTCCCAGGCTACACTGGCAGCTTCTATTCCGCTGCAAACAGAACCATATGTTAGTTTCACGCTACCCTCCGGTGCTGTTTAGCGCGCTCAACCTTCTCAAAGTCCTGACAGCACTCTGGCGAGCAGAAGAATCCGGTCGATACCTTCTCTTCGCAGTAATGGCAGGTTCCGGTGAATTGCATCTGTGGCTTGCTTCGGTTGGCTAATGCCAGGTCAATCATGTGCTGCGTGTGTTCGGCAGCTTCGTCGAGAATATCTGCGGACATGTTGGTTACTCCTGAGTTTGGGCGTAAAAAAACCTGCCGGAGCAGGTTGGTTATTCGGGGATGATTGGTTTTCGGTAGAGTGGGGTGACGTCGAACCCCTCACTAACCCATAATTCGCCAACTTTCTGGCTGCATGTTGCGACCTTGCCAAAAGGTCCTTCATTGTGACGCCATGCCACAGGCTCACTAAACGCCTGCCGATAAGCCTTAAGCTCTTTTGCCATTTCTATGCACTCATCATGATTCGGTGGCAACGCCATAGGGTGTGTTTTCATTTTCGCCACAGAATCCAAGCGCTCATCACTAATCATCCTGACCTCCCGGAGCTGCTGCGGGCATAACGTCTGCCAGTAGAATTCTAAATGCCTTCATCATTGCCGCTTCTGGTACGCTTTCATCAGCATAGAAAGCATCAAGTGCACGCATCATGGCTTTCAACGATGGCTTATCGCTTACAGGCTGTGCGGTGGCGGTAAGGCTCTGGACTTCGGCCTCTACTGATTCTGCTCTCTGCTCCAGCGCGCGGAATTCAGCAGCAATGGCCAAAATGGTTTCCGGCTTGCAAGCCAAAAAGAATGCTTCATCCTCCAGTGATTTAGGGCCGATAAATCCGTACTTATCGTTTTTATGGTCACACTGCAGCACTAATGAGCCATCATCACCCAGGCACTGATATTTAATGCCCCCACCGCAAGAATCTAGGCGATCATGATTTCTTCCCGGCGTTGCCTTCTTCGCCAACTCAACTAACTCATTCAGCTTTTGCATTATTATTTCACCTCATGCCCTAGTGAGCGCAGCAACTCTGCAACAGTGACTTTATGTAGCCACTCCCCATCTTCCTTGTCACGGCGCATGACCGGCGATTGCCTGTCAAAGATGTCGCCAATTGCTGGACTAAAACCGCATGGCAACTCAACCGGGCGCAAAAGCTGAGCGGGCGGGGTGGTGAGTGCAACCAGTGCGAACCTCAGAATGTCATATTCAAACTGAAGATTTTCATCACCCTCCTCAGAAATTGAGCGCATCCGAGTTGAAATTGCGTCGATATTCTTTTGTCGTTCTGAGTCAGTCATGGCAGGCATTTGATGCGCCTGCACATCACCATCAACTGGATTGGGGGAATTAGTTGTCATGGTTGTGACCTCTCAATGTCTCGCAATTTTTTATGATGAGCGCATTCATTGTCATAATCGCAGCACTCTGTATATCCGCCTTTTATGCGCTCAAACCATACATGCTCTCCAAAATGATTGACGGCATGCTGGTCAGCGCCCCAACCACAAAACCCCTCGCCGTGGCGAAGCAATTGCAGCATTTCTGAGGCTGTCATAGCGCAGTCATTTTTCATTTCCAGTACCGACTATATTTACAGTCTTTATGAACAGCCCGTCGATATCTGCCTTCAGAATGGCGCGCTCAGCCTCCTCGCGATTGTTGAATACAGCCTTCAGTGACGCGTATTCATCGTGTTTTACCGAGCAAATCCCGCCGTTTTTGCTGTCGATAATTGCGTAAAATTTGATGTTCATATCAACCCGCCTTATCCGCAGTGTTATGGGTTATAAGCGCTGCGCGTGCAAGCCTCAGGATGTCGTACTCGAACTGAAGGTTTTCATCTCGCTCCTCAGCAATTGATCGCATCTGGGTAGAAATTGAATCGATGTATTTCTGTCTTTCTTCGTCATTTAATGAGGGCATACTCTCCGCCATCGCATCCAGCTTCTGCTGCAATTCATCAAACTTGCGCACCAGATAAGCCGGCAAATCTTCGTTAAGACGCATGTCGCCAGGTAAGCATTTACCGGCCATCAATCCACGCATTTCGTGTTCGGTGATTTTCATTTACTTTCTCCTGAATCCGCTACAGACACCACGACAAGCTCATCGTTATCGAATGACTCTTGCTTATCGTTGATGTAACAAAGCACCTTATTGGCAAGGTGCCTGACGTTGGTAACCATTGCTGTTTGCTCATCGGCTAATACGAGGAACATGAAGCTGTTGAGGCTGCGTGCCGGTATGCGGCATTGCCTGCGGTGATGTGTTTGCATGGGAGTGTGTCCGGTTAGTCGCCCTGATAGCGGCGCTCAGCCCATTCCGGGTAGACATGATTGCGATCTGCACTGGCATCATCCGTATTGCTCTGACGGTGTAATTCCGCTCTCCGTGCGTTCTCGTTGTTTTCCGCTATCTGGCGCTCCATCGACTTAAGCATCCATGCATCACGTTCATCCTGTGTTTCCCTGGTGCTGAACAGCACCTTAACCTTGCGCTTCTCCTCGTACTCCCTGATGACATCCGCTGTCATTGCATAGAGCCTGTCGAGCTTTGCTCTGTCTTCAGGGCGCAGAGAATCCGCCGGGGTTCCGGTGCTGTTCATTTGGTTAGCCTTGGTTGATTTATTTAGAAAGAAGCACCCATTCACGCAGCTCTGCATTCCAGACTGCGCCAATGTCCTTAGGGTGCTCACAAGGGAGAACTATTTGCCTTCCGGAGTCGCGTTCAACTCCATGCGAAACAACGAGTGAGGTACGGCCTGTTTTCTCGTCTTTGTGATACATGGTTACGGCGATAATCATCTCAGCCTCTCTAAAATGGCACGTCATCATCGAATTCCATAGGGGGCTCGTTGCTGGCCTGCTGGCTTTGAGGTTGCTGCTGTGGTGCTGGTCGGTTGTTCCGCTGCTGCTGAGGTTGTGGCTGAGGCTTACCAGATGACTCCTGCTTACCGCCTAGCATCTGCATGACTCCGCCGACATTAACTAGAACTTCCGTGGTGTAGCGCTCCTGACCTCCCTGTTCTTGCCATTTACGGGTTCGTATCTGCCCTTCAATATAAACCTGAGAACCTTTACGCAGGTATTCGCCCGCCACTTCCGCCAGTTTGCCAAACAGCACGACACGGTGCCATTCGGAGATCTCTTTGTTTTCACCGGTCTGCTTATCTCGCCAGCTCTCAGAGGTAGCCAGCGTAATGTTGGCGACAGCACCACCATTCGGCATGTAGCGTACCTCGGGGTCTTGCCCGAGGTTGCCGACCAGAATCACTTTATTTACGCCACGACTCGCCATTATGCAGGGACTCCTTCAATTTCAGATCTTCTATCCAGATAAACCGACTGGGCCTTGTTAAGTAAAGCTGAACCAGACAAGCGTTTTTCTGCTGATTTCCACGCCTTATCGAGATCAGCAAGGGGGGCTTTGATCGCATATTCAGTAAATGCTGCAAGTATTTGTTCCGGGGTTCTGTCGTCTACAGGCTTGGTTTTACTTGTCTGCGGACGAGGCGTGGTGTTGTTTTGTTGTTGTTTGTGCTCATCTGTATCTGCATCCTTGGCATCATCAATACCAAACAATCCGTTGAGGCAGTACTTGCGGGCATATGAACTGGTTGCGCCTGTAACCTGAGCGGCGTCCATACCTTTTTTTGACTCTTCTTCACGCGCCATTGCTGAGGCCGTGTGAGTGGTATCGCCGTCCGTTATTGACGCTGTTGCCCGCACGTAATAGCGATCACCTACTGGAACTATCTCATCAGAAATTGAAAGAAACAGTCCGTTTAGGAGTGGCTTTACGCCCTCCAGAATGTCTTCACAGCTGCGATATTTGTACTTTCCGAAGCTGTTGTACTGATTCTTTGGTGCATTCAGCGTCCGCTGTATCTCTGCGAGTCGTGCGTAGAATTCTTTGCTCACTTACCACCTCAGAACGGGCATGGCCCGAGGAAATATTTACTGTTCAGGCGCTCATAAAAAGCCAACTCAAGAGATAATCGCATTGACTTACGGTTACCCTTGCGGCGGTGATAAAGCGCGTCCATGACGTAGCCACGACGTTTAATGCGGCTTTCTTCAGTTGTGGTTGCGAGGCTCATTCTTTACTCCGGGGCATGCCATTTCGAATAATGCTCTGATGAAGTCGTAATCCTTCAGGCGTTCGCGATCTGATTCTTCCTTGCGCTGGCGCTCAAGAGCATCCTGCTCACGGCGATATTGTTCGACTTGCTCTATCATGGGTTTTCATCCTTTAAGAAGTGAAATGTGTGACCCTTATGAGAAGCGCGAAGACCTTTTGCACACCTGATGACGCAGTTCTGAGAAAATCCATGTGCCTCAATGTTTCTTCGCCCTTCGAGAATGAAGGTTTCACCAGAGGAAATATTTTTTGCTGCTATAAACCCACCAAACCTGCTGTGTGACCTACCCGGGTAGGTGTTAGGTGAGCGACGCTTTAATCCAATTTCATAGGCGTGCCTCTCGTTTCTTGAAGCATCGCACCATTCAAGATTGGAAGATCTGTTGTCGGATTTGATCCCGTTAAGGTGGTTAACCATAGGGCCACTCCCCGACACAAAGGCCATAGCAACAAGTCTGTGAATCGCTATCTTTTTCTGATATCCATCTCTGTTCAATCCAACCATTAAGTAGCCATCTTTATCCGGAATCTTTGAGAGCTCTCTGGCAAGAAACGGCCTGCCACTCCTAGCTATCCGGTCAAAAGTTCTGACGTTTCCTAAATTAGAAACTTCAGCGATATTCTCGTACCCGGGTACAGGGGCCCATTTTTCTTTCATTATGGGTTTCCCTCTTGTGTAATGACCTGTACCAGGCGCTCCCATAGCTGCTGTAAGCGGCTTTTGGGCTGCCAGTGCATAACGTCGGAGCCAGTCAGGCGAAAGTGATTTAAAGAAGCTGGAGCGGAGTGTTTAGGGCAGCCCGATGCCGCCCCTGCGAACATTAGTTCTTGCATGGGATACCTCATGAATTAGTTGATTTAACCGGGAAAAAGAAAGGCCGACATTGCGCCGGCCGTTAAGGGTATTACTGTCTGGTTATCTGAGCCCTCTAAAGGCGTTGGTGCGTAGCACCTCAAAGCCGTCTAAGCAGACAGCTTTACGGTGTCACTCAATGATAGAGAAGCCCCATTCAAGTCGTTCGAAAGCTATCTCTTTCATGGCTTCCTCTTTTTCTTCTTCAGATAACTGGTCCCATTCCTCGTCAGATAGCCCGAGCTCATCTGTGGTAACTTCAACTGAATATTGTGAAAATGCATTAGCTCCACTATCCAGCCATACTTTGAATTTATACATACTCTTTCCTGTAGTGGTTACTGGCCCAATGCCTTAGAAATAACGGCGTCAATTTGCGCAGCGTTATCCTCAATCGGATTCATCGAGCCAGCCTTTGATTCGACTCCTGCCTGACGAAATTGAGCCTGAATGCGTAAGCACGCCTCAAGAAGCTCAGGTGCTGCGGCGATGAGGTTGGCGTTCTCAGCAACAGTTGATGGAGACCACAGATATCCATCACCAGTTTTTACTTCAGTCATCGCAACCATTGCGCCATCGGGGTCAATAATTCTGATATCCCCGTCAATTGTCTCTCTACCTATCTGCCACGGGCCTTTTGTTCCATTAAACTCACTCATACAACCCCCTAAACAAACGCATAAACACACACTCCCATAACCACAAAGACTACCCAGCCTAACCAGTAGTTGTCAGTGGATATCATGGGAGTGCTCCAGTAAAAAAGGCCGCCTAAGCGACCTTAATGATGATTTGTTGCCTGCTTTTAACCACATCAGGCGAGGTGGTTTCTCAGCTTTCCACAGTCAAAGAAAACTGATATGTTTCAATCTCCACAGTCAATATGAGAAATTTCCTATGGCAAGGTATGTTGTTCGTGTAGAGTTGCGTGATGCAGATTCGGAAGATTATGAAAATCTTCACAAAAAAATGAAAGCCAAAGGCTATTTACGTGAAATCCAAGATGGTAATGGCACGTGGTTTCACCTGCCAACAGCTGAATATACAACTGAGAAATCATCAACTGCATATAATGTCAGGGAGGAGGTTAGAGGCGTGGCAAGTAGTGTGAAGTCGAGCTATTACGTGCTTGCCACTGAGGTTTCCGATATCTCCTGGTATCTTGCTAGGAAATAATTCTGCAGCCACCGCAATCAGCTTCATTTTTAAATGATTCTCTGCGCTGAATTTCGTATCTCAGCGCCTTTATTGAAACATCCAAGGCATCCGAAAAGCTGATGCTTTCGCTCTCAGCCAGTTCCTGAACAACCTTTCTCAGCTCATTGTCACTATTTTCCATAACTACCTCGCGGTGATTGATTTGGTATTGCGATACCCAGCTGCGTATTTCGCAACCTCTGGCAAACAAGCTGACCCACTCTCATGCTTACTACGCAGAGAAGGGGAGTTGATTGCGCGGGATACTGTCAGGCTGCATCCGGTGCCCGCTACTGCGATTTTGCGTGCCAGGCGTGCATCTGCTTCCATCTGCTCACGCTTAGCTGCTCTGCGTGCTCTGTAGCGCATCTTGGCGTTATCCTTTGCCAGATAAGTGATGACTACTGTCATAAGTACCTCCGGTAATTGGCTTAGGTGGTGTGACCGGATTCGAACCGGTGACGCGATTCCATGGCTGGGCCTACGAATCCGCTCTACCTACTGAGCTACACACCCCAAAGCCAACTGCACTTTGGTTTCCTCCTGTAAGAGAGGAACATTCCCATCAATGTTAAAGAGCGCCGACATCCTGTCGTTTGTTGCTGTGCTTCGTGCTGATGGGGTAAATATACAAAACGTATTCATCATGTGCAATACAATATGTATACTAATTTCATGATGTATACGTAATGTCATGAAAAATAGTGTGATTTATTTTTTATAAGGTTGGCTATGTGGTGATAGATTGGTTTTGAATAGGGTTATTTTCGGACGGGAAGATGAAGATAGGCGAAGAACAGCTCCACATGGTGGTCTACGCCATAGGCCGGGTGGTGATAGAAATAAGAGCGGAAGGTAAATCAGTGAGTGATACTGAGATTATCGAGAAACTGGAGCATTACAGGAAGCTGGAGACTAACACGATAGGGAAGGGCGTTTACCGGGATGCCGCGGAACTGGTCCGGTCGGGCGTGAAAAAGATATAAAAAACCCGGCGCGGTG
>Ga0157367_1000088_pt1 | contig 45878 bp, 51 predicted proteins | sample AttbisABBM2_FD_113142 | JGI IMG/M metagenome (GOLD analysis project Ga0157367, IMG submission 113142) | Fungus gardens microbial communities from leaf cutter ant in Botucatu, State of São Paulo, Brazil - Atta bisphaerica ABBM2 | ecosystem: Host-associated > Fungi > Mycelium > Unclassified ... | reverse complement strand
GAGAACGTCGGAAAATGATTAAGCCAGTTCAGTCAGCGACCACCGTTACCACCACCGAAACCTTCGGCGGCGTGTACGCATCTGTGACTGGCTCCTGACAAAACAGATTCTGACTCCCCGCCAAACCGGACGGGGAAAAAAGTCTCTCCGTTCATGATTTACTGAATGGAGATACATCATGAGTTCATCCGAAAATGCACTTTTAGTTATTGATATGCAGCAGGGGCTTTTCCGTGGCCCCGTTTCACCGCATTTCGCAGACACGATTTTGTCAAACATCTGCCTGCTTTTAGAAAAAGCCAGGCAGGCACAGGTGCCTGTCTTTTTTGCCCGCCACACCGGGCCTGACAATTCCCCCTTCTCTGAGCAAAGTCCCTTAACACAACTGATACCCGAAATGAGTGTGAATGATGAGCACGATGTGGTTTTTATCAAAAAGTATCCCGGCTGTTTCCGGGATACGAGCCTGCAGCTTCAGCTCGGCAGGCGGGGAATAAAACAACTCGTCATCGCCGGAATGAAAACAGAATTCTGTGTGGACACTACCTGCCGTGCAGCGCCTGAGCTGGGGTTCAGAACTGTGCTTATTTCAGATGCGCACACGACAATGGATAACAGCTACCTGTCAGCTAATGAAATCATCAGCCATCACAATGCCACTCTGGCAGGCCCGTTTGTGACGCTCGCGACAGCAGCGGACTGGAGCTTTTATTCTGAAAAATGAGATAAGACTGAGAGCCGCGTGCCGGGCGGCTGAAGTGCAAAAAGTCCGCTTCTGGCACAAAGCGGACGATAGAGGAAGGATAATAGGTAAGCGAAAGGCAGACGATGAGGATTATCAGTATTTAACGCCTGCGGCTTTTTTTATGGCCTGCTGCATCACCGCTTCGCTGACCACGCCCGGTATCACCGTGGTGTTGGCTTCCGTGGCATTTTCCACCGGCATGACGATAATGCCCGGCGTTCCCGTCAGGCCCAGCACCTCTGCCAGCGCGTCGTTGTTCCGGATGACCGCGTCTGATTTACCGTCGTCTGCACCGCTTTTATCCGTTACTCCGGCAGTTTTTGCCGCCTCATCAATGTCGGCGGCGGTCAGCTTCCCTTCGTTATGCCCCGTGTGGTAAATCCCGTTGTGATAGGTCATGTAGGCCTGCTCACCCTGGCGCCGCCACACGTCCAGCCCGCGACGTGAGGCCAGCGTCGATTCCTGAAAACGCGGGGCGAATATCGTCCAGTCGCGGAACGCAAAGCGCACATCGGGATTTGCGGCCATCACCTTTTCCATTACGGGGGCCATCATGCTGCAGGCAATGCACTCATAGTCGAAGAACTCCGTCACCAGCACCTTTGCGTTTTTCGGCCCGGCTACGGGGATGTCGTCGAGCTGCATCAGCAGCCGGTGGGCACCGACCGCGGCCTGCGCGTAAGCGGCCTGACGGCGGGCTTCCTGACGCGCCTGCAGCTTTTTGCTGACCTCAATCAGCACGTCCGGATGGGCAACCAGGTAGTCTGCCGCGATTTCGCCGATGCGGGCCTGCTGAGCCGGCGTGAAGGCATCACCGGCCGTCGCGCTGGCGCCGGCCGTGGCCGCCGTGGAACTGAACGAGACAGATAACGCCAGCGCAAGCGCCGCGACTGAGAAAGTGTTTTTCATTTAAGGGTCCGTTAGCCCTGAACGGGCGTGAGAAAAATCGGGTTGTGGCCACGCAGCGTGGCCTTATGGAAATAACAGAGAAAGCTAGCGTTCTTTCTGTATCTGACGTGTACGCTCCGGCGTCAGCTCTGCCTGGACGCGCTCAGGTCCGGATGGCTGCAGCGCTTCACGGGTCTCCCTGGCAAGGGCGTTTTCCGGCACTTCCGCCGCCTGAATATCACGGGCAAGCTGCTGTTCTCCCGGGGCAGAAAACTCACGCGTGCGCCGGGGTTCATCGGGCAGACGGATATCACCCACGGCAACTGCGTCTGACTCAGCCGGCAGCAGCTGTTCCGCGATGCTGCGCTCATCCGGCAGGGCCGCCTCCCTTTCCGGTGTGGCCACGTCCGGCACAACGTCGTCAGGCTGCACTGCCTCGCCCAGCTCGCTGGCCAGTTCCGCCTCGCGGGACTGCATTTCCCGGGCCCAGTCGCCGTATTCATCCGGAACGGCCGGGACCTCCGGCATCCTGCTGTCGGCGGCGGCCAGCTGCATCACGCGCTCCTCCGGCAGCTCAGCAACATGAGCCGGTACGGCCTCGTCCGGAATAATCATCGGCTGTTCACTGGCCAGCCACGCCGACCGCACAACGTCCCCGTTCACGGCCGTGTGACCGCGGGTGATTTTTAACAGCTGCTGAGAGGGCTCCCCGTCGCCGGTTCTGATGAGTATGCCGTCGTCAGGATGAGACTTCGCCACGCTCATCGCGTCTGTCATGCTATCCACCACGCGGGTTTCCCCGTTGCGGCTCTGGCGGAACAGGGCTGCCTGTGCGTCACCCGTGGCCACCATGCGGATCTCCCCCTCACGGATGCGTCCCGCCTCAGGCCGGAGCGGCATCAGCGCCAGCCCTGCCGCTTTGCCGTTGCCGTCATACACCGGCAGGGCCAGGTGCGCATCCGGGTATTTTTTCATGGGCGGAATGACGCGCGCCGTCAGGGACTGCTCTGTGAGTCCCTGCTCCCGCAGGTATGTCCGTCCGATGGCCGTCTTCCTGATGGCCTGGCCCATTGACCAGATACGCCTTGCCTGCTCACGCTCAGCCTGCGGCGTCAGCGCATCATGCGCGCTGGCGGGCTCATGCTCCTTTTTCTCCAGCGACCGCAGCCAGTCAGCCTGACCATCGGTCACGATCTGAACGTGCTCCCTGGCGCGCGACACGTTGATGTAAAAGGCACGCATGCCGCTCATCCATTCACGCGCCCCCTGCGTCCCTTCAAGCACCAGGGAGTAGCGGGCGCTGGCCCCCTGCCCGCCGTAACCGGTGACGGCCCAGGCATAGTCGAGGTGACGGTCGGCCGTGACCGCACCGGGGTGGATAACCTTTTCTCCCGACTGGTTTTTCAGGACGATTTCACCGTTCTCGCGCAGAGCGGCCACGCGGTACTGCTCATGCGCGGCATGCCCGGCCTGTTTCTGCGTTTTGTTCAGCCGCACACTGTCGCCTTCACTGAGGCTGATTTCACGCTTCTCGAACACTTCCACCTCCGTGGCGTTCAGCTCCTTTGGCGAGTAATAGTGCATCCGGTCGTTCTCGTCCTTCAGCGCAATAAGCCCGTTACTGGTGTCCACCTCCGAGACCGTCAGATAACGTTCGTTTGCCAGTACCACCAGGCCTTCGCGCCAGTCTTTCAGGCGGTTAAAGTCGTGCCGCCCGCCGTTGATGCGGTCCAGCACCGGCACAGAGACGCTGTCTTTACCGAGTTCCCCGCGCTCAGCCAGGGCCTCGTGAATGCCGCGGTTGATGGCCCGGCGGTCATCGTGCAGCTGAACGAGGATCATGGTCTGATCGCGCGCCTCGTCCGTGCGGCTGATAAAATCTGCCACGATCACCTCCACCGGCTTACTGCTCTCGATGACGGAGCCGGCAGGCACCACGCTCCCCGGCCGCCTCGGCACCACCGAAGGCGACACTTTCTGCACGTTTTTCAGGGCCGCCGCGACGTCACTGTCGATGATGTTGTACACCGCTGCTTTCAGGTTCGTGCTGCTCTGTCGCACGATTTCTTTCATGACGGCAACGTCAATCGGGCTGCGTTCCTGAATCAGCCGGAACGGAGCCCCGCTCTCGGGCGATGTGAGCTGATCAGTGTCCCCGACCGAAACCGCCCGGCCGTTGCCGGCAGCAATGGCCTGGTAGACCGCCGCCGTGTCCTGATTGCCCAGCATGGATGACTCATCGATAAGAAACAGCATGTTGTCATAGCTGACCGTTTCGCCCGCTGCGGTGCGCTGCTGCCAGTCCAGCACAAACGATTTGACGGTCTGTGCATCGATACCGGTTGAGGCCATTTCCCTGACCGAGCGGTGAGTCGGGCCGAGGCCGACGATAATCGGCCGCTTTTCCTCCGGCAGCAGGTCAATGGCGGCGCGAACCGCGCTGAACTGGGTGGTTTTACCCACACCCGCATAGCCCTGAACCGCCGTGAAGCGGTCGGTGCTCTGCAGAATGAGCTCCGTTGCGGAACGCTGTCCGGCGGTGAGTCCCGTCAGCACGTCCGGACTGACATGCTCCATCAGCGGTGACCGGGTATTTTTACCCGCGACGACGTGGCCAATGATGGCTTTTTCCATTTCCCAGGCGGACCGCGCGACGTACCGCGGTTCGCCAAGCACCTGAACGGCAATCAGCTCACCGGCTTTGACCTGACGCCTGATTTCCTGCCGGATGTCCCCCGTCGTTCCCCCGAACGTCAATGCCTCCTCAATCAGCTTTACGTCAGAAAAGGTGACGTGACGCATCTGCGCGACGGCGCGTGCCACGGATTTTTCTGTGTCCGTGAGGAGATTTTCATTGAGGGTTTTCAGTGCCGCATCAGGAACATCCTGACCGCTGGCCCGCCTGACCAGTTCCAGAGGAGAACGGAGCGAACTCAGACGCGAGAGCCTGTCCTCTGCCCGTGTCTGCGCTTCGCCAGTAAAAATTTCGGCCTTACTGCCTGACTGCGACAGTGCATTGATCGTGTTGGCAGACAGGTCCCGGGCGCCCAGGCTGGCCAGAACTGTACCCTGTTCGTTATCGCGACTCCCGGGGGCACTGACGTAGGCGTGTGTGACGTATAACGGGCGGTCGGCAGGCACGCGGATGGGCTTTTTCTGCCCTTCCCGGTTCATCACCAGCGCCCCGTCCTCGAATGCCGTGACCGTCAGACGGTCGCGGGCCTTCACGCCGGCGGATTTGTCAGTGGCCACCGCAAAAAGCTGCTCTCCCTGCGCAACGCTCAGCTGTTCTCGCGTAAAAAGCCGCCAGTCGGCGGTCAGGTCGGCCAGCCTGACGGTCTGCAGAACGCCGTCACTGTCGGCAAGCGACAGCATCCGGGTGTCCTCATGAACGCGGTCGACGGTATAGTGACGCACATCCTCACGGTCTGAACGGTCTTCAAGCACCATGCCCGGCCGGTAGGTCACCGGCATGCGGCGGGTCTTTGCGGAGACGTAAACCGGTGTACGGGCCTCCACCGTCAACAGTTCCGGACCGAGCTTGCCCGCCTCCTGCAGGGCATCCCGGATCATGCCGCTCAGCTGCTGCTGTTCGCGCGGACCGGTGACGGCAGCGGTGACGGGCATGTCCGTGCCGTGCAGTTCAGCAAAACGCTCTGCCATGGCGCTGTAGCGCTCCCGCTTGTCCTGAATGCTGATGACGGTTGCCTCAAGCCCGGTGGCCGGCGCATTCAGACTGTGACGCGTCACGCCTGCCGACATCAGCACCGAAAGGGCGCTGGTATTTGACTGGCGTCCTCCGCTGTCAAGAAAGAGCAGTTGCGCACTTTTTTCTTTTGCCTCCCCGGTAAGCACCAGCATTTCTTTCAGGCTGAGCTTTTCCGCCCCCTCGATAACCAGCGTACTCTGCGGGGCCAGGCTGAACGTGGAATCCAGCAGGCGACTGCGGGATATCAGCCTGTCAGCCAGCTGCCCTGAGCGGCCAAAACTCACGGCCCGCTCGGATGAGCTGACCAGCACGCTGACGTCACGGCCCTGTGTGCGTGACATTGTCACCAGCTGTTCAGTGGACTCACGCAGACGTGAAACTGAGGCCGGTGCGTTAATGACGGCAAGCGGTGAACGCTCAAAGGCTTTCAGTGCTGCAGGGCCCTCTTTTTCCGGCACCCTGAACCGCACCACCGTATTTTCACTGAGAATGTCTTTTGCGAGCGCCTGCACAGACAGTTCATCCAGCAGGTGTATCTGTGATGTGAACACCCCCTTTTCACGGTCGAGCGGAACCAGAAGATTTTCGGTGACGGCGCGGTCCAGCGCATACCTGAGATCGGCAATTTTGTGCTGTTCGCCTCCGGACTGATGCGCGGCCAGCAGCAAATCGCCGAAAGTGAAGCGGGCTTTACTGTCACTGAGCAGTGATATGGCTTCCCGCACTGCCTGCATAGCGTCTTTCAGGCTGTCGTTACCGGGTTCCACAGGGGCAGACAGCGTAGCCTGACGTTCACGCGCCTCTTCCATGACCCTGCCGATATCAAACCCCGCGTCGGCCATCTGACGCTGCCAGCGTGCCTGCAGCCGTGCCCGTCCGTCCGCCGTTTCCGGTTTGGTGATGAGCTGTGATTCATCTTTCTCCGGTCCGCCCTTCACAGACGCACGCGCGTTATCCGGATCAGTGGCTCGGTCAGGCCCGTGCAGATCGTTATTCTCACGTGATAAAACCGCGTCTTTTGAAATGACCGGGCTGTTGTTTTCGGGCGTAGGGGCCGGGTTAATCCCGGTAAGTGTCGGTGCGGCCGGGGTGTCTCTCTGCCCGAATTCGCCGGGCTCCAGCGCGCCTGCAGGCGGGGTGACCTCACGGGATTCATCACGGTAGCGACTGATGTCCTGTTTACGCTGCCGGGTGTCCAGTGCAGCCACGTCACGGCTGCGCAGGGACGCATCTTCCCCGACCCGGGCAACAATCTCCCGGTGACGTGAAGAAAACCCCTCCAGCACTTCCTCTGAGAAGCCTTTGACCTCCCAAAGATCGTGACGGCCACCGGTAAGTTCTGTCTCATAGCCCAGCGCTTCCGTTTTACCTTTGAGCGAATTTCGGTAAATTTTGCCCAGCCCGACCTGATTGCGGTAAATCGTTTCAATAAAACCGGACTTGTGGATGTAGTCGGTAGACAGCGCGCGCCACTTACCCTCATGTTCGGTGGCGTTAGCGATCACGGCATGGGTGTGGACCTGCGGATCGAGGTTGCGTGACGTGTCATGGGTAAAAAGCGCGGCCACCATTTTTCCGGTCAGGACCGTGCGCGTTTCGCCCTCATGAGTGATACGGGTACTGATCAGGCCGTCAATCACGCTAAGCGTCTCTTTCACCGCCTCATGGTGCGCCTCAAGCAGGCGCTTGTCGCCCCCGGCCAGTATCAGCATGGAGATACTTTTCGGCGCAGAAAAGGTCAGGTCATGCCCCGGACGGTGAACGTGAGTACCCAGCACTTCTTTACCCAGAACGCTGCCGTCGGGCAGTTTCCCGCAGAGCACGTCTGTGAACGCCTGCAGGTCGACAGGCCCTTCCAGTCCGAGTTCACGGGCCCCTTCACCGAGCCACTGGCTGTCCAGGTCATCGAGAAAGTAGTAATTATCCTTACTGCTGTAATAACCGGCAGCGTCAGCCGCAGACGCCACCGGAGCAACGGTCATCATCGTTCGTAGTCTCCGTGGTCATGATGTTCGCCCATCTCCTGCCAGGTCTCGTAATCATCACGGTGGCGCAGGATATTCTTTTCATCGTCAGCCATACGGTAGTTGGCCTGCCGGTACTGCGCGGCATAGGCTTCCGCGCGGCTGTCCGGGTCCGCTTTTGCGTGACCGGCCGTGTGCAGCGTCAGCCTGCCGGCATCGTCTTTTTCTGTCTGAAGCCGCAGGTCCGGCGCGTCTCCTGCTGCCGGGGCAGCCTCGTCCCCGCTGTTTTCCTCTCCCTCCTGGTTCTGAACCCGTCGCAGCCGGTTCAGCGGATTAACGTCACCAGGCCCCTCCGGCGTTGCAACGGCCCGCAGAACAGGGGCAGCCTGCCGGCGCAGCATGGGCGTCACGTTGGAAGCGGGAGCAGGCGTCGGGGTTCTGTCCTCAGCGTCTGATGCAGATGAACCATTCAGGACAGGCCCGGAAGGTGCCTGCGCAGGCGGTAGGTGTGGAGCCGGAACAACGGTTTGCGGTGTCGCTGTGGCGGAAGAAACCGGCCCTGGCTGGACCGCCGCAGGCGTAGTTACAGGTTCAGCGGAAACCGGTTCAGGAACAGCAGGACGACCGGGTACGTTCTCAGCTGTTTCATCAACGGCCGGGAAACGCAGCCCCAGACCGGCCGCCTCCCGCTCGTTGCGCCTGATGATGTTTTCAAGCTCGGGACTCAGGTTGTCCCTGAAGTCGCGCTCGATGAGCGCAGGGTGGTATTTCTTCTGTTCGCGGTACTTCAGGCTGAGCTTCACCACCGGATACTCACCCGGCAGACGGACATAAAAGCGCAGGTTGGGCAGCTTCATTATTTGGTCGTAATCAACAACCGGCTCCCTGACCTTGTCCTTGCTGATGGAAATACCGTCACGCTCCTGCGCCAGACCAAAGCTGTTCTGCTCCCGGGCTTCTCGCCGGCGTTGATTGCCCAGGTCTTCCTCCACCATTTTTGCCACCTCGGCGCTGGGTGAACGGCCGTAAAAGCGCGTGTTCAGCAGGTCAAAAATGGCTCTGGCCATTTCGCGCCCGTAGACGTTAATCAGCTGAGGCATGTTCTGAATACCCAGCACAAAGCAGGCACCGAACTTTCGGCCCTCGGCCATGTGCTCTCCCAGGTCCGGGAGTTTCTGCAGATTCAGGATTTCATCGCCGATAATCCACACCCTGCGCCGGCTGTCCTCGCCCATGCTCTGCAGGAATATCGTGGCCAGCGAAAGCCACATGGTTATCAGCGGACGCACGGATTTCCGGTGACGGGCCGTGGTGGAAATAAACAGCCAGCTGCTGTCGTACTGCTTCTCCGTCATCCATTCCCTGATACTGAACTCCGGCTTGCCCTCTTTATCGAGCCCCTGCAGGTAGCGCAGCGACTTCGCGTAGTTGGTCAGCACCGAGCGGATCGAGATGGCGGTTTTTTCGATTTTCTCCTCAACCAGGTTGGCTGAAGGCGTGTTTTTCAGGAATTCACGCAGGCTTTTCAGGTCGATGGACAGCAGAGTTTTCAGGAATTTTTCAATATTTCGCTGCGGATCGGACGCGAACTGCATGGCCGTGTCACTGAAGATGGTCCGGGAGGAAGACACCCAGAACGGGTCCGAATCGCCCTCGACCGGCATCAGCGCCGCTGTCATGTTCTCGTAATCCACCACCTCGCGGCCTTCACGCCACAGCACCCAGTTTTCGCACCGTCTGTCGTGTGTGTTCAGGATCTTGTCCCGCCGCTCGTCGTAGTGCGTTTCGACAAAGGTACCGCCTGAGTCGTAAATGATGGCGCGGTCACCGCGCTTACGTATGTAGTCGAGCAGCCAGCGAATGATGGTGGATTTCCCGACATTCACGGTACCGTGAATCAGGTAATTCATGATCTCGGCATTGCGGACCATGTGCAGACCGCCCACCTGCAGATCGGACTTTTCGCCGGCCTTTTTCAGTTGCCGGTTGACCAGCTTCAGATCTTCGGTGAGCGTCATGCCCGAGATAAACTCGTCTTCGCTTTCCTTCCTGCCGATGCGGCCCACGTACCAGATGATCAGGCAGAGCAGGACCACCGCCACGACGCCGAAGGCGGAAAGACATAACCGGAGATTCTGCAGCATGTCAGCGGCCCGCTGCTGCATCCACGGGTCGGCCAGCATCTGTGTCAGGGTCATTTTGGTGGTGCAGAGCCTGTCGGGCACACAGTGCCAGTGAACCTCCCATGTGGCAGGGCTGCGGGGGGGCATCAGCGGCACGAGGCCTGAAAACATCCAGCCGAACCAGTACCACGTACCGTTACGCAGGGTGTCCTCCGGCGTGATGGCCCAGAACGCCACGCCTGCGCACAGAACAAAAAGCACCAGAACCCAGCTGAAAATCCAGCTGTTGACCTGCCCGAACATGCGCAGTCGGTAGGCCGTTATCTGGCCACCCTGGGTAAGATTTTTAGGTTTGAAACTCATATCAACTCCGGCAAGCGCGCAGGAAAAGCCCGCCCGTGCTGGACGGGCAGACTGACTGCAGAGAAGGCTGAGCAGGACCGGGGGCCGGTCAGGGAGGGTTATTCAGACAGGCAAGCAACTTACCGGCGGATAAGGCCTGTGCGCTTCAGCAGCCGTTCCCCGGCCAGAACTGACCGGTCGAAGGCAAAAAAGCCGATATTCCAGCAGAGCAGCGTCAGAACCGACAGCACGGCACCGGCCGTCAGCGTCAGCAGCGCCGTCAGGAAAGGGATCATTCCCTGCGGCATCATGTCACTTTGTAGCGTGCGCACGGCGAGTTCATACGCAAACAGGTTGCTGTGTGACGTAATGTAGTGATGCAGCTGCATGCCGTACCGCCACAAAATGAACGCACTCCAGGACAGGAAGAGAGTAAACCAGGTAATGGCAGTGCGAACCGCACCCTTAAACTGCAGCATAAAGACTCCTTCATCAGGGAAGAATGAATACACTTTTTTGAAAGACCTGATTAAACGTCGCAGCGCCCGCCGCAGACGCCGGTCAGACTTTGCCGGCGCGAGGAGGCGCAATGTCTCAGGGAGGGCATAAGGCACGTACGCACGGGTACGAAAGAGAAAACGCAATCAGGGGAAGTTAAAACAGAAAATGGCTTTCAGGACCGTTATGGCATGATGCCGGCAATGGATTTGGCGAGCTGGGCTTCAAGCACCGGTTTGGCCGTTTCAAACTTCAGGTTAACTTTGTCGGCGTTCGATACCACACGGGTCTGGTATTTCAGGCGGTTACCCTGTTCGCTGCTGGTCTGCAGCTTCACACCGGACGTTCCCTGGCGGAGTGCCGCCACGTTATCCGTAGTGACTGCCGCCTTGCTGCGCTCGGAAATCTGCAGATCGGTCACCATGGTATAGTTCACGTCTTCCACCATGGCGTCCGCCGCCATCCCGATAATGCCCGCTGCCAGACCGGCTCCCAGCACGGCACCACCGGAGTTACCGTTATAGGCCGTAATGCCGCTGCCCAGCGCCGCCCCCATTGCCGCGCCCTCGTATCCGTTGCTGAGGAAGCCCTGAGCCTGACGCAGATCCATTTTATCGGCCTTGAGTACGTTGGCCTGAATCCAGTAGTTGGCCGCATCCGGACTTGAGGTCAGCGTATACCCCTTCGCCTGCAAATCCTGCCCGATAAGCCCGTACAGGTCGCCCATGTCTTTGTCGGAGGTGTTGCGCACCTGCACCCAGACGGTTTTGTTGCTGGAAGGCTCCAGCCAGATGGTCTGGCTCATTTGCGTTTTGACATTGAGGTTGCGTTTTTTAATCGCGGTACTCATTGCGCCGCAGCCGGACAGCAGTAGACAGGCAGCAGTTATCGCCGCCACTGAAGTAGTACGGATTTTCATTGTGGTTTCCTTGCTGGATTGAGAATAGGGCTCATTGCCCCGATTTCATTTAGTTGGATTTTTTGTACTTAAAAGAAAATTCCTCCTTTTTTAGAAGGAGGAATTAGTGGGGGTTAGTCAGAAATGCCTTAGATTTTTTTTATCAAGTCGCTGATTTTTTCTAGAGCTACGCCTGCTCCCAGTCGGCTAATTTCGGCTGATAAGATCATGTTTATGGCAAAAAACAATACTAGGGTTAGAACCGGGATGGCAAACACAAACCAGCCAGAAAAAGCAGAAAGAAAGACGCAAACTGTCATCAAAAGGGCGCTGATCAAAACTGACTTACGCAACACTTTACTTAAATGTTTCAATATCAGCGACTTTTCTCGCACGCTCTCTGGTACTGACATATATACGATCTGATTGTTATAAACAAAAAGTGTTATTATCAGTCCAACTACTGCCGTAGCTAAAACAAAATACCAACCTTCAGATGTAAAAAAATCCACAGCACCTGAAATGGATATATTTTTCCCATCTGTGGATACATAAAAAACGGCAATACTTAGGAAGCTTAATAAGATCGAAAATAGCGGAAATACTAAGCTCCGACTTATCAAGGTAGTGGCCGCAGGTATCTGGCGCTTACTTGCAGCTAAATTATTATACAGAAGATCAAGATCTTCATTAATTTGCATAGCAGTAAGGTTACTCATATCCTTTCTCCCTAACACTTATCTAAGATGCTTCATCAATTCTTGAGCGTAATTCCTGAAGTTTTTTCTTAAACGAATTAGTTTCAGAATGATCAAATACGGGCTTGGTTTGCTTCAGGTCTTCTTCCGTACGTCTTATTTGCTCATTTAATACTGCACCTTGATGCTCACCTTTGAGTATATCACTGGATGCCTGAACAGTGGTTTTATTTTTGTCTATTTCTCCGCCAGTTCGTCCGATTTTTCCTGAATTTTCAGTGTATTTCTCTGACACGCGGTTGCCAATATTAGAGGCAATATCAGCCTTATCGGCCTGTGAACTGATACGCTCAATGTTATGGCGGTAGTCCTCTTTCATTTCCTGCGACGGCGATCCCTGGGGCGCAACCAGATTGTGTTCGTGCGTACCCTGCACGCCTCCATCAGTTTCAACTGAAGATCGGTGTGGTAACGAATTAGCCTGCGCCGTGCTCGCCGCATAGTTTTGCATAATCTCAGGCTCCATACGCTCATTCATGAATTCCATGGCCGCACCCTGTGCTGATGCCACATGGGTAAGTACGTTCTGAGCATCACTGCCATACTTCTTCGACGCCCAGTCCACAAACTCCTGGGTATAGTTCGCATCCAGGCTGGCGCTTTCGTTTCGGGCAAGCGAGGCCATACGGCTGTATTCCTTGCTACGTGTGGTGCTGTCGGTGTACTGATGGTACTGACTTTTCGCATCATTCATCGTTGCTGCAAACTGCGCCGCCAGCGAGTTGGATTGGTTATCTGAATGACTTCCGGACTCACTCACACGAGATGACGTGACCATATCGAGCCCTTCACGGAAGTCTTTAACTGCCTGACTGTTCTGATCGTGACGGAAATCATGGCTTTCAGAACCGCTGTCCTGCGTACTGTGTGAGCTACCGGAAGTATGCCGCCAGTCAGTATTCAGATTCCCTTCAACGCCGGCACTTATGCCAGAGCCCCATTTGACCAGTTTACCGGCCAGTTCATCACCTGAATCGAGTTTGCCGTAAATCCTTGCTCCGGCCCCCATGCTTCCCTGATTGGTGATATCCATCAGTTCCTGCGTTGCCTGCTGCTGAGAGATATTGTGTGATTTGGCATAGCTTTCCACTGCCGACTCCATTTTACTGGCTCCTCGTGTGATGTTACTGGCCACGCTGCTGTCGCTGCCCTGCGTCAGCGTGTCGCTGTTGCCGGTCTGGGTGGTAATCTGGTGCATCTGCTGGAAGCCACTGTTAATGCTGTGGTTATAGCCGTCCAGCGCCGTCTGCGCCTGCTGCTGCGCCTGACGGGACTGCTCAGAGAACCCGCTGCTGGCGAGCGAACTCAGGCGCAGGTTCACCGGCAGGTTGGATATCGCACCGCTCGTGTCATAAACGTTATGCCCGTCCGCTGTCTGCGTGTGCATGGCCCCGCTGCCGGTCTGGAACGACTGCTGGCCGGAGCGCTCGACCAGGTTAGTGTCGAATTTGTTGCCACTCACGTTGTCCATCGACATGCTATTGAAGGACCAGTTCCCGTCCGCTGCGGTGGAGGCCTGACCGCTGGTTGTGAACGCCGACGAGCTGAGGATGCCGCCCACCACCTGCGACGCCACCGAACCGGCTCCCTTGGTCAGGAAAAAGGACATGACTGGTATCGAGGCGCTGAGGTAACCCGCGAGCGCAGCCGCGTCGGACTGCTGCAGCGCCACCTGGTCGCTGTTGGACAGCACCAGCGCCGTGCTGCCGGTTTTGGTCTGCAGGTAATAGTTCATCAGTGAATTCAGGATGGCATACATCACCGGCCACATCTGAAAATACAGAAAACCGCCCGCGTACATCTTCAGGGTGTTCAGCCCGAAGATGCTGTGGTTAACCAGCGACAGCGCGATAACCAGCGGGAAAAGCCCTATCAGGATAAGCATCATCAGCGACTGCATCAGCGGCAGCGCGCGCCCCACGATGACGCCCGTTGACGCCCAGCTCAGGCGCTGTTTGGTCAGGCTGGACTCGGTGGCCAGCGTGACCAGGTTCGCGGTGTCAGAGGAGCGCGATGCAAACCCCTTCCAGCCGTCCCGGACGGCCGCATTGGTGATGTTGTTACGCATAATCTGCGACGCCGTGAGTCCGCCCGCGTAGAAGAAACCGTAGCTCTCGTTCATGGCATTCAGCAGCAGTGAGTCGGCGTTCGCCTTGTTACCGAACAGTTTCGTGGCCAGACTGTGAACCGTGGCGCTGCCCGGCACAGCGTCGCGGCTGACGAGGTCCTGAATGGTGCCTGCAGCCTGCTGGCAGGTCACAAACACCCGGCCGCTGCCGGTGTCCTCATACAACCCGCGCAGCGGGCTCGGCTGGCGCGTGATGAGCGTCAGCGGGTCACTGCTGTGCAGCAGATCGTACACGGTGTACTTGTGGTTGAGCAGAATGTCACCGATGACGCAGTTTTCCACGTACTGCGGCAGCAGCGCGGATAACTGCGGGTTTTCGGTGCGAAAATCTGAGGTCTGTGCGACGACGTTCGAGCCAAACAGCATGCCGGTTTTGGTATAGGTCAGCGAGTCCGGGCGCGCCAGGGCTTCATCATACAGCTGCGCCATGTCGAAGCCGGCTGAAGTCGACAGGCCGGCAATCATCGCGATGCCTGCCGGGACGTTGTCCACTTCGTACACCCCGGCCGGATCGGTGATGTCGATAATCTGTACGCTGCGCTTCGGCACCAGCAGCACCGAGGTGATTATCATGAACACCGCCAGATACTGCAGGAACACCAGGGGATTGCGCGATTTCATGAAGCTGACCAGCACGCCCAGCACCCCGAACATGCTGACGATGCGCAGCAGCGTGGTGAACGAGTCTGTTCCCAGGATGGTGACCAGCCCGTTAAAAACCTCCCGCCACATGCCGCCGCCATAGATGGTGTAGATATCAGTCATTGCCGGTCCCCCAGTTGTAATTGCTCTGGTAAGAGGTCGAAAGGATGGTGGACACCTGCTGCTGCAGGTACTGCATGTTGCGGTCGATGCCGTCCAGTGCATTCTGGTCGGCCGTGGACTGGAGTTTCATCTGCGCCAGCAGCGACTGCGCCGTGGCGATGTTGTTACGCAGCTCCTTCGCCGCCTCTTCCGGATAGTTCCGGCCTGCCAGCGATTCGCTCGCCTGCTGCACCAGTTCATGCAGGTACTGGATCATCATGTCCTGCGCGATGAAATCGGCCACCTGCAGCAGATAGGTCGGGCTCATGCCCATGCTGTGGGAGTTGGTCAGGTACTTCAGCACCGGCACGGAGGTGGTGTTGATAAAACCTTTCTCCTGGTTCGTGAGCGGTGCGTCGCTGTCCAGCTGGCTGTCGATGGCCAGCATGATGTTACGGACCTGCGCCACAAGCGCACTGTCGCTGCTGACGTTGACGGTGGTGACGACCGGCGTCAGGCACAGATCGGTGGTGTCACAGCCGTAAATTTTTGCCGAGCCGCCGCGCATCAGCACGTTAATGATGTCGCGGTTATCGACCATCGGCGTCAGGATGGTGACCTGCCCCTGGGGATTGAACACGATGGAGCCGATGACGCTCATCACCAGCTCTTTCAGCTCGGTGTTGCCGTCAAAAAGATGATTACGGCCCAGGGCGTCCCAGATGAGGTTTTTGTTCTTCAGCACCTGGTCCTTCATGTTGTCAGGCGCACGGCTGGTGACATTGTCCCCCTGCCCGCCCACGGTGCAGCCCTGACGCGAGGCGGCCCAGTCGGCAAAGATGTTGTCTTCCCCGGCGATGTCCTGGCAGATTTTCTGGCTGGAAACCTGCCAGGTCGGCCACAGCCCGCCGATAATGCCCTGCGCGGCCCGGCAGGAACTCATGTTGGCCGAGTTGACGTCTGAGGCCAGTTTCTGCAGGAAATCCTTGGCCTGCTTCAGCTCCGGCACCATCGTCTGCAGCGCCAGATCAAAAGCATAACCTGCAGCGTTGCTCATGATCTGCTTCACAAAGCGCTGCAGCTCGGCCCCGTTGATGTAGGAGAAAGCGCCGAGATAGGCATCGATGCCGCCGCAGCCGGCGTTCAGCGAGGGGAGCTGCATCGAAATGAGCTGCACCTGCTTGACCTGATTGCGCAGGTAAACCGAGCCGCCGGTCATGTAGCCCGCCGCCTGCCCCTGCCAGGCCTGTGCCTGCGACACATTGCCGTCAAAGCCCAGGCTTGAAAAATAGCCGTTCAGGTCGCCCTGAACGTCGGCCAGCGCCGGGCTGGCTATCAGCAGCGCGGTCAGCGCGGAGACGCACAGCTGCCTGACGGCCTTCAGCATGGCCATCCGCCCGAAAAACTGCTTTTTGATGTTATTCACGTTGTTGTCAGCCTCTGAATGTCTTCTGGCATTGCCCGGCCGTGCGGGCGGATGGGGTTAACCCTTTCATGCTTCGCGCCGGTCGGTCATAAACCCGTTACGCCGCAGCGTGATGCTGATTAATGCGCCAGCGCCTGTCCCGCCGGCGAGGGAGAGAAGGAACAGGAGCGGAAAATCCCGGACGGCACTGAGCAGGTCGGCTCCGGCACCCGCGCGAAGCACGAGCAGCCCGCCCTGCGTGAAATCACAGACGAGCCAGGCATACAATCCGGCTGCGGCCAGAAAAGAGGCGCACACAATCAGCAACGCCGCCTCAAGGCCTGAGAGCGTCAGGGGGTGTTCATTCATGATGTGTTGCCTCAGTGCTACTGAGTAGTCACCAGTCCGCTGTTGGGAACCGGCCCCAGCGTGTCGGGTGCCATGTGATCGGCATCGGCCTCGATCATCTGGCCGAGGCGCTGGCTGAAGGTGTTCATGTCGGTTTCGCCCTGAAAAAGCGGATACGCCGTGTTGGTGTTCACGTTCACCAGAAAAGTGGTCGGCGTGGCGATGGGCAGGCCGTTGCCGAAGAAGGTCAGGATTTCGCCCGCGATGGGCTCATCCGGACCGGCCTTGCGCGGGATGAGCGGATACGGAAACGATGCATCGCCATAACCATCCAGCGTGTAGGGGTAGACCTTCACGCCCTCCTTATCAGCCCAGGCACGCAGCAGCGGGTCGAATTTGGCGCTGTGCGGACAGTTACGCTGCATGAACACCACCACCGCGTAGTCGTTGAGGTTAAACGTCCTGCCATCGGCAAGGGTGACCGGATGCGGTGGCCGGACGCCCGCCGTACGGCGCACCTGACCACCCGGCAGGCCCAGATCCGGCAGGCGTACGCCCTGCTGCGCTTTGGCCCGCTCCAGCGCCGCCACCTCGTCCGCCACCGACGCCTGCGCGGTCAGCGGCAGCAACAGTGCCGCCAGGAGTAAAATCCGTTCAGGCTTCATGGTTTTCATCTCCGTTACAGGACCGGATTTCGGTCACGATAAAAACCAGTGCGGCCAGCCCCAGACACACACCCGTGCCGATGACAAGGATCTGGTGCGTCAGCGCCACGGAATACTCCAACAGCTCCCGCAGGCAGTTGAACACGATGCCCGCCATAAACAGCGTGGCAATGTACGGAAGTCGTTGCATCATTTACCTCGTTTAGCTCTGCTGCGGAAATACCACGCGGATAAACCCGCGAATCCGGAAATCAGCACGCTGGTTCCGTAGAATCCCCGGAGTGAATCGTTGGTCTCCTCGATCCAGACGTCGCGGTTTACCGCCGCCTTAACACAGGGTTCAGCTTTCGGCGGCCGGGGCGGCGCGGTCCGGTTCCAGGCCGTGTCGCTGGCAGAAAGTGCCGTCAGGTTCTGGCTGACGTGCTGTACCTGACAGCCCCATGCCTGCCCTGCAGGCGCACCACGCACCGCCTCTTCAGCCCAGCGCAGAAGCAGCTGCCCCCCGCTCCCGGCTTTGTCAGCGGAAAGAATAAAGAGGACAAAAAAGAGCAGCGCAGGCCATACCACAAAGGTCTGCAGCGTCAGTTTTCCGACACGTTGCACTGCCGTCAGCCGTGCCTGCCATACAGAAGAAATCAGTAGCACAGGAACTCCTCAGAAGTTGGGTTTAAAGCCGGTGGCCACGTTGAGAAAACGCTTTGCCAGGTCATCCTGGGTCATAAAGCCGTAGGCCAGGGGCCGCTGTTTTCTGGCCACCGGGTCAACCAGGAACAGTGCCGGAAAGTGCGTGATGCCCATTCGGGCGCTCTGTCCGGTGTCCGGGCGGCTTTCAGGCAGCTGGGGCGACACAACGCCGTCGACGCTGACCGGGATAAGCCGGATGGTGTGACGCTTACAGAAGTCCGCCACCACGCCCGCCATCTGCGCGTCAATCGGGTCTTTGCCCCGGTAGAAGTAAAAGAGGCCGTACTGACCGGCAATCTCACTGATGGCGGTGGCCTGCGCTTTCTGGTCCTCTGCCTGCTGCAGGGGCGCGGTGCTGTTGTAGTGCGGGTGATCCAGGTTGTAGTCCAGGTCCGGATGGTCCAGCTCCGCCACCGCAAACGACTGGCTGAACATTGAGGCATGGTCGGTCCAGAACTTCTGCCAGCGCAGGAAGGTCGCCGTGTTTTCCGCCGTGGGATGCAGAATGGCGTTCGCCAGCGCCTCCCGGGTGTAGCCCTTCAGAACGTCTGCCTGCTCAGTGGGGGACAGCCGGCTGAAGTCCGGTATGGACGGCGGCGCTGCCCGTGGCCGGGGAACCGGCCGCGAGGGCGGCTTTTTCGGCTCGTTGTACCAGTGCCAGCCCGTGAACGGATTCGCGGGCGGGACCACCGCATCGGCGGGCGTCCCGTCATCCGCCACCGCCGCGCCCGTCATCAGCAGGAAGGCGAACAGCAGTTTTCTCATTTTTTATCTCCCTGGTGAGCCTGAACCTGTGCCGCAACCCGGTCTTTCGCCTGCTGAATCATCACTGATGCATTCGGGATTTTCTGGTTGGCCATCAGGTCGCTGTAGAAGTCCTGGAAGTTAATCCGGTCAAAGCTGATGGACTGCAGCTCCGGCACGGTAATACCGCGACAGTCAGGTGAGTCGCCGCTGCCGAAGCCGATGTGCAGCTGGTCACGACGGCCCTGCTCCTGAATGATGCGGCTCAACTTGCTGCCGAACACGCAGTAGACCTGGCTTTTCTGCACACAGACGCCCAGTACCGCGTGATCACATTTGTCGCCGACGTAGACCGTGACCTTTTTGGCCTTCGCCTTGCCGATGGCCATCTCCTCGCTGTTGCAGTGCGCCAGTCCGGCGTTGTTGCCCCAGCCGCTGTCCACACAGCAGTTTGAGAAGCCGGCAACGGCCTTGCGGCACGACATGGCCTGGCCGGTAAAGGCACGGATGTCGATCTGACTGCCGTTTTTCACGTCGTCGCCCGCGGAAGCAAGCCCGGCCAGTTTTGACACAGACATGTCAAAGCCGTTATCTCCCGCGCCGTCCGTCTCGCTGCAGTCGCCGGTGCGGCAGAAGTACTGCCCGCCACACAGCATCCCCTGCGACTGATACACGGTCTGGCACTGGTAGGTGTCATTTTCATGCATACAGGCCCCCGCCTCATACTGCGCGCAGCTTCGCCCGGCCAGCGTACAGTTGCGGTTGTTGATGAGCTGACCGCAGTTGCCGGTCGAGTTCACCGGCACGACATAGGCGTCCGAGTACTGCCAGCAGTCGCTGTACTGGGTGTAATCCCGGCCGTTCTGGGTAATGGTGCGGTTCCCGCCCGGATCTACGCACTGCGAGCCCGCGCTGCTGGTTGCCGTTGATTTGTCAAAAGGGCAGCTTTCGGTCCAGACCACATGTGAGGAAGTGGTGTCACGTTCGGCGCTCATTTGCAGATGAATGCGGAATACCAGAGTGCCGTTTGCAAATGACCTTTCATTGCCATCCCGCATTTCTTCATAGTGGCCATCGGTGTCGTAATGAATATACATGGACACGACCTGGCCCTTTGAAACGCGTTGCGGGCTAATGTTGAAGCCGCCTGAATAGTTGTATTTGGTGGTAATGGAAGTGCCAAAAGCCCGCATGGTATAGCCCAGGCGGTCACCGTGATAATACGGTGCTCTGGGGTAAAGAAATTCCCAGGAGCCGCTCGTTAACGTGCCGTCATCCGGCACGGTATAGTCATAACGAAGCCACCAGTTGGCTTCATGGTGCGCCGGCGCATTTCGTGCATCCATGACAAACTCCTTGTTGTACGTCTCTTTAGAGCCGGTCACCTGGATGCTCGCCGTGCGCGCGCAGGTCTGTATCTGGTTAACGTCTCTGTCGCAGCTGTAGTTCTCAAAGACCGACTTGGAGACGACCTTTTCACTGCACTGCGAACCGGTGCCGTCAACGATACTGCCGCCGTTCGCCTCGGCGTTTTTGCCGTTCTGGATAAAATCCGCATTCGGATCGATTTTGGTAGCGGGGTTTCTGGTACTGGAATCATTCACCGTCTGCCCCGCTTCATTCTGACTGAGCGACGTCTGACCTTTGTCCGCTATCCCGCCGTCACCGCCCCGCACGCCCCCGTAGTTGCTGCTCTGGGAAGGATTCGGGGTGTAGCCGGGGATGACCGAAGCCGGGTCCGTTCCGCTGGCCGCCGACGTCCCCTGATGTTTATTCCCCTGGGCAAAACCGCTCGCATCGTTAAAGGCATCGCTGTTGGCATCGGCATACGCGCCACGGATGCCGCTCATCAGCAGAAACACAATCAGCCAGAACCGTTTCATCGGGGGTGCTCCCCGGCCTGCAGCAGCTGAGCGGCGGTACCGGCGCAGTCACCGCGCTGCCGCACCTCTATCAGCGCCTGCTTCAGCTCCAGACTGCCGTAAATCACGTCGAATTTAGCGCCACAGGTCACCACCAGTGCCGGTACGGCCTTAATGCCGTACTGCCTGAACAGCGTCGGATCGATCTGTACGCCGGCCTGTTTGTCCTTTTTCGACAGCTCAAACATCATCGAGGCGGTTTTGCGGAAATCATTATCCACAAGCCCGCGGATGGTCGCCGGGATGCCAAAGCGGCGCGCATCTTCCAGCATCGGCAGCAGGCCTTCCTGCGGAATTCCCAGGCTCACAAAGTAAACGGCCCTGGGCGCGTCGCGGCTGGCGCTGTTCTGTCCGGCCTGGGCGGCGGCTATCTCGTTCTGAAACGCTGTCACCCGCCCCTGCTGCGCATCCGGCAGAGCGATATTCGTGCCCTGAAGCTGCTTTTTGAACAGCTCCAGGTCGCGCTGCTGCTGTTTCATCCAGGCCACGTCGTTCTGACCGGCAGCAGGCTGTTCGGCCGCACGGGCGAACGTGAGCACGGTGCCGAGTACCAGCACCGTCATCAGGAAAGTTTTCATGGAAAATCCTCTGAATAAGTCATGCTCTGCCGGGCGACGCGCTGCGTCAGCGGGCCGTCAGAGGTACACGCAGTTACGCTTTCGCCAGAGCAGATAACCGAAGTTCTTTTTCGTGGCCGGGCTGTTGTGAGTGCTGCCCCACAGCTGCGTCGAGGTCCCGAACGGATGGCAGTCGCCGGGTTCGGGATACATGTTGACCATCTGATAGCGCCATCGCGATTTTGGGATGATCGGGGACGGATATTCATAGCAGACCGCCGTGTCGGCCCCGACCGTCTCCATCACCAGCCCCTCTCGGTGCAGCTTGAAGGCCATGCGTTCCGTCACCAGCAGGGACGCCTCCAGCGGTGAAAACTCGTTGCTGGTATAGCCCGTGAACGGGTACATCGAGCCCTGCGCACCTGCGCACCAGAAAAGCGGGTCCAGCGGCATGCCCGCCGTGGACGAAATGGAGTCCGCCGCACAGGCCCCCTGAGCAAGCAGGTTATTGAACAGCGCCACTTCCGGATTGATGATCATCGAGAGCGTACTGTCGTTCCATAAAGGATCGACTTCCGAGAGGTACGCAATGTCCATGTCGCCGGTCTGCATACAGCCTGTACTGGTGATGATGTTCAGCCAGAACAGCAGCGGGTATTTATACCAGTGCACGTGATAGAAGGCCCCGGGCGCGGGCCTGTCACTCTGTCCTCCGGTCCCGGTGCCGGTGCGCCCCAGGTCGATTTTGAATCCGCCCATGTTGACCATCACGCCCGGTTCACGCGTGACGTCGGTGAGCGCCAGCGGCTCCCAGAAGCCGATGGCCAGCCCCAGACGGTAAAAGATGCCGTAGGGACACAGCTGAATGGGCATAGACGGGTTCGGCGTGTCGGGGTGCGCGCCAGACGCCAGCTGAATACTGCCGAGCGTCATGGGAAACAGGCACTTCCAGCAGACGTCGCTGATGGGGTTTACCCACCGGCCGTCGCCGGCGTTACTGCCGCCTGCCATGGCAGGCCTGACGGCCGTCATGGAAAGCAGCAGGCACAGCATCAGCAGTAATCGTTTCATTCATCCGCCTTTGCCGTCAGCGGACGGAGCCAGACGCAGACAGGACCGTCCTCGGTGTCATGGATACTGCCGGTAAACCAGCCCTCACCGGGCGGACTCACCGGCACCCAGTCGCTGCAGTCGCCGGTTTTCCAGTAGAGCTCCATCTGCCAGTTTTCCACGTCGTTTTCCATCCACGAAGTGGCCGACTGCAGGCTGTGCGTTTTAAGCCAGTCATTAAATGCACCGGGCGGCGCAAACTCCCTGCCATCGGATGGTGAGTAATAGAAAGGATGAGTCCAGTGGCCCCAGCGATCGCGCACGACCTCACGGGCTGAGATGTCAGCATGATTTGTCATAAATGAGATTCCGGAAACAGGGCTGCGGAGCTGCCCGCATCAGTTAATCAGGCCTGCCCGCGGTATGCAGGCTGAGGCGTACCGCAGCAGGGCGAGGAACGAACAGCCTGCGTGCAGCGGGAAGGAAGGTTTCAGACGCTCACGCGAAATGCTTTATGGCCAGAACGGTGGCAAAAAACACCGCCATTGCCAGGGTCAGTACAATGCTGTACCTGTCCATAATCTTAACTCCGGTTAAGAAAGTTGTGTCAGCGGGCTACGAAAGGCTCAGCCCGCATAAAGTGCAGGGACGCGGGATGAGTCAGAATCAGTGACTGCCTCCGTCACCACCACCGCAGTCGCTGCCGGCATCGGAGGCGCAACAGCCTCCGTCATGCCCTCCACTGTCCGGGCCGCTCATCATTGCGACTGATGTGATGCTGCTGTCATCACCTGCTTTTCTGGTCAGAAACGTGTCTGCCTTCATGTCGGGTGCGCTTTTACCGAAAATTATCATCCAGAACATCCACAGCACGGTTGCGATACCCGCTGTCACCAGAAGGATCTTTGCCACAATCATGATTCATGACTCCTTAATAAGGGCTGTCCTGCCTTGTACGGAAACCCACTACGGCAACGGAAAGCAACAGTGCAGACACGCACGGAGTAATTGTCACTGGTTTACTCCTTTCAATACGGGCCGGCGGTCGGGATATTGGCTGCCACCGGGTGAGGCGCTGCTCAGTAGCGGTTTTGCCGGATAGGTCATGAAGGCCCAGCCCGTGCCGCCGTCGTTGATGCCGTAGCGGGAGACACCGTTTTCAATTTCCGCCGCCACGGCGTGAAGAAAATGCGGCAGCGTCTCTGGCGGGGTGTGACAGTCGCCCTGCAGCAGAATGACCACCGCATCCCTGTCCGGCAGAGCAATGTAAGGCCCGAACGCCCGCGTGTAGGCATCGGGCAATGCGGCACCTCCACTGGGGTAAGGGCTGAAGTAAGGCACGCCGTCCGTCACTATCTGCGACACCATGTGCCAGCGCAGCAGGCTGTCACCGCTGCACCTTCCGCCGGTAAAAACCCCGTCGTCTTTCCTGAGCACGCGTGCAAGCTGCCGCAGCCCGTCCGGTATGTCCGTTTTCAGCGTGCCCGGCGACCCCTGACACATGACGCTGACCTGCTGCAGCGGCCAGGCCTCACGGACCCAGCCTGCGTGCATGTCACGCTGCCTTACCGTGTTACTGCGCCTGCTGACGGCCTGTATGACCGAATCAGGCGCGTGCTCATCTCCGCTTCTCCCCGATGGCGGGTGCCACGGAGCCACGTTTTTTCGCCTCAGTGCCGTCCACGCGATCGCACACAACAGGCCCGCATCACACAGCAGTCTCCAGTCCCTCATCGCATTCTCCTTCCGCGCTGCCGCTTCAGTCAGAGTAACGGCCGCGCGGCTCAGGTTGTCAGATTCGCCTCAGTTTCTCTCACGCTGTTCTTCGTCTTCAGGCGCGTAAATACCGTGACGGCGCATGACCTGCCGCACATCCTCTCTGTTCAGCGAGGCAATAATGACGTCCCGCCGGACATCCTCGCTGACCGCCCCGAAGAACCGGATGGCCGCACGGATAATTTTTGACTCGGAATACATGGGGTTTTCGCCGGTCATACTGCGCAGTTCCTCTTTGTCCTGCTCGTTCATGCGCACTGCAGCTGAAAAAGGGAGCGTTTCATGTCTCATTTCAGTGCTATCTCCTCGACCCTGAGCGCACGGCCGTCGCGCGTGATGCGCACCGGCGTGTGCTCAAAGCCAAATTTAGTTGTTAACGTACCGTACTGGTCGAAGTAGACCGGTTCATCCAGCGCAATGCTGGTATCGTGAATGTTGCCTTTCACCAGGATGACCTTGAAATTCTGCCGGCCTTTTATCTGCTGCCGGACCCACCCCATCTGCACCTTACTGTCGCCGTCAATGAAGTAGAGCGTTTCGCTGTAAGGCACGCGGTCAAGCGGATTGATTTTTTCCCCGGCCCGGGCGATGACGTGGCCACTCGTGTCGCGGATGGTCTCGCCCACGGTAAAGGTCGGATCGTAGCGGTACACCCTGTCCTTTGTTGCCGGCGTGAGGCCCGCAACGGGCGTCGGGCGAACCGCGTGGGCCTTCACCCGCGCCACGGCTTCGCGCTGCAGCCGGTCCAGCTCACCGCTGTCACGCAGGGTTCTGAGCCGCTGCCCGATGAAATCAAGCAGGTCGGGTTCGGCTATCGGAAACAGATGCCCGACCGTGCCCAGATCTTTCGCGCAGGCGGGCCACACCACCAGAGCCAGGAGCAGCGCACCCAGCTGTCGTCTCATGGTTTCTCTCCGCTCAGGTCCGGCGCGCCACCGGCCGGCTGCGCCGCGTGCATCTGCCGGGCGATATCGGCCTGTATCACCGGCGTGATGTCCTGCGCCTCACTTACCACGGCCCCCTTCTCCAGGATCACCGCGTTGTGTGCCTGCTGCCAGTCAGTCAGACTGGCCCGCAGTGCATTGTTAAAGCGCGTCGTCAGCGAAGCGGCCCGCTCAGGCGTCAGCGTCATCTGCGCGGACTGCTGCTTGAAAGCGTTAACCGTTCCCCGCATGTCAAACACCACGGTATCGGGCTGGGCGAGCCGGCTGACCAGCAGGCTGATACCGGCACAGGCCGCCAGCAGCAGTACCGCGCAGCCAGCAAGCCTGACGGGCCGCAGGCGAGAACCGCCGGAGGCAGCGTTGTCCGCGCCGGCCGCCGGCCTCGTTTCACCGGCAGTTTGTGTATCATCATGCATAGACTTTTTCCTTTTCACTTTCCGGCTTTCTCAGCCCCGCCCACAGCTCCAGCTCCGCCAGCTCCTGGCCGAACTTGAACGGTTCAGATGCCAGCATGTAGGCCGCCTCTTCACTGGTGGCCCCTGCCTTCTGCGCATCCGCCATATACTGGAATTCGCTGGGTTCTGAACTGAACATGGCCCGGGTTATCGGGTCGGTGAATACGCGGTGAAACGAGGTGTTCTTGCCGGTTGACATCATCACCGAGCTGAAACCGGTATCACCGGCCGCCTCAAAGCCCTTGATAATCTGCGTTTCCATTTCGCTGAACTGGTCCGGGTTGGCGTTCAGGTAGGTCGTCAGCGCCTTGTTATCCTGCAGCAGCGTCACCTTGGTACCCGAACAGGTCCACGCCGCAGCGGCAGCCGACGGAGCGGGCTGCTCAGGCAGGCCGGTGAAGTCGCTGATCCCCTGCGTGATGGTGATGAAGGCCCCCATGTGGCGGCGTACGGTGCGGTACCCCGTTTCGATAAAGCGCGCCGCGTGGGGGTTGTGGCCGCTGAACAGGCGCCAGGCTTCGTCGATAACCGCCAGTTTTTTGATTTTGCGCGACGAGTGATACATCTTGTCCTGAATCGCCAGGATCAGCGAGTACAGGATGGCGGACAGCAGATGCGGCTGGCTTTCCAGGCTCAGCATCTCCAGCACCGCAGAACGGGTCTCGCTGTTCAGGGTCGGGTTATCGGAGTTGAAGTATTCCCCGTTCGTTCCCCACGTACACCACTGGTCGAGCAGCAGGACCAGCTCGTGAATACGGCTCATGATGGTCGGCTGCTGCCCGTATTCCTGCTGCACCGCCTCCGACTTCAGGTAGTTAACCACGTCATCGATGCGGGCCCTGTTCTGCTTCGCTTCCCACGCGGCGTTGACCGCCTTGAGCAGCACCGACTCGCTGATCTGGTCCAGTGTCCCCGACGGGCTTGCCAGTACGGCCAGTAACCCCTTAATGCGCTCGGCCATCTTTTTGATGTCGGTGATGTTGGCAAACGGGTTAAAGCGCAGCGACGCGCCGTCGAGATACACCCCGCCCGCCTGATGGCAGAAGTTTTTGTAGCTCTCCCCCATGTCAATAACCCAGCCGTATCCGCCGGAGTTAAGCACCTGGCGCAGCAGTTCCTGAATGAAGAAGGATTTACCTGCCCCGGTGGTGCCGGTCACCGCAATGTTCGAGTTGGTCGCGCCGTTTTTCTTTTCGAACATGTCAAAAAACGCCAGCTGGTTTCGGTAGGTCGGCAGCGGGCTGCCCTTCTGCGACATCTGCCGTTCCGCCACCACCGGCATCAGGTTGGCGGCGTTGAACGTCTTGCAGCGCAGCGTGGCCCCCATGCGCTTCATGTCATCCCACAGCCCCTCCTGCACCACAAACGGCAGCGTGGTGAGCCAGTTGCGCAGCTGCATCATCTTGGGCGAAGAAATCTGCAGGCCGTTCTTGCTGAATACGTTCGTGGCCTTCACCTCACAGAACTGCTGTTCCTTGTCGCTGTCCGGCGTGAAGAGCGTCAGGTTGAAGTTGATGTCACACATGGAAATTTCGTTGGTGCTCAGGCCCTGCCGGAGTTCCTTCCACTCGCGATAGGACCGCTCAACGTCGGGAAACAGTCGCGCATAGGTGCTGGCCACCTTCTTGGCCAGATCCTGCTCTTTGCGGAAGGCCTCATTCTGGCTCTGCATCTGATCCTCCACCACCACCGTCCAGCTCAGGATAAACGGACAGGGAATGCCCAGCTCGGGAAAGCGCATGTTCTGCAGGTTGTCCGCACCCTGCCACAGTGCGAACTGCTTCGGCGCTTCGCTCAGCTGCATGCTGACGATGCGCGTGGCTGACACCAGCGAATCGTCATTCTCATCGAGCCGGCGATCTTCGGGCTGGCGCGCGGTGAGCATGCGCAGGTAGCCGGGATACACCTCCAGCTCGGTGCTGGGGTGCACCGCCTGGCGGTGAAGTTCCTGGTCCGGGTTCCAGTAGCCGTCACTGGCCGTGACCTGGCCCGGGCGGTGGTTCAGCTGCTCGCGCATTACCGACAGAAACTCACCGGGCTGGATACGGCGGCAGTCCATGTAAGACCCTTTCAGGGCCATGGTTACGCTGTCGCGCACCCGGCTGACCTCATCCATACCGCTGATGCCGCCCCGGCCTGACTGGGCGTAGACCAGAAAAACGCGGTAGTTGCGCAGGTACAGCGGATACTCACGCTGGTTGGTGAAGCCCTTTAACGCAGCCCGCTCCCAGTAGGCCCGGGTGATGGCGTTCAGCCGCGGTGCCATCGGCCCCTTCCACATGTCGGCGCTGAGCGCCTGCTGAAGCATCCCGCCCACGCACTTGCTGGCCACCATCATCACGGTCAGTGGCGTTTTGCGGGGAAGCTTTTCTCGCAGCAATGCGTCGAGGCCCTGCACCACCTGCTGGTTTGCGCCGATAAGCGGTGAAAGCTCCAGCATAAACCCGACGGACCGGCCATTGATGTAGAGGTCGCTCTGCCCGTCGTACATGCGCCAGGGCAGCAGACTGCTGAGCGAGGGATAGCTGAAATTCTGCTGCAGCGCCGCCGACGCCTCTTTTGCACCGCTCACCTGACGGCCGCTTGCCAGTATTCCCGCGAGCTGATCGAGCCATTTATTCGCCATGCTGTCTCTCCTCCTTCACCCCTTTTGTCGTCAGCACGCTTTCATCGCACAGGCAGCCCTTTCCGACATGGCCTGTCACGTAAGCGTCTGAGAGCGGGTCAGACAAATGAATGTCATACAGATTTCCCCGACAGGCCTGATGCAACATCGCCCCTGCCGACGCCATGCCTGCGGGCGCGTGGCGGGTCAGCCAGACGGCCCGGCCCCGCCCCTGCCCGGTACATGACGGGTAAACAGGCGCACCGGAAAGAATGTCTCTGTGGAAAATCTTCATCACTGGCCCTCGCTGATCACGCGGTAGTCCTGGTCCCAGCGGGACCGGTTTTTCACAAACTCCACGACGGCGGGCTGGTGAAAGCTGTCCTGGTCATCCACCCAGGGCGCGATCCACAGCCGCTGCGTCACATCCGGCGTGCGGCGTGCGTCCACTTCGCCGGGGCCACTGTCAGCCTCCGGCGTGGGCGCGCTGACAGGCCGGTAGGCAGGCAGCGGTGACGTCAGGCTCTGACCCGCCGCTGTCCCGTGGCCCGTATGGGGCGCTGTGGCTGTGCCTGCCACGCTGATATGGCGGTCCGGGCTGACGGTGCTTTTGACGTTCACCGGTACGGCCAGCGGCTCAGCGGCAGGCTTTGGGCCGGCAGCATTTTCCCCGCTCAGGTCATCCAGGCTTTTGTGCTGCGCGGCCAGATGGCTGGCCTCGCTCATGGACAGGCACTGGTCCGTTGCCGTTTTGTTGCAGTCAAAGTCGGTATTCATGCCGGCGCAGCCGGTGAGCGCCGCGCACAGCAGTGCGCACGCAAACAGTTTTTGCATGGTGAAGTCCTCTGGTGCGGCTGCGCCGCGGGTAAAGAGATGAATGAAAAAAGTGGCGGTGAGAATGACCTGTCGGATTAAACTGGTTGCTGCCTGCGGATAAGGAGCATCAAATGAAAATGTCAGTCTTACTCAAAAATAAAGAAGCACTGGAACTCATCAAAAAAATCATCAACGAAACTGCGCTGGGGAACAGTGTTGCTTTCGCGCTGGCCACGCTGGCAAAAAACAGCCTGTCATTGTCCGTGTTTAATGTTCTGCTGTGCCCTGTTCTCACTGTCTCAGCGATACTTGTGATGCTCTGGATGTTTTCACTGGTCACGATATATTTCAGCGAACTTGAGACGCTTATTGGCAAAAGAGGGACATTCTTTATGGTCATGTGGGCGCTGGTATGTGAATTTTTTCTTGTCGTCAGCCTGGTAAACTTAATTCCTGATTTTAATTAAAATGTTCATACCCTGACTCCAGCATGCAACCATAAAACAAAAGTTGTAAGGACTGACAGAACAGGGGTCATCATTCGCAAGCCGTAACGCAGATGTGGGTAAATCCTCATAAACATTGCTTCAAAGGAAAGGCTCATAATCAAACTGAATCCGCTGAACAGCCCAGCCATGGCTGCATCTCCCTGCGGCCAGTGAACGGCACTGAGCCGGACGTACATCAAAAGGCTGGTCATTACAGTCAGTGCCCCGCTTAACAGCACCGGACGCCATCCGCGAATCTGACTCAGCAGGCAGCACATGATGCCGCCAGGAATCAAACATGCAAGGATTCCGACCAGAGGTGGCAGCCTTTGTCTGATACTCTCGCAGCCACTGAGACCGGTGCACAACCAGTCATTTATCTGATGAAACAACATGTTGGATGACCTCATTATTATTTGCCAGCAGTGCCAGCGGGATGTACAGAAGTTACCTAGAGTGATGCGGACATCGCCGTGGTTGTTGAAGAAAGTCACTGTGCTGCCTGATAAATCTTTAGTCGCCCGAATGCTCAGGCTCAGGGGCATGCCCTGCCAGCTGCTGATTTGCATGATTCTGCAGGAACCGCCACCGGGCCGGGTTTCTCGCTTTCGGGTACGAATAGTACACGCGCTCCTTTGCCATCCAGCGCTGTAAGGCCCCGAGCGTCAGCGCATCCTTCGAGACCACGTCTGCCTTCAGCTCCGCCCAGGCCTCAGAATCAACGGGCCGGTACTGGCTGAGCAGCCTGTCCAGGCGCTCCGGCCAGCGCAGTGTGGGACGGTTCCGGACCCGCCTGCAGGCGTAGGTCCAGACAAGCAAAGACGCGGTAAAGGCTGCAGCTCCGGTCAGTAAAAGGCCGGACGTAGCCATCAGAACCAGCCCTCCCGTGACGATCCCGGCTAAGGAAAAGATGAGGCACCACTCAGGACCTGCCCCCTGTGGTGGCGGATCGTTATTTCTCCAGCGTTGCAGTTCTGCAAAGATGTGCCAGAACCTCTTCTGGTCAGGCGTCAGTATTCCGGGGCCGTTAAGCATCAGCCTGCCCTCCGTTATTACTGCCACTGGCATCTGAGTTAAGGGTTTTCTCACCGTATTCGGGGGATTTCAGTGACTGATGAACTGACTCAATGGCCCTCAGCAGCGCCGCCAGCGTGTTACTGTCAGCCTGTGACCGCCACGCCTGTCGATACCTGACGCGCAGAGAGCAGAGCCGGATACGGTTTTCACGGACGTTGCGCAAAGTCATGGTGCTGAGCCTCCGTCTCCTGAATTGTGTTGCGGGAAGTAAAACCAAAGTCCTGCCGTGTCAGGGCGCGCAGCTCCCTTCTTATCCAGCTGTCCAGCGCATCCTGATCAAGGTGACCTTCCTGCCGTACGTTGTGCTGCAGTCGGGCAAAGGCGTCATGATCGGCAGGCGAATATGACGCCAGCTCTGCGGCTATCAGGCCGCACCAGCTCTGTGGTTTTCTCCGCCAACGCAGCCAGAGCCCGCATGACAGTATCAGCCCTGCCATATCTGCCGTCAGCAGTAAGGGGCGCAGCTGAGACGAATAACTGTCCGCCATACAGATAAGCGTAAGCGCGGCTGTGACAGACCAGACAACCGAGGTTTCAGTATGTACAGGATGCCTTTTCATCCACAGGTAATTCATCAGCCGGATACGCGAAAACTGTTTCCAGCGTGCCTGAAAAGCACTGTCTCCCCGGGACTGATTCATAGTTTTCCCCCACTGTTCTGAGAAACTGCCAGCAGACGCTGGTCCACCCAGCCCTCTGCCCTGCAGGTCGCCACGGCAGAAAACGTGTTTTCCGGCGTCCAGTTCAGAACGGCCGCATTGTTTTCCTGCACGCTTTTTATGTCGCCAAGCTCACAGGCGGGAACAAGCGCTTTCCCGTGACGGTCCGCGGTCACGACGATTTTCACCGGCTGGCCACTAACAATAAGTGCCGGAACAGCCCACTGAAAGCGCACGTCGGACTGCTCAGCGACAGGCCCGTTCGGTTCACTGACGGTGTTATTGTTCGCTTCGCGCAGCCGCTCATTGATCCATGCCCGATCCCCTGATGACAGATCATGCCGGCTCAGTAACCACACCAGTGCGGCCGTTCCCGCCCAGCCGGGCCCGCTGGCCTCCTTCTCCCTGATAATGGTCTGGAGTCTGGCAGAGGGCTGAGGGCCGCTGCTGTTAAGCAGCGACCGCGGGGCTGCGGGCGTGGGCCGGAATGCTGATGACGCACTGTTAATCCTGCCCGAAGCTGAGCCGCTGGCACCTGACGCTGACCTGCTGCTTCCCGGCTCCGGCCTGAAGCTCCGGTAAACAGGGGCACTGCCCGATGATGATGGCCGGTAAGCCGGACTTCGGGCGGCAAAGCCGGCAGAGGACTTAAAGGATGATCGGGAAGCGAAACTGGCCGACATGACCGGCGGCACCTGAATGAGGCACAGCGCTAAAATCGCGCCTTTAAGAAGAGGTTTCATTTATCCTCCCAGCCGGCCTGTCCGTTCACCGTGACGATGCTTCGGTCTTTTGCGAGCGCCTGAATACGCAGAATTTTCCTCGGGCTCCACGAGGCCGGCACCTCAACCAGCTCCTGCCCCGGGTAACACTCACCGGTGCAGCGGTTCTGCCATAACAGTGCACTGGCGTCGTCATGCTGAAGACTGTAAAGGTGGCTGAGTCTGGAGGCCGCTTTTGCACTTCCGGCAAGCCATGCCCGCGCGTAAAACGCGGCGGCCTGCACGCTGTCCTTCTGCACCCATTCTCCCTTCTGCAGGACGTCACCCGCAGCCAGAAGCAGCGCTGCAGACGCCCTGTCTCCGGGCGACTTTCCTGCCATGGCAATCAGTTTTTTTGCCAGTTCGGGCATCTCTGGCTCCAGCCTCCCGGGCGGCACAGACCGCAAAAACAGGTCTGCAAAAGCACCCGGTGAAGAACGGCTGAGGGCTTTGCGATAAAGCGTCTGCGCCAGTCCGCGATAGTCAGCCAGGGTCTTACCGGAGCAGGCTGACTCAAGCAGTCCGGAGGGGCAGTCTCTTTCAGCATCAGCGCTCAGTTGCACATAGGCCTGCCACGGATCAGGATTCTGCAATGCGCGGGTCCGGGCGGCATCAAAACGGGACTCCTCACTGTCACAGGCGCACAGCAGCATCACTGACAGCAGAACCAGGCCTTTACCTGTCTTCAGTTTCATTCTTTTCCACTCCACGGGGCTCTGGCCTGCCAGCCGAAACAGGACTTTTTACAACCCTTGCGTGAAAACGCCAGACCTGGAACAGGGTGAAGGCGATGCTCACCATCGCTGTGGCACCGACCAGGCCGGATGCGGGTAAACGGACGGAGGACATTCCGGTGGTGATGAGTTCTGCCAGCTTTATTCCGGCCAGCCACAGCCAGGGAAAGAACGGGATGACCATCATGTGGCTGTAAAACTCATGCCTGCGTATGCGCCAGGTCAGTTTCATCGCCTTAAAAACCAGCGGCAGTGTCATACCCAGTAACGCACTACTGATTAAGAGATGGCCCGGTATCCTGAAGAAATACGCAGACAACACCACGTCTGCGCCCATGACAATGCCGGTAACCAGCAGGGGCACGCACATCCTGAAATTTCGGATTATCATCGCTGTATTCCTGCGGATTAGTAACGTGGCCTGAATTCAATCAAAAACACCACCAGGGCAGCGAAGTATCCGCTCAGAATTCCTGCGCCGGGGCCGTAGTAGAGGTAGGCTTTGCTGGTTACCTGAAGCTGACCGGCCGGTACAACCTCTAAAATCCAGCCTGCAGGAACCATGAGCCAGGCACCAAGCCCTAAAATGATTGGGTACACGAGCACCTTGCCGCCAGGATTCAGTGCCTGTATAAACAACGTCACGAATGCGCTCAAAGCCAGTAGCTGCCATATTTCCCATGTCATACCACCGGACGGCCCCGCCCCCTTGTGAAGCATAAAAGCAATAACGCCGAGGTTAATGGCGAGGATGAGCAACGTAAGTAAAAAAGCCAGCAGGCGTACATTCAAAATTTTCATACCAGGCTGCCTCGTAGAATGTTGTCCGGATGTTCCAGTCTGATAAAACATCCGGAAAGCCGGAAATGGTGAAAAATAAATTATCAGTAAGATGTTTGTGGAAAAGGTACGTTGCGCATCCTTTACCGGCGTCTTGCTTCGAACAGAAGCACAATTACAGCAGCGCCGAACGAAAGCAGAACCCCTGAGCAGGGTCCCGTATAAAGGAATGCTTTGCTGGCCACCTGAAGCTGGCCGCCTCGGGCAACCTCAACCAGCCAACCCACAGGCACGATGAGCCAGGTGACGAACCCTGAGAAAACAGGGACCATACTCAACCCACTGCCGAAAGAAAGCAGCTGTATGGCCAGCGTGGACGAAGCAGGCAGGAACAGTATCTGCCAGACCTGCCACGTTATGCCCCCGGATGGCCCCACTTCCCATTCAAGCATGATGGCAACAGAGCCGAGGTTGAGCGTCAGCATAAGAAACGTAAGCAGAAGAGCTGTCCGGTGTTCCCTGGTATCGTACTCAATGGGTTTGAGGTTCATACCCTTACCTCCCCGCTGTTTTTAAACCGGAAACGCAGCCCCTCTTTACGCGCTTTCCTCATATCCAGCTCCACTATCCGGCCCATCAGGGTAATCAGCATGATGGCCCGCTTAGCACCTTTCGGCTCATGCCACACCGCCTCAAAGCCTTCAAAAACACCGCTTTCGAGAATAAGCGTGTCACCGTGCACCGGCGGCTTTTCGCAGGTCTGAGCCACCTGCACCGCCCCGGCCTGCAGCGCCTTCATCTGCTCATCGCTCATGACCGCCAGGCGTTCCCCAAAGCGCACAATCTGAGAGACGCCGCGCGTGGCCTTGATGGTGGTCGTGTGGATGTCTTCCGGATCGAAGTGAACGAAACCATAGCCGGGAAACAGCGGCGTGGGTTTCAGGGAGGTGACTTTCCCGTCTGCCAGCCGCCTGCCGGTGTAAAGGGGAAACCAGCACTCCACGTTCTGGTTTATCAGATGCGCTTCCGCGCGCTTTTCCTGTCCCGAGAGCGTCTGCAGTACGTACCACTGTTTCATCGGCGTGTTCCTGTCAGTTGATGGTGTCACCCAGCCGCAGCTGGCTGGCCTGCTTCAGTACTTCATTGGGGTCGAGCACCGCCGGCCGGGTGCCGCTGGCGTTTACTGCGGGCGTGTTAGCCGCCGTTTCCTGCACCTGAACCTGCGAGTTATTCTGTTTGTCTTTCTCGGCCTCCTGCTCCTCGATGGTCTTCAGGCGAAAGCCCTGCTGAAACACCACCGTCACGGCGTTGCCGGCTCCGATATCAATGACCGGGTGATACTGTTCGGCGCGCTTGATGTAATACTGGCTCAGCGTATCGGCCGCCTTGCTGGCACCGCCGCCGAAGCCCTGTTTCAGGATATCGCCGGCACCGATGGTGGTCGCCCCGCCCAAGCCCACCATGGGCGTGGCCGCCGACTTGAAGCCGTCCCCGAGGCCGGACAGAAAGCCTGCGCCGCCCGCGTTCCAGAGAATTTGTCCGTTACGCATCACCGGCTTCCCGCGAATGCCCTGCTTGCCCTGATAAGCCACGTGCCCTTCAAACGGCATATCGATGTGATCCCCGTTTTTCAGGTTGCAACTGATGTTCTTGGTGCGGACCTCACCGCGCTCGCTGGAGATGTCACCGTAGATTTCACCGGTGACACGGCACTGGTCCAGGTTGTAGGTTTTGCCGTTGGGCATTGACACATCGCCTATCAGAGTGAGGACCACCGGCGTGGTGTTCTGCTGGCCGGTCACGCTGGCGTTGGCGTCGGCCCCCTCAATCATCACGGCCTGTGAAAACGAACCGGACGAAATCCAGGGCAGATGAGGCCACTTGCGGCTGAGCGAGGCGTAGGTGAAGGTTTTGCGCATCAGCCCGCCCGTCTGCGACGCGGCAGCAGCGGGCAGCGTGCCCTGCGTCTGCCCCGGATAAAAACGGCGGCCCTGACCGCTGGCGGGACCGCCTGCCGGATCGGTGATGCGCCACTGCGCCGGTCCGGCCGGTCCCAGCGGAACCGGGCCGTTCTGCCCTGCACCGGGCGCTGACGGCGTGCCGGTTGCGCCCGGCTGCGTCGCGGCATGCGTACCCTGTGACTGAAGCTTGTCCAGTGCCGCCGTGATCTGCTCCAGCTTGCGGTCGAGCGAGGCCGCCTGGCTGTCGACTTTGGTGTTGAGGTCCTTCAGACCCTGCTCAAGCCCGGCCGTCTTGCTCTGCTGCTGCGCCAGCACGGAGTTTGTCACCGCGTCGGTGAAGGTGGGCGTGACCAGCCCGGAGCCGGTCAGGTCGGCAGGCTTATGCGCCGCCTGGTGCTTCAGCGCAGCCTGATGCTGGTTGTAAAACCAGATGCCGCCGCCGGTAACGGTCATGGCCGCCAGCGCCCCGCCGGCTATCAGCCACTGACGGCGGCGGGTGACGGTGTTGATGTTGCTCACGATGCACCCCCTTCATCGGTGGAAAAAATCACCCAGACATAGCCCTCTCCGCCCGCATAAAGCGTACGGGTGGACAGCATCACGGCGCGCACCCCCTTCTGCCAGAACTGCCTCTCCGTCAGGGCCCGGGTGACGTAGCCGGTGTTTTTCATGCGGTAGCGCATGACGCGGAAATGCGCCCCTGCCAGCTGGCGCTCCGGCGTGAGCAGCACGCCTGCGGCCGGGGTGTAGTCCGGCCCCTGCGAGGCGGAAAGCTCGGTGTAGTTGTCCGGTACGCCGCCGTTCACCACGGTGCGTGCCAGCGCCACCAGGGTCTTCTGGAAAGGCTGGCTTTCCTCCCAGGCCTTCGCGTCCGGGTTCGGTTTAAGACGGGTACGGGCCGGAATGAGCAGCAGCGTGCGCCCGTTACCCTTGTCCGGCACCACGTCGAGCGACAGGCCGATGCCGTCGGCAGTTTCCAGAAAAATAGTGAAGTCATGCGGCGTGAGCGGCGTAATCAGCAGCGCGCCGTCCGCCGTGTTCTGCTGGGTAAACGCACCGTCAGGCCCCGACACACCGGTGATCAGCTCACCGTCGATGATGATTTTGTTGGGACTGGTGAGGCTCATCTTTGAGCGCAGATGCGCGTTGTTATCAAAAACCGTGCCCGCCGGGCCGCTGATGGCGGCGACGGCACAGGGCGACAGGCAGGCACCGGCAACCAGTGCGGCAGTCAGGGAGATTTTCATGGTTTTTTCCCGGAATCATCGGTGTTGAAAATGGCAGGCCAGGCCACTTCAGGGAACGCCGTCAGGCGGATGAGCCCGTTGTCGTACTGAATGTGCAGGCGGTACGCTTTTTTCTCGTCGGGCAGAGCAGTTCCTGCGGTGCCGTTTGCCGTGGTGTTTCGTACCGCGCCGGGCTGACTGAGCGCCACGGTCCCGTTCATGGTGCTGGCATGTATCGTGCCGCCGACAATGATGTCACCGGTTTTGGGATCGGTGGCTTCATGCTCAATGCTGTAAACGCTGGAGATGCCGTTTTTCTTTATGTAGCTAGCCTCAATGGCCAGCACTTTTTTCAGCGCTGAACGTTCCTCCGGCGGCACCCAGCTCAGCAGCCGCGCGTGCTGCCTGTCCACGGTTTCGGGGGTGACGCTCAGGCGAAGGCTGATAAGCGAGCGTGCCAGCATGCTGTAGAGGTTGTCGTCCCCGCCGCCCAGGGTTGATGTGAAGGGACGGTCATATACCATCGGCGTGGTAATGGTCCGCTGGTGCCAGTAACAGTACCAGGCCAGCGATCCGGTAATGCAGTTGGCCACTACGCTGACAATCAGCAGACCGCTGAGCGTGAGCAGAAGCAGGGCCAGCAGGCGGTCGCGTGATTCTTTAACCTCGAGCTTCATTATTCCTCCCGCTTACGGGGAAAAGGCCGCCCGTGAAGGGCGGCATGAGATTTACTGCATCCAGTGACGGTTACAGGAATCGGGGATACGCAGAAGCCGCACCCTGAAGAACAGGGTGGGCAGATACCAGTAAAGGAGATTCAGGAGCCACCAGGACCCCTGCCCTTTCTTGAGGTGACGGATACCCATCCAGAAAACGGCACTGATGCAGAGCATGGTGACAAAGTTGTTGCAGAAGAACCCGATTAACCCGAACGTGAGCAGTATGCAAGCCTCTTCGGGGGGAAGGCCCAGCCAGCGTTTCTGCCGGTTGAGGGTTTCGGGGAAGCGGTATTTGGCTGATTCCCGCTCGTCCATCGGTCAGGTCCCGATCATTCCGTAGAAGGCGCGGGAAATGACCAGCATGATGACCAGACCGACGAAGATGAGTGGGTTTTTGGTTTTGATGAAGCCCACGAGGGACATCACGATTTCACCCATATAAATCCAGCGCAGAACGGTACTGTTCAGGCCGAACGTATCCGTGGCATCACCGGTCTGCGAGGACATCAGGTCGGTTGCGCTGGCCACGTGCGGGACAATGACAACCGCAAGCATCAGCGCGAAAAGCATCGCGTTCTGCATCGCGGGGGCGTGGTTTTTATTAAAGGATCTGAATTGGGTGTTGCGAAGGTTTTTAAGACGGGAGGCGGTGAACTGAATGAAATTACCTGGCCGCACTCGGGGGCGATCAGGCAATGCTACCGCCACGTCAGCCGGTTCCCCGGAAACGAATTTATCAGCGTGCATTTATTTAATCCTGTATGAGACGATCGAAAAGAACATATGCAACTGAATTACATATGCGGTTTTCAGATATATAACGGGTAATGCCAGAAATGGATTCCGGGTGGTTGACCTCCTGCTGTGTGTAGAATAAATAATTACATTACTGCCTGAGTAAAAAGCCCTGGTGTTGGCTTTAATTCTTTTATAAAAATAAGTTTTTGTGTTTTTTCAGCAACGGTTGCTTATTTACAGGCTCAACATGCATATTGCCCGTAACGCTCAGCATCATGCTCATAACCATTGTGGCGACAGTTCTGAGCCAGACTCCCCTTGCAAACCGGCTTCAGTACATATGTTACTTATTCCTCACCATGAAATGCCTCAAATCAGGTGAAAGATCGTCGGTTCAACATCACCACGCTTTACCTGCAAGGCCCTGGCGACAGGCTGTATGTGCAGTTTTGCGTTGCGTTTACAAAACTATACTAAAAGTTAGCACGCATTGTGAAGATCAAAATGAGGATGTTTTTGAGGGTTTTTTATTACGAATTTATTACAACGCATAAATTTCTATAGGTTTTAGAAGCTTACGGAATCATTACCATCCTCAAACCTGCTCTTGTCATGTATTATTCACTTATATGAGTATCTTTTGATTTTCATGCAGGTCATACCTGCTACTCAACGACAGGAACAGGGTTACAAGGTGGAAAAAACAAACGTAAATCTGGAGAAAGTGCTAGAGCTGTTCGACAGAAGAGGAATAGAGAAGAGGAAACAGGCTACAGTTATGGCCGGGATTCTGGGGATTCAGTACAAAAGCGCCAAACAGAAACTTGACGGGCAGCGCGGCGTAAAATTTGGTGAAGTACAGAAGATATATGACTACTTCCGGGAAAAGCTGAGCAAGCGGACCAGCCACAACGGCCTGTTTATCGCTAACGATATGCACATTCGCTGTAACATAGAAGTCGATGATGAAGAGGTTTTAAGACAGGAACCCGGTATCAATTATGCCTTTAAAGACAGGGGGCTCTGGGTAGTAAATCACACGTCTAATCAGATACATAAAGAATTAAAAAAGGTTGTTAAAATGGAGGTGCTGCCTCCACCCAGAATTGCCATTCTTGATAACGATCCTGAAATCCTTGAACTGATGAAATCAATTTCAAACAGGTATGGCATTGATTCAACTCTGTTTAAGACCAAAGCTGAGTTGCTTGAACAGATGAAAAAGAACACGTTTGATGCCTACGTTATAGACTGGCTGCTTGATTATGAGATCAATACTGCTGAAGTCGTTAAAACAGTGAGGGCAGAGAGCGATGAGGTTCCGGTTATTCTGCTTACAGGCCAGTTAGACCAGCATGAAAATGAAATTGCCGGTGTAATAGCCCAATACGGGATCGAATTGATTGAAAAACCCACAAGGGTAAATATTATTGCATCAGTATTAATCGGGCATCTGTTTCATTAAGCCTGCTCAGGAAAGCTCCTCAATTTTGTACACACTGGCAGGTAATGAGTGTGACACAGGCAGATGCCATATCTCTTACAGAATAAATATGACTAATAAAGCGAGTCAATATTGATTAACTTTATCTCTTAAAAGGTAAACCGAAATCTCGAAGCCTTCTTTTTTTCAACGGCAGGAATCACTCAAATTTATGTACGCGAGGATGAAGCTGTAGAGTTTTGTTTTATCGGTGACAAATCTGGAAATCCAAACTGAACTCATAACCATGATGTCCTCACCTCATGAGTAATCATCTCCTATACACGAATAAACACGCCAGAGATATCGCTCAAATCAGCATCTGCAGGGCGAACGACTGAATCACTTTTGATTACTTTTATGAGTTAAATTTGATTTAAAAAATGCATCTGTCAGGTGTGATGTTTTTATTTTGCTTATTATCAGTGACTTAGCTGTCAATACTGCACGTTTTAAATTGGCTCTCCGGGGTTATCATTTCCTGTTCATATCTACCGGGTTCCTAAAGCCATCGCGAATGACAATGCAAAAGGATAGAAAATGAGTCAGTCAAACATTAACCGGGACAGAATATTGTCAGTGTTTGATCGAAAAGGAATAGCTAAAAGAAAACGCGCATCGTTAATGGCTGAAATACTTAACGTACATAATCAAACCGCCCGACAAAAGTTAGACCTCAGAAGAGGTATTTCCTATGATGAGCTGAAACGCATTTATGCCTATTTCAATGAGCCTCTTGATAATTTCAAAGGCTATAACGGCTTGTTTATCGTCAACGAAAGGCATATGCGGTGTAATGTTGAAGTCAGCGAAGAGGAGCTCGATTTCTTTGAACCGGATACCGATTATGCATTCAAAAGAAACGGACTCTTTATTATTAATCCAAAGGCACGCCAGTTCGGCAAGGAGGCGAGAAAGGTTAAAAAGATAGACCTGCTTCCGTCCCCCCGTATCGCCATTCTTGATAATGACGAAAAGCAGACGGGTATGCTTACAGACTTAAGCAATCGACTGGGTATCGAAGCGAGAGTATTTGTTAAAGAAGACGAATTATTGCGCGATATTAAAAGGAACACCTACGAATGTTATGTTCTTGAATGGAAGCTGGATGATGGAAGCACCACGGAACAGACCCTTTCAGCGATCCGGAAAGCAGATGAACAAGTCCCCGTGCTCCTTTTCACTGGCCATGTGAGCGAGAATGAAAATGTCATTGGTGATTTGATCATCGATTATGCTGTTGAACTGGTTGAAAAACCCGCCAGAATGAAAATACTTTCCTCTCAACTTATTAGACACCTTTTCTACTGAAGAAGGAGGCCAGGAATGGAATTTCTGAAACTCACCGCTGAACATCTTAAAGAGGTTTATGACATCCGGTTTTCCGTTACCGAGAATCTGGTTCATGCACATCAGATTCAGTATCTGCAGCGCCAGCAGGCACTGGAAGACATCGCTCAGGGCGGTGGATGGATATGCCGCGTTGGAGAGGAGTATGCCGGCTATGGGCTGGGCATTTTCATCCCGTGCGATGATCAGGTTAATTACGTCACACACGCACTGATAGGTGGGTTGTTTGTCAGACCGGAGTACCAGGGCAGGCATATCGGCACGGAACTGATTCAGCGCATCACACGCTGGTTTTTTGATAAGGGTACAGAACAAATCGAACTGACCACCGACAGGGATTCTCGTGCGGTTGAATTTTATAAAAAGAACGGCTGGCAGCCAGCCGGACTGGATGAGTTTGGCCAACTGACCATGAAAAGGAACCGCAAAGATGACGAGTAAAATTCTTGTTCTGCTAATGAGTGTCATACTGAGCCCCGTGGCCCTGGCTGACAGCTTTAAGCTGGTTGAGGGTAATACCACCGAAACGGTCACAACCGCTGACCTGGAGAAACTGCCCACGGCCAGCATCACCACGGGGACCAACTTCACGCCGACGGCCACATTTACCGGTGTACCGTTCCGGGATTTCCTGAATAAGTACAACGTCAGGGCAAAAGCGCTGCGTTTTTTTGCGCTGGACGAATACAGTTACACCGTTCCCGTTGATGAGCTGCTGAAGTACCACGCTATCCTGGCCTACCGTAAAAACGGTAAGTTCATGCCTGTTTCTGATCTCGGGCCTTATGTCGTCATCTTTCCCCGTGATGAGCATCCTGAACTTCCCAGGGCGGACATCAATGCCAAAACGGTCTGGATGATTTCTGAAGTGAAGGTGGTCGGGTGAAAGGGAGACTGTTTGCTCTGATATGCATGCTGCTGACACCGCTGATGGCATTGAGCGTGTATTTCACTGTTTCACATTTCAATACCATCAAGCATCAGTATAACCAGCTCGATCCAAATCTGGATAATTATTCAACAGGTGAGGTGCTCTTTCTGAGTTTTGAACGGATGCGAACAGCGATATATGAAACCGATACGCCTGCTGCATTTCCACTGAAAAAAGAAATATTTGATGCAAAGGTGAAAGTGCTGAATTTTAAAGCCATGGACAGCCATTCCTTTTACTACAACAAACATTTTGCCGAAGACGTAAAGGTATTAGAAGCGCAGAGTAAAAAACTCGGCGAAATTTACACATCCATGCCGCCCGGTAAAGAAAGACAGAAAGCTTTATTTCACCAGATAGACGTCATGACGCCAACCATGGAAGACATTCAGGAGGTTATTTACAGTATTCAGCTTAACAACTTTCAGGGTATGAAGTCGCTTATCAAAGACAACGCAGGCCTTGCAGAGATCAGCGCACTCTGCAGCCTGTTTTTGTTTTTTCTTTTTGTTGCCACCGCCTGCTACTATGTCATTACGCTGAGGGACGTGATTAAGAAAAAAAACATCTTCATCTCTACCATCTATCATGAACTGTCCGGCTCACTGCATAAAATTCAGATGACAGCAGACCTTATTAATCCGCGCGATGACGTTTTAAGCACACAAAAATATCTCAGCAGGATTGTGTTTCACACGAACAAGCTGACACAGCAGACCAAAGAAATTATGGAGTATTCCAAAATTGAAATCGGCAATGCGACTCTCAAAAATTCTTCATTTTCACTGGAGGAGCTTTTGGAAGCCGGCATTTCATTATTCAATGAGCAGCACGGAAACCGCCTGGTGACACGCATATGCCCCCATGAGGGATATATCTATTCTGACATGGGGAAACTGACGTCAGTCATCAGCAACTTTCTGGACAATGCGAATAAAAACACGGACCACGGAGTCATTTCAGTCTACCTTAAAATAAACCGTGATCGCCTGGTGATTCGTGTCAGAGATAACGGCTCAGGGTTTGATATCAAAAAACTTCCGTTTCTTTTCAAACCCTTTAATCAGGGAATCAAATCGGAAACCCGTCAGGGCATCGGGCTTGGTCTGTCAATAGTCAATAATTACGTCCGTCTCCTCAAAGGGAAAATAAGGGTCAGGTCGCTCTCCGGCGAGGGGTCAACATTTACGGTATTCATCCCTTTAAGCTCATTCCACTGAGGCTCTCAGGCTGAGCCGGTACTCATTCAGCCTGCTCAGGTTTGACAAAGTGATTACTTTCGGCAGTATCTTCAGCCTTCTTGATTTCTGAAAGATACTGAGAAAGCATGGTATCGATTGCCGCGTCATCGTTTAAACCCGCGGCCTTAAGCTGCATTTCATTAATCATAGTCAGTATCATGAGAACGGCTTCGTAACTCCCGGTGACCTTCCTCAGAATCTCTCTGTTCCATTTCTGCTGACTGAATGAATCTTTATTTTTCTTTGCATTGTGCATAATGAGGCCCTGCCTGAGCAATTCATTACACACTGATGAGAGGCTGACTTCAGACGGATGCGCACCGTTCTGAATTTCAAGCTGATAAATATCCCTTATTTCTTTTTCAATTTTCGAACTGACGTAGATACCTAATCTTCCCATCACTTACTCCGTATTTCTCAAAAACTTATTTTATTTTTCTTTAGCTTTTTGTGCTGCGATATTTCACCCTGGTTACTCCGGTGTCATTACCGGTTTTAAACCGGAGACTTTATTATTACCTGAGTTATACAGGTAGTACAACCCGACACCATAATGTCGTCGTTAACGACGACACAAGAATTTAATGTTCTGATTTTTAGGGATATATACATTCCTACGATACTGTGTCGTAGAAACCTACGACAACAGGTAGTCGTCAGCGACAACAAATGTCGTCGTATCCGACACCAAAATGTCGTCGTTTGCTACGACATTTTTGCTCCATACTTATGAAATACAGTAAAAAAATAAACGTAAGCATATGAATTAAATAAATAAAACGGCAAGATGAAATCTTGCGTGGGGTGTGATGATAGTAAAACTGTAAAAGCGGCTTGTGAAATAACCGCCTTATCGTCAATTTAAATAAACCCCGCACCGGGTCCGAAACCCATCCGCAAGCGCACAGTGCGCGCCTGTAACGAATTATCTTGCGCGGGATGATCTGAAAGGGTATTTTTTGACGGGTAAATCACAGCGCATTCTGCGCGCGCATATGAGACTTATTAAATATGAAGTGGTTACCCGCCGCCGTCTTTTTTACAGCGTTCACCGTCCAGGCTGAACCTGATATGTGTTTCACCAGAGCCGGGCATGATTTCGGAATCGATCCGCGTCTGCTCATGGCGCATTCCATTCAGGAATCGCGCATGCGTAATAACGCGGTTAATGACAGGAGCGCGCGTAAAAGCACGGACGTCTGCAATATGCAGATTAACAGCGCCAACTTTCCCAAATTAAAAAAATTTAATATTACGCGCGAAAGACTACTGGCTGATCCGTGCATCTGCATTTATACCGGTGCATGGATCGAGGCGCTGAATTTTAAGCAGTATGGCAGGACGTGGGACACGGTCGGCATGTATAACACCGGACCGAATCCGAAACTGATCAAACAGCGCAGGGAGTATGCGGCGATAATTAAAAGTATCTACCGCGTTCTGGTGGCCAGGGATGAAGTCTATGCAAAAATGATAAAGGGCGCGCCACCTGAAACATCGCCCCCCTTAACGCTGAGCAGAAATGATCCCGGCACCGCAAAAAAATAAACCCCGGCGAACCGGGGTTTAATTTTTCAGCTTTTCAGCTTCGCGAATTCCTCCGCCATCTTCCACAGCGCCTGATTTAATTTTATGTCACCGTCGATGCCGTTAACGGGGCGCGTGGTGGTACGCTTCCCTTTTTCAGTGCGTCCCGGCAGGCCACCTTTTACCAGATTCTCCTGCACGATATTGAAGGACGTCCACAGGTCGGTGCCTTTGTCATGCCAGCGGCGGGGGTGAATAATATTTTCGGCGGTCACCGGCGGTGCCTTGTCTTCATATTTGTATTCCAGCGCCAGCTGGCCCAGCAGCAGCCTTTCCGCCTTATCCAGCTGAATTCTCTTCATCATGCCGATGTTATTTTCGACTTTTTCAAACACATCGAGAACCGAATACGCGCCTTCGATCACCTGGCTGACAATATCGCCTTTGTGCGGCACGCTGATTTCGCCAAATGTTTTCCAGCAGACCAGCCCGTTGGTGCAGACTTCGCGGAAAATACCGGGGATCATTTTATAACTGCTGGAACCGTCATGACTGTTCACCAGAACTATTTCAGGCACCTCTTTGCCGCTGCCGTTATTTCCGCGACGCAGGCGGATCATGTGTTTGGTAAAATCCCGGCGGTTCTGGTCGCGCACGCGGGACTGTTTTGCATAGAAAGGTTCGAACCCTTCGGAGCGGAGTTTGTCGAGCAGGGTAATCGTCGGAATATACGTATAACGGTCTGAACGCGACTCATGTTTTTCAACGGAAAACGCGCTCGGGACGTAGCGCATCAGCTCATCATTGGTGAGCGGGCGGTTTTCGCGAATGGATGTTTTCTGGGCATAACGGCTTGCAAAACTGACCATGATAATAACCTCTCTGCGTGAGTTAATTTATTTTGAGATTCACAGCCGGGTTTTCACCCGGCATCAGATATCACGTTCTCAGCGCGGCGCTGATTTATTGCCCGCGTTTTCCAGGGACCAGGCGATCATTTTTCTGGTCTGCGCGTAATTGATCGCCGTGTAGCCCAGGTCGAATTCATAAAGGGCGTATGGCCAGCCCTCCCAGACATAAATTTTGCGTGGCTCACCGTCTTCTGACGGGTCGGTGATTTCGTCAAACAGCGCCAGTTCCTGCCAGGTCACCCCGCCCGGCCCGCAGAAGGTGCCGTTGTCGATGATGAAATCGCTGAGATCCTGAAACTGTGCCGCCGTGAGTCCGGTGTTGACTTTTGTCCCTTCAACCCGTGTTTCGGTAGATTCAGAAGCGGCGGTTTTGACGTTGATGTTGTGGGTGTTCATGCTGATTCTCCTCTCTCGGTTGCTGTTATCCCTGTTTCGGTGAGTTCATCGCGGCGAAGGGCAAAGTGGCACCGGCCGGCGACCGGAACACAGGCGTCCCGGAAGCCGCAGCGCAAGCGAGCCGGTTT
>Ga0157367_1000087_pt1 | contig 46118 bp, 38 predicted proteins | sample AttbisABBM2_FD_113142 | JGI IMG/M metagenome (GOLD analysis project Ga0157367, IMG submission 113142) | Fungus gardens microbial communities from leaf cutter ant in Botucatu, State of São Paulo, Brazil - Atta bisphaerica ABBM2 | ecosystem: Host-associated > Fungi > Mycelium > Unclassified ... | reverse complement strand
CAAAGTGTACCACGCCGGAGAATTCATGAGCCAACTTGAACTGAACGATCGCACACTGATCCTGCATCGCTTCCCGCAGATGCGTGACGAAAGTCCATTACAAGCCTGGGATGCGGCTGATGAATATCTGTTACAGCAGGCGCTGCCGGGAGGACCGGTGCTGGTCTTCAACGACAGTTTCGGGGCATTAACCTGCGCCCTGAGTCCACGCACCGTCTGGCACGTCAGCGACTCCTGGCTCAGCCAGCAGGCCGCCCGTCAGAACCTTTCCTTTAATGGGCTGGATGACAGCGACGTACATTTTGTTGATAGCCTGGCTGAACTGCCGGCGGCTCCGGCGGCGGTGCTGATTAAGATACCGAAAACGCTGGCGCTGCTTGAGCATCAGCTGCGTGCCATTCGCGAAGTCGTCACACCCGATACGGTGATTCTGGCGGCGGCGCGCGCCAAAGAGATCCATAACTCGACTCTGCAGCTGTTCGAACAGATCATCGGTGAAACCAAAACCTCACTGGCGTGGAAAAAAGCGCGTCTGATTTTCAGCCAGTTCAGCAAGCCTGCACTGCGTGAGGCGACGCCGGCGCTGGTCTGGTCGCTGGATGGCACCCCTTACCAGATTCACAACTACGCCAACGTCTTCTCACGCTCGTCGCTGGATATCGGCGCACGGCTGTTTGTGCAGCATCTGCCGGAAAACATTGAGGGTGAGATTGTCGATCTGGGCTGTGGCAACGGCGTGGTAGGACTGGTGGCGCTGGAGCAGAATCCGCAGGCCGAAGTGCATTTCCTTGATGAGTCTTATATGGCGGTCGCCTCCAGCAAGCTTAACGTGGAAGTAAACCGCCCTGACGATCTGTCGCGCTGCCAGTTCCTGGTGAACAACGTGCTGAGCGGCTATCCGTCGGATCGGCTGCATGCGGTGCTGTGCAACCCGCCGTTCCATCAACAGCACGCCGTCACCGATCATCTGGCATGGCAGATGTTCCGCGATGCGAAACGCTGCCTTCAGTATGGCGGCGAGTTGCGCATTGTCGGCAACCGCCACCTCGATTATCACCACAAGCTGAAGAAGCTGTTCGGCAACTGCACGCTGATCGCCTCTAACCAGAAGTTTGTGGTGCTGCGCGCGGTGAAAATGCGCTAGTCAGACCGTTAACGCCAGCTGCGTCGCCTGCGCGATCGCGCGGCGCGCATCCAGCTCCTGCGCCACATCTGCACCGCCTATCACCGTCACCACCTGTCCTTTTGCACGCAGCGCGGCTTCCAGTTCGCGCTGCGGCTCCTGTCCGGCACAGATAATCACGTTATCCACCGCCAGCAGCAGCGTTTCGCCGTTGCGCCGCAGATGCAGGCCGCTGTCATCAATCGCCAGATACTCCATGCTGCCCCACATCTCCACGCCGTGCGCCTGCAGACTGGCGCGATGGATCCAGCCGGTAGTTTTTGCCAGTCCGGCACCGGGTTTCCCCGTCCTGCGCTGCAGCAGCCAGATTTGCCGTAACGCGGCAGGCGGCTCAGGTTTCACGATGCCACCGCGCTGCGTCAGGCTGTGGTCGATGCCCCATTCGGCGTAAAATGCCGCCCGATCCTCGTCATGGGAAGGCTGTGACAGATACTCCGCCACATCAAAGCCAATCCCGCCGGCGCCGATAATCGCCACCCGTTTACCCACCGGGCGCTTATCGCGCAGCACCTCAAGATAGCTGAGCACGCTGGGGTGATCGATGCCCGGAATATCGGGCGTGCGCGGCTGGATGCCGGTTGCCAGCACCACTTCATCGGCGTCACACAGCTGATCCGCCGTGACCCGACAGCCGGTTTTAACCGTCACGCCCGCAGCCGCCAGCTGATTGCGGAAGTAGCGCAGGGTTTCGCTGAACTCTGATTTGCCGGGGATCTGCCGGGCAATATTGAACTGGCCGCCAATGTCGGGCGCGGCTTCATACAGCGTCACCTGATGGCCGCGCTGCGCCGCCTGCAGCGCAAACGCCATTCCGGCGGGACCGGCACCTACCACCGCCAGCCTGCGCGGTGCGATGGTGGCAATGACCGGCATCAGCGACTCATGGCAGGCGCGCGGATTGACCAGACAGGAGGTGATCTTCCCGGCAAACACTTGGTCGAGGCAGGCCTGGTTACAGGCAATGCAGGTGTTGATGCTGTCGGGTTGGCCGCGCTGTGCTTTGCTGACAAAAGCAGGATCGGCAAGGAAAGGGCGCGCCATCGAGACCATATCGGTGCAGCCCGACTGCAATAGCTCTTCGGCAACGGCGGGGTGGTTAATGCGGTTGGTGGCGATCACCGGCACAGACACGTGGGCTCGCAGGCGCTGCGTTACCCAGGCAAAGGCCGCGCGCGGCACGCAGGTAGCGATGGTCGGGATGCGCGCCTCGTGCCAGCCAATGCCGGTATTGAACAGCGTGACGCCACACTGCTCCAGCTCGCCCGCCAGCAGCAGCGTCTCCTCCAGCGTGCTGCCCTCTTCGATCAGGTCGAGCATCGACAGCCGGAAGATGATGATAAAGGCGTCGCCGGTTGCGGCACGCACCGCGCGGGTAATTGCCAGCGCGAACTGCATCCGCTGGCGGAAGTCGCCGCCCCAGCGATCGGTGCGCTGATTGGTGTGCTTCACCAGAAACTGATTAATCAGGTAGCCTTCGGAACCCATAATCTCCACGCCATCGTAGCCCGCCTGCTGCGCCAGACGGGCACAGCGGGCAAAGTCCTCAATGGTCTGTTCAATCGCCGCCTCACTCATCGCCTGTGGCGTGAACGGGTTAATCGGGGCCTGACGTGCCGAAGGCGCAACCAGATCGGGCTGATAGCTGTAACGGCCGGTATGCAGGATCTGCAGGGCGATTTTGCCCTGATGCTGATGCACCGCCGCCGTGATCTGACGATGCCAGCTGCACTGCGCCTCATCGGTAAGCATCGCGCCATGCGCGGTGGTGACACCCTGCGCATTGGGCGCAATGCCGCCGGTGACGATCAGCGCGACGCCTTCACGCGCCCGCTCGCCATAGAACGCCGCCAGCCGGGCTGCGCCATCCGGATGCTCTTCCAGACCGGTGTGCATCGATCCCATCAGAAAGCGGTTTTTCAGTTGAGTAAAGCCAAGATCCAGCGGCGTAAACAGCGCAGGATAATCAGGATTGACGGACATGATAGTCACTCACAGTTAAGTGGTCGGATGAGTTTACTCTAGCCACTTCTGCGTTAAAAAAAAGTGAAAGAATGTCAGGGTGTGAGTGAAATCATAAACATCGGTGGGGAAAGGCGAATGAGTGGGAGCAGGGAGGTTGTGCGTTACGCAGCACCGCCATCTCCTGCATCGCTTTTGATGTTCAGACCGATTAACCGGCTCTGAAACCGCTAACGCCGCCGGATCCACGAATAGCGTGAGCGATAGCCGCTGCCATGGTGAGTATTAAAGCGGTAGCTTGATCCGCTCTCAGCCATGCAGTAGGTGCAGACATTCACGTTATCAATCTGCGCGGCCGGGACGCCCGCGATCACCAGCAACTGCGTCGCCAGCGCAGGCAGATCGAACCAGACGCCCTGCTGGTGAGCAGAGGCCTGAGTACGCTGCGCCAGCGGGTTGACCGGCTGCTTCTGGTGCCAGCGCAGCCCGAGGGCAAACGCCGGGTTCTGCGCTATCTCCGCCAGTTGCGGTTCGGCCAGTTCATAGCAGCAGGGGCCCATCGCCGGGCCGATGGCCACCACCAGATCCTGCGGCTCACAGCCCAGCTCGCCCAGTTTTTCCACGGCGCGGGTCAGCACGCCCGCCAGCGTGCCCTTAAGTCCGGCATGCACCGCCGCCACGATTCGCTTATTGCGATCGGCGAACAGCACCGGCAGGCAGTCAGCGGTATAAACCGCCACCGGGCGCGTCCCGCTGCCGATTACACCATCTGACTCGCAGCTTTTCGGCGGGATGTTCTCAATGTCGGTGACCACGGTCGCGCTGTGGCGCTGATGGCCCCAGGCGGCATCGGCGGGAGGCGGCTCACCGGCGGGCTGAAACGCATAATCGAGCCACTCCAGCGAATCGAGCAATGGCGAGCGCGGGATCACGGCCATAAGAATCTCCTGTTATAACAGCGTGCGTTGGGCTGCCCACAGCTTACGTTAACTGCTACATTTTTGAAGCTTCTCCTCAGACCTTTATCACCTTAAGGATGAAATGATGAAAACCTCCGCAAAACTCGCTGCATCCGGACTGGTCGCATTGCTGCTGACCGGTTGCGCCTCGTCGTCACATCAGACCGCACAACAGCAGCTCGGCCAGCAATCGGTGCTGGCGCTGAACTGGTTCCAGCAGTCTGGTGAATATCAGGCGCTGACCTGGCAGGCGTTTAACACCGCGCGCATGGCGTTTGATCAGGCACCGTCGCTGACCGGCAAACCCAAAGCGGTGATTGTCGATCTGGATGAAACCATGCTGGATAACAGCGCCTACAGTGCATGGCAGGCGAAGAACGGCCAGCCGTTCAGCAGCAAAACCTGGTCAGCCTGGACACAGGCGCGTCAGGCGAAAGCGGTGCCGGGTGCAGTAGAGTTCGCACGTCATGTGACAGAGAAGGGCGGTACGCTGTTCTATGTGTCGAACCGCGATCAGAAAGATTACGCCGCCACTGTCGCTAATATGCAGCAGCTCGGCTTCCCGAACGTCAGCGATAAAACGGTACGTCTGAATACCGACAGCTCCAACAAGCAGGCGCGTTTCGATGCTATCAAAAACGCGGGCTACAACGTGGTGCTCTATGTCGGCGACAACCTCAACGATTTCGGTGGCTCGACCTGGCATAAGGGTAATCAGACGCGTCGCGATTTTGTGAATCTTAACCACCAGCAGTTTGGTACGCAGTTCATCGTGTTGCCGAATCCGCTCTACGGCGACTGGGAGAGTGGAATGGCGGAAAACTACAATAAACTGACACCCGAACAGCAGCTGTCGGTGCGGGAATCACGGCTGCAGAGCTGGAACGGTAAATAATTCGTCAAGAAAAAGAGCCTGCCCGTTCAGGCTCTGTTCAGAAATGGCCCTGATTTACTTACTGCCGTCACTATTCTGCTGCAAATCAAATTAATCATCTCTTGCTTCATTCTTCTCTTATTACAGGCATATTTAACTGGCTGTCAGTAATTAAGCTGGTGGATTGTGCTAATGGTTAATTTTTTAATTAAGAGTATTCCTGGTAAAAAGCACGCCGGTTGGTATGGCAGTGAATATCCCCTTATTTAATGTTTGTATTTATTTGTCAGCGGCAACCTTAGTTTATTTTTACTTATTTTTTAGCTAATTGATTTTAATGGATTAATAAGGCGATTGGTTTATCTGACCTCATTTCTGCTGCTGAATTAAATTTACTTAAGCCTGACCTTTACTGACCGTTGACTGACAAAAACCGCGTTGTTAAATCGCTGTGAAATATTGCGCGTGCATTGAAATTGGTTAGCGTCTATAACCTTTTTCTGTGACTCAGTTCTTATTAACCTGGCGGCTCACGCTTTATTTGTGAGCCGATACACTTTGTGGTTAGCCAGGATGCGACATCCCGGTAGTAGAGAGAAGATGATTGTGACGACACTTAAACCCTTATTAGCGAAAAATCGCAGTTGGGCATTACAGCGCCGCCAGCGTAATCCGGATTATTTTAATAAATTCCTTCATCAGCAAAAGCCGCACTCACTCTGGATTGGCTGTTCTGACAGTCGCGTTCCGGCAGAAGTCTTAACCGGCTCCCATCCTGGCGAACTCTTTGTGCATCGCAATATCGCCAACATGGTGATCGAGGACGATGACAATTTACTGAGCGTGCTGCAATACGCACTCTTCTTTCTCGGCGTTAAACGCATTGTATTAAGCGGTCACTATGGCTGCGGCGGTGTAGAAGCCGCGCAAAATCTGCCGGGCAGCGTGCTGGACGGGCAGGATAGCGCGCTGGCGAGACGCATCCAGACCCTGCGTGATGATATTCAGCATGGCCTGGCAGAAATGCCTTCCTCAGACGTACCGCCGGGTGAACAGCTCGATCGGCTGGTTGAGGCCAATGTTAAGGCGCAATTCGCCAGACTGGTGAAATCTGAACCGGTCAGGCAAATCTGGCAATCGGGCCAGGAACTGGAGGTGTTTGGTTGTGTTTACGACCTGCGCTCCGGTCATCTCAAAGAGCTGATTCATCAATCTGCAGAGGAGCCTTCATTATGAACCTCGATACCCTGCGTCGCGATATTCCTGCGGGTCTGGTGGTTTTCCTGGTCGCCTTACCGCTCTGCCTTGGCATCGCACAGGCCAGCGGATTACCCCCGTTTGCCGGGCTGCTGACTGGTGTGATTGGTGGTCTGGTGGTGACGTCGCTGAGCCCATCCCGGTTTGCCGTCAGTGGCCCGGCGGCGGGTCTGGTCACCATCGTCGTCGCCTCAATGGCCTCACTGGGCAGTTTCTCCGCCTTTCTCACTGCGCTGATTATTGCCGGGGCACTGCAATGCGTGTTTGGTCTGCTGCGCGCCGGGCGGTTTATTTCGCTGGTGCCAGGTAGCGTCATCAAAGGGATGCTGGCGGCGATTGGCCTGCTGCTGATTATGCAGCAGATCCCGGTAGCGCTGGGTGCCGCTGGTGATGCAGAACTGGTGTCACTGGTGACCGGCCAGATGACTTTCTCGCTGCCCGCAATCATGGTAGCGGGTGTCGGTCTGGCCATTTTGTGTCTCTGGACGACCGCGCCGGTGAAACGGATCAAAGCGCTCGCCTGGATCCCCGGCCCGCTGATTGCGGTGCTGATCGGTTGCCTGGCTACCGTGGTGGGAGGACGACTTTTTCCTGAGATGACGCAGGGGCTGGCGCGCATCTCTTTACCCGCTTTTGACAGCGTCTCTGCGCTGGTGGCTGAACTGGAAACGCCCGACTGGATGGCCTGGCAGAATCCGCAGGTCTGGGTGGTTGCGGTGACGCTGGCACTGGTCGCCAGTCTGGAGACCCTGCTGAGTCAGGAGGCGCTGAAAAAATTGCGTCCTCAGACACCCGCGCCATCGCCCAACAAAGAGATGTTCGCGCAGGGTATCGGTAATCTGGCGGCCGGTTTTCTTGGGGCGATGCCGATAACGGCAGTGATTGTGCGCAGCTCAGTCAACGTCAGTGCGGGCGCGCAGACGAAGCTCTCGATCTTCATTCACGGCGTGCTGCTGCTGATTTGCGGCATGTGGTTCAGTGAGATGCTGAATGCCATTCCGCTGGCCAGCCTGGCTGCCGTGCTGCTCTATACCGGTTATAAACTGGCGACACCCAAACTGTTTGTTGAGCAGTTCCGGATGGGGGCACAGCAGTACGTGCCGTTTCTGGCCACCATCGTCGGCATTATCACGCTGGGTATGCTGGTCGGTATCGGCATCGGCATCGCCACGCAAATCCTCTACAGCATCTATAAGAGCCATCGTAACGCGCTGCAGCTTACCCGCTATGACGACCACTACGTGCTGCGTTTCCAGCAGAACCTGACCTTTATGCACAATCCAAAGCTGCAGGGATTGCTGGATGAGATCCCGGAGAACAGCGTCGTCATTGTTGATAACGACAATGCGGAGTATATCGATCCGGACGTTAAAGCGGTGCTGAAAGATTTTGGTGATAACGCCGACAAACGTGGCATCCGCCTGAGTCAGTGGCCGGTCGCGGTAAAATAGCGCTTAGCGCAACGGTAAAGTCGTTTAAAAGGCAAAAATCGGATATCTCGGATATCCGATTTTTTTATTTGCGAGGCATAATAAGTTCCTAATTTCTGCTGTCATCTGATGGGTTTAACCTCTGCAGGATAACTTTCCTGAATCAGCCCGTGAAATGAGGCTTTATCGCCGGATGACATTGAGGGTATTCAGGATTTAATCATTCTGACACCACGCGCCTGTTCAGGCTGGCGTGGACAGCCAGCCTCTCTGCGACAAGGTCCGGATGTATGCGCATACAGCTGTTTGAAGAGCACAACGCTAAGAAGAACGCATTTTTGCTGTTTTTGATCACGCTGCTGTTTTGCTTTATCGGCGGACACCTGCGTTTCCCCCAGGAGCTGTCTCTGTTCTGGCCGGTCAACGCGATCGTCACTGGCGTTATCGTCCGTAATCCTTTTCTGCATCAGACCCGCTCTTATTTGGCTATTTTTGCCGCGATGGTGTTTAACGACACCGTATTTTCTGGCTGGGCGCTCTCTGCATTTACCCTCAACCTGGCGAATCTTCTGTTTGTGCTGGTGGCTGCCACGCTGCTGGTAAAGCATCTTCAGCACGACTCCGGCAGCGAGCGTATTACCAGTGTGCTGCGTATTTTTCCGGCCTGTCTGCTGGCCGCGCTGGCCTGTGCCAGCTGGGGAGCACTGGCACAGCAGGCTGATTTTAATGCCGGACTGGCGGTGGCATGGGGTGACTGGTTCAGCGAGCAGTTCTCAACCGGGCTGATGCTGCTGCCCTTTTTGCTGACGCGCGACTGGTCGTCGCTGTCGCCCCGCCAGTTTCTGCAAATCCGCAAGCTGGCACCGGTCATCGCTGTGATGGTTTCGCTGATGATCGGCGCGATGATGGGCGGCGCGGGCAGTTTGACGCTGCCGGTTCCGGCGCTGGTCTGGTGCGCCATTGTGTTGCCGATGCCGCTGACCAGCCTGGTGATCCTGCTGACCGGCATTACCGAAATCATTCTGGTCTCTCATGGTGTGATGAACATTCAGGGCGACGATAATCTGTTGCCGATTAGCCATCTGACCTCTGCGCGTCTGGGTGTGGCAACCATCGCGATCAGTCCGCTGATCGTGGCTGCAAGCATGGATGCAATCCGCCAGCTTAATCAGCGTCTGGCGCTGCGCGCGAATTACGATTTCCTGACCCGCCTGCTGTCACGTTCCGGTTTATATGAAAGCCTGCGTGCGGAGCCGATTTTCCCGGATCGAAGAGTGGGCGTGATCCTGCTGGATGTCGATTACTTCAAAGCTATCAATGACAATTTTGGTCACGATGCAGGTGACAGCGTGCTGGAGGAGATCGCCCGCCGGATGCAGCGGGTAGTGGGTAAAGCGGGGCGTATCTGTCGCTTTGGCGGAGAGGAATTTGTGGTGGTGCTGTTCGACCAGAACGCGGAAAAGCTCTATTTTCTGGCGGAGGCAATCCGGCAGAAGATGGCGAAAGAGAAGTTCTGGCTGCAGGGCAGCACGGCCACGGTGACCGTCAGCCTGGGGCTGGCCCATGGCAGTGCCGATGAGGCGACGGAATGGCATCGCGTGATCAACCGGCTGATCTCCGCGGCGGATAAAAATCTCTATCTGTCGAAGCGCAATGGCCGTAATCAGACTTCGCCGGTTAACTACCGCGCCATTACCAGCGACGTGGCATAGCGCCACGTCGCCGGGTTCGGTCAGCTGACGCTGCTTTTCAGGGTGCTGGCCTGCTGGTGGCGTTCAATCGCCAGGTCGATCAGACGGCTGATCAAATCCTGATAACTGAGTCCGGCCGCCTGCCACAGTTTCGGATACATGCTGATATTGGTGAAGCCGGGCAGGGTATTCACTTCATTGACGATAATCTCGCCGTCATTGGTCAGGAACACATCGACGCGCGCCATGCCAAAGCACTCCAGCGCGGAGAAGGCTTTGATGGCGACGTCACGGATTGCATCGCTGGTTTCCGCTGCAATGGCTGCCGGAACCACCGTCTGTGCACCGCTTTCAGAGATATATTTGGTGTCATAAGAGTAGAAGGCGTCATGCACCACCACCTCGCCGCAGGGGCTGGCTTCAGGCGCATCGTTGCCGAGCACCGCGCACTCAATCTCCCGTCCTTTGATGCCCTGCTCAATCAGCACTTTGCGGTCAAAGGAGAAGGCCAGCGCCAGCGCGGCATCAAATTCTTCAATGCTATCCACTTTGCTGACGCCAACTGATGAACCCTGGTTGGCAGGTTTGATAAACAGCGGCAGGCCAAAGCGGGCAATCACGGCTTCGGCGTCCAGTTGCGCGCGCTGCGCCTGGGTGACGCTCAGCCATGGCGCCACGTTGAGGCCAGCATCGCGTAACAGGCGTTTGGTAAAATCTTTATCCATGCTGACAGCAGAACCCAGCACGTCAGAGCCGACAAACGGTAATGATGCCATGCGCAACAGGCCCTGCAGGGAGCCATCTTCACCCAGCGTACCGTGCACGATAGGGAAGATAACGTCGATCTGCGACAGCGGATGGGCGTTGTGGCGGGTGATGATCTGCTGCTGCGTGTTACCCGGCACCAGCGCCACATCTTCAGCGGCGTGATTCAGCGCGATCAGCGCCGGGTTTTCAGCGTTCAGTAAGAAGTTCGACGCATCATTCAGACGCCAGTGTCCCTGTTTGTCGATGCCCAGCAGCACTACGTCAAACCTGGTTTTGTCGATCGCCTCAAGGATATTTTTGGCCGACTGCAACGACACCTCATGCTCAGCCGATTTGCCGCCAAACACGATCCCTACCCGCAACTTTGTCATCTGTTTTGCCCACTGAAAAAATCAAAACCACAAGATAGCATGGGGTTTGCGCGGGTTAAATTACCTGAAATTCAAATGTCGGTGACAGAAATGGCCAGCTTATGCTGTTTTAATAGTGGCCACTCTTTTAGAACATTGTACAAAGCAGGCCTCAGGGATTACGTCGGATGAAAAACTGCCCCAAAAAAGGATGATAAATGAGTAAATCTGATGATCAGGCAGAGGGCGGCGCAGGATATCGCCGCGTAAGACTGGAGGATATTGCTATCCGTTGTCGCACCTCGCTCAGTACGGTGTCGCGGGCACTTTCAGGAGAAAAAGGGGTTAGCCACGAACTGCGTACACGGATTCAGGATGTGGCGCGCGCTATGCGTTATACGCCAGCTCAGGAACTGGGCGGTGCGCGAATTGTGCTGGCCATTTCGCAGGTGGCGATGCTGGATTATCACCGCTATCAGTTTAGCTGGTACGTACTCCAGGGACTGAAGGCGCGGGCGACGTTGCTGGGTGTTGATCTCATCACTCATCCGCTCAACGATAACGATAATGGCGCTCTGCAGGCGCTGCTGGAAGAACCGGACGTCGGGGGCGTGCTGGCGCTGACGGTAGATGACAGCGGCTTTCTTGATATGCTGGTGAACCTGCAAAAACCGGCAGTATTGGTGAATACCGAAGATCCGCTGATGCGGTTATCCAGTGTGCTGCCCTGTAACCGTTCCGCCACGCGTATGGCCTGTGAATATCTGCTGGATCGCGGCCATCGCGACATTCTTTTTCTGACCCATCCTGGCAGACGACCTATCGAACAACGTGAGGAGGGCTGGCGTGAAGCGATGCGCTGTCACCAGTTGCTCTGCGACAATTCGCGCATACTGACAGTAACTGACTGGCTGCCGGAACTCGCAGAGCGGGCGGTGATCGCCCGTTTCCGCGACAACCCGCATGAATGCACGGCAATATTGTGCGCCAATGATTCGCTGGCGCTTGGCGCGATCAATGGTATGCGAGCCTTAGGTGTGCGCGTGCCGGAAGAGATGTCGGTGATGGGGATGAATAACCTGCCGCAGGCGGAGTTTGCCACACCGCCATTGACCACTGTTCACCTCTCTGTGCAGGAGAGTGGCACGCTGGCGCTGGAATTATTGCAGGACATCATAGAGGGCAGGATGGCAATTCCAAGGCGTGTTGAGCTGGCGTGTGCCATTGTCGAACGTCAATCGGTGGCTCGTATCGGGTGATAAGGGCCACCGGGAGAAGAGGCGGGTTACTCGAATTTAGCCCGATCCATTTTCGGTATTAACAGCAGATACATCACCGCCCATGCCAGCAGGTAAGCGACAGAGCTGATAGCAAACAGCGCCCAGTAGTTTCCTGAAGATTCAAGCACGGCGCCAATCACGGTAGAGAAGATCACGCTGCCGATCATCCCGAAGGTACTGCCGATTCCCACGACCGACGCCACGGCTGCGCTCGGGAAGAGATCGGATACCGAGGTCAGAATATTAGCGGACCAGCCCTGATGCGCCGCCGCAGCCAGCCCGACCAGTGCGACCGCTGCCCACAGATTTTCGACCTGCGTGGCGGCAAAAATCGGCAGTACCAGACAGGCGCAGATCAGCATCGTGATTTTACGCGCGCTGGCGGTGCTAAACCCTTTACTCATCAGCTTACCGGGTAGCCAGCCTGCGCCCAGACTGCCGACGATGGCGAAGAGATAAATGACGATCAGCGGCAGACCCAGACCCTCCATCCTGATACCGCGTGATTCATTGAGCCATTTCGGCAGCCAGAAGAGGAAGAACCACCAGATGGGGTCAGTTAACATTTTGCCTATTGCCACGGCCCACAGCTGGCGATAGCCCAGCAGACGCGTCCATTTGATAGCGGAAACACTGACGACTTGTTCTTTATCCTGCGCAATCCAGGCCTGCTCTTCTGCGCTGGCTTTTGCTTTTACCGGGCCAAAGAAGAGGAACCAGGGAATCAGCCACAGGAAGCCGATGGCACCAAGAATTAAGAATGCGCCGTGCCAGCCGTAGTGTACCGCGATAAGAGGGATAAGCGCTGGCGAGATGACCACGCCGACATTGACCGCGACGCCAAGAATGCCCGTTGCCAGCGTACGTTCCTTTTTAGGATGCCACTCGGCAATCACCTTCATCGCGGCCGGGAAATTAGCGGATTCACCCAGTCCAAGCAGAATGCGAACCAGCGCAAAACCCGCGACTGAACCGACGACCGCATGTGCCATTGCCGCAGCACTCCAGACCACCATCGCCATCGCATAGCTGATTCTGGTGCCCAGCTTGTCGATAATACGCCCGCATACCAGGGTGCCAAGGCCGTAGGCCAGGGTAAATGCATTGACCAGCCAGCTGTACTCCATCTGCGTCCAGCCAATATCTTTTTGCAGCATCGGCGCCAGCAGGCCGAGAATCTGACGATCCATGTAGTTAACCGTCGTCGCAAATACCAGCATGGAGCAGATGATCCAGCGATAGTTGCTTTTGGGTCTGGCCACCTCACGAGCCGGATTGTGCAGCGTATTCGGATTAACATCACCGGAGGTCTGCCGGGAAGGAACAGCCTGTTTGTCGATTTGCGTATCCATTATTATTTTCCTTGCCCGGTCTCTGCCGGGCGTTGGTTACAGAGGAAGTTCACGGCTGCTGCCCACGACGCTCCACTGCTGTGGAGCAAGGGTCCGGTTTTCGGCGTTGACGCGTCCATCGGCCAGGAAGTGCACGGTTCCGTACAGTGGATCGTTCACGCTGATCGTGCCGTCATCGTCTTGCGTCATAGTCAGATCGCTGAAGCGCGCGCTAAAGGCATCCAGCGAGCTATCGACCTGGTCGTTGATACGAACCAGCCAGCAGGTTTGCTGTCCGTTAAGGCGAATTTCACAGCCGCGGTTGGGGCCGCTATTCACCGTTTCGAACGCCTGATTGCCCACCAGCAACGCCATACCCTCACCGCTGCGTACGAGCGCACGCTTGTCGCGGATAGCTACTTCATCGAACTGGCTTTGCGGCAGCCATGCGTGAGTAAAGGGCGGCTGATCGGCATGGAGATGGAAAGTCAGCACTGCCAGTCCGCGATATTGCTGAACGCGGGGCAGCGTGCCGCATCCACCCCAGTAGGAGGGGCGACCGAATCCACCGTGCAGGGTCTCGCCAGGATGATTGATCCAGATCTGCGCTTCGGGCTGGTTGCCCAGGCGTAAATGAAAGGGCGTCTCCTGATAGCCCCATTCCCCCCAGCGATAACCCGCTATCGATCCCATTGCCGCATGGCGATTTTTGTAGTGATAGAGTCGGGCAATCCGGTTAGCGCCCTGGGCAAAACACCACTCAAGGGCGCTCTCTTTTTGCCAGGCGGCAACCTCCCGGAGTTCTGCCGGAAGGGTGAGCAGGCCCTCGCGCAGCAGCAAGGCCAGTTGCGGCAGCGCATGGAAACGACAGCCGTAGTTGCCTTTGCCCCACAGCAAACGTGAAATGGCCGCCAGTTCCAGAGAACGCCCGGCGCGCAGGGTATGTTCGTACGACCGTCCCTGAGAGGCGGTCAGAAAACCCTGGTGGGTAGAATGGGCAATCTGCGTCAGTAAACGCTTGATTGCCGCGATGGCTCGCTGACTGATCTGCGCATCGCCCGACAGCGCAGCCAGTGCAGTGAGGCCTTTGAGATCGATGGGGAAGTAGGGCGCGGAGTTCCATTCGGCCATTTCGCACTGTTCGAAATGGTCCAGCCAGCTGATGACACGTGCTTTACCCGCCGCCGCCTGCTCACGCCCACTGCGCCCGGAGCGGGTAAAAACGGCATTCGGGTGGAGGTTACCCGCCAGCAGCGCCGCAGTGTGGAACAGCAGTGCGTGGTTCTCAGAGAAGTACCACTGAACATCGTTGCCAGGTTCATCCATCCAGTAGCGGAAGCGCAGAATGGCATCATCAATACGCCCGCGAACCGCCGGATCGATGCTGTCGCCCCATACCGTGCGGCACCACAGCAGCGGCACGAGCGTAAAATCCGCACAATCATGGCAGTCGAGTACCGAGGGCAAGACGCCATCCAGCATCTGCTGGGTCTGATCATCGTTGAGGTCACAGGCCAGTCGTGCCAGCGCTTTGACGCTGCTGTATTCACCTTCATGAGCGACCACGTTCAGCGCTTCAGTAATCCGCGCTTCCTGTGTTAGCGGGATCGCTGTCTGGCGGTCGGCGTGGCAGATTTCAACGCCCAGCGTGCGGCTAATCCTGAACCCTTCACGTTGTAACGTGATATGGAAATTACGGAAGTCCGCTGGAATGGCTTCGCTTTCCGCAATGGCGACCAGCGACTCGTCCGCAGTCAGTCGGCTATGAAGTGTGACCGGCTCATCCAGCGAGATAAAGTCGCCCAGTACATCGACATGCAGATCGTAGTCCGTCGACGCAGGCTGAGGAAAGGCCAGACGAATAGTGCCGCGGTTGTAGACCGGGTGCTCAAAGGAAACGCCATCAAGTAACTGCTCAAGCTCTTTGACCTGCGCGGCGGGAAGCGGGGTTTCCAGCGCGATATGCAGCGGTTCACCGGCAAGGTAGTCGAGCTGAAAAAAGAAGCGGATATCGCGTTCGGCTAAGTCATCAAACCAGAGTTCCAGTTCGTTTTTTCCTGACTGAAGACACAGGCTTAATTCGCGCTGACTCTCCAGGTTACGCTGATAATCAGCCATCCAGAGCACATCTTTACCGTTCAGCTTCAGTAATGCCCCGCCGCACGTTGCCAGCCGAAAACGGTACTCGCCCGCCTGTGGGCAATCGATCAGCGTTCTGGCCCAGGCACCGACACGGGTTGGCCGGAACCAGAAGCCGGAGAGATCAACCCGATCTGAGGCGAAAGGGAACCACCAGCGAGAGTAAACTGCATTCGCGAACGGCTGCGGTTTCTGGCCAGCAAAATGCTGGTGAAAGTCGTCCCGGCACGGGTAGGTGTGAGGAATAAAATTTTTGTGCTTACTTAAAAAGAAAAACGGATCCATTTCGCCAGCCATCGGTGAATCCACCGTGTCATAACGCAGGCTGGTAATATCGGATAACTGCCAGTAGTGCACAGCATTACCTGCCGTTAAATTAAAATTGCTATATTCGATAGGCATTATTTTTCTCCCGAAGAGAAGGGTCGTGTTTTATTTTTTATCAGCGAGGTGCAGACCTTCAGTCAGGCATAATATGGCTAGTGCCTGACCATATCCGGTAGGCTGCAATGGAATATCTTTATAAAACTGCAATGTCCGGCCCATTCGTGTGCCATAAGAAACATTGTGTACCGTCCCTTCGGCATCAATATTATTCTGAACAATTGTCAGCGCTTTTATTCCCGCCTGTTGCCATCGGTCATCGCCAATGCCAAGACGCGCGCCTTTTAATAAGCCGTAGCCAAAACCGGCGGTTGCGGAAATTTCGATATAGGAGTCAGGATGGTCGAGCAGGGTGTGCCAGGCACCGTTTTCCGCCTGCAGGTCGATCAGCGTATTAACCTGCTTTTTCAGGCACTCAATAAGGTATTCACGCACGCCCGCACTGACGTCAGCCAGCTCCAGCAGCTCAATTATGCCAACGGTAATCCACGCATTGCCGCGCGCCCAGCGGGCTCTGGCAAAGTTACTGTTCTCAACAAAGCTCCAGCCGTGGAACCACAACCCGGATTGCGGATCGTTGAGGTAGCGCGCATGCAGCAGGAACTGTCGCACTGCCTCATCAACCAGCTCCTGACGCCCGGAGACTGTGCCGTAGTGGGCCAGGAACAGCACCACCATGAATAGCGTGTCGTCCCAGATTTCCATTTCGTTAACGCCGTCGGAAACCACATGCTGAAAGCCCTGTTCCGGCGTACGTGGGAGTTCAGTCATTACGCGCGTTGCCCATTTATCCAGTACATGCTGATAGTGGGGCTGCCGGTGATGAGCCCAGAACAGCGACAGGGGAAGCATCGGCGCGGTAGTATTTACGTTAAGGACTGGCAAACCCTTTTCAATATTGTTCTGGAACCACAGGTCGATAATTTTAAAAATCTTATCAGACTTCGTATTTTCCCATAAGCGAACCAGTCCAAATAGCCCAACGCCTTGTGGCCACTCCCAGCTGGAGAATGAAATATAATCTCCGGCGCTACCGTCAAGGTTGGGTTCATTAAATCGCCCATTATCTTTTAATTCAGTAAAGCCGCGTAGGAGTAATTGAATATTTTTATTTATCGAACGCTTTTCCATTTTTATCCCCAACTGTTTTTTAAAATAATTATTCAAAAGGGATTAAATCACTGTGCATTTCATATGCGCAATACGAAAAAATTTTGCGTTTATATTTTGTGAGCTTTACCTGAATTTATAAGACCTGAAGCACCCTCTGTTTTACAGTAAAAAAAACGGGAACCATTGATAAATAAATGATTTTATGAAACGTTATTTCATTTTTCAGGTTGGGTTTGCGCAAATTTTTTGCGTCATCGTTGAACAGGGTTTTAGGGCTGTTGATTAACAGCAGGTATCACGGGTGTCAGGGGGCAGCGATCTGTGATGGGTCGATGATGTCGTATTCAGGTCTGCAGGCATGAGGAAGAATACGTTTTCTCAGGTGCCCTCATCTCTGTGCGGCACAGTATCTTTTCTTTGATCGGACGTTATTTTGCATAGGGGTTTATAAGTAAGACCTGAGATCTTCCTGGCATCCCTGACGGGCTTTCTCTCCTTTCGCTTTCCCGACATGAAAGGCCACGCGCTAAGTAACTCGGAAAGTATTTCGAAAAGCTGGTGCATGGTTATGTTCCTCTCTTCATCAGGTCCGGCAATGCAAATCACTTTAGCATGGCGCTAATATTTAGTGGGCTGGATTTATGAGAGGTGTTGAGGGTGAGTTGCAGGTGACAAAGCGGGTCGTTGTTGTACGTCTCGGTGATTGTTGATGCATGGTGAGTTCTTTGAAACCGTTCACCGGGTCTGCTATGTGACGCCTTGCCTGTCATTGATGATAAAGGCTGGCAGAAGGCACAATATTCACAGTCCTGATTCAGACTGTTCAAGGTAACCAGTCAGGTGTTTCCCGTAGCGGTGAAAATGCGCCGCCACGTTGCCGCCACTATAAAATGCAGGCACAAAAAAACCGCGTCGATGAGCGGCTTAACTATTTGTTTTATCGATAAATTTTGTGCTCCCTTTTAGGTTTGAGCCAGCGACCAGGCGATTATGAGTCCCAATTCTAAGTTGGGAAAAAAAGTAACTTACTGATTTTTATATTTTATCTAGACAAAACAGCGGCATAAAGTGTTGAATAGCGTTGCAGCTCTGCTGCCACTTTGCTGCCAATTTTTTGTTTTGAAAGCTAGCCTGCTAAGATTCGTAACCAATCACGGTTACAAAGGATTCGATAGAAAGGTAGTAAACGTGTTCTCACGTAAGTGACCAGTTCATGTTCACTCATCTCAGAAGCTCTGGAGTTGAAAACGGGTATTGCTTCGTCGTAAAGCTCCCAATAAAAATTAGAAGTTAGATTCGCTATTCTGGCGAAAGCTCTTGGCGAATAATCCAGAAAGTAATTAGTAAAAAATGCCAACTTTTTTTCAATCTCATTTGATGTAGAAGCTGTTATTAAATCTCCGATCTTCATCCTGAGCCAGACTAACGCGCTATATTTAGAGTCGGGATTTTGAATGTTTTTCTCACGTTGATAAATACGTAGATATTTTTCTACATCATGGCGATCTGGTTTAGGTTCGAGACTCAATGATGCCAGGATTAGGAGTGTGTCTGATTCTTCTCCAGCTATAATTTCTCTTTCTGCCCAATCTGTTATTGCTTTAGTATAATCATCCAAGCCGATTACTTGAAATGTTTCATTGAACACCTTTAGGCACAGTAGTTCTTGTAAGCTCAGTTGATCATTTCGAAATTCCATTTCCATCATAACTCCATTTTATTTAAAGGATTTAATAAAATAGCTTCAGAATTGTTACTTTGATATCTGTATGCCCCAATATTGGCTGAAGTACAAGAATATTTCCACCATTCATCATGAAGTGTGAGGCGAATGTGTGGCGTAAAATATGCGTCAGTTGACCCGCAGGAGTCTCGATACACGCCCTCTGCATAGCTTTACTAAAGGCTGAGTAGCACGTCGCAAAAAGCGATTGCGCTTTCCTGTTTGACGGCATCTCTGCCTGCAACTTATTACTTGTCGGCACCGCTCGGTTTTTTTTCCTTTTGTTTTTACGTAGATGATTTGCCCGGCGCGAATCTCGTTTCCTTTCAAACCTTCTGCTTCACTCAAACGCGCTCCAGTTGCCAGGCAGATTTTAGCGACTGTTGTTAAATCCTTTGAACGACTGTTTTCACATTCGGCGAGTAAGGTGCGGATCTCATCAATGGTGAGATATGATATCTCCGACTCACTGATTTTAAACTCACGCACATTCTCCGGCGGATTCGGTGCGTTCCATTCCTATAACCGGCGTAGCTCATTAAACATCGTCCGGAAGTAAGCCAATTCTAAATTCACTATGCGCGGCGTTACCGTTTTCACTCGACTGGAGCGGGTAATCTTCCCGCTCAATCGCTGCTCGCGATAAGAAGCAAAAAATTTCGCGTTAAACTCGGTTGCAAGTGGGTTCCCCATTGCTTCGCAAGCGAATGCCATCGTGGTTCGCCGCTTTTCGCCATCCGCCAAGGTGATGCCATGGGTGTTGAACCATAACGCATCTTCAGTTGCGCCACCTGGTGAGAGCTGATTTTAGTTTTAATTTTATTCTTTTAAAAATACTTGTTAAGAAAGAGACTAATAAAGACACTTTTACTGAGATTTTTTATTTCTATTGTTTTTGGTGAGGATCACTAACATGTTTGGTTCCTAGAGGTTTTGATTCTGAAATTGAATCTTTAAATATTTCAGCTATTGATATCGATGCGCGAAATATTGCTACAAATGTCAGTCCTGCGCACATAGAAGAAAATAAAATCGGATTTTCTCTTGCCCATGAACTAAGTAGTGGAGGTTCCTCAATTCCATAAATATTGTAATCTAAAAATAAATATATCCCATAACAAAAAGCACAGGCTGTCTCAAAATTCCACAGGGCATTAATGGTGTTTTTTAATGTATTCAATCTTCCGTTTCTAATACGTATGCCGGATAGTATTGTTAGTAAAGCGAAAGAAAAAATTGCAAAATAAAATTCATTTTTAAAGTCGTTCGGGGTAACCTTAAATATAAATATCAGGCTTAAAACAACGATTGCTATTGTGAGAATTAATCTGTTCGGTAAGTTGAAAATTATCCTCATGTTTCCTCGGTAAGCATTATGCTATTCATGTGACATACATATATAAATGCCATAAAGGTTTTTTTGGTGCAAGTTAATCTAATAAATATTAAACATACCCAGGCATTAGCTTTATCACCACCTGATTCATCGTGGCAGGTGCTTCTACTTAAAAGCACATACACCATTAACGAGTGGTATGCCAGACTGACTGAGCCTGGGGAACTGTGCATGAGCTTCAGCTAAAATCTTAGAAAGAATCGCGAAAATCTGTAACACCAGCTCGGTATCAGCCTCATTGATAAAGAATTGACCGGACGGTCCTGGTGTACATGTTGAGTTGTAAGATGCTGCCAGCCATTACTATGATGTGCAAAGACGTAGATGGCCATCACAGAGCGCTTCACCAACATGCACTGAAAACGGCTGCAGAAAAAAGTGGTGATGTTCTCTACTTAGATGGACGCGGAGGTATCAGACGCAGTTTGCATATGGGGGTGGTACTTGTATTATCCGCTTTAGCGGATTTTAATGCCTGAATGTTGCCCGCTTTACTTGAGATCTTCAGAATTATACAAAGCTAAAAGTCGTGCGACTTTTTTGCGACACTACAAAAGCTGATAACAAAAAACCACCCTTAAAGGTGGCTCTAATCTGCTGATCTGACAGCTAAAATTTGGTGGCCCCTGCTGGGTTTGAACCAGCGACCAAGAGATTATTGGTTCAAAATCAATAACTTACGTCAAATTCCCTCTCTATACTTTTCAATACCTTCCCAATATAATGACCGCTGTATAAATAACCAGAAATCATTCCAAATACGCTCGCGGGGAATCCTATAGGTATCCTGGCTGGACCATGCGATTCGCAGGATACCCTGATCGTGTGGTCGAGGAGGCTGGATTGAAACGTTCAAATTCACGAAAACCAGGCTGGAAGAGCTGCCTCCTGCTGCCAGGGGACAGGTGGAGTATGGCGACACGGTAGTAAACGGGCTACGGATCCGTGTCGGCGTCAGCGGCATTAAAAGTTTCTGTGTGTCCCGCAAGAAAAACGGCAAGTTTTTCCGGGCAACGCTGGGGCGTTTTCCTGCGCTGTCGGTGGAGAATGCCCGGGCGAAAGCACTGGAGGTCATGCGCAGCATGGCCCTCAGCGGTCAGAACCCCAATATTCAGAAGCGTACGCATGAACGGGCAGCTGTCACCCTGCAGGACGCCCTGGATACCTATATTCTCAGCCGCGAGCATCGCCTGAAGCCGGCCACCGCAAAACAATACCGGAGCATTCTGGGCAACTATTCAGGGGACTGGCTCTCACAGCCTCTGGCTTACATCACCCGCGATCGCGTTGAGGCCCGTCATAAAGCCATCACCCATGGCACGGTCTGGTATGGTGCGGACAAGCGTTCCCTGCGACGCGGTACGGGGCAGGGTAGCCATGCACAGGCGGATTTATGGGCCCGTGCACTCAGGGCGGTTTATCGTTTCGCACACGATCACTACCGTGATGAGGAAGGGCGAACCCTGCTTCCCGATCCACCCACACTCGTCCTCAGCACCAGGCAGAAATGGCATGGCACGGTCAGGAAAAGCGACCGCATCCGTACCCATGATCTTGGCCGCTGGTTATCTGCGATAGAGACGGTGAGGGAGCAGGCGGAGCTGGAACGTGATGACTTCGCTGCGACCGTGTGTGATGCCGTGGAGATGGCCACGTTCACGGGCCTGAGGAAGTCCGAAATATTCGGTCTCGCCTGGTCCTGCGTTAACCTGGGAGGCCGCTACTTCTGGATAGATACAACTAAAAACGGCGATCCGCTTGAGCTGCCCATCACCCGCACTTTACTGGCATTGTTCCGCCGACGCGTAGCGGCCCGCATAGGAGAGCATCCTCTGGTCTTTCCGGGCATAAAGACCACCATCAAAGAATACCGCCATGTCACCGGGCGCATCAGCCAGTCAACGGTTCCTGACCCCAACCCGGACAATCTGCAGCCCATCCCGTTCAAGTGGCATGACGCGAGGCGAACTTACGGCACAGTGGCGGAGCTGGCCGGGGTGGGAAGCTATATCCTGAAGCGGCTGATGAACCACAGAACGTTGCGCAGTGCCGATGTGACGCAGGGGTATCTGCACTTTGGAGCGGATGAGCTGCAGGCGCCTGCAGCAAAAATTGAGCATGCCATCCTGAGCTACAGCGGGAGAGCAGATAAGCCCGATGGCCTGGATGCCCGGCTGAAAGAAGCGCTGGAACACCTCAGTGATGATGAGAAACGAAGACTGCTTTTCTCACTCTCAGAAAAGGTCAATGAGGTCAGAAAATGATTGATGACATCAAAGCGGAAATGACAAAAAAGCTGGAGGAGCTGGCCAGGCAGGAGCCGGTGACAGGCTATATCAATATGTTTTACCTGGTGTTGTCCTTCAGTGATGCAGACCGCAAAGCGTATATCACCGAAATTTCAGATCCGCTCTGGTGTGCGGACCTTGTGAAAAACAACTTTGACCGTGCCCGGCTGGCCCTGCTCAAATCTTATCTGCTGCTTCTGCTTGAGCAGCATTACCACACAGCCACTTCACTCCTTCCTGTCCTGAAGTCTTTCGACATGCTGGGACAGACCAATACCGCGTCGTTTGTGGATATCGCCATGAATAAGCTGCGTGAGTCTGAAGAATTCCGTCGGGAAGTGTACTGCGGGCATAACAGCAGGAATGCATCAGGACGGCGTAATAAACATGCAGATGAGGTGATCGCGATAATGTCAGAAACCTGGCGCCATTATCCGCACACCCCTAAAAATGCCATGATCAAAAAGGTGTATGCCCACCTGAAGGGACAGGTCAGTGAAGAGACGCTGGCGCGCTGGATTAAGGAGGAGAAGCTGGGGCCAGTTTCTGTCGTCCGGCCGTGTCCTCCTTTTCGTCTGATCATACCCTCATAGCGCGTTATGATCCCCTTATAGCGCGTTATGATCCGATCATAGCGCGCTGTGTGACTACCCCCGACCTATCCGACAATAGATATTCACCATCAGTTTTTAACTGCTAGCGATGGTGATAATCATGCAACACCCTGTCAGCCCGAAAATAACCTGCCGTCTGACCCGCTCAGAGGCTGCTCTCTATCTGGGGATTACACCGCAGACCCTCGCCAACTGGGCAAGCACCGGTAAGGTGCAGATCCCGCATTACAAAATTGGCCGCAAAGTTATCTATTTTCAGTCAGACCTGGACGCTTATCTGGCGTCCACGCGTCGTACACAGACCGTGTGAGGTTACCCATGCTGATTCAGCAAACCTACACATGCTTCTGGCGGGATGAGTTTGATATGGCATCCGGAGTTTATGCACTCGCTGGTGTTCCGAATGGTGGTCAGCCTTTGGGGTCGATGCCTCTGGACTGGAGCTCTTTGCGGATTACTCGCTTTATCCACGCAGCCAAAGATTCGTCGCCATCTTGCTGCTGCGCCCGCTCCATCATGTCTCGCAATTCGGGATCAAGCCGAAACTGGAAAGGAGGGTTACCACGTCTTTCATTCTTGTGTGTTGACACGTCAATTACACCAGTTGTAATGTGTTTATGTGTAATGACACATTACATACAGATAGTAAAAAAGGCAACGCCCCGCAGTGCTCGCGACACATACGGGGCGTCTTACCAAACCGTTAATCGAGGTAACAGTTATGGCTGTGAATAAGCATACCCAAACTCGTCCCAAATATCAGTATCGCTTCCTGGCCGTTTCCCGTCAGGACCGGTCTGTTCCCCCGTTCCGTCTCTGCATCGATGCCGGCTCAGAGCAGGAGGCCCGCCGCCTGCTGGCCCCTTACTTCATCGTTTCCTTTGCGGGCCAGCTTCCCGTTCAGGAGGCCCGGAATGCGTGAGCCCATGGATTTAGATCAGGCTGAATACCATGCCGAACTGGCCACCTCTCTGTATGAGGTGATTATGGATAAGGCCTGTCAGGAGTGTTCGCCCCAGCTGTTGCATCTCATCAGTCTGGCCTGCGATATCAACTTTGAGGTCTACCGTGCGCTCAGGGCTGACGGAGGAAAGCAACATGATCAGTAACGTGAAGTTCAACGAACTGGCCGGCCGGGTTGAGGCGCTTACTGCGCGCGTCGGAGACCTGGAGGCTCGCCTGAATGCGCTTGTGGATTCACAGGGCGGTACCATTCCGCCCGGTATGGCGCCGGTCAGCACGCTGGCGGCTGAGTTTGGTATTTCCACCAAAAAAGCTGAGGAACTGGCGCACAACGCGGGGGGGATGCTGGTGCGGCATAAGTCTGGAGGCTGTCTGGTACCGGACGAGAAGTTTCGTGAAGCGGCACGGCTGGTACTGCGTGCTGCCAAGCGTAAATACGGCTCGGCGTACTGGTATCACCCGCTGATTGGCAAGTTCCAGATGAGCGGAGGGATACCGAAATGAGCGTGACGGAAATGGAGACAGAGATCCTGTCTGACGCGCTGTTCACCTGCATTTACCTGTGGGTAAATGGCCATCCCGTTGATAAAAAAGCGGCCCGTGAGGCCGCTTCACGGCACCGGGATAAACATTCCTGCTACGGCCGTCTGGCGCAGAAAATGAAAGACTTTGTGCCGGGCAGCGGCATGAGCTATGAAGCCCTGTGTGAGGCAGGCTTCTGCCAGACAGACGCAAAGAAGCAGCGTCAGACGCGGATGGAACTGATTGCCGGTTACACGGGCGGGGAGGCCGTCAAGGCGCTGCTGTGTGATTCAGAACGTATCAACCGCCTTTTTCACGCCGGCAAAGAGCAGGCGGCAGCTCCCCGGCAGGCGGGGCTGTCCCTTTCCCAGATGGGGCCCAGCCAGCGCGGCGGGGTGCTTCTTGAGCATTACAACGGGCAACTGGCGCTGGATGCTGATTCAGACGTGGTGCATCACTATAACGGCATCGTCTGGCAGCCGCTGAGCGACCGGGAGCTGGCACGCCAGATGGCGGCTATCTTTATCGACAGCGAAACGGCGTATTCCATGCCAGCGATGAAAAATGCTGTCGATGCCATGAAGCTAAGCCTGCCGGTGATGGGGGCGCCGTCCCGCCATCTTGTCGGTTTCCGTAACGGGGTTTTTGACACCCGGCAGGGCATTTTCCGCTCGCACGATCCCGACGACTGGTTGCTTATCGCCAGTGACGTCATCTTCACGGCGGCAGTGCAGAACGAAACGCTGGCAGAGCACGCGCCTGTTTTTCAGCAGTGGCTGAACGGGTGCGCCGGGCATCACCCGCGTAAGGCTGACCGGATACTGGCCGCTCTCTATATGGTGATGGCCAACCGTTATGACTGGCAGCTTTTCCTCGAAGTCACGGGGGCAGGGGGAAGCGGGAAAAGTGTGATGGCCGAAATCTGCACCATGCTGGCAGGCAAAGGCAACACCGTATCAGCCAGCATGGCCGCGCTGGAGAACCCGCGTGAGCGCGCGCTCATCGTGGGGTACTCGTTCATCATCATGCCGGACATGACCCGCTATGCCGGGGACGGTGCCGGCATCAAGGCCATTACTGGCGAGGACAAGGTGGCGATCGATCCCAAGCATAAGCCGCCATACTCCACGCGCATCCCGGCCGTCATTCTGGCCGTTAATAATAACGCCATGACCTTCAGCGATCGCAGCGGGGGCATATCGCGGTGCCGGGTCATTTTTAACTTTTCACGGGTCATTCCGGAGAACGAACGTGATCCGCTGATGACGGTAACAATTGATGCTGAGTTACCGGTCATCATCCGCCACCTTCTTACCCGCTTTGCAGACCAGCAGGAGGCGCGTCAGTTGCTGTCTGAACAGCAGTCGTCCAGGGAGGCTCTGGCCATCAAGCGTGAGTGCGATTCGCTGGTGGATTTCTGCGGATACCTGATGGTTTCACAACGGTGTGACGGCATGCTGATAGGTAACTCAGAAATTGTTCCGTTCAGCCCGCGTCGCTATCTCTACCACGCCTACATGGCTTACATGCGGGCGAACGGGCTGAGCAAGCCGGTATCGCTCATGCGGTTTGGCACAGACATGCCTGGTGCCATGGCTGAGTATGGAAAGCCGTATGAGAAGAAGAAGACAAAGCAGGGCATGAGGTCAAACCTACTGCTTACCCCCGAGGCTGAAGAATGGATGCGCCGTTGTTTTGAAACTACACAAGAAAAATAAATTAATTAAAAAAGTGTTCACCAATGTTTACCCTGTAGAAAAATCCTTATTTATCATAATTATAATGGGTGAACACTTAAACCACTATTCTTTTTTTCGTCCGTTTCAGCAATAACTATGAGGTGCTTCCTCGTGACTCGACGCTCGCAAAATCTGCGTTATATCAGCTTCAGGTTACGTCGCTCTATACTCTGGGCGCTGTGTTATACGAAATGGAAGACATCCTGATTGATAATGACAGGTTGCGGATTTTAGGCTCCGGTCACCCCAGACTGGCACAAGCACCTGCTTCCTGGACGCAATCGGTAACATCAGGCCAGACATTTCAGATGCCACGCTGATTTATCCCGGTAAAGGAAATGCGCACTTTTGCACCCTGTTCAGAGATAGGGTAAGAAACATTCATTCAGGAAATTCGTTTAGCGGAGTAATTGCATTTTGGAAAAGATCCAGGCGACTGCGGTGAAATATATCAAGCTGGGAGAGGGAGGTGAATGGGAACATGAATGCCTGACATCTGGCATTATTAAGTTTGGATACCACAAAACGCCTCATCAGATGTGCCTTGAGGGAAAATGGGAGGAAGTGAACAAAGTCTGGTTAGAAGAAAGGAAAAATAACCAGTCCACTGCCACCAGTGATGTCAGGCAGATAAGGACGTTTTACACCGCCACCCCCGATATACTCTTCATTACGTTCAGCCAGGGGTTATTGCATTGGTGCCAGCCTTCCGGAGAGGTCACCGAACTGGATGATGGTAGCAGGACCCGCCCCACGGTGAACGGATGGCACAGCCATAGTCTGGCCGGTAATCTTCTCTCTCACAGCGTCCTGAGCGGTGGTTTACTCGCTACACAGAATTACCGGGGGACCATCTGCGATGTGCGTTTGGCCGATTACGCCCTGCGAAAAATCAATGATGAGCAATCGCCGGAAATCATCGGCGCGGATATTGCTGAAGCTCAGTACCTGAAAGCTATTACCAGGCTTTGTAATTTGCTTACCTGGCAGGACTTTGAGTTGCTCGTAGAGCTGATTTTCTCTGCCAGCGGATGGAAAAGAACCGGTAGCCTTGGCAAGACACAGAAGACGATCGATATTGAGCTTGAGCTGCCCACCACCGGAGAGCGGGCATTTGTGCAAGTGAAGTCTGTTGCTGAGCAGTCTGTATTCTCTAACTATCTGTTACTGTTCCAGACAAGTGACAGCTATGATCGAATGTTCTTTGTCTGGCATCGAGGGACATTGAGTGAAGATCTACTTGCTGAAGGCGTTACTATGATTGGGCCCACGAGGCTTGCAGAACTCGTACTGGACACCGGACTGGCACGATGGCTTAGAAATAAAGTTTCGTAATAGTCCGGCATTTTCTCGGTCACGGGCATGTAGACTAGAAGATGCTTTTCTTACTCTGTGTAGTGAATAGCTAAATTTGGCCACTCTCAAGGTATGTTAATTTCCGCTTCTCGCTTCTCGCTCCTAGCGAACAGAGGATACTGCTGCGCCAAATATCCCGACGGTGCAGGCAAGCTGGTGGTTCACCACTCAGGGAAAAACGAGGCCAAAGTGGCGTGAGGCTCCAGCTCGTTTTGTGCGGCGCTGGACGCAGATTTTCAGGTGAAGCGTGAGGGTGAGCAAATCGCCCTGATACTGACCTGCACAAAAATGAAGTATGCTGAGGAGCCGGGCATTCGATTTGCAGCAGACCTACCTCGCCCTTCGCAAGCTTGCCGACTGACTCAATACCATCAACCCCAACAAAGTTCGTCCCGAAATCCGTGACCGCGTCATCTAGTATCAGAAAAGATGCGATGATGTGCTTAATGAATACTGGATGAAGAGCCATATGCCAGCCAGAGTTGACGCATATCAGTTCAATGGTCGCGTACTACTGACAATCAAGCATGGCGTTCTAATTCAGTCGGAAGCTGTGCTTGAGAGCCAGTACCATGCTTCTGTAAAAGGATTTTTCGAGCTGGGGAACCGAGCGGATTATGTTGTGCTAAATAAAATTAATTTACTAAGCATACTATTAAATTGAGAGAAATTTCATTCACTAAGCGGATTGATAATTTAGTGCGCTTGATTGGGTAATACCTAAATAGATATAAGCCATACCTTAGTGACTGCTATTAGCAATAGAATCTTAAGGATGCTCATGGGCGATAATAATTTGAAGTGTATTTTATTTATTGATTTTTTCTAAACTGAAAATAACATAGGCAGCACAATGAATATTTAATTTGACTTAAGTTAACTTATTCAATCAAAAGGCTCGAAAAATAACCATATAATTTCATCTCATCTTTTTGACAAGTGATTATAAAAATCAGATATTGTAACCTTGACTGAGATAATGGAACTATGCGATGAAACTCGAAAAACTAATATTGAAAAACTTCCGCGGCTATCATGGCGAGCATGTTATAGAATTCAATTCCTTAACTGCTCTTGTCGGTAGAAATGACGTTGGAAAAACAACGATCTTAGATGCGTTAGGAGTGTTTTTCGAGCATAAACTTTGTAAATATGACGTTACTGATAAATGCGTCGATTGTTTGGATAATGATGATGTAAGTATTGGATGCATATTTTCAGAGGCGAATATTCCTTTGATTCTCGACACAAGCTCACCAACTAACTTGCAAAAAGAATTCCTTCTTAATAAAGATGGTGATTTAGAAATATACAAAGTCTTTTCTAAGGGCAAAGGTACAGGTGCCACCTTTGCTAAGTGTTTACATCCCTCAGCTAGAAAAGCAAAGAACATCATTGCTAAAAAGAATGAGAATTTAAAAGAATTAGCAGAGGAGCTTGGTGTTAAGGATTTGGCTGACAAGCGCTCTAATGTTAGCCTTAGAATGGAAATTTATAAAGCAATACCAGATTTAAAGTTAACCGAGCAATTTATAAAACTAAATACGGAGGATGGTAAGCTTATATGTGAAAAAATAAGCGAAAAATTACCTCACTTTGCGCTTTTTAGAGCTGACAGGCCCAGTACCGATGATGAAGCAGAAGTACAGGATCCAATGAAAGCTGCTATCCATTCAGCTTTGCAGCAAATTAATGATGATTTAGAAGCAATAAAAGAAAAAGTAAAAGAGAATGCTTTAAAGGTCGCAAAAAGCACGATAAAACATCTTGATGATATTGCTCCTAATCTTGCACGCAACCTAATACCTCAATTCAAAATTGAACCAAAATGGGACAATATATTTAAATTGTCTTTAGAGGATGAACGTGGAATAGCCATTAACAAACGAGGCAGCGGAGTTAGAAGGCTTGTTCTTATTAGTTTTTTCAAAGCTGAAGCAGAGCGACTTCAAAATGAAAACCCTGACAAAAGCATAATTTATGCTATTGAAGAACCGGAAACTTCTCAACATCCCGCAAATCAGAAATTATTAATAGAAGCATTTCAAGAAATGGCAAGCGCTGATAAATGCCAAGTTATTTTAACAACTCACGTACCTGTTTTAGTCGAAAAAATACCTACTGAAAGCTTACGATTTATAAGTGTTAACAAAGAAGCAGGTTTAAATATTGAAAGTGGCTGTGAAGATACCTTTAAGAAAATCGCACGTGACCTTGGCGTATATCCAGATAGCAGCGCTTCTGTCTTAGTATGTGTTGAAGGGCCTCATGATGTTACTTTTTTGAAAAATATAAGCCAGGTTTGTCTTGATGCAAAAGTTCCTAATATTCCTGATTTGTTGAACGACCATAGAATAATATTCATCCCTATGGGTGGTCACACACTAAAGGATTTTGTTAATGAAAATTATTTGAAGCATTTAAATAAACCTGAAGTTCATATTTATGATCGTGACATCTCTATACCCCCACAATATGCTGATCAAGTTGCCAAAGTAAACTCCCGCAAAAATGGCTCTATTGCATTTATGACAAAAAAGCGTGAGATGGAAAATTACTTACATCCTACAGCTATACACTCAGTATTTGATGTCATGATAACCATTGATGATTTAACTGACGTTCCCACTGCAGTAGCTAATCTTACTCAATACAATCCTAAAAAGGCAAAGAAGAAGTTAAATACCTTTGCTACAAAGAAAATGACTTATGAACTGCTATTACAGATTGATACTGACAAAGAGATTTTGAGTTGGTATGAAGCAATAAACCAAAGGCTTTAATAACTTAAAGGGCGCCTTGTTAGATTTTGATGCTGTGCCAAAGCTGTATCAGGGATGACAAAGGTGCTTTAGTAAAAAATGACGGTCACACTATGCTCTGAATCTGCGGGTCCTCCCGGAGGGGTATCCTGTCCACGAGGCGGCGGCCCCGCGGATAGCTGAAAAATTTTCACTATTCATCAGTGCAGCACCACATAGTTAACTCTATGAAATAAAAAGGTAAAATTCCTCTGCATTGCACGGGCAGCTGTGCAGCAGAGCTGCAGATGAAGTGCGAGGAGAAGCCGGTCATGCTGATACTAAACGGCACCGGGATGAAGGACACCGAGTAGCCTAAACGCCGAGCATACGAAAAGTAAGCTGAAGAACTGCCAGCTACACCTGATATTGAGGGCATCACTGGCAGCGATGATAGTTCATGTTTACTTTGTTCTGTATGTTTTTGAGAGCCTGACGTTATACCGTCCGTAGCGCTGGCTGGGGTCATCGATCTCAATCAGACCGATAGAGACGAGATATTTCAGCCTTTCTTCTATAGCGAGATCGCCTTCCATTTTCCCGTACTTCTCCAGGGTCTCTGTCATTACGTCGGCAACAACATAAGTAACAATTGTCCATTCATGAGTGCATTCCTTAAGGATCATCTCTTGGCAGGTTGCTTCATCGATCTCAACGGAATTTTTGAAGTTCATCATTTTTTTTCTTCTTTTTCAAAAGGTAGTGCGGACCAAGCCAGACACCCTGGGCATTACAATAGTCCCTCCATGCGCCACAGTGTGTCGTACTGGGATCAGCCTTTCTGCTGCCATAGTTATGGATACATTTAATGTATTTTTCTCGGCAATATGAATGATACTTAGACGCTGTAAGCCCATCAGCAGTTAAGTTTGGCATTGCTTTTAGCCAGTTCAACTGACAGGCAGTTGAAGCAGCTGCTGGCTTTAGCTGGAGTTTATATTGTTCTGGTAGCTGGTCACTTGCTGCCGTTGTGTGGAGCACTAACGATGCCAGAACGGCTATGGATATTTTATGAACCACGATTCCCTCCTACGCCTGAGTCTACTGCGTCCGAATTAAAGACGGCTATCCTTGTACACCCATAATTATTCAGGTCCACTTTTTAACTGAGCTTCTTAGAGGGGATGCACATTTTTTACACGTTGAAGTAGGGCTGCTTTCCTTGGACGGTAGAAACAACGTTATTCACCCTCAGCGGAATGCGGGGGAATAAGTGGGGGTCAGGTGCGGGCGGTGGGGGCGATCCCCCTTCCGCCCCCATTTTTTCCCTGAATACACCCAAAAAGTGGGGGGCCATGCTCAAACGCGCGAATTTACTAGGCTGAGCGGGGATTCTCAAAAAAGAGGTGGAGGCATGGTGGGGGCTGATGAATGCTTACATGCTTTCTAATGGCCACTAGTTGCACAATATAAATTTCTTAAGAACGTCCGCTTTTTGCCAGCAACGGACATTGCAAACTAGATCATTTGTATAGATAAATTGCATTCATACTCAAGTGCGTTGGGAAATACTACGTAGAAGTTACCGAACCTACACGGCTTTTCGCGTGATTCAGGTTTATTGCTACATTGATAGTCTGAAGTATTCAATTTTCTGCCCCAATATTTCTTCAGGCTGACGACCATCTGACTTAGCAACTAGCATCGCTTTGACATCTTCATCATCCAGCACCAAAATCATTTTTTTATGAACTAACCATTGTTCTCTCAACGTATGTTCACAACCTGATGCGTCGCCACCTTGGCGAGAAATGATTAACCCAAAGAGACCAGCTCCATGCGATTTCAAGTAGTTCGCAATTTGCAAGATCTCAGATTTTTTGACTTTTCTTGTGTAGTTTTTTGCATCAATTACAACGTAATCAGCTTCATACTTTTCTCGCAAGAAAGACCAGAATCCCTTATCAGTATAGTTTGGCATGATAAAGTCGCGGCGATTGGCTTTCGACTTGTCCGATAGCTCTGGAATCGGCTTCCCAAGAGGGGGGGTGAATAAGTGTTCAAGAATATCCCCAACGAGGTTCTGATACACATAGCAGTCAGTCTTCCCTGGGATACAGGAAGATAGAGAATTAATTAACTCTTGCTCGCGAGTAATCTTTTTGGTAGAACGAGTTATCCGCGCTAGAAACAATGCCCTGTAATAGCTTGGAGATGCATCTTCTATTTGCTTAGAAAAATTGTTTGCAATGTATTTAATATCCCACGCTTCAATGTCCGCCGAATTCAGAGCCGATAAGTCAGTTGCTCTCAAGGTTGCCGGAATAGCGAGAACCATCCTGCAATTACCATAAGTGGATTTGTATTTTTCCAATTTTTCAATGACATTACGAATATGGCCGGAAGTTAGTGCTAAATAGGTTTTGCACTCGATTAACAAAACTTTCTTTGAATCATTTAACTGCCAGTTTACTAGAAGGTCAGCCCTATAACGAGTTTCGCGGCCTAACAGTATTTCCTGTTGTACATCACTAAAATTGGGATGATTTTTCAATAGCTCAGTTAGGAAACTGACAAATTCATGTTCACGTGGCTGGCGATCAAATGTTCGATGGCAATTTGGGCAAAGAATTGTCAAATTCTCTTCAGAGGATTTACCACCAGCATAGCTGGGAACAAGATGAGCAAGCTCAAGTGGAACCACATCATCTTTAATACCACAGGCAGCGCAAGCGTGATCGTATTTCTCAAGCAATTTATGTCGGATCGCTACAGGAACCCTAGAAGTTAATTTCATTGTTGATACATTCTCGATGCTCATTAAGTATCTCGCTTTGAAACCCTAACAGTGTTTATATGGACATCTATGTCTCTTACTCAGACGGTCATTATTTCACTCGTTCGACAAGTTTTTCAATCGCTTAGTCATGATTTTACCGTGTCTGTATAATAATATGTAATCTACCGCATATCATGAGCTCACTCTTGTCCGCTGAACATCTGACAATCGATAAAAGTGTTCGAGCTGAGCTGCAACGCACGGAGAGTGGACAACAGCCTGCGTCACGGGTTGCTTAGTGCAAAAAAATTTGCAGCTTAAAATTCTGCAACAGTAAAGGGTATTTTTAACGTTAAAAAATCAGTGGCTACAGATTCATTAAATGGGTAAGGGATACGCATTTTTGCTTTACAACAAAATCTGTTTCTTTCGCCTCTTGTGGCAGCATGTATAAAATATCCAACGGCAATTCCGCTCCTGCAAGCCTCAACTCTGCTTTGAGACGGAGTAATGCTTCTCCAGCAGGGCCTATTACCAAAATATCGTAATCAGTGCCAACCCCAAACCGACGAACCAAACATAAAACATTCAAAAAATTTAATGTCTGGCACGTATTTAAAAGGTGCTGTGCCACATCACTTATCGACATCAATGAGGAAGAATTAATTCCTTGAATTCTGACCATTTCATGACTCCGCAACCAAGTTCACGCCCAGCTTCAAGGGCATTATTAGTAGGGGCTCCGTTTGGATTGATGTTCCATAAGATATCAACAGGACCAAATTTTTCCCAAAAAGATCGCACAGCATCAGCTGTAGGTTCGTACTCAAGGAGCATACCCACCCTAAGCTTGCGACCATCGGCTAAATCAACATTGAATACGCGATCAAACTCTCGCTCTATACTCCTTACAACTCTCATTTGAGTTATAAGCCGATATGAGAAAAAATAATCTTTGTGAGCAGCAATATTAACATTATTGTCTGAAATAGCAGAATATAAGGTTCCTGCATTGCCCCATCCTATTTTTTTTCATTTAAGTAGTTGATAGCTCCGCCTGTCCACACGCATTCTTTCCTATAACCACAGATAAAATCTAAATCAGGGAAGTTATCATGATAATGCTTAGCTATTTCAATAGTGATCTCATATGATGCAGAAATAATAGCTAATGTGTCAGGTCTGTCGCGGATAGAGATTCTGATCGCATCATCAGTGACATGTTCTGCAGAACCAATTCTTTTGAAATGGTCATTTATATTTTCAATTGCATATTTGACTTGCCAGTTCATGCAAATATTCCATCCATATCTTGGGGGTAACGAATTGCCCTTCCAGAAACACCACAAACATGGCGTTCAGAAAGTCCACGAACATGCTCTTTGTATTGGGCAAAGGTTTCCCGCTCTTCGACTGTAAGGTGGCATTGGTTTATACCTATGATCGCCTGAATGCGGAAGTGATTAGGTAAAATGACGCTTTTCATCCTTTGCGACCAAATCTGTGTCGTTTCAGACTCAGGATTGAACTCAAATCGTGCACCATCAACAGGAGCAAACTCTTTACATATAGTCTTATTTTCATCCATAGCTGCGATCACAGCCTCTCTCGCTTGCCCTCTATCTTCATAAAGAATAATACCTTGCTTATGTGCTAAAGCTACAAGATGGTTGCTCTTCCAGCCTAAAATCATGCTTCTCGGAAATGAGTCAGGAGCTTTATCGATAATTGTGTGGCAGGTAGGGCATAGCAGGATGAGGTTTTCAAATGAGTTTGTTTCAAAATTCTCAGCTGGTCTCTCTTCGTATCGAGGCCCTGTCTCACCATAAGGAATGACATGTGCCATTTCAGCAATATGCTTGTACCCGCCTATTTCTACAGGGAAAAGTGGCTTGAGACAATCTGGATGCTGACAATGACCTGCAGATGCCGAAAATAGTCTTAATTTGGTTTCATTTGCGATACTTTCCCGAGTAGCCATATTTAATTCCTGGGGTTTAATTGGTAGTATGAAAAACTCTGTCCTGCATGCTCCTTAGATAGCATACAGTTGATTCACCTACTATTACACTGCGGTGTTCTCTAAGCTCTGTTCAAAGGTGAGATCGATAGTGAACTTCCGCTTCTCGCTTAAAGCTGCCTGTTAGACTTTGCATTAGGGTGGCTTCGTGACAAAAGTTACCCTGACCCGAAATCCTGCTTCATTTGAGACTATGCTATCACTTCATTCCGACTTCACTTTCCTGGTCTGAATGTCTTTTTTCTAGCTTCCTTCATCTCTCTGTGCTTATTCTGTTTTTTCCCTTCAAGCGTAGTGAATCTGAAAACAAAAACCCCTATGAAAATAATCAAAAGGAATATTATGACAATCATTATTTTCCGCCCTTCATTTTTTTAAAAATAAGCTCATTTTCTTGGTCAAGCTTACTTTTTCGTTTTTCCTCAAGACTACGTGACGCTAATGTAGCAGTAACCCATGCTGTGGCCGCTGTGCCCGCAGCTGCGACTATTGTACCCAGTATTTTCAAAGTCGAGCTAACCGACATAGCCATATCCTTTATTCAGTTCAAAATAAAAAGCTCGGTCGACTTTACCGTTATCAAAAGGCTCACGTTTGTGAGAATGGATTAGTGCCTGTCTGACCGACTGAACTTCTACCTGGTAGCTATCAAGAGACAATTCATTATTAGCAAACCGATAACGCAGTGTCTCAAGCTCTATTATGGCAAGTAGTTGGGCCCGATCTGCATCGTTGAAATCACTCCGATGGTTCAACAGCTCGGCTACCCTTTCAATTTGTCCAATGTCGCAGTAATCATGCGATGATTCAAAATGATACTCTTTGCATGCGTTGTCTTTATGATTTGTCAGGTGCATTGTGTTTTAATCCAATTATCAAATGAGGTTCCACTGTCATTAAGACATGAAATCGACGCCTCATAATCTTTCATGATCTCGCCGTGCTGCTTACCGACGATGATTACCGATTTAGATGCGTTCCAAAGAAAAGGTCCGGCGATCAAATAGTTGAATTTTGCTGTCATTCTGGTCGCACCAGCTGCTGTGCCGACCATCCCACCATTGCCTGCATTAATAAGACATAAAAAGAGCTGAATTAGCAGAGTAGTTCCATAAGCGATAGTACTTATCTGGGCTTCATGCAGATCTTTATCCCGCTTGGAGGTGGACTCACCCCAGTATTTGTAAGCTTTATACCCTTTAATCATCAGTTTCATTACTGCGTAAGAAGTCATGTCTGAGGCATGGATGGTGCCAAATTCCCTGCCGAGTGCATCAAGCACTGGGTTCTCTGCGCTATATCCAGACACGTTCAGCGGATTTTCTTTCCATTTAGTGAAAAAAGATGTGAATGGCAAAGGCAATCCATCGTTCGTAGGCAGATCACTCAGATAGTGCGTCAGTAGGTGCATGACAAGCTTAAAATGTGTAGCAAGCACACCAGAACCGGGATAATGGGCTTCTATGTAATTCAGAAGTAACTGATAAAGACTTTTACCTCCAACTTGCTCCCCGCCGAAAGTCATCCCTTCGGGAAATTTTTGACCCAGATTGAAATCATGGCCAAAAATGTAACGATGCTTCGCTCCGCTCCTGTAGTCGTGAGGACTGGTAGCGCCGTCGGGCTTGAAGTTCTCATGAAGCTTGAGGGCTTGCTTCTCAAGAGTTTCTGCATTTAGATTTGTGACATATGCCGCTGCTACACCCATGAGGCCAATGCCAATCGCAACAGTAATATCAGCTTTTGAGAGCTGCCGATAACCGGTATCGACATCAAGCGCGATAAGCATCCCTTCGAAATTAACATGCCCTACTGCTCTTTGTGCCTGTTCAGCCAGACTCAAATTTTGAAGATCGAGATTTAAGGCCACATTTCCGCAGTGTAATTCACCGAGGAATGTAAGTTCAGCAGCTTTTTTGTCCCAGTAATCGGAATCATCTTCTTCAACGAATAGGGACTTGAATCTGGACATAAACGTCATGATGAACATTCGCTCCCTGCGCATTTTCTACCCGGCTACATTATTGGGTAAAAGTAAATGCCGCATTGAATTCTGCCTGTAGTGGTAGATGACACACTTTAAGTACTTATTATCGGCAATCAATGCGAAAAGTTTAGTTTTCAAAAGGCTCTACTATATCCGCTATGATCAGCCCCCCGTTGATTGACACACGGTATTGCTAGCAACGTCCATGGCGACTCTATTGCGAATTTCCGCTTATCGCTCATAGCGGACATAAAGCCTGAAGTAAGGGTAAGGTGGCTGTAGTTCTATAAAACAGTCAAACAAATGTTGTCCGTTTCAGGCGTACGCATAAAGCATCATTGTGTTGGTAATGTTTGAAAGTCAGGCTGGTGGACATACTCAAAATGAGGACTTGTATTCCTTTCAACTAGTTATGAGTCATAGTAACGATTCAAGCCTGAGGCATGATCGATATCTGGCTCATCTTCATACTATGGGCACGATAGTGAGTTAGGCGAGAGGTCGCTAGTACCCTCGATACTGAAATTAGAGTGTTATTAATCGAGTATTCCGTCGACACCATCTTGGGCGGGGCCAAAGTGACGGTGAATGGAAAAATCAACGACTTAAGTTTCAGTTGAGCGTTAGCAAAATGAGAGGTAATGCCGCTGCCAGGGGTTTTGCACTTTTTAGGTAAAACCTTATTCAGACAAAGTTATCGACTTCTGAGCAAATAACCAGCCTGATGATGGCTGAGTGCACAAACGCTGGTAAGGTATTGAACATCCACAATCGCCACAGAGATAAATTCATTGTGAGGATGGCCTGTATCCTCAAAGTGAGGACGGATGAAATAAACAATAGCTTACGTGCTCTGTGCCTGGCCGAAGAGCCGGGTGGTCCTTAAACGAGGGACCGAATTAAGCGTCAGGACGCGGGAGGTCACAGTGACCTCCCGTAGTAAAATCAGGAAGTAGTTCATCGAACATCTGACTGCCAGCTCTCGTAAGGCAGACAAAGCGACGGTCTATAACAAATCAAAGACTTAGGCTGTGGCCGAATATTTGTCCTTATTGGGAAGTCATTGCGACTGCCCTGGAGTTTTGTTCTGTAGGTACGGCTTTCACTTCTGGCCAACCAGCCGGCCAGATGATGGTCGATTATTATGGCAGTGTCAGGGCAGGGAATAATGAGCGGCTCCTCCCGGAGAGGTGCCCCGTCCACGAGGCGGCGGCCCCGCAGAAAACGGCTAGTTTTGCGATTTTCATAGGGACACCACCACGTGTCATAACTAATTGAATCTATGACTTAAATCGGCTTGTGAGGTGTCCATTTCGCCAAAAACAGGGACAGGTGGATAGCGGTTAATCACATGATATTAAAAAGGAAATTCGTAACTGAGCTGGGGCGAGTAGGTGGGGATTATACGACACCATTTAAAATATTTAGGTGAAGCTTAAAAATCACAGGGCTCTGTCCCATTCCAGGCGCCTCTAGATGCAGAATTTTAGGTAAAGCATGATCATGATGATCAAAGTGACGAAGAATAGAATAAACAACAGTTTACGAGGCATGTCAGTAAGGCTGTTTTCTTCACGTAGTGCTCATCTCATTCGAAATGTGCTGATGGTTATAAGCTATGTCGGTAGGGTGGGCAGGTCGGCAGCCTCGAATGGTTTAAATCAGCAATGCAAATATCACAATTATCTGTTGCCAGAAAAGTGAGGGGAAGTGGCAGCTTGCTTACACATTGCTGGTATGGCGTTATCTCTTTACCCAGCAAAAAAGTAAGCCAAGGTCTGCTTTGTACCAGAAGCTGAACTTGCTAACATTAGAGTACGTTAACCGATGCGGAGCAGGTCAATCTTGATAAGCCTTGCTGGCTGCTTTTGTTTTATTATGAAAAAATGATGGGTCGAATTTCAGGGTAAAAGAGGGATATTTATGTCGGTTTTTCATAACTGGCTACTTGAGATCGCAAGCGGGAATTATTTCGTATATATCAAGCGCCTTTCCGCCAATGATACTGGCGCAACAGGCGGTCACCAAGTCGGGCTTTATATCCCTTCCGGTATTGTTGAAAAGCTATTTCCGTCCATCAACCATACCCGGGAACTGAACCCTTCGGTCTTTCTCACAGCACATGTGTCATCTCATGATTGTCCAGACAGCGAAGCCCGGGCAATTTATTATAACAGTCGTCATTTTGGTAAAACCCGGAATGAAAAAAGGATTACGCGCTGGGGGAGAGGTAGCCCACTTCAGGATCCTGAAAATACAGGAGCCCTGACGCTGCTCGCCTTCAGGCTTGATGAGCAGGGCGGGGACAGTACGGCAGTGGACATCTGGGTTTGCGCCAGCCCTGATGAAGAGGACATCATCGAGACTGCTATCGGTGAAGTTATTCCCGGAACACTTATATCCGGGACTGCCGGGCAGATTCTTGGCGGACTGTCTCTCCAGCAAGCGCCCTTAAATCATAAATATGTTCTCCCTGAAGACTGGCACCGGCGCTTTCCGTCAGGAAGTGAAATTATTCAGTATGCCGCCGGCCATTATGTGAAAAATTCACTTGATGCGGATGAGCAACTTATTGACCGTCGGCGCGTCGAATACGACATATTTTTGCTGGTTGAGGAGCTGCATGTTCTGGACATCATCCAGAAAGGATTTGACTCTGTGGATGAGTTTATTGCGCTGGCCAACTCTGTCAGCAATCGCCGTAAATCCAGAGCCGGAAAGTCGCTTGAGCTGCACTTGGAACATCTCTTCATTGAGCACGGGCTGAGGCACTTTGCCACACAGGCAGTGACGGAAGGTAATAAAAAACCTGACTTTCTATTTCCTTCCGCAGAGGCTTACCAGGATGCTGAGTTTCCCGTAGAAAATCTGCGCATGCTGGCAGTTAAGACGACCTGTAAAGACCGCTGGCGGCAGATATTGAATGAAGCTGATAAAATCCATCAGGTCCATCTATTTACCCTTCAGGAGGGTGTCTCACAAGCTCAGTACCGGGAAATGCAGGAGGCGGGGGTCAGGCTGGTAGTACCGTCATCGCTGCACAAAAAGTATCCGGAGGTGGTGAGGGCAGAATTAATGACGCTGGGTGCATTTATTACTGAATTGACGAGACTCTACGCAGAGCTTCCATAAATAATCTCCCGGCATAAATGCCGGGATGACCAATCAGATTCGTTCCGCCTTGTCAGTATCAGCAGAAACTGCTTTCAGAATATAAGGTTCAAGCAGCCTGGCGACCGCCTCAAACACAGGCACCACTACAGAATTACCAAATTGGCGGTACGACTGTGTGTCAGATACTGGAATACGGAAAGGCCTGCCATCTGGTTTCTCAAAACCCATGAGGCGTGCGCACTCACGCGGAGTTAGCCTGCGTGGACGTCGGGTCTGGTTTTTTTCGTTCACAAAGTCTGTTTCACCTGTAGCCATATCCCAGCCTCGGTCAATCAGAATTTCAGAGCCGTCTTTGTGATAGCGCGCAGAAAGCGTGCGGGCAACGCTTTCCTTGTTTTCAGGATTAACGAGACCAAAACCGAAACCATTTCCCTTAGCCGCATGCTTTTTAGCGTAGTTGTAAAGATACTCCCAGAGCTTCGGCGTCAGGATATATTTACTGTCAACCACAGGTTCAAGCAGCTCGCCAAATGCCAGACGACGTTCCGGATAAAAACGACTGATGTCTCGCAGGGTAAAGCCCTTGTGAATATTCAAGTCGCGGCGAAAACCTACCAGGACAATACGTTCGCGATGCTGAGGTAGGAAGTGCTTTCCGTCAATTACCTTAGGATCGCTTTTGCCCACATCTGCCGCATCCGCAACTTCATAACCCAGCTCGTCGAGGGTCTCCATGATGACTTTAAAGGTTTTGCCCTTGTCATGACTCTTTAGGTTTTTGACGTTTTCCAGCACAAAAATAGCCGGTTTTTTTGCCCGAATAATACGTGCTACGTCAAAGAAAAGCGTGCCCTGCGCTTCGCATTCAAAACCATGCGCACGGCCGAGTGAATTTTTCTTGCTCACTCCAGCAAGGCTGAATGGCTGACACGGGAAACCGGCCAGAAGTACATCATGATCCGGCACATGCTCATCAATGTAAGTATAAGCATCGGTTTCTGACACTTCGGGCTTGTCACTGAGCGTTACTTCGCGGATATCGAGATTGAATGTATGTGCCTTCTCATCGTTGAACCAGTTAGCTTTATACGTGCGTACAGCCTCTTTATTCCATTCGCTGGTAAAGACGCACTGACCACCAATAGCCTCAAAACCTTTTCGTATACCGCCAATGCCGGCAAACAAGTCAATGAACCGAAAGGCATAGTCTGGGTGATGTGCAGGCGCTTCCGGCAGCATTTTTTGCAGAAGCTCCGCTTCGGCTGAAGTCAGCGACTTAGGTGCGCACTTACCATTAATCCAGCGATTGAGGGTCTCGCGACTCCACTCATTTTTTCCAACTTTTCTGAGCAACTCAGCCACGTACTTCTGGTCATAAATTTCCAGTACTTGCTCAATAAGCTTTTTATCATTTTCCTGTCGCAACTTTTCTTCCGCTTCTGCCTTCTCAAGCAGATCCTGCGCCAGTAATTCAAATTCAGACATAGCACCTCCATAGGGTCTTATTGGTGAAACTTTATCACTCATTTGACCCAGAAGGAATTCTTTTATCTGGATATTTAAACAGTGTCTATGTTGGTGTTGGTGAGATCTTCAAGCTATTCACAATAATGCTTTGAAAGTGGCCTAGTTCAGACAGGCATTTTTATATTGTGACAGAGAGATAAGAAGGTGCTATCGAGAGGTTTTGTATAGGCTAAATATTCGCTTATAGCTCTAAGCGGATATGGCATTCGCTGGACTACTTTATACCACTGGGAACCTGATCATTGCATAGCCGTATGGCTAAACTAGCTCAATGCAATAAAATTGGCTAAACGTTGAGTGGGGGAAATGCTACTTTGATCTACTTCAGCTCGGTATCCTATGAGTATCCTGGAAAACCAGCTTAACTGTAGCTTCTGATGTAAGTCATTGATAATTTGGTGGCCCCTGCTGGGCTTGAACCAGCGACCAAGCGATTATGAGTCGCCTGCTCTAACCACTGAGCTAAGGGGCCAGCGGAGCGGGGATTATAAAGTATCTCTTCAGGGCAATCCAGCACTCCGCCACTGGTTGCTGAAATAAGCAGCAGTGATTTAGCTGCTGATTTCTATAACAAATCTGGCAACGCCTGAAGCTGCAGTCGCAAAACGGCACGGATAATGCTTCTCCGTACCGTTAACGAAACCGGACTTCAGCCGCGATAAGTTAACGCTGACTCAGTTCTGACGATAGCGGGATGCGGATTTATCCCTAGAAAGGTGAGGAACCATTGCACCACGCGCCCGATCGTAATCGTGCCACATCTGAAGATCCTCCAGCGCCGGAATGGTTACCCCCTCTTTGCTGTCCAGACCGGCAAGCGCGGCATCCACCATCTCATCAACGTCCATCAGCATCTCAGCCGGGATTTCGTTGATCGACTGGCCGGCACGGTCGAAAATTTCAGTGCGGGTTGCGCCGGGTAATACGGCCTGTACCTGCACGCCGCTCTCTGCAAGTTCTCGCTGCATGGCGCGCGTCAGAGTCAGCACGTAAGATTTAGTGGCGTTATAGGCGCCATTGAACATCTCGTGCATTAGCGACAGCACCGAGGCGATATTGATAATGATGCCATGACCGCGTGCTTTGAATGCCCGGCCCGCCGCCTGTGCCAGTCGGGTTGGGGCCAGAATATTTAACGCCAGCATGCTGTTGATGCGTGTAATGTCTGCCTCCAGAAACTCGCCTTCCACGCTCATGCCAGCGTTGTTCAGCAGCAGCGTAATCTCTGGGTTGTTCGCCAGCTCCGACTCCACGCGCTTCAGGTCCTGCTCCTCCGTTAAGTCAGCCTTCATGACGGTCACCCGGATAGCATGCTGTTGTGCCAGTGCATCCGCCAGAGTGGTGAGTCGCGCCTGATCCCGCGCCACCAGGATCAGATCATAACCGCGTGCTGCCAGTCGTTTTGCATAAGTCGCGCCGATACCGCTGGATGCGCCGGTAATTAATGCTGTGCCTGATTTTGACATCTCTTCTTCCTCGTATGATGATCGTCATAATGGCTATAAATATGACGATCATCATATCGGCCGTTAAGCTGGAATATGATGACCGTAATAATTACTATAATAGCCAGAAGCTACCGGGCAGAAACCGAAGGAAATAAGATGGAGAAGCAGAGCAGCAAAGCACAGACGCGGCAGCGTATCCTTGATGAGGCGGCGCGTGTGATGCGTGAAACCGGTACCGAAGGAATCGGTGTAGCAGCGCTGATGAAGCGGGTAGGGCTGACACACGGCGGTTTTTATGCGCATTTTGCGTCACGTGAGGAGCTGGTTGAGGAGGTGCTGAAACATATGTTCGCTGAAGCCGATACCTTTAAGCCCGCTCAGTCCGTGAGCCAGCCAGCGCAGCAGCTGGCAGACTTTATTGATAGCTATCTTTCCGAGGCGCATCGCAATTCACCGGCGCAGGGCTGTCCGCTGGCAGCGCTGGTGAGCGAAGTGGCGCATCTTCCCCAACCGGCGCGACAGATCTTCGCTCAGGGCTTCAGTACGATGCATGCCCGTCTGACGCAGTTGCTGAGTGAGCTGGGGTGGACGGAAGCGGATACGCTGGCTTCAAGCATGATGGCAGAGATGATTGGCGCGATGGCGCTGGCGCGAGCCTGTCCGGATGCGGAGCAGGCCAGCCTGCTGCTGCAACGCAGTCGAGCAGCGCTGAAGCAGCGCACGCTGGAGGTCGCAGCATGAGTGAACACGCTATCCGCGACATCATCAGTTCCGGTCTTGATGTGCTGTTCTGCGGCATTAACCCCGGCCAGTCAACGGCCCATCAGGGGTTCCACTTTGCACATCCCGGTAATCGCTTCTGGAAGGTAATCCATCTGGCGGGATTCACCCAGGAACAGCTGAAACCCGAAGAGGAGCAGCGCCTGACGGAAACCGGCTGCGGCATCACGATGCTGGTCGAGCGGCCCACGGTGCAGGCGAATGAGTTAGCACCTCATGAGCTGCGGGACGGCGGTAAACGTCTGATGGAAAAGGTGCTGAATTATCAGCCCGCCGCGCTGGCGATTCTGGGTAAAGATGCGTTTCGTCGCGCCTTTAAGCAGAGCAAAGTCGAATGGGGGAAACAGCCGATCTGTATGGGAAAGACGCAGGTGTGGGTGTTGCCGAATCCCAGCGGCCTGAATCGCGCATCACTGGACGAAATGGTTGAGGCGTATCGTCAGCTCTGGCTGGAACTGCATCCGGAGAGCAGCTGAATCTGCGAAGGGCAGGGGAGAGGCGCTAACAGGCAGGCATAAAAAACCCCGGCGAACCGGGGTTTTTGTCGGACTTTAATCGTCGAGGAAGCTACGCAGCACTTCCGAACGGCTCGGATGGCGCAGTTTACGCAGGGCTTTCGCTTCAATCTGACGAATACGCTCACGCGTAACGTCAAACTGTTTGCCCACTTCTTCCAGCGTATGGTCCGTGTTCATATCGATACCGAAACGCATGCGCAGTACTTTCGCTTCACGCGCGGTCAGGCCAGCCAGCACGTCGTGGGTAGCAGAACGCAGGCTCTCTGAGGTGGCAGAATCCAGCGGCAGCTCCAACGTGGTGTCTTCGATAAAATCGCCCAGATGTGAATCTTCATCATCACCAATCGGCGTCTCCATCGAGATCGGCTCTTTAGCGATTTTCAGCACTTTGCGGATTTTATCTTCCGGCATCAGCATACGCTCAGCCAGCTCTTCCGGCGTCGGTTCACGGCCCATCTCCTGCAGCATCTGGCGCGAAATACGGTTGAGCTTGTTGATGGTCTCAATCATATGCACCGGAATACGGATGGTACGCGCCTGGTCAGCGATAGAGCGGGTGATAGCCTGACGGATCCACCAGGTCGCATAGGTCGAGAACTTGTAACCACGGCGATACTCAAACTTATCTACCGCTTTCATCAGGCCGATATTACCTTCCTGAATCAGGTCGAGGAACTGCAGACCGCGGTTGGTATATTTCTTGGCAATCGAAATAACCAGACGCAGGTTCGCTTCCACCATCTCTTTCTTGGCGCGACGGGCCTTAGCTTCACCGATGGACATGCGACGATTAATGTCTTTAACCTGCTCGATGGTCAGGCCGGTCTCTTCTTCAACCTGTGCCAGTTTCTGCAGGGAACGCATTACGTCATCCTGCACTTCCAGCAGCTTCTCAGACCACGGCTTGTTCATTGCCAGTGCGGCTTTGAACCAGCTTTCATTGGTTTCGTTGCCGGTAAACAGCGTGATGAAGTTTTTCTTCGGCATTTTGCACAGCTCAATACAGAGCTTCATAATCAGACGTTCCTGGGTACGGACACGTTCCATCATGGTGCGCATGCTGCCTACCAGGTAATCGAACTGCTTCGGTACCAGGCGGAACTGCTTGAAGACGTCGGAGAGGTTCTGGATTTCGGCAACGGCAGCAGCATGACTGCGACCTTTGCTTTTAATCACGTCGCGGGTGGTTTCATACTGCTTACGCAGGTCAGAAAACTTCTCGCGCGCCAGTTCCGGGTCGATAGAGTTATCGTCGTCGGAGCTGTCATCATCCTCTTCATCTTCTTCGTCGTCGTCGTTACGATCGGCTTCAGAAAGTTCAGAACCCACGTGCGTTGCCGTCGGGGCCAGATCTTCTTCTGCGTTAGGATCGACGAAACCCGTGATCAGATCGGAGAGGCGTGATTCACCTGCTTCAACTTTGTCGTATTGATCCAGAAGATAAGTAATCGCTTCAGGGTATTCGGCTACAGAACACTGAACCTGGTTGATACCGTCTTCAATACGCTTGGCGATGTCGATTTCGCCTTCGCGCGTCAGCAGTTCAACGGTACCCATTTCACGCATATACATGCGAACCGGGTCAGTGGTGCGCCCGATTTCAGATTCAACGCTGGATAACACCTGAGCGGCAGCTTCCGCGGCATCTTCGTCAGTATCGGAGCTGTTTTCATTCAGCATCAGATCGTCGGCATCTGGGGCTTCTTCAACCACCTGAATACCCATGTCGTTAATCATCTGGATGATGTCTTCGATCTGATCTGAGTCGACGATATCTTCCGGCAGATGGTCATTGACCTCAGCATAGGTCAGATAGCCTTGCTCCTTACCACGGGTGACAAGAAGCTTGAGCTGTGACTGCGGGTTTTGCTCCATAAGACGGTAT
>Ga0157367_1000086_pt1 | contig 46737 bp, 29 predicted proteins | sample AttbisABBM2_FD_113142 | JGI IMG/M metagenome (GOLD analysis project Ga0157367, IMG submission 113142) | Fungus gardens microbial communities from leaf cutter ant in Botucatu, State of São Paulo, Brazil - Atta bisphaerica ABBM2 | ecosystem: Host-associated > Fungi > Mycelium > Unclassified ... | reverse complement strand
GTTTTGGTTCTCATCAGCGGCTCCTCGCAAGCTCTTTGCGTCATTTTAGCCGCAGCTGGCTTACGCCAGCCTTAACCGCCGCACATCCTTGGTTTACAAGGGCTTTCCCATGGCTATAATGGCCTCCCCTTGCCGGTATAGCTCAGCTGGTAGAGCAACTGACTTGTAATCAGTAGGTCCCGGGTTCGACTCCTGGTGCCGGCACCATCTTCTTCAAGGTCTCAGACCAGCCACCTCTGCGTGGCCGCCCCTGTCCAGGACCTCTCCCCGATCCAGCCAGCCGCTTCCGATCTTCGCCTGTGAAGACCGAACGAATGTTCGTGTCCGCCCTTCCAGGGCCATAGCGCCAGCCGAACCGACAGAGCAGGCATCAGCGACACCCCTCCGCCGGAATGTCCCTGGCTAGCGCCCCAGCCGGGCGCCGTAAGTCCTTGAGAGTGCGGCCAGCGAATAATTCGTGCGCATGAAGGCCTGGGCGTTCGCCGCACGCCGCTGCGCTTCCGGGCGATTCTCATGGACCCGGCGTAGCTGGGCCGCTGCCGCGGCGATGGAAGGACTGCCCCAGACGGCACCGGCCACCAGGGTCGGCATTTCGCCCTCCTCGACCGGCACCTCCTCGACCGCGACCAGGAAACTGGTGGCATCGGTGCAGAAATCCCTGGGTCCGGAATAGTCGGACACGACGGTCGGCTTGCCCAGCAGCATGGCATGGGCGATGCCGTAGCCGAAGCCTTCCGACTTGTGCAGCGAGACGAAGGCATCGCAGCTGTCCAGCAGGCCCCAGTAGTGGCTGGCGGAAAGGTCATGGTCCAGGATGCTGATGCGCTCGTCGCCGCCGATGGCCTCCAGTACCCGGTCCCAGTAGCCGCCCTTGTTGCACCAGTGCTCGAAGTCGACGTTCCTGATCTTGAGCACCAGCTTCACGCCCTCCTCGGTGGGAAAGGCGGCCTTGAAGGCCTGCACCACCGAGAGCGGATTCTTTCTGGGTATCGAACTGTGGAAGTCACCGATCGAGAGAAAGACGAAATCTTCTTCGGCCAGGCCGATGGCTTTTCGCTCGAACGCCTCGAAGGTGTCCGGCACGGAAATTCCCTTGCCGACATTGACGATGGGCGTGGTGGTCACGCGGGCATAGATGTCCTGCAGATACGCCGTAGGCACCCAGATCTCATCCATCAGCTCGAGCCCCAGGCCGTGGCTGAGCGGCGGACTGGAGGTCTCCCAGAGAAAGAAGCCGATCTTGTGCGCCTTCTCCAGGAGGTCCGCCGGCAGACGCGAGCACTCGTAGGGGATGCGATCGGCGTTGACGTGAAAGATGATCACCGGTCGCTCGACCTCGGTAGCCTCGCGGCACTGCTCTCCGCCCAATTCGAGTTCGTCCTTGTCGACGGAGACGATGGCCGGTCTGATGCCAAGGCCCTTCAGCGCCTCGACGGTCATGCGCAGATTGGCCCCCAGTCCGGTCTGGGAGGTATGGCCGATGACGAAGACCTTGTTGTCCAGGGGACAGGTGCCCTCGATCAGGCCCCGCAACCGCTCGGAGAGCCGCCCGTGCTCGCGGAAACCCGCGCCTGGCTGCAGGATCTGCAATTGCGGATAGCGCCGGTACAGCACCTCCGCCAGCCACTGCTTGGCCACCTCGGTGCTGGGCTCGTAGCCCAGCAAGGCCTTGGCCATGACCGATTCGGCCCGCCCCAGGCCAGTGCCAGCGTCGCCCCGCCAGTAGTCGAGCCAGGCAGCGGGCAGCAGATCGACGTGAAAACCCGAGGCGCAGCAGAAAAACACCTTGTTGAAGGTGAATTCCACATAGCGGGCGGCCGAGACCTCGTGGACCCCGGCATCGCGCAGTTCTTCGTCCAGGGCGATCCGCCAGTACCCGTTGATGTCGAAGGGCAGACGGGAAGAATCCGGATGCCGCGCCTGCAGTGGTCGGATCAGGCGTTCACCGCACAGCCGCAGAAAGGCCGCGGAGCCGGCATTGGGTGAAGAGATCAGCCGATACAGCAGGTGCAGGTACCTGGACCGGGAGAACAGGCTGTCCTTGTCCACCTCATGCTTCTTCCAGAACAGGAACAGCAGTCTGGACACGTAGTGCTCGCTCACCTCGTCGCTGAAGGCGCAGCCCTGCAGGTAGTCGCTCAATCCGGCGGACACCGGAAACACCGTGCCGGCCTGCCACTGCTCGCGGAATTCGTTGACATACCAGCTCACCAGCTCGGTACGGCCCTTGAGCGATTGCAGATTCGCCGCCTGACCGAAACGCTCGTAATGGACGTGCTCCATGTACCTGGAGATGTAGGCATGGCTGCCGTCGTCCATCCGGCTCAGGATCGAATCCGGCTTGAGGACGGCAGCCGCATTGGAGCGAACCAGGGCATCCCACAGCGGCGTGTGATAGATGGCCGCCTTCTTCAGCAGCGCTTCGTAGGGCGTGATGGTCGTCTTGAGAAACGGCAGCGCGCCGCCATTCGCCACGATCTGCGGCACGTTCGACGGACTCGCACCCGCCAGTTGGGGAATCTGGAAGACCAGGCTGTAGGGTGCTCCGGCCGTTTCGATATGGCGGATCTCGCCGCCGAACTCCAGGCTCAGGGACACGGCCAGGTAGGGATTGCGGATATCCACGGCCCAGCCGACCACGGCATTGTCTTCCGCGAGGGTGAAGCACCCCAGGACCGGCGCCGTCGTCCAGTCCTGCAGCAGCAGCGTCAACTGCTGCGAATCGCCCAGGTGGGTCGTGCGCGTCAGGCAGAACAGCAGGCGTTCCCAGTTGATGGTCAGGCCATCGGCGGCCAGCGCCAGGCTGACCAGCGCCTGGGGCAGGCGGCCGAAATCCAGCTTGCGAGCGAGAAATTCCTCGGTGTAGAGGATGCCCAGCACCCACTCGAACACGCCTTTCTCCACCAGGAAGGCGATGGCGGTCCTGGCCTCCTCGGCATTCGGCAGGCGCCCCAGCAACTGGGTGTAAGCGTTGCGGATCAGGGTCACCTTGCGCAGTTCTTCCGGCAGGATGTCGCTGCCGGACAGCTCGTAGAGTCCCGTGTCCTGCATGCAGGTCAGGGCATCTTCCAGGTTGGCGATGACCGGGCTGTTGGTCAGTTCGTACTGGCTGTCCTTGATCACCACCCTGATGGGCTCGAAGGATTTCAGGCTGGGCAGATCGAGGAGGAAGCCCTGGCAGCCATCGCTGCCGAGGATGGTCTGCAGGTCCGACCTGAAGCGGTTCGCCACCGCGGATGCGATGACCTTGCCGGACTGGATCGCCACGACCCTGACCCGCTCTAGAGGGGCGCCCTTGTCGTAGGCCCAACCTTCGATGCGCTTGGTGGCGCTGGTATCGACGCATCCGATGAACGTGGTTTCCATGTTGCCTTACCGCCTCTGCTGATCCAGCTCAAAAAGTCTCGCCGCATAACGCCTGCCCACCGTGTCCGGCGCGAATCCGTTCAGTGTCGAGCCGCGCTCGCGAATGCCCGCCCGGGCGTTCGCCCGGTTTCTCAACGCCTGCACGGCATCCGGCTGAGCCGGCTCGCTCCAGCAATTGCCCGCGCCTTCGAGATAGTCCGCGGCGCAGGTCTGCACCACCGCGCAGGGAACGAGCTCGACCCCGGCGACGCCCGTGCAGAAATCGCGGTTGCCGCCCGCCGCCGAGGCCACCACGTCCAGGCCCAGCAGCAGGGCTTCGGCGATGCCGCGGCCAAAGCCCTCGGCCCGGTGCAGGGAGACGAAGCAGTCGCAGGCGGCGTAGAGCGCCAGGACGTCATCCTTGGCGAGCACCTGGTCGATCAGCACGATGCGTTCATCACCCGCTGCGAGCGCCTGCAGCGCCATCCAGGCCGCAGGCTCCTTGTCCGCCCTCATACATTTCACCACCAGCCCTACCGACCGGTCGTGCGGCGCGAAGGCCTGCTGGAAAGCGCTGATGACGGCAATGGGATTCTTGCGGCGGAACGACGAGCCGCCATCGAAGGAAAAGACGAAGTAGTACCGCCCAGGCTCCAGGCCGAACCGCCGGCGCAGCAGCTCTTGCGGCTCGGTGGGGGCCACCTGCACGGCCATGGGCATCAGGCAGATCGGCACCGCCGCTGCGGCCGACAGGGCCGTCTCGATGTAGCGGCTCGATGCCCAGACCTCATCGACCAAGGCGAAGCCATGCGCCCAGGCCGCCGGCCAGCGCTGCAGCTCCCAGGGCCAGTAGCCGATGGTGTAGCGGCCGGCGAGGAGGCCGCTGCCCTGCGCCAGATAGACCCGGGCGTGCTCGAGGGCGGTCAGGCAGAAGAGGTTGTAGCGATAGCGCGGCGCCGCGGCGACCCAGGCGGCCACGCTCCGGTCTCCCTCGTCCACCCCCGGACTCACATTGAGGATGACAAAGGGAATGCCGGCCGCCTCAAGCGCGCGCGCGGCCATGCGCAGGTCCTCGCCGATACCCAGCTCGCCATAGGCGTAACCGATCAGGTTGACCCCGAACGGCGGGGGCTCGCCCCCCCTGCGCGCGGGCCAGGCCAGGCGATTTGCCTGCAGCAGGGCATCCAGCGCGGTTTCCTGCCGGCCGTTCGAGCTCAGCCAATGTTTGTAGCCGGTCCGGCCCGGTGCAGTGGTCAGGTCGAAGGCCTGCTGCAGATCGCCACGCGTCGCATGGAGCAGACGGGCGAAGCGGGTGTCCTCGATCGCCGCCGCGTCCAGCAGAAAGGCCTTCTGCCAGAAGGGAATGTCCAGGCATTCCGGCGCCAGCTCCCGAAAGCCGCCGCCAAAGAAGAACCAGGCCAGGGCCGCCCGTTGCGACTGCTCGTCCTCCAGGTCAGTGGCGATCCCCAGGTCGTCACGCCGCAGGATCAGGGCCCGGATCAGCCGCGACACGCCACCCGACCAGGGGGTCGCCGGCAGGGACGCACGTCCGGAAAGTTCGGCCCAGAAGACCTCCAGCTCCTGCAGCGCGGCGTACTCCCGACTGCCCGAGGTGATCAGCCAGCCCAGGTAGGCGCCGCGGGCCGCCTCGTCGTCGAGGGGAAAGCGCGGCTGGAGATCGAGTGGCCGCACCTGCCAGATCAGCAGGAACAGCCGGTAGAAGGCGGCCACGCCGACGACCGCCAGACGCTCGATCGGCACCCGATAGTAGTCACTGCCGCGCAGCCCCTGCGGGCCCGCCTGCCAGTGATCGGCCAGGTCGCTGCTCATGTCCGCTGCGGCGCCAGGTCGAGACCACCGTAGGGTCCCAGGGCCCAGTCGTGGTTCAGCGAGGGACTGTAGAAACGATCCGTCAGCTGCTGCGTCGAGTAGGTGTCGTACAGGGCGCGCTGCTCGCGCTGGGCGCGGGCGGCCTTCTCGGCGGAGCTGTCCTTGCCGCGCGTGGCCGACTCGGCGTGGAGCAATTCGGCGAAGGGGGTCCAGAGCACCTTCAGGCCCAGTGCATCGATGCGCAGGCACAGGTCGACATCGTTGAAGGCCACCGGATAGCGCTGGGCATCCATGCCTTCGAGACCCAGGTAGAGATCGCGCCGCATCAGCAGACAGGCCGTGGTACAGGCGCTCTGCTGACGGGTCAGCTGATTGAAGCCCAGATAGCCGGGATCCCCGCGCAGCCAGTGATTGCCGGTGTGGGCGGCCAGGCCGTTGATGCCGACCACCACGCCGCCGTGCTGCACCATGCCGTTGCGCCACAGCAGCTTGGCGCCTACGGCGCCGACCTCGGGCCTGACCGCCAGACTGACCATCTCGCGCAACCAGTCCGGATGCAGCACCTCAATGTCGTTGTTGATGAAACCCACGTATTCACCGGTCGCCAGCGCCACCCCGCGGTTGTTGAGGGTGGCGTAGTTGAACGGATAGGGATGCGCCAGCACCTTCACGCCGCGGGCCTGCAGTGCCTGGAGGTAATCCAGCGTCGCCGGATCGTCGCTGCCGTTGTCGATGACGATGACTTCGAGGGCGGGATAGTCGGTCGCCTTCAGCAGACCCTCCAGGCAGGCCTGCAACAGGCCGAAGGCGTTGCGGGTGGGCACGATGAGACTGACCTTGGGCAGCCGCTCGGGCAGCGCCCAGTGGGCGCGCAGAGCGCCCGGCAGCTGTGTCTGCCGACTCAGACGGCTACCCGGACGCAGCCGCTCCAGCAACCCGTTCAGGCGCTCCAGGCGCTCGGGTTTCTGGCTGTCGCATTCGGCGGGCGTCGCCGGGCAGAGGGCGCTGCGATGGCTGAGCACCTGCGCGACCCGTGCCACGGGCAAATCGGCGCGCAGGGTCGCCCAGATCAGCGCGGTCACCACCGCCTCGCGGTCACGCGGGGCCTCCGCCGTACTGTCCAGGGTTTCCAGCGCCTCAAGGATGACTGCCCGACCGAACAGAGCGGTCTCGGTAAACAGATCCAGCCCCAGATAGAGATCGAGATCCCAGCTGGGCTTGAACCAGGGATTACCCCGACTGCCGTCCGGCTGGTCCTGGTCGCAGTCGGCGAACGCCCAGGCCGCCGGCAGCTCGTCCTCGCGGCCCAACAGGGCCAGGGTCAGCTGATCCAGCGCCTGGGGCCGCAGGCGCGAACTGAGGGGCAGCAGCAGGACTCCGTCGGCCCCCGCGTCGATCAGCTGCCGCAGCGAAGCGGCGAAATCGGCCGTGGCGACCCGCTGATCGCTGGGCGCCAGACGCTGTGCCCGCAGGCTGTCCAGGCAGGCCTGGCGCTCATAGTCCGGCGCCTCGCCATGGAGCAGCACGGCGATCCGCTGGCTCGCCACCGGCTCGGGAAAGGCCGGCGCCCGCTGATGCAGGGCGAACCACTGGGGATAGTGGCCAAAGCCGGCACTGCGCGGACAGCGCTGGCGGTAATCCTCGGCCAGACGCAGCGCGAGCTCGCGCAACTCGGGCGCGGCCTGCTCCGGCCAGCCGGCGGCCAGCAGGGCGCCCAGGCCTTCGCCGCGGCAGCAGACCAGGATGGGGCTGCCGGCCAGCGCCCGGCCCTGCGGGTCTTCGATATGGATTTCATGACGCTCGCCATCCGCCAGCGTCCAGGGCAGCTCCAGACGGAAACCGTGGTCGGCGTCGGGACGATAGCTGAGAGCGGGATGCCAGAGGTCGGCGCGACCGCGGGCCAGGATCCGATCGGCCAGCCGCGCCCGCACCTCCAGGTGCGTCCCTGGCGCCTCAGCGGACCACAGCCAGCCGGTTACCGCCAGCCCTCCGCCATACCAGACCTGACTGCCGGGCACGGCCGTCTCGACGGGCGCCGCGCGCGGCAACTCCAGAGGTTCGCCGATACAGGGGCCCCCGTTGGCGACTCGCACGACAAGCTGCCGAGCGTCGGCCAGCCAGGCCTCGCGCAGTTGCAGGGCAAAACCGTGAAAGCCATCGCCGAGGCAGGGACCGTTCTGATATTCGTCGGCGCGCACCAGGGCCACGCTCGCCCCTTCGACGAACACCTCGAGCGCGAGCCGGAGGTCTGGCTGAGCGAGGTCGCAGGCCCAGCCCTGGAGCACGCCCCCGTGCAAACCTTCGATACGTCCTTCGATGTTGGCGGAATCGGACCGAACAGAATCATTCATGGAGAAAACCGAGAGGAAAGACGTCGTTCAACACGACCGCCAGGGCTGGCGGCAGTGCACTCAGGCGCTGGGCGCCCGCCTCGTGAGCCACCCGGCCTGCCGGGGCATGCAAGACCAGCCCGGCGGCACGGGCCCGCTCGGGGGCCCGCCAGGTGGTGGTCGGGGCCTGCTCCAGACTGAGGACGAGGGTGCATCCCGCCAGCGCTGGCAGCCGCTGCGGCGCGATGCCGGCGACCTCGGGAAGCAGCCGGACATTGCCGATGGCCAGCAGCGCCGCTGTCCAGGGTGAGTCCTCGTCGAGCAGGAACCGGCACTTCAGGCCGCGCTGCCGACAGCGTCGCAGCAGCGTCAGCCAGCGCTGCGCCAGGGCCGGTGCCTGTAGAAGATCGCCGATCAGCACAGGGCCCAGCTCCGGGCGCGGCAGGACCGGCTGGGCCCTGGGCGCGGCCAGCTGGCTGACCGGCACGTCCGGACAGCGCAGGTGCAGGGACGCCGTCAGGGCCGCATAGGGCGTCAGCAGCGCCCGGGCCCGCTGCAGGAACAGCGCAGCGGATTCCCGCAAGGGCATCGCCAGGTCATCGCTGCCTTGCACCTCATAGGGAATGTTCAACTGCCGGGGCAGCGCCTGCAGCGCCTCGGGGCAGTCAGCGACCTGCAGATAACGCAGCCGGGCCGGAGCCAGCTGTCCCAGATCCTCCAACAGCAGATTGGTCTGGGCGGGCAAGCGGTAGTCCAGCAGCAGGGGCAAGCCGCAGCCCTGCAGGCGCAACTCGACGAGCAACTGACCGTCGCGCTGCCGATGGGCCAGGGTACAGGCCGGCGACGCCCCGCCCCCCAGCGCCTGGCGCGCGAAATGGCTGGCCGGCGCGACTTGGGCGATGATGCCCGCCGTCGCGATTCGGGGGCCGAGCGAGACCAGGCGCGCGCGCTGCAGGCGTTCCCGGTAGGGCCGCAGCGGATCCTGCCGGCGATAGCGCTCGAAGGCGCGATCGGCAGCGGGATAGCGCTCGCGCAGCAGCGCATTGTTGAAGGCCACCCGCGCCAGCTTCTCCTGGCCGAAGGAGACCCCGCCCTGGTGTCCGACGAACACCCGATGGGCTGCCAGATGCCGCCAACCGCGCTCGCGGGCGCGCAGGCACCAGTCGGTCTCTTCGCCATAGCCGCGCTGGAGATGGATCTCGTCGAGCAGGCCGACATCGTCCAGCGCGGCGCGCCTGATATAGAGGCAGAAGCCGCAGCCCACCTCGACCTCGGGCGCCGGCTCGTCGCTCGCGGCCGCCTGGTTGAGGAGCTCCAGCTCATCCGCTGTCGGCAGCGGATAGCACTCGCAGGCAGCCGGAAAGCTCAACAGCTCGCCATTGTTGCTGAAGGGGGTAGCGGTCGCGGCGTCCGGGCGCTCCTGGACCGTCTCGCGCAGCCGGTCCAGCCAGGCCCCGGCGACCAGGGTATCGGCGTTGAGCCAGACCACGTCGCGCCCGCCATGCAGGGCCATCCCGCGATTCATGTTGCGGATGAAACCCAGATTGACCGGTCGTCGGTGCAGCTCGATGTCGCCCGCCGCCGCCAGAGCCTCCAGCGCCCGGATCAGGTGCGCATCCCGGCTGGCATCGTCGAGCACGACCAGCTGCATGGGCGTGCGATTGACCGCGCGACTGCGCAGGACACTTTCGATACAGGCCAGGGCAGCCGCCCGCCCCTCATAGACCGGTATCAGCACATCGACGATCGGCTCCGGCGCCTGCCCGGGCGGAATCGCGGGGGTCAGGCCGTTCAAGACGTCGGTGGCCAGAGGACTGCCAGCCAGGTCCTGGCCGTCGGGCCATTGCAGGCGCAGGCTTTCGACATCCTCGGTCAGCTGCAGACGAAATCCACCATGGACACCGGCATTGCCCGCCTCCGCCAGGCGCGGACAGGCTTGGTCGGCCACCAGCGAACTCGGCGGCTGCCCCTCCAGGGTCAGGCTCAGCCTTGGCGGACGGCCAGGGCGCCGGGAATCCAGGGCCCAGCCGTGGATCTCCCGCTGCAGCGGATCGAATTCCACCTGCCCCCAGCAGCCTGGCGGAAGATGCGCGAGCAGCAGGCCCAATTCGGCGGCGCTGCCGACATAGGGCAATTCGGCCACCAGACGTTCACGTTGCAATCCTGGCAAGGCGATCAGGGCGCGCAGGCGCAGGAGACGCACCGCGGTGGTCATGCGTGCGGGATTGGCCGGCGCCGACAGCAGGTCGAAGGCGGTCTGGCATTCACCCTTCGCCAGCAGCACATGGCCCAGCAGGGCCCAGACCTCGCCCTGGGGCCCGAGCCGGGTAGCAGCCTCGGCCAAGGCCAGGAAGGCGTCTTCCAGCAGGCCTTGCTGCAAGGCCTCCAGCCCTTCGGATACCAGGGCCGCCGGACGTTGCTCGGTGCTGCGCAGGGCCAGCGCGAGGCGCTCGGCGGCGGCCTCCAGGCAACCGGCTTCCCGGAGTGCCTGATAGTCCTCCATGAGCGATGCAGAGCTCAAATCGAAACTCCCGTGCAAGGATCCCTCACGACGAGAACCTCCGGCCAGGCGCCGGAGGTTCTCTATCGGGGATGAGGCGTCAGACCTGGCCAGCGATGACCAGTACCCCGGTATCGTGCTGCTGGGCCTCTGCCGAGCCGACGATGCTCACTGCCACCGAGGCCCGCGAGGCCCCATCGGCAAGTGCACTCTCCCAGTACGCCAGGCCAGCCGCATCGGCGCTACGGCCAAGCATGTTTTGGTAGAGGGACTGGACGAAGGTCGCGTCGGAGGCGCCGCCCATCTTGCTCTGGTACTCGCTGGAGGCCAGGAAGGCGCTGGCGATGGACGTCACGTTGCCGCCATTGGCCGCGACGTTGTCCAGCCAGTAGTGGGTGCCCGCCTGATCGGCACTGCGGCCGAGCAGGGCCTCGTACATCCGGACCGCGCTCGCCTGCGTTTCGGTGGAGGTCACCGTCAGGGAGTTCTTGCCATCGGCGTCGGTGAAGAAGGTGACGTCCTTCGCCATGACCACACCGGGCGCGGTGCTGGAGGTACTGCTCAGGGTGACGGTGCCATCGCTGCCGACCTTGACGCCGTAGTCGGCCAGCTTGCCGTTCACCACCACGACGTCAAAGCCCGCACCGCCTTCGATGGTGTCCTTGCCATTGCCGGCATAGACCACGTCGTTGCCGGCGCCGGTCTTGACGGTGTTGACCCCGCCATGGAGCACCACGGTGTCATTGCCACCCGCCAGGGTGATGGTGTCGTTGCCGGCCCCGCCATCGATGTAGGTGCTGACGTTGTCGGTGACCGTGAGCGTGTTGCCGCCGGTACCGCCGACGATGACCCGGCCGAAATCGGCGGTATTGACCGGTGCGTCCTTGACCACCTGTGCGGATTGCGCGGTCTGGGCCGAGGCGCCGAAGGTTACGGTCACGGTGGCCTGGGTATCGAACACGAAGGCATGGGCATTGGCCAGGGCGTTCGGGATATTCAGGGTCACCTGGCTACCGCTGGAGCCCAGGTTGTTGAGCAGGACCAGCTGCGGTGCGACGGCTTCGCCGTTGCTGTTGTGGACGGTGTTGACGGTGTTGCCGTCATAGTTGGTCACGGCGACATTGGCGTTGGCACTGGTCGAGCTGTTCAGGCCAAGTACCGAGGAAATGGCGGCCAGGGTATTGGAGCTCAGCGAGCTGGAGGTCAGGGAATTCTGGACGGATTGAGCGCTGACGGGCTGATCGTATTGCATGGTTAAGTCTCCTGAAGCGCTTCTTCACGGAAGGCGCAAATCGAACGGTGGTGGTCATGACCATCCCAGGGAGACTGGTAGCGGCAAGCGTTCATCTCGACGCCAGGGTTGATCGATACGTGCAGCGCGGTCAGGAAGGCATTCGCCGGGGCGACGCACTCCTCACCGGGCAAAAGGGGTTGCGGCGCCAGGCCGGCAAAGCCGGCCCAGGCCTCGAGCCGATAGTCGGCCCGGCGCGGACCGACCAGGGCAACGGCGATCGCGGTGATGGGTAGCTGCCCGCTCGGACTGCCAAGAAACTGGCCGGTGGTGACGGCTGGCTGCTGCACGCCGGCGATCTGGCAGCCATAGGCGAGATCGACGCCTTCGGGCCGCCCGGGCCAGTCGATGCAGAAGCCTCCCAGGGGCTGTGTTGTCCTGGGATCGCCCAGGGTCGAGGCGTGAACGCTCTGGGTACCTGGCGCGAAGTGTCCGGTCAGCTTGAGCGCCACGCCCGCCGGGCTGACAACGGCCTGCCCTGGCGCCGGGCGCAGGATCGCCGCGGAGGTATCGATCCGATCGATCCGCAGGTCGATGGTCTGGAAGCTGACCCCCTGCAGCTGATATTCGGTGATCAGCAGCGTCCCGCAGCCGTTCTTGACCCGGATGATCAGGGTGTCGCCCAGCCGTGCCAGGGTATTGCGCACCACGCTTTCGCCGGGAAAGAAATCGACGGTGCTCTTGCCGATCAGGGTCGGTTGCAGGCTGATCAGGCAGGGGCGCTCGGCATCGTGCAAGGAGGCATAGCGGGCGATGTACAGGCCCGGTTCCAGGCTCAACAAGCGAGTCCTGAAGGTGAATTCCTTCTGATCCATCACTTGAATAGCCTCCTCACCTTTATGAATGTTAACGCAGGGAGCGCTAAGATCACCCAAAAAACGTGACAGACATCACACTTATTGCCATTAACCGACCAGCGGGTAACAAAAGGTTACAGACGGCTCATTTCCCGGGCGTACCAGCCCCCCCTTTTCACCAAGAAGCCCGAGCTAGAGCGGTATAGACAGACTAAAAAATTGTGACTGAATATGTCTAACTTAAGCGACACGCCCCATCTCGGTTACCGGAGAAGTCCCATAGCGGACGGTGCGGAGTGGAGAGGTAGAGACAGGTGGGCCTAGCGCGAGATGACGCTTGAGCCAAGGCAGGCACTCGCGCGCCAGCGCGTCCAGGCGCTGCGCGTAGGCGCCCAGAAACAGGCAGGGAGCGAAAGGGAGAGATCCGGCAGCCGTGCCGGTTGAGTCGCGACCAGGTGTCGGTGCTTCGAGGCCGACACCCGGTTGCCGCTGCGAAAGGCTTCAGCCGCGCTCGGCGTCTTCCGGCTTGAGTCCGGTCTTGCGCGTCTCGTCGGGCTTGGGCACGGTCAGCCAGGCATTGATGCGCTGGATGTCGGCATCCTTGAAGTCACCGCTCCAGCGCAGCAGGACCAACTGGTTGGTGATGAAGTCGTATTGCGCGCGCAGGTAGTCGCGCCGGGCGCTGTACTCCTGGCGCACCGCGTTCAGCACGTCCACCGCGGTGGCCGCGCCGAAGGAGAAGGACTTCTCGCTCGCCTCGCGCGCCTTGACCGCCGAGTTCAGCGCATTGCGTGACGACTCGATCTTGCTCAGGCTGGCAAAGCTCTTCAGGTATGCGGTCTTGGTTTCCTTGACCACCTGGCGACGCACCGACTCGTAGTCTTCTTCGGCCGATTCCTGGGAGCCATACAGACTCCGCGTCCGGGCGCTCACCGAGCCACCGCTGTAGATCGGAATCTGCAGATTGAGGCTGGCCGAGTAGGTATCAATGGCCTCGGAGGCGATGACGTTCTCGTAGGCGAAGTCACTGCGTTGCGCGCCAAATTGCAGGCTCAGGGTGGGCAGGTGCCCGGCCTTGGCCTCGCTGACGGCGTATTCCGCCGAATTCAGGGCTTCCTGCTTGGCCTGTAACGCCGGGTTGTGATTGATGGCCGACTGCACCCAGTCGGTTTCCGTACCCGGCAACGCGGTGAAGAGGGTGCGGTCATCGATGCGCTTGAAGGGCTGGTAGATGTCCCGCCCGACCAGTTCGGCCAGCGCTTCGCGCGTCACCTGGATCTGGTTCTTGGCTTCGATTTCCGCGGTCTTCAGGCTGTCCACGCGCGCGGACAGCTGCAGCTTGTCGGTGATGGTCGCCAGCTGCCGGTCGAACAGCGCCGAGACGCTGTCGAGGTTGCGCTGAGTCGCCTTGCGCTCGGCGGTGGCCAGCTCCAGTTCATCCTCGGCCGCCAGGGCAGCGAAGTAGCGCTGGACCACATCCGCAGCGGACTGGATGCGGGTGTCTTCGGCCAGCGAACGATACTGCTTGGTAAGTTCGCTGTACTTCTTGAAGCCACGCCAGGCGGCCGGGTTGTAGATCGCCTGGGTCAGACTCAGGTTGTAGGTCTGGCCGTCGTAGAACAGCGTCTGCGGGCCTTCGGTGCGCTTGATGCGGCTGGTGGAGGCGCCGCCGCTCAGCTGCGGCAGCATCTGGCCGAAGGCACCGTCCTGCTGCCCCTGACTGGCCTTGACCTGGGCATCCGCGCCGCCGATGCGGGGATCGGATTCCATGGTCTTCTGGTACAGCTGCCAGAGATCCAGGTAGGCCGCCGGCTCATGGGTGGCGACGGGCGCCGCCTGACCCAGCAGCGGCAGGGCCAGGCCCAGGGCGAGAAGCAGTCGGGCGGGCTTGAACATCGCCTTACTCCTCGATCATCGAGCGCGCCATGGCATTGCGCGCCGGCTTGAGCAGATAGTTGAGCAGGGTACGGGCGCCGGTGTTGATCAACACCTCGGCCGGCATGCCCGGCACCAGCTCGCGACGGCCCAGGTCGGCCCGGCCCTTGTCGGTCAGGGTCACGCGCGCCAGGTAATAGGGCGCACCGGTCCGCTCGTTGGTAAAGCGGTCGGCGGAAATGTAGACGACCTCGCCCTCCAGGATGGGGGTGGTGGCGTTCTTGAAGGCACTGAAGCGCACCTCGGCCAGTTTGCCCAGCTCGATACGGTCGATATCGTTCGGCTGCACCTCGACTTCGACCAGCAGGTCGGCGCCGAGCGGCACGATGTCCAGCAGGTGGGTACCGGGCGCCACGACGCCGCCGATGGTATGCACCGCGAGGCCCATGACCATGCCGTCGACCGGAGCCTTTATTTGGGTACGATTGACAGTATCTTGTAAAGCACCAACCCGCTCACGCAGCTCGTAGATGCGCGACTGGGTCTCGGCCAGCTTGTTGGCCACGTCCGACTTGAATTTCTGGGTGGTCTGCAGGATCTGCAGTTTGGTTTCACCCATTTGCACCTTGGCGCGGGCGATGGCCGATTGTTGATCGGCGATCTCGGCCTGCAGGCGCGAGAGGTTGCGCTCCTGGTCACGCAGGCGCTCGTTGTTGACGTAGCCCTGCTTGAGCAGCTCGCTCAGGTCCTTGATCTCGCTGCCATAGGACTGCGAAAGGCCCTGCTTGCTCTGGATGACTGCCGAGAAGCCACGGATCTGCTGCTCGAGCTCGGCGCTCTTGTTCTTGAGGACCTCGATCTCACCCAGGCGCGCACTGCGCTGGGCCAGGAAGATCTGCCGTTCGCTGTTGCGGGCTTCCTGAACTCGCTTGTCATCCTCCGGAAAATCGCTCGTGCCGAAGGTCACGTCGTTGCGATCATCACGCTCGGCGATCAGCCGCGCTTCCAAAGCTTGAGAGGCAATCAACTGGCTGCGCGCCGCTTCGAGTTGGGCACGCGCCTGGGTATCGTTGAGACGCATCAATATGTCGCCGGCCTTGACGTGGTCGCCGTCGTGAACCATCAGCTCTTTAACGATACCACCCTCTAAATGCTGTACCGTTTTACGCGAACTCTTAACCGTAACATAACCCTGAGCAAGCACAGCGCTATCGAGCGGCGCCAGACCGGCCCAGAGACCGCCCAGGCCGAAGACGGTGATCAGAACGATATAGCCCAGTCGACGGACCGGCTTGTCGGAAACCTTGAGGCCTTCGGCCTCGGCTTCAGCGAGATACTGGGTATTCATCAGGCCATACCTCCCGATTGCTCGGCGCTGCCATCGGTTTTGGGCAGGGACTCGGTTTCAGCGGCGGCCACGGACGGCGCCGCGGGGCGGCCCTGCAGTTGTGCCAGGACCTGATCACGCTGGCCGGACATGACGATCTGGCCATCGTTCATCACGATGAGGTTGTCGACATAGGCCAGGACGCTGACGCGGTGGGTCACGATGAACAGCGTCGCACCGGTCTGCTTGAGGCGCAGCAGCGCCGCACCCAGCGCCTTCTCGCCTGCCTCGTCGAGGTTGGAGTTGGGTTCGTCCAGCACCACCAATCGCGGATTGCCGTAGACGGCGCGGGCCAGACCGATACGCTGGCGCTGGCCGCCAGAGAGGGCGCCGCTGTTGGCGCCGATGATGGTGTCGTAGCCCTGGGGCAGGCGCAGGATCATCTCGTGCACCCCGGCCAGTTCAGCGGCCTCGACCACGGCCTTGGCATCCACCTGGCCAAAGCGGGCGATGTTGTCGCTGATGCTGCCATCGAACAGTTCGATGTCCTGCGGCAGGTAGCCAATGTACGGACCGAGTTCTTCGCGTTTCCACTGGGCGATGTCGGCGCCGTCCAGGCGTACCTTGCCGCTCTGCGCCGGCCAGATGCCCAGCAGCGCGCGGGCCAGGGTCGACTTGCCGGCCGCGCTGGCGCCGAGAATGCCGACCGAAGCACCGGCAGTGACGTTGAAGGACACGCCCTTGAGCACGGGCTGGAAGGCACCCGGCGGGGTCAGGATCAGTTGCTCGACCGAGATATTGCCCTTGGGCGCCGGCAGCGACATGCGCGGCGGTTCGACCTGCACGTTGCGCATCATCTCGTTGAGACGGGAGTACTGGCCACGTGCCGCGATGAAGCCCTTCCAGCTGCCGATCATCAGATCGATAGGCGCCAGGGCACGCCCCAGCAGCAGGGAGCCGGCGGTCATCAGGCCAGGGGTGATCTGGTGGTCGATGACCAGCCAGGCACCCAGGCCCAGGATCAGCGACTGCAGCACCATGCGCAGGGTCTTGGACAGGTTGCTCAGGGCACCGCCGTGCTCGCTGGCGCGCGCCTGCAGGGCCAGCACGTTGGTGTTGCGCTTGCGCCACTGCTTGAACAGGCTGGGCATCATGCCCATCGAGGCCACCACCTCGGCGTTGCGCAGGTTCTTACTGGTGAACTGGGTCGCGAGGGCGTTTTCCTGGTTGGCCTCGGCCAGTCGCTTGCCGGTCAGCTTCTCGTTGGCATAGGCCAGGAGGACCAGTAGGATCGCGCCGAGCACGGTGAGGGCACCGAACAGCGGGTGGAAGAAGTACATCACCGCAATGTAGATCGGCAGCCAGGGGGCGTCGAAGAAGGCGAACAGCCCCTGCCCGGTCAAAAATTGGCGCAGACCCGTCAGGTCATTGAGCGGTTGCGCCGAGGCCTGGGCGCCGCCGGTGTAGAGCGCCTGCTTGAAGCTGGCGTCATAGAGACGCTCGTTGAGCACCAGATCCAGGCGGGTGGAAACCCGTACCAGGATGCGCGAACGGATCCATTCCAGGGCACCGTAGGTCGCCATCAGCAGCAGCATGATCAGGGTGAGCATCACCAGCGTGGTGATGCTGCTGCTGCTCAGGACACGGTCGTAGACCTGCAGCATGTAGAAGGAGGGAACAAGCAGCAGCAGGTTGATGAAGAGGCTGAAAAAGCCGACCGTTAGAAAGCTGCCCTTGCAGGCAATCAACGCCTGCTCGAGATCTGTCTTGGGTTTGGATTGCATGCAGATACCAGCGGGGACAAGAAGGAACAAAACCGCAGGGTGCGGACTCTATCACAGGTTTTTCAGGGGTGTTCCCCCTACCCGCGGAGCCCGCGATCCTACCCGATGACCGGGGCCAGAGCCTTAAGCCTGTCTTACGTCCGGGGTCTCGACGGCATCGCTGGCCGGCAGATGGCGCTGCTGCAGGATGCCCTGGCGCGTGCGCTCCACCAGCTGCAGCGAGGCTTCGCGCCAACCGACCCAGGCCCAGTCCTGCAGCGGACGTGCGGACGGGAAGGTACCTTCGGCTTCGTAGCGCTCCACCTGAGCAGCTAGGGACGCCGGATCCTGCAGTTCGAAATAGGCCATGAAATCCCCACCCACCTCGCGGAACACGGGAATGTCGCTGGCCATGGCCGGCAGGCCGCGCTGCATGGCTTCCACCAGCGGCAGACCGAAGCCTTCCACATAGGAGGGGAACACCAGGGCCCGGGCATGGGCATAGGCGTATTCCAGGCTGGTGTCGTTGGCGCCGTTGAACATGAACAGCCGGCGCTGGTATTCCGGGTGGGTCTTGATGCGCTCGATCAGCGCCTCGGTCTTCCAGCCCACCTTGCCGATGATGCACAGGCGCACATCGGCGCCCCTGGCCCAGAGCAGGTCGAAGGCGTCGAGCAGATAGGCGTGGTTCTTGCGCGGCTCGATGGTGCTGACCATCAGGTATACCGGGGTCTTGCCGTCGAACAGGCGCTTGACCTCCGGATCGCAGGCGGCGCCGCTGCCATTCAGGTCGAGTTCCGAGCCCAGCTGGAAATAGCCGTGCCACTGGCGCTCGGCCGCGGCGCCGCGGCGCAGGCGCAATTCCGCCGCGACTTCCTGGCTGATGGTCTGGGAGATGGCCATGAAGCCGTCCGCGGTACGGGCGATCCAGTCGAACCACTCATCGAAGACCTTGACCAGGTGGTTGTCGCAGAACTGCGGATGGGTGAGCGGGATCAGGTCGTACATGACCGAGACGATGCCCACGCCACGCGCCTTGAGCGATTCGGCGAGCTTGAAGAAATCGGCGTGCCAGGAAGAATCCAGCAGCACCAGCTGGTCACCGGGCTTGATCTCCAGCGGGGTGGCGCGCTCGGGCTCTTCACCCGCCTTATAGTCCTGCTCGCGCAGGATGTTCAGCGGCCACTGGATGACCTGGCTGGTCGCGCGGCACGGCCAGTACCATAGGCGGCGCAGCAGCAGCGAGCGGTCGGCGTAGGGCAGCTTCTGCTCGACGCGGTCGTGCCAGCGCCAGAAGCGATCCTGCAGGCGGTCCAGGCGGCCGATCCACTGCCGGCGACGGATCCGGCCCTCGTCGACTTCCAGCGGCTCCAGGCTGTTCACCCGGTAGAGCTGATCGTGCTTCATCATGACCGGAATGCACTCGACCGAGGGCTCCAGGTGCGGCAGCTGCTTGATGACGTTACGCACCACCCGCTGGATACCGGAGTTGTCGGAAGGGTGTTCGTAGACGTAGGTGCATTCGATCAGTAGACGCATGGCAACTCGCAAATCCTCGCTAGGCCCGGGCAGGCCTGCCAGAGAAGGGCCGATGGAAGGCCGAAATGAAGGAGCGCCAACCGGAAAACTGCGGGGGCCGGCGTCTGGATCCGTAGGGCCAAAATTGGCGGGCGATTATAAGGCCCAGGGCACACAGCGCCCAGCCCGGTCGTCTCGGCAACGCCAAGGCCGGTCATAAAACTGCTACCAGACGTGGACTAATCGTGGTCAGCCCGGATAATGCCTGCCTTCGCGCCAGGGCGCTGCGATCACGACGTCCCCAACGCATCCGGACCACCACGCCTCTGGCGGGCATTCCCTGACGACCCGCGCGCGTGTCTTTGACGGATGCTTCAACCTCAGCTGTCGAGCGAACATGAAGGTCTTCGTTTCCATCAATGTGCTCAAGCCGCCAATGACCGGCATCGGGCGCTATACCCTCCATCTGCTGGAAGAGTTGCTGGCCGATCCGGCGGTAGAAGACGTGAAGGGCTTTGGCGACGAAGGTTTTCTGGATCGCGAGGCATTGCGGCAGAAGGTACAGGCGCTGGGGCAAGCCCAGCCGCCCTCCTCCATGCATCGTGGCCTGGGCAAGTTGCGGCGCTGGCTGGGGCATCGCCCCTGGCTGCGCCGTCTCTATCGTCATCGCCTCAACAGCCGTTTCCTGCAGGGCAAGGCCCAGCTCGACGGCTATGTCTACTGGGAACCGGGCTACTACATGCTGCCCCTCGACGGCCCCAGCGTCGCGACCCTCTATGACCTGTCGCACATCCGTCACCCCGAGCTGCATCCACCGGCGCGGATCGAGGAGATGCGCCGCCTCATCCCCGATACGCTGGCCCGCGCCACGCGCCTCATCACCATCTCGGACTTCACGCGCCGGGAGTTGCTTGCAGAACTGCAACCCGCCCAGCCGATCGACCTGGTCAGCCCGGGCGTTTCGCGCGGCTATGCCGAGGTATCAGCTGAACAGCGCCAGGCCTGTCGTCAGGCCTACGACCTGCCGGAACACTTCACGCTCTCGGTCGCCACGCTCGAACCACGCAAGAATCTGGCGGAGCTGCTGAGGGCCTTCGCGCTGCTGCCCCAGTCGCTGCGTCAGCAGTTTCCCCTGGTACTGGCCGGCGCTCCCGGGTGGGACAGCGCGGAATTGCAGCAGCTGATCGAACAGCTGAGCGCGGCCCACGAACTTCGCTACCTGGGTTATGTGGATCAGCGGCACATGCCGGCGCTCTATGCCAATGCCACCGTGCTGGTCTATCCCTCGTTGTACGAGGGTTATGGCATGCCCGTGGCCGAAGCCATGGCCACCGGTTGCCCGGTGATCACCTCGAATGTCAGCTCCATGCCGGAGGTGGCGGGCGACGCCGCCCTGCTGGTCGATCCGCGCGATCGCGGCGCCATCGCCGGAGCCCTGCAGCAGGTACTGGACTCCCCCGAGCTGCGCGCGCGCCTGGCCACGGCCGGGCGCCAGCGCACCGCCAACATGCACTGGGCCGCGCGGGCAGCGGCCCTGCGCGAGAGCCTGGTTGCCGCGCAACGGATGACCTGAGCCAGGACCGCTGCCCTATGACGGGTCGCGCGGCTTGAAGACCAGATCGCCCTGGTCGCTGGTCTTGCAGACGAAACCCGCGGGCAGTCGTGGTCGCCAGGCAGGACACTGGCCGGGCGCAAGCAGATAGAGGTTGTGCGGATCCAGGGCCAGCGAAGCGGCCAGGTCCATGAGTTTCAGCTGCTGATGCCGCTTGGCCTTCTGATCCATCCGGGCGAACCAGCCGAAGTTCATGTTCAGGCCATGGGTCGCGGCAAACTCACCGACCGGCAGCCAATAGGGCACCAGCTGCTCCGGCTGCAAGGCGATGATGCTGCTATAGCCGGTGGTGACCTCGCTCCAGGGCGCCTGGGTGAGCCTGGCCTCCTGGGCATGGCTTTGCTGCAGGCTGGCCACCAGATAGCCGCGCAGGCCACCCAGGTCCCAGACCTGAATGCACAGCGCCAGCAGCAGGATGGGCAGGGCCTTCGCCCCCGCTCGCTTCCACAGGAGCAGCATCGCCCAGGCCATCAGTCCGTAATACACCGGCCAGAAGAAGCGACCGGATGCGCGAAAGGTATTGGCGAAGGCCAGGACATCATCGGGCAACGGATAGGTAAACCAGGTCAGTCCCTGCAGGGAAACGACATTGGACAGGGCGAAGACGGTCAAACCCAACGCCAGCAGCACATAGGGCTCGCGCAACAGGGCCTGCCTGGCACCTGCCATTGTCGTCCCCCTGATCGCCTCCATCAGGCAGTAGGCGAGCAGCAACAGCATGCCCAGGCCGAGGAAGTTGAAGCCCTCGAGATTGGTCAGGTCGTTGTTGTTGGCCCTCAGGATCTTGGAGAAGAAGGCATAGCCCGGATTGACCGGCGCGAAGAGATCCATGCGATAGAGGCCGAAGCCGTCGGCGACCTGACCACCGTTGCGCACGGTGAAATAGCCTGCCGCCTCCATGGCCAGCGCCAGCAGGAGCGCTCCGGCGAGCAGGGAAAGGGCGATGCCCCTGGTATCGCGATTGAGCTGCCAGTCCCGAACCATGGCCGCGATCCAGATCGCCAGGGTCATCGCCAGCAGATAGGCGTGCACCCAGGCGGCCAGCACCAGTAGCAGCAGCCAGGCGTATCTTTGAAAGCGCGGAGCCAGGTAGAGATAGAGACCGGCCAGCAACAGCCAGTGCCCCGACAACGCGAAGTGCCCGGTCATCCTGAAGAGATAGACCGGAGCAATGGCGAAGAACAGCGCGCAGATCAGCGAATAGAACGCCTGGCCGGTCAATCGCAGGGCAACCAGATAACCGAAGACCGTCTGCAGCAGGCAGCACAGCAGCAACCAGATGCCGGTGTACTGGAAGGCCTCAGGCAACCAGGCATTGAAGGGTTTGAACAGGAAGGCCATGAGCGGTATCGAATCGGTATAGACGATCGAACTGCTCACCTCCATGCCGAAGGGATAGTTCCTGCCCAGGGGCCATTGCCAGAGCGGCGTGCCGCGGAAGAATTGCCAGCCGAGCCAGTGCTGGGCGGGATCACCGGCCATCAGCCAGCCGACCCGGGTCGGATCGAGGATGGCGCCACCGGTGTAGCGGTAGAAGACCAGCACCCCGCACAGGGCGGCGAGCGCAAGAAACAACCCTTTTTTAAAACCGTAACTCATGAAAACGATCTGTCCCTGAAAAAACGCTAGCGCGGCGCCTGGCACCGCTCGAACAAGGCCGGACTCAGCAGGCTGGCCAGACGCTGGGTATGCTCAAGCCGCGCCTCCGCGGTGAGATGGTAGTTGGTGTCGAAGAACGCCTCGGGCGGATACATGAAGTCCAGGGGTTCGCCGACGTAGATCAGGCCATGCCGGGCAGCCTCCTCTGGAAGCCCCTGGTAGAAGCCCCGCTCGACGGGATCCTGGTGATAGGGGGCGCGGTCGAGCATGGCGGGCGGCACGAAGACCGCGCAGCCGCCGGCGGCGCGGACTTCATTGGCAAAGGCCTGCCACATCGGCCAACTGCCGTTGAAGGCACTGGCCTGGGCCCCGTAGTGCTGGACGGCGGAATCACGGGCACCGGAGAACAGCGCTTCGCTGCGCTGCTCACGGGCGCTTACCAACTGGTCGCCATGGGCATCCAGATGATGGGCACCGTAGAGGCCAGCCACCTGGAAGCCGGCCGGTACCCCCTGGTAGCCCTGTACGACACGGAGCAGCGGCGTTTCCGCCAGAAGGCGCACCAGCCTGAGCGGATTCAGGCCATAGGTCACCGGGTGGCTTAGCCAGTATTCGAGAAAGACCTGATTGACCTCGAATCTGTCGTGGTACAGCGGATACTCCAGCGGCAGCAGCACCCAGTCTCCTGGCTTGACGGCCTGACGCGCATAGATCAGCAGGTAGGGACTGAGAATGCCGGCGTTCACCCCCAGATTGATCACCGGCCGATGCAGGGCCTGCGCCAGGGTAGGCGAATGGATGCCGAACATGGCGCCGGAGCCGGCCACGACGACCACCTTGGGCTGCCTGATGGCCTCGGCCTGGGCCAGCTTCTGCCCATAGGCGCCCTCTACCCAGAGGTTGTTGACGAAGGGCTTGCCCAGCTGCCCGGCGACCAGGGCGATCCAGCCCAGCGCAAACAGACAGGCTCCCACCAAGAGTCCAGTTAAAAAGCGTCCTGACTTTGAGCGCATGGGGACCTAGAAATTGAAGTAGAGGAACGCCCGATCCGGACGGGCCAACATGGCTTTCATGACCAGCAGCGCGAGCACGGCGGTCAGGACGCCACGCCAGAAAGGCGAAAGGCGTAGCACCAGCTTCAGGCTGTAGGGCAGCAAGGCGCACAGCGCCAACAGCAGCGGAACGGCCAGCCAGAGTCCCTGCTGCAGGTGCAAGGAGGCCACTTCCTGCAGCAGCGTGTTGAAGCCTGGTAGCGCGAGGGCCTGCCAGTGGCCCAGTTCACCGAACATGCGCAGGGCGTGGCCGAGATCGACCGCGCGGAAGGGAATCCAGGCCAGCATCACCACCAGCATCGTCAGCGCCCAGGCCAGCGGTGTGGGCAGCCGCCAGGAGGACAGGCGCAGCCAGCCATGATTGAGGCAGAGCAAGGCCCCGTGGATGCCACCCCAGAGCACGAATTGCCAGCCGGCGCCATGCCAGAGACCGCCCAGCAGCATGGTGATCAGCAGGTTGCCGTACTGGCGGAAGGCGCCGTGGCGGCTGCCGCCCAGGGGGATGTAGAGATAGTCACGCAAGAAGCGTGACAGCGAGATGTGCCACCGGCGCCAGAAGTCGACGATGGACAGGCTGCGGTAGGGCGAACGGAAATTGATCGGCAGCCGGATGCCGAATACCAGACCCAGGCCAATCGCCATGTCCGCATAGCCGGAGAAGTCGAAATACAGCTGCAGGCCGTAGCCAAAGGCAGCGAGCAACACCTGGGGGCCACTCAGGGATTCCTGCAGATAGAGGGCATCGACGCCTGGGGCCAGGCTGTCGGCCACCAGCACCTTCTTGGCCAGGCCGAAGACGAACAGGGTAAAGCCCAGCTTCCAGGCCCAGGGACGTTCCGCGAAGCCCCGCTCGATCTGCGGGATCAGGCTGCTGGGGCGGCAGATGGGGCCGGCGATCAGGTGCGGAAAGAAACTCACGCACAGCAGAAAGGCCCGGAAATCGCCTGGTTGCTGCAGGCGGCCGCGATAGAGATCGACCTGCCACGCAATCTGCTGAAAGGTATAGAAGGAAATGGCCAGCGGCAGGATGAACTGGCCGGGCAGGCCGACGCCGAACATGCCGGCGAAGAATCCCAGGTACTTGTAGTAGCCCAGGAGCCCCAGGTTGAACACCAGCGCTGCCGTCAGCCAGCCCTTGCTACGCAGCCGCCATACCCGCAGGCCCAGGGCGTAGTTGACGCCCATGGACAACCAGAGCAGCAGCAGAAAGCGCCAATCCCAGACCGCGTAGAACACCCAGGACGCCAGGCTCAAAAAGACCGCGGTGGTCGCCCAGTCGGCACGCTTGCGCAGCACCCAGAACCCCAGCAGGGTCAACGGCAGGAACAGCAGCAGGAAGGGAAAGGAGCTGAAGATCATCGGTAAAGAACACGCTGGATCGCTGAAAATGGCTGCCGCAGAGGCGCAGCCGCTGGATCTTTCGGCCGGCACTCTATCACGAAGCCTGCGCCTCGCAGGCTCAAGGCCGCCCGGGGGCCATGCTAGACTCCCGCCCTTTTGCAGGCCGCTCCCCGCCCATGCGTATCCTTCACGTATTCAAGACCTACCTCCCCGATACCCATGGCGGCATCGAGCAGGTGATACGCCAGATGTGCGGCGCGACGCGGAAGCTGGGGGTGAGCAACCGGATCCTGACCCTGAGCGAGCAGCCCGCCCCGGAATGGATCGAGGTCGAGGGCATTCCGGTGCAGCGGGTGCGCCAGGACGCCAACATCGCCTCCACCGGCCTGTCCCGCGCGGCCTTCGGCGCCTTCGCCCGAGCAGCGCGCGACAGCGACGTCATCCACTATCACTTCCCCTGGCCGTTCATGGACGTGCTGCAACTGGCGGTGCGGCCGGGCAAGCCCTATGTGGTCAGCTACCACTCGGATATCGTCAAGCAGCGTCATCTGCTGCAACTCTATCGCCCCCTGCAGCGCCACTTCCTGAGTCGCGCCAGCCGGATCATCGTGGCCACCGAGCCCTATAGACGCAGCAGCCAGGAGTTGCGCGGTCTGGAGGCGCACACCGAGGTCATTCCCTACGGCCTCGACGAAGCCAGCTATCCGGCGCCGTCCGAAGCCTGCCTCGCGCAGTGGCGCCAGCGGCTGGGTCCGCGCTTTCTGCTCTTCGTCGGCGTGCTGCGCTACTACAAGGGCCTGCACCTGCTGCTCGACGCCCTGGCCGGCCTGGACCTGCCGCTGGCCATCGTCGGCGACGGACCGGAACGGGCCGCGCTGGAAGCCCAGGCCCACCGTCTCGGCCTGCGCAACTGCCACTTCCTCGGACGCCTGCCGGAAGAAGACGTGGCGGCGCTCTACAGCCTCGCCGAAACCTTCGTCTTTCCGTCGCACCTGCGTTCGGAAGCCTTCGGCATGGCTCTGCTGGAGGCGGCCATGTACGGCAAGCCGCTGATCAGCTGCGCCATCGGCTCGGGCATGAGCGAGATCAACCGGCACGAGCAGACCGGGCTCGACGTGGCACCCACCTCCGCCGCGATCCGGGAAGCCCTGCTGCGGCTCTGGCAGGCACCCGAGGAGCGGGCGCGTTTCGGCGCCGCCGCGCGCGCCCATTTCGAGCGGCACTTCCAGGCGGAGCAGCTGGGTGAGCGGCTGTATGCCGTCTATCGCCAGCTGGCGCCTGGCGCCGCCGGCTAGGCAGGCGCCAGACGAGCGGCGCCCTACTAGCGGCGTTCGCCAGTCTTGGGAACAGGCATGCTCAGCGGCGCCCCGCCGACGTTGACTCCCTGCTCGACCGCGCGCTCGATCTGCAGATTTTCCAAGCCCATGCCCAGTACCCGGCCGTCGGCGCTCAGGCCCGCTTCACGCGGCGAGATGGCATCGGGCAGCTCGATCGTCAGCGCGGTGGTCGCCTGACCCTCGGCCACCGGCCAGGACAGCGACACCTCGCCATTCTGTTGCGCTTGCACTTCCTTGATCGTCTGGCCATCGGCCTTGAAGATCAGCCGCTGGGTCGGCACCTGCGGGGTCAGGAAAACCCGGTAACGCAGTGTCGCCCGGGTAGTGCTCCCCTGGTTGTGCACCAGCATCGTCGCCACTCGCCCGTCATTCCAGATGCCGAAGTCTTCGGGCGTCGACCAGCCGCTGATCAAGAGATAACCGGCCTTGGACGCAGCCGTCGGCGCGAGCCGTTCACAGCCCTGGCATCCCTTGAGACCAGGCGCCAGGACGTTCAGGCCGTCGATCTTGAACAACTGGTCGTTGGGCTTGAGACGGACGAAGTCGAGGATGTCGCTCTTCAGAACGTACACCGTATCGTCGTCATAGCGCGCGGACGACAAGGCTTGCAGCGTCCTGAGGTTCAGACTGTCCTGCTTGCTCTCGCTCGGGCGGGCCAGCATCACGGAATCGGTCATCAGTCCCTGCCGACTCGCGACAAAGGCCAGGGCCAGGCGGTCAGCCGCATCGTTGGTGAAGGGCACATAGCGCAGCTTGGCGTAGTGACCGAGCTCGTTGCTCCAGAACTCGTTGCGTAGCGCCGCGGTGACATCCGGCGAATTGAAGAAGTAGAAATTCTCGCGCTTGAAGCCCTTGCTGATATCGCCCGCCTGAACGACCAGGGCGACCGCCAAAGCCGCCAGGGCGACCGATCTGGCGCGGTACCTGACCGTCAGATAGACCAGGCCGATCACGGCCAGATAGGTAAGCGGCCAATAGAAGCGCGACGAGCCACGGAAGGTGGACAAGGCATCCAGCAGTTTGCCGGGCAGCGGCACTATCAGATGATGATCGAACAACTGGATGTTGTTGGTCGTGGCAATCAGGAAAAAGGTTATCGCCGCGATCAGCACACTGAGCGAAGTAGCCGTAACGGTAAAACGTCCGAAGCTGCGATAGAGGCCCTTGAGATTGAACAGGACCAGCAAGAGGACACCTAACCCCCAGTAGTTGACGGTTTCGAAGTTGCCCAGCCCGAGATAGACATGGTCGAACACATAGGACCAGCCATCCGAAATCAGCGGTGACAGCAGATTCGAGTTGTAGGCGCCATAACCGCCGGCGACGGATACATCATCGACGGTGAAATAACCGGCGGTGTACATCAGTAGATAGGCGCCGATCGCCGCAGCCAGAGCTTCCAGTAACGCCGATCCATAACCGGTTGCCCGGGTCACGACACGGGAGAAGAGATTAGCGCCCCAGAGGATCATCACGATCATGGCTAGGTAGAAATGCGTGAGGCAGGCGACCGCGATCAGCAGGCACCACTTCACGGCCAGATGACGCCGGTCGCGCAGCAGACAGAGATAGATGGCGAACAGGATCAGGAAATGACCCATCAGGTTGATATGGCCGATCCGATGGATCCACGCCGGATTCAGCAGCACCAGGGCCGCCGCTAGGGACCTGATCAGATAGCTGTCGGAGTAGAGCCCGACGATCTTCCAGGTGGCGACCGCACTGAGGATGCAGCAGGCCAGCAACCAGAGGCCGAAATACTGGAAACCCGCTGGCAGCAGCGGTGATAGCAACTTGAACACCAGGGCCAGCAGCGGATTGGAATCGGAAAAGACGATCGAACTGCTGACTTCCATACCGTAGTAGGGATTCAGCCCCACGACAGGAAAGGTCCAGGGCGCCTTGCGGAAGAAGTCCCAGCCCAGATAAGCCTGCAGGATATCGCCATGGCTCAACCACTCGACATGGGTCGGGTCGAGCATGTTCACATCGAAGACGACAGCGAAGAAGATCACGCCGATCAGTATCGGAATGCCATAACTCGCTGCCTGTAGTTGCTTGTTCACTGATCCATTGCCCTTATTGCTCCACGTTGCGCCCTGAGACTTTGCCGGATAAAGCTTTCAGCCTTCTCCAGTGGGCATTCACAGAATGCCGGTCTGATGGTTAGCCGTGCATGATCCCTGAATACGAGGCAGGGGGATACCGAGGCAATCACAGGGGCAACGCCTGCAAGACGCTATTGGCGACTGGTTATTTGTTAAGCGGAAAAGAGGCAGGGCGCGTTTTGCAAGCGACCCGCATCCCGTTAAAGCGAGGAAAGTTGCAGAGGCCGCGCCAGGCACCGGAAAGAACCGGTACCTGACGCATCGCTATTTGAGCAGCAGAAACATGCCGCCAATGATCGCCAACAAACCCAGACTCTTGGTCAGGGTGATCGGCTCGGCAAAGAACAGATAGCCGACCATGTAGACCAGGATGAAGGTGCAGGCCGCCATGAAGGGCGCCACCACCGACAACTCATTGACCGCATAGATGCGTACGGTCAGGACGAAGCTGAGTCCATAGAGCCCCACCGCCAGGATCAGCATGGGGTTGAACACCTGCTGGATCAGCGAGGCCGGGACGCCACCGCGGCCCGCCAGCTTGATGGAAAACTGGGCGCCAACGTTCAGCAGCACCGCCAGTGCGATCAGATAGGCCGCCTTCATGGCTCGCGGCGCCGTTGCGGCTTCTGGATGTAGATCGGCCGCGCCTTGATCTCGTGATAGATCTTGCTGACGTAGTGACCCATGATCCCCAGGCTGGTCATGATCGAGCCGCCCATCAGCACCAGCAGCACATTGACCGTGGTGAAGCCACCCTCGGCGGTGCCGGTGAATTTCTGCCAGAGAGTCACCAGCAGTAGCAGGAAGCCGATCCCCAGGGTCAGGCAACCGAGCCAGGTCACGATCAGCAGGGGGGCGGTGGAAAAGGCGGTGACGTTGTTGATGGCGTAGCGCAGCAGGCTGAGCTTATTCCAGCGACTGCCTTCACCCGCGCGCGGGGCGACCTCGAAACCGATGGCGGTGCCTTCCATGCCCAGCCAGTTGATCAGGCCGCGGAAGAAGCGATAGCGCTCGGGCAGCTTCAGATAGAGATCGATGACTTCGCGATCGATCAGCTTGAAGTCCGAATGCCCTTCGATGTCGAAGCCGGACAGCTTGCGATAGAGCCGATAGAAGCTGCGCGCCAGCCAGGCATCCAGGGAGGAGGCATCGTTGCGCTTGTGCTTGACCGCCTCGACGGCCAGGGCGCCATTGCGCCAGGCTTCCACCATCTGCGGGATCAGCTGGGGCGGATGCTGTAGGTCGGCGTCCAGCACCACGGCAGCCGCGCCGCGGGCATTGTCCAGGCCGGCGAAGATCGCCGCTTCCTTGCCGAAGTTGCGGGTGAAGGCCACCAGGCGGACCCGCGGATCCATGGCCGCCAGCTCCTCGACCTGCGCGGCGCTGTCGTCCTTGGAACCGTCATCCACCACGACGAGTTCGAGTTCGTGACCACAGGGTTCGGCGGCGGCCAGGATCTGTCGAAGGTTGGCGATGAGCTGACGACCTTCGTTGTAGGCGGGTACTACCAGACTGATAAGCACGAAATGTCCTGTCTTCAAAACGTGTCGTTTCGCGAACGCCTGCAATGGCAGTCACGGGAAGACCGTATTATTAATGAAATGTCTTGTTTTTGAAAATAAAATCTGCCTAGTCGCTACCCATTTTGCAACAACACCCTATTCCAATCTCAGTCCTTGCCGGGATCAAAAAAGAGCACTCCCGCATACTTTGTCTCTTGACAATTGAAACCACTCGCCGCCTTACCCAGCCAGAGGCCGCACTGCCCCGCTGGTAAAAGATAGATATCTTCCTTTTGGAAATCGTGCGTTTCCATCTTGATCCTCAGCAATTCAGCTTGTCGCTCCTTGGCGGCAGGATCCACACGCGCAAACCAACCAAAATTCATATTTAGATCATGCTGGGCAGCGAACTCACCAAACTGCATCCAGTAGGGAGTCATTTGATCGGGATATAGCGCGATCAAATTTCGCTTACCTACAAGCGCCGCATCCCACGGATAGCCCGAAAATTCCTTGCGATAGCTATTTTCCTGCGCAAAGTGAGAAACAAGGAAGCGTTGAAAAACCTGAACATCATAGAACTGAATAATAAGTGCGCACAGTGCTATATAACGTGCACGCTTACCTGCCCACTTCCAGGCCAGCAGAAAGGCCATGAGAAAAATGACATAGTAGGTCACCCAGAAGAATCGTCCCGACGCCCTGAAGGTATTGGTCAGAGAAGAAATCCACACCGGAAGGGAATACTCGAAAACGGGCGTACCTGCCCATGAGACCGTATTGGACAAGGCATAGATGAAAATTCCCAGCAGCATCCAAGAAAGCGGTTCAAAAGCGGTACGTTTGAGCAGCCCAGCCCCCTCTCGCCTCACTACGCTCGAAAGCGCCGCGTAGCTGCATAGCAGCAACATTCCCAAACCAAGGTAGTTGAAGCCTTCGAGGTTATCGAGCGCACCATTATTAGGCCGTAAAAAGCGGGAAAACTCCTTGAAACCCGGATTCCACAAGGCAGCCAAATCCATTCGATAGATTCCGAATCCTCCTGCGGCCTGCCCTCCCTTTACTACAAAGTAGCCGATAGCCCACATGGCAAAGGCAACAGCAATGGCGGTCGCCAGCAGCGACACAAGCAAGACGGTCCACTTTTGACGCTGCTTTAGTCCTGCTTTCAGGAGTGCAGCGCCATAGATGGCAAATACCATGGCGAGCAAATATGCATGAATTGAAACAGCCAGCAGCGACACCAGCAGCCAGCGCAGAATGCTGAAGGTTCTATCGAAATAAAAATAGAGTGCAAGCAGGATGACCCACTGCCCGGCCAATGCAAAGTGCCCAACCAAGCGGAAGATAAAAACAGGTGCAAAGGAAAAGAATGCACAGCATATCAACGCATAAATTGAATCCTGAGTCCAACGTAGCAATAGTTTGTAGGAGACTACCGCCTGAAGAATAAAACACAGGAAAATCCAGAACCCTGTGTACTGGGGTACCTCAGGAAAAACCACCGTCAGCAGCTTTAGCGGAATAGCCAGAAGGGGTAGCGAATCGGTATAGACAATGGAACTGGAAACCTCCATTCCGAAGGGATAATTCTTACCCAGCGGCCATTGCCAAAGAGGCGTATGGGAAAAAAATTGCCACCCGAGCCAGTGCTGTGCCGGATCACCGGCCATCAACCAGCTCGTATAGAGCGGATTAAGAATATGCCCTCCGGTAAAAACGAAAAAAGACACTATCCCTATCAGCACCGAACATATTCCGGCACCGCGCCCCACAGAGTGGACCTTCAACTTTTCTAATGCGTTAGAAGAAAACATGGCCACGCCAAAAAAGATAAAAATAGTTAGATATTCTGTAGGTCACTGCGTCCCCTCGCGGCTCAACGCAGTGAAGAGACCTTTGACTCGCAGAGACACGGCCGGCCAGGCATGGCTGCGCAGCCATTCACCCTGCCGTGCCGGTCGCCCTGCCGCCAGATGCTCGCGCAGCCCCGCGGCGATGGCCTGGGCATCGGTGCCGGGCAGGCGGTAGACCGCCTCGTCGACGTCCTCGAAGATGTCCAGCGGCGTACAGAGCACCGGCTTGCCGGCCAGCAGGCCCCAGCGCACTGCGGCGCTGGAAGATTCCTGGGTGTGCTGATAGGGGAAGACCACCACCTCGGCCAGGCTCAGCCAGGCCAGGGATTCGCGGTCGTCCAGGAAGCGATCGATCAGTTGCGCACGGCCTTCCAGGCCCAGCTCCACGATCCGCTGGCGGCACTCCTCTGCCAGGGCCGCGCTTTCCGGTACCGGGTACTGGGCGTTGACCAGCAGCAGGTAGAGATCATTATCCTCGGCGGCAACCTCGGCGAAGGCCTCGATCAACTGCAGGATGCCCTTGGGCGGCAGCAGGAAGCCGTAGCTGGCCACGATGCGGCGACCGGCCAGGGCCTGGGCCTCATCCGGCATTTCCAGCGCCTGGGGCGGCGGCATCACCCCATGGGGGAACAGCATCAGGTTGTCGGCCAGGCCGAAATCCTTGAGGCGATTGAGGTCGTGGCTGCTGTGCACCAGCAGGCGACTGCTCTGGCGCAGCGCCAGGCGCAGTTGCCGCAGGCTGCGGTGATCGCCAGGCCGGTCGAGATCGGCGGTGGAATGGAAGGTGACCAGGGTACGGATACCGCGCCGATGCACCTCGTGCAGGAAGCGGGCGAAGGGCACCAGGCCGAAGAAGCCGAAGTTGAACTGGATCAGCAGGATGTCCACCGGCTGCCGATCGAGGGCCTGCAGCAGATCGTCGAGCGAATCCTGGCCACCCTGATCCCAGACCCGCTGGATCTCCTGCCCTTCCGGATTGATCAGGGCGACATGGCGATTGGCGAAGACCTGGGTGGCCGCCAGGGGGCCGGCGATCAGTTGCTGGCTGTAGCCGGCGATACCGCAGGCGCTGTTCCAGGTGGTGACGGTGCCGACCCGCGGCTGCGGCTTGCAGGGCGGCAGCGCGCGGACCCGGGCGATGGCGGCTTGGGTGCGGCGGGCGACCTGTTCCCAGGTGTAGTCCCGGCGAATCAGGCGGTCGGCCCGCAGCAGGCGCGAGCGCACCAGGGCCTGCCAGCGTCCTTCGCGGCGCGCGGCGGCGAAGTCGGCCAGCAGCTGCGCCAGGTGGTCGGTATCCGGCTCGGCCCACAGCGAGCCGCTCAGCTGCATATGGGTCTGGGCGCGGGTGAAGCGGTAATCGATGAGCCAGCTGGTCTCGGGCGTACAGAAATCCGTCTGGCCGCCATAGCCGGTGGTGACCACGGCGCACTCGTGCAGCATGGCCTCGGCCAGGGGCAGGCCGAATCCCTCGCCGCGGCTGGGCGCCACCAGCACATCGGCCCAGACGTAGAGGGCGCGTATCGCCGCCTCGGGCAGGTCGAGATTGAACAGCTCGACCGCCGGCGCAGCCGGATGCCGTTCGCGCCAGGCCGCCAGCTCGGCGGCGATGTCGTGATGGGGATTGGGAAAGGTCTTGATGACCAGCACCACGTCGTCCGCCGCCATGAAGGCGCGGGCATAGGCGTCGAGCAGGACGTCGACGCCCTTGCGCGGAAAGCAGGACGAGATGTGCAGCAACTTCAGGGTCGTGGCACTGCCGGGCAGCGCGCGGCCGAGCAGCGCCGGCTCCGCCGGGGTGCGCAGGATATGATCGGCGCCCAGGCCAACGGTAACCACGGGCACGTCGACGCCATTGTCCTCCAGCACGCGGGTCACATAGGACGACATGCTGGTGACCAGCTGCAGATAGCGATTGAAGCCGGCCACGGCCTCCACCGGCAGCAGGGATTCCTCCCAGCCATAGCAGGACAGCACCCGGACCTCGCCCGCCATGTCGCTTACCCGTGGTGGATAGAGCAGGCGCAACACAGCGGCCGCCGGCTCCTCGGCACGGGCGTAAGCGGCCGCGCTGACAGGGTCAGCGGCGAGAAACTCGGTGGACACGGGAATGGGACCGGGACCCTCGGTCGCCCGCAACGCCACGCTGGCGCCAATGGCGGCGAAGCCCCGGGCCAGTTCGCGGTTGACCACCGCCAGGCTGTAGCTGCTGTCGAACGGCCCTTCCAGGCGCACCTCGACCCGCGCATGTCGGGGTTGCGGCAGCCGGATCCCGTCCGCCAGCAACTCATCCGCGAGCCAGGCGTAGAAGCCTTGCGCCGTCCAGCGACGCGCCTGAGCTTCGGCCCGGCGCTGCACTCCGTAGCGCAGCGCCGGATTGTCCATCAGGCGTTGCAGGACATCCGCCGTGTGCGCGGGCGCGGTGGCCGCCAGCGGCCAATAGCCGTCGCCGAGAATTTCGCGCCCTGCCCCGCTCTGGGCATTGCCCACCAGCGGAATGCCCAGCGCCAGCAGGCGCAGCAGCCAGGCCGGATCGGGAATGGGCTCCAGACTGAACGCCAGGTCCACCGCGGGCAGCGGTTCCTCGGCGCGCAGCACGGTCAATTCCACCCGCTCCATGGCGGCCATGCCGGCCAGAAAGTCGGCGCGCGGCGCAGGCTGCTCATCTCCATAGACGCACAGCCGCCAGGGGGCACCCGGCAACTGAGCCAGCTTCAGCAGTCCGTTGACCGCTTCCGCATGCTGCAGCTCCAACGCGTGCACGAGCACGGTGAAGGGATGGGGACGATCCAGATCCAGGGGCGCCGGCACCGGCGGCAGCTGCCACTGCAGTTGCTCGACCCGGCGGACCGGCACGGTGACATCATGGGCATAGAGGGCTTCCAGCACGCCCGGCTCGCCACTCAGGACGCCCCGAATGGCGGGCTGACGGGCAATCACCTCGGCAAGGCCGGCAGCCTCGACCTGGGTACCCGGCAGCACCAAGATCCGCCCCTGGCACCGCGCCAGGTGACGCGACTGGGCGGACGTCAGCTGGCCGTGCACCAGCAGCAATTCGTCCGCGCCGGCGCCGACATAGTCAGCGAGCGGACGCACGTCGGCAGGCCCCTCCCCGGGCGGCTCGTCGGCATAGATATCCGCCGCCAGACCGGCCCGGCGAGCGACGTCGCGCAGGCCGAGCAGATAGGTCCAGCCATAGGGTCCGGTCAGGGGCCCCAGGACCCATTGGTGAATGGTGGCGAGGGTCTGGGTCATACCGTTTCGGCTCTGAAGGCCGACACCGCATAGTGTTGCCAGGTCAGGGGCTCCGCTTGCTGACCCTCCAGCAGCAATTCGGCTTCCAGCGGCCGTTGAATGGCCACCTGGGCGAAGCCCTTGTGCTGGCAGAGAAACTCCAAGAGCGGCGCCGGCAACGGTCGCTGCCGGGCGGGATCGAGCCAGAAGGCGCAGGCGCTGGACGCCTGGGCGGGATCGAGCGCCTGCAACAGCAGCAGGCCGCCCGGGACCAGGACCCGGAGCGCCTCGTCGAGCAGGGTGGAGAGCTGCGCCATGTCCAGTCGATCCGCCAGCTCGAAGGCGCACAGCGCCCCGACGCTGGCCGCCGGCTGTTCGCTCAGCCAGCGCAGGGCCTCGCCCTGAACGACCGACAGCCCCTGGGCCACGGCCTGGGCGACCACCTCGGCATCGGCCTCCACACCGAGGCCGTTGACGCCCTGGGGCAGGCTCGCCAGCCACTGACCGGCGCCACAATCGAGCTGGACCAGCGGCAGGCCCTGGCGCACGGGCAGGCACTCCTCGACCAGCGGCAGATAGAAGCCGAGCAGGCCGCGCAGGGCCTGCTCGTCCAGGGCGAAATGCTCACGCAGCGTGCGCTCCAGGGCCAGCGGTACGCCCAGCGCGGCGCTTTGCGGCGCCAATGGCAGGGCCGGTGCGGCTTCGAGCAGATTCAGACGCATCCGCAGCTCCTGCTCACCGCGATCCAGCTGAGCTTGGGCCTGGGCCAGTTGCGCCTCGACCCGGGCCAGTTCGCGCTCCAGCTCGCCCAGGCGCGGCTCGGGCGCCTGATCCTGCAGCACCTGCCAGCGCTGCTGATGCCACTCCAGCAGATTGCTCTGCTGCTGCAGCAGGATCGCCTGCAACGCCAGCTGGTTCTGCCAGCGGTAGTAACGGGCATTGTCGCGCTGCTGCCGCCCGGGTAGACCGGCTACCTCCAGCATGAGAGCCAGCAGCCGCCCGATGACCGGCACCCGGCGCAGCTTGCGCTTGAGCAGCGCACGGCGCAGCCCCGGTGCGGCGGCGCCATGGCGCTGACCTTCCGGACTGAGATGAATGGCCGCCAAGAGATCGAAACGATCTTCGCCGCCGCGCAGCCGGGTCAGGTAGTAGGCCAGCCGCTCCGGCTCGATGGGATGCCCGGTCAGGTAGTGATAGGCCGCGCGCACCAGCGCCTCGTCGTCCAGCTCCTGCAGGGCCTCCCAGGTGGGCTCGGCCGGCGCCGTGGCCGGCTGCAGCGCCTGGGTGCGCTGGCGAATATCGGCGATCAGGTGGGCGAGGTGATCGTCGAGACGGGAAAGATCCAGGTCGGGGCCAGGGGTAGACATCGCGGGGCGCTCGGTCGGACAGGAGGGAGACGATGGCCAGGCCATCGCGAGAAGACGGCAAGGATACCCGCTCGGACGCCCTGGATGAACGTCTCCGCCCTTTCCCACCCCTGACACCTCGTCGGCGCCGGGCGATTGGGGGTCAAGAAAACCGGGGCCTGGCCGAATCAGCAGGGACAGACGAATCGATTGAGCCCTGGCACAGGATTTGAAACTGGGCCGGTAAGCGTCAAGAAGTCGCTAAATCTTGGCTGAGGACAGTCGCCAGAATTTTGTAGTTGGCAGGCCGGGCAGGAGCTCGGCGGCAACCCCCATCGCCGGTACCCTCATGACCCTTCGCAAAACCCTGGCCGCCTTGGGCGGCGTCCTGACCCTGAGCGCCCTGCTGGGCGCTGCCGCCCCCGCGCGTGCCGTGGAGCTGGTCGGCCTCAACCTTTCCGGCGCCGGCTTCGCCAGCCAGGTGCTGCCGGGCCTGAACGAGCGCAACTACATCTTTCCGGTGGAGGCCTACTTCCAGCAGTGGAGCGCGCGCGGCGTCAAGCTGGTCCGCTTTCCCATCATATGGGAACGCCTGCAGCCCAACCTGGGCGGTGCCTTCGATCCGACCTATGCCGGGCTGATCGACCGCACCTTCCTGTATGCGCAGAACCACGGCATCAAGATCATCCTGGATCTGCACAACTACATGAGATACCGCGGGACCGTGATCGGTACCGGCGGCGTCGGCTACAACCACTACCAGGATGTGCTGACCCGCATCGCCCAGCGCTGGAGCAGCCAGGCGTCGCTGTATGGCTACGACATCATGAACGAGCCCCATGACGCCACCGCCCAGTGGCCCGTGGCCGCCCAGTACGGCATCAACGGCGTGCGCAGCGTGGACAACGTGCGCCCCATCTTCATCGAGGGCAACGGCTGGGCCGAGGCCACGCGCTGGCCGCAATGGAACGACTCACTGCTCGCCCTGCGCGATCCGGCCAACAACCTGATCTTCGAAGCCCACACCTATTTCGACGGTGACGGCGGTGGCGGCAATTACGCCAATACCAGCGCCGCGGCCTACCCGGACGACTACGGCATTCAGCGGGTACGACCCTTTGTGGAATGGCTGAAAAAGAACGGCAAGCGCGGCTTCATTGGCGAATTCGGCGTGCCCGACAGCGATCCACGCTGGAACGTGATCATGGACAACATGCTCGCCTACCTGAAGCAGAACTGCATCCCGGCCACCTACTGGGCGGCCGGCCCGGGTTGGGGCAACTACAACATGTCGGTGGAGCCGGTGAACGGCCAGACCCGCCCGCAGTGGCCGACCCTGGCCAAGTACCTGGACGGCAGCAGTTGCAGCAACTTCGGCCCCAATGTGGGTGGCGGTACCAGCACCGGCGCGGCCAATGCGCCCAATGGCGCCCCGGTCACCGTGACCAATGCTCATCTTCAGGCCATCCAGCAGCTGTATCTGGGCTACATGGGGCGAGCGGCCGATCAGGCGGGGCTCAACTATTGGTCCAATGCCATCGCCACCGGCCGTGCCAGCGTAGAGGGTATCGCTGCCAGCTTTACGGAAAGCCAGGAATACCGCAGCCAGTACGAAGGCCTGTCGGCCGATGCGTTGGTGAGCAAGATCTATCGCAACGTTCTCGGGCGCGAAGCCGAACCTGCAGGCAAGGCCTACTGGGTCAACGAACTGGTGTCGGGCAAGATTTCGCCGCGCACCATCGTGCTGGCGATGATCTATGGCATGAGCAGTGCGGATCGGCAGAACTTTGCCAGCAAGACCACGGCGGCTTTCCGGCAGATTGGCATGAATAACCTCTAATACATTCGCTGCTGAAAAAGGGCGGCCAATGGCCGCCTTTTTTTATTGAAAGGCTCTTTGTTAGTTCAGGAGCTCGGCTGCCACATCAAGGTCAGAAAATAAACACGCAGTGAAGCGTTTGCTAGACCAATGTAATAGGTACATCGATCACCAATGGATTAGGAATGCAAGGCTACCGGTCAATCTACCAGTCGATATACCCCAGAACGGATTAGCCAGGCACGGGAATTAGCGTATGACGCCGGATACCAATGTCGGTCGGTTTGTTCAGCAGGCGTAAAAGCCGAAGGTGAATAGATACGCGACCTAAGGTGGACACTAGCTACGGTAGACATGTGGCTTAGTAGCAGCGAAGACCGCTAGGGCTAGGTGGTGGAGGCAGAGCCAGAGCCAGAGCCAGAGCCAGAGCCAGAGCCAGAGCCAGAGCCAGAGCCAGAGGGCAGCACAGTTTGCTTGCAAAGGCATAGCAATGATTAATCGACTACCGTTCACAATAGAAAACTTAGAAGAGCAAGCCGTAAAAAAACATAAAAACTCAACAGTAAAAATCCCAGGCAAGCAAAAAAAACGGGAAGCCGAAGCTTCCCGTTTTTCAATACTGACGCTTATTAGGCGAAGGCAGTGCTGGTCAGGCCAGTCACGCCAGTCAGTTCTACAACGCTATCACCAGCGCCGAAGGCACCAGCACCAGCTTTGTCGGCATACACATAGGTGTTGCCATTGAACTCAAAGTGAACGGTGTTCAGCTGAGTAGGAGTAGTACCGCCGGACGACTGAGTGTTACCAGTGCTGTTCATCAGAGCAGCAGCGGCATCCAGCTTGGCAGCCAAAGTGGTAGCGTTATTGAATGTAACCAGCTGAGCATTCGGAGTACCGGTGGTGCCCTGAGATACTGCAGACAGATCATAGTAAGAGGTAACGGTAGAACCGGCAGCGCCGTGGAAGATATCGCCTTCCGCAGCGTTGAAGCCGGAAACGGTCACCAGACCAGCGCTCAGCTGACCAGCTTTAGCAGCATCGGAACCAGTGTAGTACTGGATGTTCGCGCCAGTGCCCAGGAACAGATCGTCTTGACCTGCGCCCAGAGTGACCTGAGCGCCGTGGTTACCGGAAGCAGCAGTGAAGGTAGCGAAGTTCAGAGTAACGTCATCGTTGCCAGCGCCAACGTTGATCTGTACGGCTGCGTCCTTAACGGTAGCAGTCACAGTGTCGTTACCAGCACCGGTGTTAACGGTGATAGCTTTGGCCTGGACAGCAGCAGTAGTAACCACACCGTTGCTGGTAACAGCAGCAGTGTAGGTGCCAGTGCCAACGGTGATGGTGTCATCGCCCGAGCCAGTGGTGATGCTGGTCAGATTACTACCAGCGCTGGAGGTCACAGCGTTGAAAGTCAGGTCAACATTGCTACCGGAAGCGTCCAGAGTAGCCAGCTTGCTGGCAGTCGGAGCAGTCAGCGTCAGAGTGACGTTGTCGTTAGCATCGTTGGTGGTAGTAGTGGTCAGGTTAAGCTTCAGACTGGTCAGGTTAGCTGCATCAGCGAAGTCAACGGTTGCAGCGGTCGATGCATTAGTGCCATAGGCATGCGCAACGGTAGCGTCGGTCAGCTTGCTACCATTGATGTCCACGGCAGTCAGAGCGGTCTGGGTTGCCGGCACAGTCACGGTAGCACTGGCTTTGTCGAAGGCATTGAAGGTGATAGCGCCGCCAGTAGTGGCAGTGTAGCCCAGGTTGGCAGCAGCAGCGGTGAAAGCAGCCTGGTAAGAGGCGGAAGCTGCCGGCGGGTTAGCGCCTTGCTGCTCAGCAACGGCAACAGCTACTGCAGCAGTGTAAGGAGCCTTCAGATCAGCAAAGTTGGTGCCGGTAGCGGAACCGAATGTGCTGGTCAGTTGATCAGCAAAAGCGGATTTCGCGTTGACGACCGCACGGTCGTTAGTGGAAGCAGCTTCCAGGAAAGCCTGGATCAGGTTTTCCTTGGGAGTGTTGGCGGAGGTGAAGGTCCAGTAGCCCACTTCGTCAGCGGAAGCGGTACGGCCGAACAGGTTCTGATAGATCAGAGAAACGGTAGCTTGACGGTCCAGGCTGCCATAGACAGAGGTGTACTCGGTCTGCTGAGCGAAGCTGGCACGGATGTCATTCAGGGTGACGGTGCTGTTGGCGGCGTTGGAGGTGTTCAGCCAGTAGTTCAGGCCAGCCTGGTCAGCCGGGCGGCCGAAGTAACCAATGTACAGCTCTTGAATCTGAGCAGAAGTAACAGCCATTTCCTTGCATCTCCTAAGTTTTGTCGAATTCGACTTCAGGCCTTCCGTCAATGGATGGGTGCCCGTCGGCCCCGGCCTGTCGCCTCACCCCAACTGCTGGGGCGAAGCCCCCATGATGGGTTTCTGTTCGATGACCGGTTTGCAAAGAGGTTCACACACCCGGTGTGCAGCCTGTCTTGCAAGTGACGGCATCGGCGGCAATCGTACACAGAGATTTATGACAGTCACAAGGTTTTCTTCAGAGCCGTTCACGCTTTGGAAATAGCTTTTCCTAATTGCGTGACCCGTAGGGTCGACAAAAGGCGTAAAGCCTGTTCATGCTGGCTAAAGATTCAAACATGCTGGTATATGGGCGGCAACTGTCGCTCATCAGCGACAAACGCCTGACATTTGTCAGGGTTTTGACATGTTTATGGCCACTGATGAGGGTTTGACGCAGACCATTTGGTTCGTATTTTCGACCGTTAGGAGTTCAGGCGGTTATCCAACGGGCTCCAATGGTCGTACCAAGCAGCGGACGAACGGTCGCTTAACTTAAGGCCATCCGCCTGTAAAAAGCCTCAATCCCGGGCAAAAGCTGGCAAAACGCCGCTATCAGCGCCTCCGTGAGAGGCGCTGCCCAAAGATAGGATCTACAGAAAGGTCAGGCGGCGTCAGGCGCCTACGGGGTGCGGCACGGGGACCAGCTTGGCTTCCAGGTCGCACACGCCAGCAAAGGGCGAACCGAGAATGCCGGCCACCTCGAAGCTCAGGTAGTTGTCGCACCAGTGATAACACTTCTCGGTGTGCTCCAGCCCGTCGTGGAGCGACAGGGAAAGGGTGTACTTGCCCGGCGAGAGGTGCATGGGGAACTGGTAGCGAAAGGTACGGCGCTCACCGACTTCGATGGTGAGGGGCACGTCGAGCAGGTAGCTATTGGTGCCATAGAGATCCTGACCAAAGCGGTCACGGATCATCATGCCCAGGGTGAAGTTGGCCAGGCTGCGATTGCCCTGGACTTCCACATCGAGAATGGCGGTATCGCCACTAGGCATGAGAGTGGTGAGAGAGCGCTGCCCCGTGAGGCTGGCCGAGGCGATGCGGATCTCGCCGGTGCCATAGCCTTCCTTGGACTCTTCGAGATCTTCGTAGATCTCGTCTTCGCTGGTACCCAGCAGCTGGTAGTAACGATTCACCGCCAACTCGGGTACGTCGTCCGCGACGATATTGCCTTCATGCAACACCAGGCAGCGGTCGCAGAGCATCTTCATGGCGTTCAGGTCGTGGGAGACGAAGATGATGGAGCCACCGGAGGCGCGGAAGGCCTTGATGCGCCTCATGCACTTCTGCTGGAAGTGGCCATCGCCCACTGACAGGGCTTCATCGACCAGGAAGATGTCCGGATCGGCGTGGATGGCGATGGAAAAGGCCAGGCGCATGACCATGCCGGAGGAATAGGTGCGGATGGGCTCGTCGATGAACCGACCCAACTCGGAGAACTCGACGATGGCGTCGCGCTTGGCTTCGATCTCTTCACGGGTCATGCCCAGCAGCAGGCCGTTGCCGAGGATGTTCTGCACCCCGGTGAGGTTACCATCGAAGCCGGTGCCCAGTTCGAGCAGCCCGGTCACTCTGCCTTCTATATGGATCTCGCCGCCGTCAGGCAGCAATACGCCATTGAGGATCTTGAGCAGGGTCGACTTGCCGGCGCCGTTGCGGCCGAGGATGCCCAGCGTCTCCCCCTTGCGCACCTCGAAACTGACGTCGTGCAGGGCCACATGACGGGTGTGGTAGCTGCGGCGGAAGAGGATTTCCTTCAGGCGCAGCGCAGGGCGGCTGTAGAGCTTGAATTCCTTGCGGACATGGGCGACGCGGAGCATGGCAGGACCCTAGATGAAGTCGCGGATGTCGCGTTCAAGCTTGCGACCGAGCAGGATGCCGAGCACCAGCAGAAGGGTGCTGACCAGGAGCAGCGTGCCGAGCGCGATCAGATCCGGCCGACTGGCCTGGATCAGTACGGCGCGGTAGGCCTCGACGATATAGTAGAAGGGGTTGGCGGCGAACCAGGGGTGCCAGCGCTCGGGCATGATGGTGATGACATAGACCACCGGGGTCAGCCAGAACCACAGTTGCATGACCACGCCGACGATCTGGCCGATGTCGCGCAGAAAGACGCTGAGGATGGCGAAGATCAGCCCGAGGGCGTAGGCCAGCAGCTGCTGGCAGAGAAAGATCACCGGCCACCAGAGTACGGTGGACGGGAAATGGAAACCGATGATCGCCAGGAAGGCGACGAAGAAGCCCATGGAGATGGCATAGAGCACCGTCTCGCTGAGCAGGATATACAGCGGCAGCGACCAGAGCGATAGCCGGACCTTGCCCAGCAGGTGGGCCTTCTCGTGAAACACCTGGGTGATGCGGGTCAGGGTATTGGAGAAGCAGTTCCAGGCCAGCAGCCCGGTAACCAGGTAGACGCTGTAGCTGTACTGGCCGAGGGACTGCATCCCCATGGCATCCAGCCGCATGCCCATGATGTTGGAGAACACCAAGGTGAAGATGAGGATGTTGACCAGCGGCAGGATGAAGGTCCAGGCCGCGCCGAGCACCGAGGCGGAATGGCGGTCGATCAGGTCCTGCCGGGTGAAGTTGAGGATCAGCGAGTAGTTCATCGGAGTGGGTCAGGAACCGGATTGGCGCCAGTCCGCAAGGACCTGGGCGACGAGTGCAGAAGGCTCGATGCGGGGTCGCCAGCCGGTGAGGCGGCGCAGTTCGCCAGCATCGCCAACGGCGCGGGCGATATCGCTCGGGCGCAGGCGCGCGGGATCCTGCTCGACCTGGATCGGGCAGGCGGCCTGATCGACCAGGGCATCGAGCAATTCCTGGACGCGCAGCGGACGGCCCGAGGCGATGTTGAGCGCGGTGCCGCTGGGGATGTCCGAGCTGTGACCCAGCAGTGCCACATAGGCGGCGACCACGTCCTGGACCGCGAGGAAGTCGCGCTGGGCGCTGAGGTCGCCGACGCGGAGCACGGGCGGCTGCTCGCCGCGCTCGATGGCCGCGATCTGGCTGGCGAAGTCAGTGAGCACATAGCCCTTACCCTGACCCGCGCCACTGTGGTTGAAGGGTCGCGCGCGGATCACCCGCACCTTGGAGGTGGCGGCGAACTGGGCGGCGGCGAGATCGGCAGCGGCCTTGCTCGCGGAATAGGGGTTGAGCGGATGCAGGGGCACCTGCTCGTCGACCTCGGCATGGCGCTTGAAGCTGGCGCCATACATGTCGCCGGAACCGACCTGCAGGAACACCGGGGGCTGCTCGAGGGCAGCGGCGGCGGTCAGCAGATTGAGGGTGCCGTGCAGATTGATCTGCCAGCAGCGCTCGGGCTGGGCGAAGCTGCCGGAGACGCTAGCAAAGGCGGCCAGGTTGACGACGGCGGCCGGTCGCAGCTGCTGCACCAGCGCCAGGGTGGCAGCCGTATCGCTCAGGTCGAGGGCATGACCCACGACCTGCGCCTGGCTTGGCAGCGAGCCGTCACGGCAGGTGCCGTGCAGCTCGGCGGCCGGAAAGGCAGCGGCCAGCGCCGGCAGCAGATGGCTGCCGACGAAGCCGCTGGCACCGGTAACCAGGACCGGCTGACCGGCGAAATCACGCACGGGCGAGGGGCTTCAGGCGCGCCAGGTCGGCTTCCACCATCTCGGTGATCATCTCTTCGAGGGTGGTAGTGGCCTGCCAGCCCAGCTTGGCGCGGGCCTTGGACGGATCGCCCAGCAGCACGTCGACCTCGGCGGGACGGAAGAAGGCCGGGTCGATGACCAGGTGCTTGTCCATGTCCATGCCGACCACGTCGAAGGCGATGCGGCACATGTCGCGCACGGTGGTGGTACGGCCGGTGGCGATGACGTAGTCGTCAGCGACGTCCTGCTGCAGCATCAGCCACATGGCCTGGACGTAGTCACGGGCATGACCCCAGTCACGCTTGGCGTCGATGTTGCCCAGGCGCAGCTCGTCCTGCAGGCCGAGCTTGATGCGGGCAACGGCGTCGGTGACCTTGCGGGTCACGAATTCCAGGCCGCGCAGCGGGGACTCGTGGTTGAACAGGATGCCGCTGCAGGAGAACAGGTTGAAGCTCTCGCGGTAGTTGACGGTCATCCAGTGGGCGTAGAGCTTGGCGGCCGCATAGGGCGAGCGCGGGTAGAACGGGGTGGTCTCACGCTGCTCGGGCTCCTGGATCAGGCCGTACATCTCGGAGGTGGAGGCCTGGTAGCAACGGGCGTCGGGCTTGATCAGACGGGCCGCTTCGAGCACGTTGACGGCGCCGATGCCACTGACCTGACCGGTCAGCAGCGGCTGATTCCAGGAGGTCTTGACGAAGGACTGGGCGCCCAGGTTGAACACCTCGTCGGGCTGGTACTGCTGGAACAGACGGATCAGACCCGACAGGTCGAGCAGGTCGCCGTCGATCATCTCGACGTCCTTGGCGATACCCAACCACTCCAGACGTGCCAGGTTGACGTCGGAGGTGCTACGCCGGGGATTGAGGCCTAGTACCTTGTATCCCTTGCCGAGCAGAAACTGCGCCAGGTAGGCGCCATCCTGGCCAGTGATACCAGTGATCAGAGCAGTTTTTTGAGCCATCACGATGCAGTTCCGAAGGTTGTGAGTCGAGGCCTGGGCGAATCACCCAAAAAAGACCGGGGATCCTACCATAGAACTGCGACGGTAAAGCGTGCGCAGCTCGGCAGGTAAGCTGTTACTCGGGAGCCGCCCGGTGGACGTCCTGGCCGACGAATACCCTCTAAGCGGCCGCTGCAACGCTTATCATGTACCACCTCGGATACACGGAGGCCGCTCCACATGTACGAAGTCACCAGTCGCGCAGCACCCTACAGCAGCGTGGTCTATCTTGAGTCGATCTTTCCGGATGGATCCCGCTACCGGGGCTCTGGCAGCGTGGTCGGCAACAACGACGTCCTGACCGCTCAGCACATGGTCTATTCCGCCGAAAACGGTGGGAATGCCGTTCAGGTCATGGTGGCGCCTGGGGCCTTCGTCGATGACCACACCGGTGCCTGGTCTGCCCCCTTCGGTACCTACATGGCGACCAACTGGTCGAATCGGGTCGGTAACTGGGATGCCAACGGCGATGGCTACGTGGCGACCTCCGAAGCCCAGTACGACATGAGCCTGCTCGGCTTCAACGTCAACCTCGCGACCATTACCGGAACCCTCAATCCCTGGACGGGCTCCACGGCCAGCTTCAATGGCACCGTGCTGGGCTATCCGGGCAGCGGCACCGGCCTGATGGAGCTGACTGGGACAGCCACCACCTATCGCGGCTTTGGCGCCTATGACTTTTCCGGCGGTTTGGGCGAAGGCGCCTCGGGTGGTCCGCTGCTTGACCCTGACGGTCGGTTACGGGGCGTCCTGTCATCCGGCGATGCTGGCGATACCCGCTCCACCTACGCCAGTCTCAACGATGCCAGTAACTGGAGGTGGTACACCGAGGCCAGCATAAATAACGACAGCATGGCCTGGGACAGCAGCTCACGTCCGACCGGCCTGGGCGTGAACAGTGGCAGCCGGGATGGCGAGCTGTTCCTGCAGGATCGTCTGTCGCTGGATGCCAATCATGCTGGCAGTCTCTACGGTTACGGTGGCGGTGATGTACTCAGACTGAGCGGCACGTCGATAGCCTACAACTGGCAGGTCGCAGGCGACGTCGTCACCTTGACCAGCAACAGCGGCAATCTTGCGCTGAACCTGCATGACATCAACCTGCTCGACTTCAGAGACCGCGACCTCTATGTGCTGACCTCAGGCCAGGCGGAAGTGGCTCGTCTCTACAATGCCGCGTTCGACCGAACGCCCGACTATGGCGGTCTCGACTACTGGATGCATTCGCACGCCACTGGCGTAACCACGAAGGCCATTGCGGAATCCTTTGTCGAGTCGACAGAGTTCAAGGGGCTGTTCGCCACGACCTCCGATCAGGCCTATGTCGCCAAACTCTATGAGAACGTACTCGGGCGTGCAGGCGAAGCGGCAGGCGTTTCCTATTGGGTGGACGCCATTCATGCGGGGGCTACCCGCGCCAACATTCTCAATTCCTTCTCGGACTCGGCAGAAAACCAGGCGCTGACCACCGGCGCCAATGGTTTCATCCTGCTGGTGGGTCAGAACGAGTGGGCCTAGCCTGAATCTCCAGCTGTTGGGCTTCGACGATGAGGCCCTCTCAACCCAACCTACGCGGCTACTCTTCAGTCACCTGTAGGTTGGGCTGAGCGCGGCAAAGCCCAACGGGGGCCGGCCGCACCTCCCTTTGTGGGACGGCGTCTCGACGACCCAACCCGCCTGTGTCGGCGCTACGGTCGGCGAGAATGGGGCCTTCGCCCAAGCCGGTGATGCCACTTTCGAGCGGCACGGCAGGTTAGCCAGCAGGCAGCGGAGAGCAAGCGCCTAGGTCGAGCGCCGCCGATCGATCTTCCGACTCAAAATAATCGACGTCTGGGTCTGCTTGACCCCGTCGAGGTTGCCGATGCGGTCGAGCAGTTCATCGAGCTTTTCGTGGGTGGTGCAGCGCAGGAAGGCCAGGTAGTCGAACTGGCCGCTGACCGAGGAGACTTCCTCGACCTCGACCATCTTTTCCAGGGCGCGGATGACGCCGGCGGTGCTGCGCGGCAGGACGCTGATGGCGCAGTAGGCGCGCACGGCGGCCTGTTCCAGTTCGGAGCCCAGGCGCAGGCCGTAGCCCTGGATGATGCCGTCGCGCTCCAGGCGCGCCAGGCGGGTGACCACCGTGGTACGCGCCAGGCCCAGCTGGCGGGCCAGGGTGGCGTTGGAGGCGCGGGCGTTCTGTTGCAGCAGGTGGATGAGCTGCCAGTCGGTCGGATCGAGTTTGGTGAACATCGTGGCTGCCTGCCGGGGGCGGGCGTCGGGGCCGGAGGCCGCCGACGCGGGAGCCGCCAGTCTAGGCGGGGCGGCCGAGGGCAGCCAGGGCGGCGTCCAGGGAGTCCTGCTGCTGGCGTTCGTACAGCGCCATCTCGTCGAGCACCGGCGTACCCAGGGCGGCTTCGAAGGCCGCGCGATTGCCGCCGCTCTGGTAT
>Ga0157367_1000083_pt1 | contig 47271 bp, 36 predicted proteins | sample AttbisABBM2_FD_113142 | JGI IMG/M metagenome (GOLD analysis project Ga0157367, IMG submission 113142) | Fungus gardens microbial communities from leaf cutter ant in Botucatu, State of São Paulo, Brazil - Atta bisphaerica ABBM2 | ecosystem: Host-associated > Fungi > Mycelium > Unclassified ... | reverse complement strand
TTCAGACGTCGGCCTTCGACAGTGCGTAACGAACAAACCGAGGAAAAACAGGCAGCCAAACCAACCGTAAAACCGGACATTTCTAAATAGCCAGGAAGCGGACATTTGAGAATGGCTTTGACATAATGGGGTCTGGTTTATATTAGAGGACTGCAGTCAACGTCACGAACGCTGACGTCCGCGTCGCCGTCGCGCCGCGGCGCGTGCCACGCAGCCGGGTTACGATGCGCCGGCCGCCGGCATGACAAACAGTCGTTCATCCCAAACGACCGGCCGCGGTTCCGCAACGACAATCCGTACGGCGTCCGGGTGTGCGGGATTCACCAGCGCGTAGTATTCCGCGCGCGCGACGACTGACGGCACGACCAGGATCGCGCTGCGCGCTTCCGTCAGCCATGCGTCGCCGAATCGACGGGCGATCTGCTGCTCCGGGGCGTCCCGCCCTTCGGGCAGCGATTCGGCGGCGTGTCGTTCGATGCTCACGTCATCTGACACGGTCGACTCGACGCATGCGTGCGTCTTTGGCACCCTGCCGATACGCGCGTGGACGAGCACCTCGAGCATGGCGCCCGCGAACGTCAGCGCCGCGTAAATGACCGGACGGCCCGGGCTGTTGAAGCGTCCGCCGATCAGCATCGCACCGGCGCCGCTCCAGATCGTGTGCCGCGTGTCGGCGATGCGGTACAACTTCATGCCGGAAGCCCGTAGAAGAACTTCCACAGCACTTCCTCGTAACGCCGTCACGGACCGTGGTTTGCCAGGTGTGCGCCGGGCGGGCCGGTACAGCGCCGCGCGATACCAGCGCTGACGCCGCTTGCGAGTCAGTGTGAGCAGATCGGCACACGTAGCGACGTCGGCGGCCGTGAGCCGCGCAATGAGCTGGGGTCGAACCAGCCCTCGAGCGCGTGCTCGGGCTGCGACGTCTCAACGAGACTCGCAGCCCTCCGCGCCCTGCTTCGGGTATGGACAGCGATGCGAGCGCGGATCTCGCGCAGGGCCCCGCCGTGGACATTGTTACGTATTTAAATGCATATCCGTGCCGATGTTCAAGAATACGATGCGCTTCAACAGCGTATTCAGGTTGACTTAACAGTTATCACATTGTCATCGCCGGATTTTTCGGGATATCGATTACCCCTGACATCTGCAGCCGATCAAGATGGATTTTTCTAAATAATCGTCTCCCAAGCAACTATGCCGGAGACTGCTTCCGTTTTTAGGACCGCCAGGCGCGAATCTCATCGTGGCGCGGGGAGTCATTCCCCTAAACGACGCCGAATAGATTTACGCAAGCCAACAACGACATCGAAATCAGTCTTGCAAAAAAGGGGGGGGCCATAGATTTCCTGAAGCACCCCGAAATTCTCCTTGCATTTCACAAATCCTGGCCAATACTGATACCAATTTAATACCAAATACATACCAAAGTAAGCCAGGCTTCATCACCGGCATCCGCCATAAAGCAAAGGAGAATGTAATGCAACGTTCGATTCACCGCCTGTGCCTGCCCCTGATCGGCGCGAGCAGCCTCTTCGTGGCCAGCTCTGCGGCCTATGCCCTGCCCAGCTGCAGCGCCTGGCAATCCAGCCAGATCTATAACGCGGGCGATTACGCCTTGTACAACGGCCAAACCTGGCAAGCGCAATGGTGGACGCGAGGGGAAACGCCTACAGCCAGCCAAGGGTCCGTTTGGCAGCAGCGCGCCGCCAACTCATGCGCGCCTGTCAGCGGCGGCGGCTCAGGCAGCGGCGTGCCGCCGGAACCCACGCCCACCGTGGGCTACAACGTGGGCTCTTATTTCACCCAATGGGGCATTTATCAGCGCCAGTACTTTGTGAAAAACCTGGCGGCCAGCGGCGGCGATAAAAAACTCACCGTGCTCAACTACGCTTTTGGCAATGTCTACGCCAACGGCCAGTGCGGCATGGTCACGGTGGCGGAAAGCGGCAATGGCGATGGCGGCGATGCCTGGGCGGATTACCAGCGCGCCTTCCCCGCGGCGGAGTCCGTGGACGGCCAGGCAGACAGCTGGGACACCCCACTACGCGGCAACTTCAACCAACTGCGTAAGCTGAAACTGAAAAATCCGCAGCTCAAGGTGCTGATCTCCCTGGGCGGCTGGACCTGGTCCAAGAACTTCTCCACCGTAGCCGCCAGCGACGCCAGCCGCCAGGCGCTGGTTTCCTCCTGCATCAACCTCTACATCAAGGGCAACCTGCCGCAACAAGAAAACGCTGGGGGACAGGGTGTGGCGCTGGGCGTGTTTGACGGCTTTGACATCGACTGGGAATACCCGGTGGCCGGTGGCCTGCCCACCAATCATTACAGCGCGGCGGACAAGCAAAACTTCACCCTGCTGCTGGCGGAGTTCCGCCGTCAGCTGGATGCGCTGGGCCAGCAGAACAAGCGTCGCTATTACCTTTCCGCCGCGCTGGGCGCCGGAGTGGACAAAATCCGCAATACCGAACCGAGCAACTACGGCACTTACCTGGACTGGGCCAATGTGATGTCTTATGACTTCCATGGCGGCTGGGAAGCGCAGGGCCCCACCAACTTCCAGTCCAACCTCTACCCGGATCCGGCCAATCCGGCCCAGAACGACGCCAAGTTCTATGATATCGACGACGCGGTGAATGCCCTGGTCAGCGCTGGCCTGGCCCGCAACCGCATCAATGTGGGCATCCCCTTCTACGGCCGCGGCTGGACCGGCGTGGCCGCCGGCCCTAATGGCAATGGCCTGTATCAAAGCGCCACCGGCCCCGCGCCCGGCACTTACGAGGCGGGTTACGAGGACTATCGTGTGCTGGGGGGCCGCGCAGGCACGCGTTATGTGCATCCCGTCACCAAGCAGCTGTGGAGCTATGACGGCACGCAGTTCTGGAGTTATGACACACCGGATGTGATCCGCACCAAGCTGGGCTATGTCAAAGCCCAGCAGCTGGGCGGCGTGTTCAGTTGGTCATTGGATGGCGACGATATGCAAGGCTCACTGCTGTCCACCATGGGCGAGTTGCGCAGCGCCACCGCCGCCACCAAGCCCACCGGGGTGACCCCGAACCCTTAATGCTAGCAAAGCATTTTTAGCTGGAGTCCAGCATGCCGGTCCGCGTGCCTAATCCCTCGCTCAAGGCACGCGGTCTTTTAACGACGCACCGGCATTGTCACGTTGGCGTAGGTAACGACATGAAAACGACCTCGCTCTATCGTGGACGCCGGTTTCCTGCGGCCACCATTGCTCAGGCCGTGCGGTGGTATTTCCGCTTCCAGCTCAGCCTGCGCGATGTCGAAGAATTGCTGTTCGAGCGCGGTGTCGTGGTGAGCTGCGAAACGATCCGGCGCTGATGCGACAAATTTGGCAGGCCCAACGGGTGTAGCAGCCATATCCTAATGTCGTGTTTTTGACTGCTGGCATGCTGGACGGCTCGTGGAGCAAGCGCGGAGCCGACCATGCAGCCAACCGGATTGGTGACACTGACGATGCGAGAGCTTGATCGACTCAAGGTGATCCAGGCGGTGGCCGAAACTGGGCTGATACCGGGCCGCGCGGCTGAGCGACGGCCCCTGCCAGCCACGGCCGGGCCCGCTTGACGCGCGGCCTCAGCGAAACGACCAGTTTCGATGCGCGAAGTAGCTGGTGAACACAGGTGCCCCGACGCCGGCCAGGTGCGCCAGGTCCTGCGCATGCCAGCCGAAGCCGACGGCCGGCATCAGGTGCTGGGCGAGCCCCACGCTGACGGCCCAGGTCTGCGGCAGCGCGAACAGGTTGACGGCCGTGAAGGCGGCCGCCGAGCGCCAGGTGCGCTGGCCGCCCGCGCCGAACACGTAGCGGCGCGCCAGTAGGTAGCCGCAGCTCACGCCCACCACCCAGGCCAGCACGATCGCCGTGGTATAGGGCAGCCACAGGCTGAACAGCATGCGCGAGCCGAGGTTGGCCGCCGCCGCGATGCCGCCTGTGGCGAGAAAACGCGCGAAACGGCGCGCGCCCTCTCTCCCGACCGCCGTCGTCGCCGCTCCCGTTCCCGTTCCCGTTCCCGTTCCCGTTCCCGCTTCCGCTTCCACGGCTCCGGAACCCGGCGCGCTCATAGCATGCGCGCCATCCGGCGCGCCAGGCCGATGCTTTCGGAGATCCCGCGATCTTCCGGGTAGTAGTGGCAGGTATCGGCCACCAACAGGCCTTCCACCGGCGTGCGGATCGGCGGCAGCCGATCGAGGAAGCCCGGGCCGCAGACAGGCTGCGCGTGACGATAGCGGTTCACCCTCACCTCCAGCACATCCTCGGCGCTCAGTGCCGGATTGATGCGACGCAGGTAGCCGACCACCTTGGTCTCGTAGGCCGCATCCGGCTCGGCGTACTTCGGATGCGTGCCCGGCATGTAGAACGGCACGTAGACCACATGCGCATCGAGCGGGCGCAGGTTGGTGTATTCGACGATGCCCGGGATATCCATGGCGGGATCGTTAACGTTGAGCCAGAAGTTGTCGCTCACCGGCTTCGCCAGCTTGACGATCACACAGACCACGGCGACGTTCGGAATCGCGCGCCAGGCGTCGAGGATCTCGGCCGGCAGGTCCGGCATCAGGCGCGGCGCGTGAGCCAGCGGCACGGTGCTGATCACCTGCTCGAAGCGCTGCTCGCCGGCGGCGGTGAGCACGCCCCTCACGCGGCCCGCCTCGATCAGCACGCGCTGCACCGGCTGGCCGAGCCGCAGCTCGCCGCCGCGGCGCTCGATCTCGGCGCGCATCGCCTCGAGCAGCGCCGCCGAGCCGCCCTCCAGGTAGCCGAGCTTCTCGCGCATCAGGCTGTAGCGCGAGCGGCCGATGCGGCGGATGCGACTCCAGATCCAGGCGGCCGAGAGATCCTGCGCGTGCTCGTAGAACTTGTAGTCGAACAGCCGCCGCCACAGCACCTCCCAGGCTTCCTCGCCGATCCAGCGGCGGATCCAGCCGGTCGCCTCGATGCGGTCCAGGTCGCGCCAATGGTCGCGCCGCGTCGCCAGCAGCGCATGCAGCCCGTAGCGGAACTTCGCGATCCAGCCCAGGCCGCGAAAGCGCAGCAGCGCGAGCGGATTGCCCCAGCGCTGCACACGGTTCCGGTAGAAGTAGCCCATGCGCGTCTCGACCCAGCGCAGGCGATCCTCCATGCCCAGCTCGCGCAACACCTCGAAGAAAGCGTGGTCCGAAGCGGCATGGAAGTGGTAATAGCGTTCGATGTCGATGCCGCCGAAATCGAAGGAGGCGGCCATCCCGCCGATCCGGTCGTCGGCCTCGAACACCACCACCCGGCGCCCGTCGCGCGCGAGCTGGTAGGCCACGCCGAGCCCCATCGGCCCGGCGCCGAGCACGGCCACTGCCGGCTTGTCGCTGCGTCGCTCCATCGGGCCTCCCTCAGAAATCCAGCTGGACGCGGCTGTACACCGGGTCGCCGAAGGTCTCGCCGACCGCCTCGCGCAGCGAGGTGGCGCGCACCCCGAAGATGCGCTCCCAGTCGATCACCTCGAATTCGTCGCCGGCCGTCAGCGCCCGCAGCTGCGCGGCGGTAAACGGCGGATCGCGATCGAACCAGGCATAGATGGTCAACAGCGCATGGAACAGCCGGTACGGGATCCTGACGATCGCGCAGCGCGCGCGCACCGCGCGGCGCACCTCGCGGATCAGGTCGATGTAGTCGACGCGCTCGCGGCCGCTGATGTTGTAGACCTGGCCGCGGATGCGCGCCTCCAGGCAGGCCACAATCACGTTGCAGAAGTCGCCCGCGTAGAGCGGCTGGCGCACGAAGCGCCCCGAGCCCGGCACCGGGAACACCGGCACGCGCTGCATGAAGCGCGACAGCCAGCCCAGGTGCTTGCGGTCGAACCAGCCGAACATCAGGGTCGGGCGCAGCACCACGCAGTCGATACCCGAGGCCAGCACCATCTGCTCCTGCTCGCGCTTGGTCTGCGTGTAGAAATCGTCGCCGACCGACTCGACCACCGAGGAGCTGATGTGCACCGTATGCGGCACGCGGTGCAGGCGGATCGCCGCCAGCACCTGGCGCGTGCTGTCGAGGTTGTTGCGCACGAAGGGCTCGCGCGTCGGCCCGCCGATCTGCGCCTGCAGCATCACCACCGCGTCCGCGCCCTCGAAGTGGCGGGACCAGTCGCCCGGCTCGGCCAGGTCGGCGTATTCGGCGACGATGTCGGGATGCAGCCGGCGCAGCACCGCCAGGTTCGCGCGATGCTTGTCGAGCACCACAATCTCTTTCACGCCGCGGCGCTTGAGCCGCGCCACCAGGTTCTGTCCGACGAGCCCGGCGCCGCCGGGCAAGATCACTCGCAGGTTCACAAGGACACTCTCTTGAAAAGGAAGCCGGGCATCCAGCGGATCGCGCACATCACGCCCGCCCAGAACCACGGCGTGTAGATCGCGTCGCGACGGCGCGCCACCGCGCGCACGATGTCGGCCGCCACGCGCTCGGGCCGCGCCACCAGCGGCCCCGGCAATTGCAGATGGGCCGTCATCGGCGTGGCGACGAAGCCGGGCTTGATCACCAGCACGTGCACGCCCGATTTCGCGAGCCGCGCGCGCAGGCCCTCGCAGAACGCCACCACGGCAGCCTTCGCGGCGCCATAGAGGTAGTTCGAGGGCCGCCCGCGATCGGCCGCCACCGAGGCGATCACCGCGATCGTGCCGGCGCCGCGCGCGGCCATCCGGTTGGCCAGCGGCGTGAGCAGCGCGATGGTGGACAGCCCGTTGGTGCTGAACTCGCGCACCGCCAGCGCCGCGTCGCGCTCGCAGGCGGCCTGCTCGGGCAGCGAGCCGTGCGCGACCAGCGCCAGCTCGATCGGGCCCAGCGCGCGCTCGGCCGCCTCCAGCATCGCCGCGTGCGTGTCGAGCGCATTGGCGTCGAATGCGAGGGTCGCGATGCGCGACGCTCCGCGCAGGCGCAGGTCGTCGGCGATCTGTTCGAGCCGGTCGGCGCGCCGGCCGGCCAGGCACAGCGCGGCGCCCTCGCCGGCCCAGCGGCGCGCACATTCGGTCGCGATCGCCGAGGTCGCGCCCACGATCAGGATGGTCTTCATGTCTCGGTGGTCCGTTGCCAGAAACGCGACTGGATCGCCGGGTCGCGCAAGGCCTCGACGCGCGTCCAGGCCGGATAGGCGCGCCGGAAGTCCTCGCCCGACATATGGGCGTCCTTCGCGGGATAAAGACGGCCGCGCGCGCCGCGCACGATCGCGTCGAGCCGCGCGAACAGCGCCGCGTTGCGCGCGTCGTGCTGGGCGAAGTCGAGCGCGAGCGAGGTGCCCTCGAGCGGGAACGACAGCAGCCCCGGCGAGACCAGCGCCCCGCAGCGCTTGAGCACGGCCAGGAAGGAACCGGCACGGCTGGCCGCAATCGCCGCCAGCATCTCGCCCATCGCGTCGCGCGCATCGGCAGCCGGCACCACGCACTGGTATTGCTGGAAACCGCGCCGGCCATAGATACGGTGCCATTCGAGCAGGCCGTCGAGCGGATAGAGGAACGGCAGCAGCTCGACCCGCGCGCGGCCGGCGGCGCGGCCGGCGCGCCAGTAATGCAGCGCGTTGAAGGCCGGCACCGACAGGCGGTTCACCAGCGAGAACGGCGGCGTGAACGGCACCGTCAGCTGCCGCGTCGACGGCCGGCTACGCATGCCGGAGCGGCCAGCCGCATTGCCCTTACCCTCACCCTGCCCGCCCTGACCGCGCGCTTCAGCCGGCGCCGCATCGGCCACCGTCAGCACGCCGCGGCCCAGCGCCTTGCCGCGGCTGCCGCAATCGATCCAGGCCACGCTGTACTCGTGGCGCGCATCGTGCTCGTTCGACAGCGCGAAGAACTCGTCGAGTCCGCCGAAGCGCATCTGGCGCAGATCGACACGAGCCGAGGGCACCTGCATCAATTGCAACTCGACCCAGCTGATCACGCCGGTCAGGCCGAGCCCGCCGATGGTCGCCGCGTACAGCTCGGGATGGCTCCGCGCATCGATCTCGAGCGGCCCGAGATCGGAGCGCACCAGGCCGAAACGCGTGACATGGCGGCCGAAGGTGCCGCGTATGTGATGGTTCTTGCCATGCACGTCGTTGGCGAGCGCGCCGCCGAGCGTCACGTAGCGCGTGCCCGGCGTGACGGGCAGCATCCAGCCGCGCGGCAGCGCCGCGTCGAGCAGCACGTCGAGCGTCATGCCGGCTTCCGCGCGGATGCGGCCCGTCTGCCAGTCGGCGTCGATGAAGCGGTCGAGCGGCTTCATCCACAGCACCTGGTCGGAGACGGCCAGGCAGCTGTCGCCGTAGCTGCGGCCGTTGCCGTAGGCCAGCACCGAAGCCTGCCGCCCGCTCAGGCCGCTCAGCAGCGCGGGCAGGCTGTCGCGCCAGTGCACCGGCGCGCCCGTCTGCGGATGGCGCGGATAGCGCGCCCAGGATCGCAGGCCGGTCGTGCTCATATCGCGCTGACGAAGACCAGCACGAACAACGCGGCTACGCCGAGGCTGGTGGCATCGGTGGCGGCGAACAACACCGGGTCGCTGTTCATCTGGCCGCGATTGGTGATGATCCAGGTGCGGCTGACCCAGTACAGCAGCAGCGGGCAGGACAGCCAGATGCGTTGCGGATTGGCGTAGAGCATCAGGGTGACGGGATCCTGGATGTAGAGCGCGAGCACCAGCACCGACAGGTAGCCGGCCGCCGCGCCCAGCGCCAGCACGATGGCGCGGTCGTCGCTGACGTAGCCGCGCCCGCGCGCCTGGCCGCCGGCCAGCGCCACCAGTTCGGTGTAGCGCTTCACGAGCGCGAGGCTCAGGAAGATGCACATCGAGAAGGCAAGCAGCCAGAAGCTCAGGCGCATGCCGAAGGCGGCCGTGCCGGCCGCGAGCCGCGCCGTGTAGAGCGCGGCCAGCGCGATCACGTCGACGATCACCATGCGCTTGAGCACGAAGGAATAGGCCACCGTCAGCGCGTAATAGGCCGCCAGCGCCAGCGAAAACGCGCTCGGCAGGCAGCTCAGCGCGATCGCCAGCGAGGTGGCCAGCAACAGCGGAAAGGCGACAGCGCCCGAGAGCAGCGACAGCGCCCCGCTAGCGAACGGCCGATGCCGCTTGACCGCGTGATGGCGGTCGTCGTCGAGATCGACCAGGTCGTTGAGCACGTAGACGCTGGAGGCGCACAGCCCGAAGGCGAGGAAGGCCAGCAGGCCCTGCCAGAACAGCGCCGGCTCGCCGGCGCGATGCGCGGCGAACAGCGGCACGAACACCAGCAGGTTCTTGAGCCATTGATGCAGGCGCAGCGCGCGGGCCCAGACGCGCAGCGTGCCGGCGCGCGTGTCGATCACGTGCTCGACGTTGCCGTTGCGCTGCGCCTCGCGCGCGATGCGCCGGGGCGCGTTGACCACGTAGGCGCGCTCGGCCGCGCGCCACGCGGAAAGATCGTCGCGGGAATTGCCGACGTAGTCGAAACCCTTGTCGCCGTAGGCGCCCACCAGCGCGTCGCGCTTGTTGTCGGCCGACAGGTTAATGGCGCCGTCGCTGGCGAAGGTGCGATCGAACAGGCCCAGGTGGCCGGCGATCGCATTGGCGTAGTGCGAGGCGCTGGCGGTGGCCAGCGTGATCGGCCGGCCCTGGCTGCGCTCGGCACGCAGCCATTCGAGCACCGTGCCGTTGTAGGGCAGGCTCGTCACGTCGACGCTGGCGGCCTCGGCCAGGCGCTGCTTGAGGCCGGCCTTGCCGCCCTGCAGCAGCCACAGCAGCGGCCGATAGAAACGATGCGGCCAGCGCTTCAGGTAGGCGAGCCCGGACTCGACCAGCATGTCCGACTGGATCAGCGTCCCGTCGAGATCGACGACGAGTATCTTGTCAGCTTGCATGAATCGCCTCGTCGGGATCAGCGCGCGTGGGCGTCGGCAGGCTTGCGCGCGACGATGAAGAACTGCTTGCCGAGCAGCGGCCAGACCGGCGGCAGGCGCAGGTAGAGCCAGACCAGCGCCGGATGCGTGGGCAGCGCGCCCTGTGTCGTGTAGGGCAGGAAGCGGTCGATCGAGCGCTCGATCTCGAAGCCGGCCAGGTGGAGCGCCTCGGCCAGCGACTTGTCGGTCAGGCCCAGATGGTGGTCGTAGAAATCCCAGTAGGCGCCCGCCAGGTAGCGCAGGTTCGGCCCCAGGATCAGGTAGCGCCCGCCCGGCTTCAGCGCGCGCCGCACCGAGCCCAGGAAGGTGTCGAGGGTGGCCTTGTCGGGCAGGTGTTCGAGGAAGTTCGAGGTGAACAGCAGGTCGGCCTGCCCCGCCACCAGCTCGCCAACCTGGGTGGCCGCCGCCTGGTGGAACTCGATGCCGGCCTCCAGGCTGCGGCGCGCGTCGGGGTTCAGGTCGATCGCGATGCGGCGCCGGGCCCGCACGTGGTTGATGAATTCGCCGTAGCCCGAGGCGACGTCGACCACCGTGTCGCCGGGCGCCACGTAGCGCTTCAGGAAGCTGCCGTAGATTGTCCGCCAGATCGCGTCCTTGCGCGCCAGCACGTGGTCGGCGAAGCGCTTGCGATAAAGCAGTGCCAGTTGGTTCGGGTTCATCTCAGGGTCCTCAGTCGGCGAACTGCAGCGCCACGCGCGTATTGCTGCACGACACCAGCTCGCCCTCGCTGGCATAGGCCACGCCGAGCGTCTGCCTGCCGTGCAGCCCGGCCGGGTCGAGATAGGCGGTGTAGCCGAGATCGGGCAAGGGGCCGGCGCCGATCATGTCCTGCACGTCCAGGCGCGGCATGGCGCGGGTCGGCGCGTAGCGCACGTGGCCGCTTGCATCGGTCAGGCTCAGGTAGGTGCGCGCGGGCGGCCGCATGGTCTGCGGCTGCGCCACCAGCCAGCCTTCGGCCGACAGCACGTGGCCGATACGCGCGCTGGCGGGCGCCGGATAGGTTTCGTTGAGCACCAGCAGGCTGCCCATGCAGGCGCCCTCGCGGCGCCGCGCGGTGCGATCGGCCGGCGCGAGATCGCCGAGCGGGTCGTGCTGGAACAGGCTGGCGGGATCGGCTGCCGGCGTGACCGGCGCAGGCGTCAGCGTCACGCGGTAATGGCTCTGCCAGGCATAGGCGCCGCCTTCGGCTGCCTCCACCGTGAAGCGCGTCACCTGCTGCGCGCGCAGTGCGCCGGGCGCGCCGTACATCAGCGCGAACTCGGTCGAATTGCGCACCAGCGGGCTCAGCACGAAGCCGGCGCGGGCCATGCCGGAGACCAGCTTGTAATCGTGCTCGCTGCCGTCGCGCAACGTGACGCGGATGCGCAGCGCGGCCGGCTTCAGCGCGAAGGCGCGCAGGCGCCCCGCCAGGCTCGGTTCGACGTCCAGCTTCGCCATCAGCGGCACGGCCGAATCGGGCACCGTGACGGGCACGCCCAGCATCGCGTCGGCCTTGAGCACCGGCGCCTGCGGACTGGCCGGCGCCGGCGCGTGCGCGAGATAGAGGAAGTTGTCGCGGAACGCCACCGGCCGGTAGTCGCGCATCAGCACCGGCCAGCTCGGGCCGTCGTCGAGCGTCGGGTACTTGCCGTCGATCGGCGTGACCCGCATCAGCACCATGTCGGGCGCGCGCGCGCCGGCCAGGTGCGCCGCGTTCAGGCCCGCCAGCATCGGACTGTAGGCCGCGTAGCTCTGGATCACCGGCCGCGGGTTCCACTGGTTGCCGGCCGCAAACAGATCCGATTGCCAGAACGAGTAGATGTCCGAACTGCCCTTCATCAGCGGCACCTCGTGCTCGCGGCGCAGCGCCGCGAGGCGTGCCCGGTAGGCCTGCGCGAGCGCATCGCCGCGCGCGCGCAGCGCGAGGCCCTCGCTCACGCCGAGCGCGGTACGCGCGACGTTCATCGCGTAGCGCGCGGGCGTCGCCTCGGTGTAGTGCAGCGCGATCGCCCAGCCCGCCGCCGCGCCGAGCACGGCCAGCCCCGCGCCCGGCCAGGACGGCGCGGCCAGCGCGAACACCAGACCCGCGAAGGCGATAGCGCTGGCGGCGATCAGCGCGTGATCGTCGTGGCGCACGAAGCCGCCCTTGAAGCAGAGGAACAGGAAGGCCGCGAAGGACAGCAGCAGGAAGGCGCGCAGCCTGAACGCCTCGCCGCGCCGCAGGGCGATCGCGGCGAGCAGCGCCAGCGCCGGGAGCAGGTAGAGCGCGAGATCGATGGCCGGGCCGTCCAGCGCCATGCCCTCCTCGTAGCCCGAGATCATTGCCACCAGCGAATGCAGGTACGGCCCGAGCGCCGCCAGCGGCTGGCCCGCCGCCTGCCACAGCGCCATGGCGGCCAGCGGCGGCGCGAGCAGCATGACCAGCGCGACGCCCCACGCGCGGCGGCTGGCCAGCAGCAGCACGCAGAGCAGCAACGCAGCCGCGCAAGCGGGCAGCATCGAGCCTTTCACCAGTGGCAGCAGGCCGAACGGCGCGAACATCAGCAGCGCGGCAAGCGGCTTGCGCCAGGCCGGGCCGGGCTCGACCTGCGCGTCGAGCCCGCGGCAACGGCGATACCAGGCCACCGAAACCAGCAGCGGATAACCGAGCAGCAGCACGTCGTGCGACAGCGCGCCGGCGATCATCAAGGCGAGCAGCAGGGGCAGCACGCGCCCGGCGCCGCGCGTGAGCTGCAGCGTCGCGCTCGCGTAGCCGAGCAGAAACACCGCGCTGGCGGCCAGCATCAGGCCGTCGGTGGCGGGATGGAACACGCGCGTGAACACGCCCGCATACGGCCCGAGCGTGAAGACGATGTCGCGGCCGAACACCAGGCCCTGCGCCAGCGCCTGGTTCAGCGCGGCCATCCACGACGGATCGAGCCCCTCGCCCGGCATTGCCGGCCGCCACGGCAGGATCACCGCGGCCAGGGCCAGCACCGCTAGCCATCGACAGGCCAGCGCCAGGCCGCCCCGGCCCGCCTCGCCGTGCTCCCGCGCCGGCGTGATGCCGCCGGGCGCGGCGGCCGGCGTGCCCGGCACGGCGGCCGCGGCAGAGGCCTGCATCGTCAGATCATGCTTGTCACTCACCTGCTCTCTCCCTCGTCGTCGATCGGCGCCGGCCGCCTTCCGGCGGGCCCGGCCATGCCGTCGTGCTTGTCTCGATTCTCGATACCGGCATGCATGGCCACGCCGGCCGTTTCTCAGTGCGCCGTCGCGGCGGCCGGCATCGCCGCTCGCGGCACGGCGGCGCCGGCGGCCTGCGCGCTGTTCGCGCCGTGCGCCTCGACCGCCTCGCGCAGCAGTGCCGGGAAGGCCGTGAACGGATCCATCTGCGCGAAGGCGCCGGCCACTTCCCGCGCGCGCGCCGCGTAGGCCGGATCGGCCAGCATCCGTGCGACGATCGCCGGCAGTTCGCCGCGCCGCACGCGCACCGGCCTCACCGTCAGCCCCGCGCCGTAGCGCTCGATGTAGCGCATCGCCAGCAGCTGGTCCATGTTGGTCGGGATGCCGATCACCGGCGTGCCCTCGCCGAGCGCCTGGTAGCCGGTGGGGCTGCCGCCGTTGCTGATCACCAGGTCGGCGCGCCGCGCGATCTCGGCACCGGGCAGGAAGCTCGCGGTGTACAGCCCCTCGCGCGGCGCCGGCAGGTAGCGGCCGCCCGAGGTGGTCACCACCTGCAGGCCTGCCCCGAGCAGCCCGTCGACGATGCGGTCGGTCAGGCTCACGTCGCCCGAGGAGCCGAGCGAGACATAGACCACCGGCCGGCCTTCGTCGAGCGAGGTCCACCAGTCGGGCAGGCCGACGGCGGGCGACCAGCTCACCGGGCCGAGATAGGCGTGCCCGGCCGGCAGCGCCGCGAGCGGCACCAGCGACGGCGAGTCGTAGTAGCCAACGCGATCGCCGAAGGTCCAGCCGGCGCGGCAGGAAGCGAACGGCGGCAGGCTGAAGTGGCGGCGCGCGCCGTCCAGCGCGCGGGCCTGGAAGGCCAGCACGATGCGTCCCATCAGCGGCATCAGCCTGGGCACGAACGGCAGCCGCGACATGTTCAGGCCGCGGATCTCGGGCACCGGCAGCACCGGATCGTCCACCCCGGTGCTCCAGTAGGCGTTGATCAGCGCCACGTAGGGCACACCGGCCAGCCGCGTGGCGACCGACAGCGAATGGCGGAAATCGCCGACCACCACGTCGGGCTCGACATGCCGGATCAGCGCCAGATCCTCTTCCGTGTACCCGATCAGTTCCCGCTTCGAATACAGGGCCGCGCCGGTCTCGATCGCATCGAGGAAGGCTTGCGCGCTCTTCGAATGGATCTCGTGATAGCGGACCGCCGGATCGTCGTGGACATAGGCATAACGCGCGTCGCAGGCGAAGTGCACCTCGAAGGCGCGCTTGTCGAGCGCCTTCGCGAGGCAATAGGGCCGCGCCACGTGCGCGAAGGTGGCCGCCTCGCCGAAGCAGAGCACGCGCAGGGGTCGAGTCGCGAAAGTCAAGATCGGATTCCTCGCCGCCGGCGCTTCAATAGACCTGGACGCGCCACAACTCGCGCGCGGCCGAATCGCGCGACATGGCGCGGCGCCCGTGCAGCACGCTGTAGTTGTCGACCATCACGATGTCGCCGTCCTGCCACTCGTGCTCGACGAGGTACTTCGGCGAATAGGCGAGCGCGTTGACGCGCGCGACGAAATCCTCGGGCACCGGGTCCGGCGTGGAGACGTCGACCTCGAAGCGCTGCAGCGAGGATTCGCTGCCCTCCTGGTAGCGCAGCAGCTTCTCGCCGGTCTCGGGATGCACGGCGATCAGCGGGAAGGTGCGCGGCACGCCGCCGAAATAGGTCATCCTCGTGTTGTAGGTCAGGCTCAGCCGCTCCCACTGCGCGAGCGTGGCGGGATCGAGATCGCGGACGATCGCGCGCGCGTCCACCAGGGTGGTCTGCCCTTCGCCTGGCTGCGGCGCCTTGCGGCAATGCAGCGCGAACAGGGTGGCCGCGAAGTGCTCGTCCTGCTGCACCAGCGGATGCGTGAGCGGCAGCATGCTGAGGTCCCAGTGCAGCGGCACCGATTCGAAGGAATGCACATAGCCGTTCGGCTGCTCCTCGGGGATCACCTTGTGCACCGGGCCGAATTGCCAGATGTAGGGGCGCCCGAACTGCGAGGTGAAGGCCACCAGCGCATCCTCGTCGGCCACCTCGAAGCCGCGCAGCACCACGAAGCCGTAGCGGCGCGTGAGGGCCGCCACCGCTTCCCGCGGCAGCGCGTTGCAGTCGAGGCGGCCGCTGCCGGCCCGCGGCGTGACCAGCAGGCCGAAATCCTCGCCATGCACGATTTCCATGTCGCAGTGCTCGGCCAGCGGCGCGGCGCCTTCCACGCCGCACCAGGGTTGGCCGGCGCGACCGATCACGGCCACCTCCAGTTCATCGACAGCGGCTTGTTTGCTCAACATGATGGTTTCTCCATTCGATCGATACACGAGGACGCCATGCCAGGGCAGCGCGGCGTCGCCGCGGCGGGCATGCATCCGGACAGGAACCTTGCGCTGCTCGGGCGCGGGGTCGTGGACGGTGAGCCGGATCCCGTCGGGCAGGCTCGCCGCAAGAAAGGCATCGAGCGCGATGCCGCGCTCGGCCATGCGGCGCGCAGCGGCTTCGAGATCGGCAGGCGTGCCGGCGGCTTGTCCCGCCGGCACCATCGGGGGATTCGCGAGGTCGGGCGCCGGGTGTTCGGCCAAGCCGGCCGCCGCGTCGCCAGCGGCACCCTGCCCGGCCGCGCCGGCCAGGCCGCGTTCGCGCGCCAGCAGGCCGCACAGCGAGGCGACGCGGCGCGCATGGCGGGCGTCGCCGAGCAGCGCTCGCGGCTCGGGCCAGTAAGGCGCGAGCGCGCGATCGGCGCTATCGGTGGCGCGCTCGAAGGTGGGATCGACGCTCGAATACGAATGCCAGACCAGGTGCCGCGACGCGTGCAGTTCGCGCAGCGCATGGTGATAGCGGTTCGCCACCTCGCGCGGCACGCCCAGCAGGTCGTGGAAGGTCAGGCCGTCGCTGAACAGGTCGATCAGGCAGCCCGGCGCATGGAATCCCGCCACTTCCTCGCAGAACGCGTCGAGATAGGCCAGCGCCGCGCGTTCGCCGGCATCGGGCAGCGCGCCGAGCACCTTGCCCGAGGTAAGCGGCGCCTTCAGCGGAAAGCCCGGCAGCGTGAGTCGGATCGGCTCCCCGCGCGCGACGAAGGCATGGGCCTTCGTCGCGAGCTCGTCGCGCTGCGCGGGCGAGAGCCGCGCGAGCTCGCCCTCGCGCGACAGGCGCGCCGCGAACACGGCCATGAAGCGCTCGACCACGGCGGCGTGGTCCTCGAACTGACTGGCGCGCTGGTTCATGCCGCGCGGGCCATGAACAGGTTGTCGCGCAGCATGCGGATGAAGCGCTCCCAGACCGGGTAGTCGGCCATCTTCCAGATGTCGGCGACCCAGGCATCGGCCTGCTCGGTGGTCCAGCCGTGGTAGATCATCTGGTAGTGCGCGACGAAAGCCGACACGCGATAGTTGGCGGCGCAGTGCACCAGCCGCCGGCGACCGGCGCTGGCGTGATACACGGCGCAGAAGCGCACGAAATCGGCCAGTGTGGGGGCCTTGAAGTTGACCGGCAGGAAGTGGTATTCGATGCCCAGGCGCTGCATCAGCCCGGCCTCGTCCTCGATCGAATAACGCGCGTCGGTTGGCGCGAGATCGATCACCACCTCGAACCCCTCGCTCGCCAGCCGGCCGAACTGCTCGGCGGACGGCTGGCCGGATGTGAGCGTGCATTCATCCAACCAGCGTTCATTGCTGATTCCGAATTGCTTCATGCTATCTCCGTGCGTCGAATAAGCCCGCTTCAGCGGGCGGGAACGTGCCGGCGGCCGTGAGCCGGCCGCAATGCCGCCGCGCAGCCCAGCGAGACCAGGGCGGCGACCACCAGGATCGCGCCGAGCGGCCGGCTGCCGGCCGTCTGGTAGCCGATCGAGGCAAGGATGGTGGCCACCAGCACCGCGACCGAGGTCAGGCAGTTCATCGCGCTGGAGCAGGCGCCCGAGATCGAGGCGAAGCGCGCGATGGCGCCGGCCGAGCCGGTCGGGATGGTGATGCCGATCGCGAAGGTCATCAGCCCGAACGGGGCGACGTAGCGCACCGGCGTGGCGCCGAAGCCGCTCTCGATCGACAGCCAGAACAACGCGCCCGCCACCACCGCCAGCGAAGCGCCGACCTTCAGAGCGCCCTCGTCGCCGTACTTCGCGGCGAGCCCTTTCGCGGCGGCGCCGCCGAGCCCGAACAGGCCCGCCAGCGGCAGGAAGCTCACGCCGATCCACACCGGCGCGAGGCCGAACTGCGCGAGCGCGAACGGCGCCACCGTCAGGTAGGCCATGTAGCCGCCCACCGCGGCCGCCACCGACCAGGCATAGAGATGGAAGCCCAGGTCGCCCAGCAAGGTGCGATACGGCGCGAACACGGCACGCAGCCCGGCCGGGCGCGCGGCGCGGCGCTCGCGCGGATGCGTCTCGCGGTAGAGCGCGGCGGTCCACGCCAGCATCAGCACGCCGAGCGCCAGCAGCACCACGAAGGTGTAGCGCCAGCCGAAGGCGCCGGCGATGGCGCCGCCCGCCAGCGGCGCGAGCGCGGGCGAGATACCGACGAAGGACATCACGAAACCGAAGATGCCGCGCACGCGCTCGTCGTTGCCGGCGTGCACGTCGGTCACGATCGGCTGCCAGAGCACGGTGGCCGCGCACACGCCGAACGCCTGCAGGAAGCGCAGCGCGAGGAAGCCGCCGATATCGCGCACGAACAGGCAGCCGAGCGTGGCGGCGACGAACACCAGCAGCCCGAACAGCAGCACCGGCTTGCGCCCCATCGCGTCCGACACCGGCCCGTAGAGCAGTTGCGTCACGCAGGTGCCGGCCGCGTAGACGGTCAGCGAGAGCCCGACCAGGAACACCGAGGTGCCGAGCTCGGCCTGGATCTCGCCGAGCGCGGGCAGGTAGATGTCGGTGCCGAGCATCGACAGGATCGCCAGCAGCGCCAGGTAGATCACGGGGGGCGGGCGCACGGCGGGCGCCGCCGGCGGAAGATTTCGTTCAGCCATGGTGAAGAATGCTCAGGTCCGGTTGCGGGTAATGGACGAAGTGGCAGGGAATGCCGTCGGTAAACACCAGCACGGAATTGCGCTCGTCGATCTCGGAACGCTTCTTCAGCACGATCCGGTCGTTCTCGCGCACCGCCACCGAGTGCCAGGGCGTGAGCCAGACGTCGTCGCAGTCGACCAGGCGGATGCCGATCTTCTTCGAGGCTCGGAACTGCGGGTGGATCGACAGGCGCAGGCTGTTCGGGAAGCTGCGGTCGATCAGCCGCCCCCAGGCGTTGCTGCGCTGGATCACGCGATAGGCGTTGCTGCGCGCCATCTTCTGGATCGCCGTGTTGCTGAGGCCCTTGAAGCGTTCGATGCCCTGCGTGTCCTCGAACAGGAAGCGCGTGATGCCGCGGTACATCGCGATCGCGGCCGGATCCTCGGCGCACTGGCGCTTGATCTGGTCGACCGAATCGCTGTGGACGATCAGCAGTTCCTCGCGCTTGGAGGTCAGGTCGTCGAGATAGCGGAAGGTGTCGTCGAGGTCGAAGAACTCGAACACGCCGGGGAAATGGCGCCTCGCATAAGCCTCCAGGCTGTCCAGGTACTGCCGCACCTCGGGATCGGGGATGTTCACGACGTCCGAGAAGCAGTAGCCGTCGGAGCAGATCATCAGCTTCGCGCCGGGTGCATACAGCGCGCCGATCCGCCGACAGAGCCGCGCCAGGTTCGCCAGCGCGTGCTTCTCGGCGAGGTCGGGCAGCGCGCCGAGCGTCTTGCTGCGATTAGGCGACTTGCCCGGAAAGGCCGGCAGGATCATCGTCACCGGCTCGCCGCGCTCCACCACCGGCAGGATCGCCTCGATGTGATGCCGGGCCTCCTCGGCAAAGCGGTACGGCGTCTCGTCCTCGGAGCGGTGCAGGTTGCGCAAGGCGAACACTTCGCGAACGATCGCCTCGGCGAGCGCCCACGCGTCATCCCGTGCTTCGCGCACGACGGCGTATCCTAGTTGAACGGACATGATTTCTCTCAGGATGGATGGTCCGCGCCATTACCGCGCAAAGCCGCGCGCATGGCGTTCTAATTCCGCCATTCCACGTCCGGCCAGGGAATGGAATCGATATGGCGGCAGCAACGACACAACCGGGTTATTCACCCAAGGAATTAACTTATCTTGTTTACGCGAATGGAATTTACATAGCGATAAACATTTCGTCAACAGAAATATCGGAATTCCTTAAACATGAAATTCACCCCATGAATAATCGTTTTGTTCTCACAAGTTGATTTTTCCGCCGGTTTATTCCACCGGTAAGAAAGGGGTGATTGTTGAGAGAAATGCGTGCATTCAAGCGCATTGTTTTTCGTCGTTTTCGCCTCGATACCCGCGCCGGCAAAGGGAACGCCCCAGCGTCAACAATCCGTCATTTTGTTGACGATTTACCTTCCACCCTTCTCCGACTTCATGCGGCGAGCAGCTCGACGAACCGAGCCGGGATATCGACAAACCATTTGTTCAATATCGCGTCGCCAATCGATAGCTTTGATCAGGAAATGCGAGGATTCCATATGCCGATCAGCCAACCTGTAATTTTCAACAAACTCCGGCCTGATATTCCAGACTCTGCTGCGAAGCATTCAATAAAATCATTCGCCATGATTCGAATCCAGGCAGGCCACTTCAAATGGCATTCCCATTGCCATCGGCAAGGCATCTGCATTTTGTTTTACATACGCCGGGATCGGGCTATTCGACCGAGGCGAGCCCGGTAACGCGCCTCTCGCCGCGGCCCCTAAACGCTCAGGATCCCGAGCGAATCGGTTTTAGGCGCGCCTCGCCTCGCGCCGCACCGCCCGCGGTGGCGCCCCGAAGCCGCGCACGAAGGCCCCGCGCAGATGGCGCCGGTTGCGAAAACCGGGCGCAAGCTGCCTGGCGGCGCCTACTCGCTCTACGCGCCATAACGGCAGATGGTCCGCCTCGATGGGCGTTTTATAGCGACAAGTACAGCGTGTTTCGTAACGTCAACCCGGACAAGAGTGGCAATCGGGTGACGCATTTCGGCCGTGCGATGTACGAGCTGAACATCGACACGTTCTGCGCGAACAGCAGTTCGGCCAAGGGGTGCGTCGAGCGTGCGCACCTGACGCTGCAGGACCGGCCGGTCAAGGCGCTGAGATTACGCGGGATCAGGACGGTGGCCGACGCAAACGCGTATGCGCCCTCCTTCATGGCCGCGTATGACGCCCGCTTCGCGAAGCTTGCATCACAAGCGGAAACGGAACGGTGGCTTGCCAAGGCCCGCTGATCACGCCTAAGCGCCCTGCTGCTTCAAGCGCAATCCTTCGACGCTGAATGACGGGGAAACCGATGAAACACGCGACATCTGTATTTAGCTGCCGCTACGACATTTGAATCTGGGCATGACATGGCCGCAGAGAACGAGCGTTCCGGACGACGACGCGCCGCGAGCGCCCTCGAAAAATGACGAACCCCGTTTGTCGAAAATCAAAAGACGAATAAGTTATTTGTCGCCAATCCTAACTTTCAAAATCCACCGCCTACAATACAACAGTCGATCCGGAAAATGACGGACACACAGGATCGACACCCCGTTTTCAATTCTCGATATTGTTTTAAAAAACATCAAAGGAGAAGCGATCATGGCTCAGGTTACCCTGTGGGGCAGCGTCCTAGGCAACGGCACGGTGGTGGATGGCTCGGGCGGATTCACCGTGAGACGCGAAAGCACCGGCACGTATCAGCTGTCGTTCAACTCCGCATTCGTCAACAATCCGGCGATCGTCGGCTCGCAATGGGGATACGGCGGCGGGCAAAACACGCTGGACAACGTGATCTTCCCGGCGCTTTCCGGCGGCGGGGCCACGATTCAAACCGGCGACGCGAACGGGAAATATACCGATCGGAATTTCAGCTTCGTCGTAATCGGTTCGATCAGCTGAACATCGATCAGGGCGATGCCACCGTGGCCGAGGGGGCATCGCCTCCCTCGGCCACGCCGGCGCTTGACTCACTAACCGCGGCCGTTCAGCGCTTCGCCGGCATCGGCGGCTCGCCCGCCGTCGTCGCGTTGCGCGCCCAGTCGGCGAACTCGCTGTCGTAGCGATTGCCGATGTACGCGACATAGTTCGCGTAGCCGTCGTAATCGCCCGCACGGAAGCGCGACACGATCGTGTCGACGTCCGCGCGATGGCGCTCGAACATGAAGCGCGTCGCCATGTAGCCCCACCGGTAGGCGCGCGCGACATAGTCGCTCGACGAATAGCGCGTGCCGAGCGTATCCGAGAACCGGTACGTGCCCGTGCGCGCCGCGTCGATCGACTCCTGGTTGTCGTTCTTTCTCGACAGATATTCGGCGACGCCTTCGATCCACCAGACGGTCGGCTTCGCGGTGCTCACCGTGAAGTCGCCTGCCATGTCGTAGCGGCCGTCGAGGTAGTGCGTGAACTCGTGCTCGAGGTTCCACACCTTGAACTCGGGCCGCAGCCACGATGCCTCGTGCGCGATGAAGCGCGCCTGGTTGCCGGGCGCGGACGGGTCGCCCTCGAGATACATGCCGCCGTTGTCGGTGCCGATGCCGTAGATCACCGACGCATACTTCCGATAGTTCGCGTAGTCGTCGAAGATGACGAGCTCGATCGTGTCGTTGCGATCGCCCGCGACCGGCTTGCGCGCGGTCTTCATCATCCGGTGGAAGTAATCGTCCTGCTGCGCGACCGCCGTGCAGACCGATTGCAGCTGCGGCATCGTCATGTCCTGCGCGAGAATGCGCACGCTCGCGCTGCACGTGTAGCGATGCGTGAGCACCGCATCGGTCAGCCGCTTCTTGTAGTCGCACGTGCCATAGTCCGCGCAGTTGCCGGGGTCGCCGTAGTCGACCGCTTCCGCCGCCGCGAGCCAGAGATCGCTGTCCGCGCCCGTCATGCTCGTCGATGCGAGCATGTCCTGGATCATCTTCTTCACCCGCGGCTTCTGCTTCGGATAGCGGATGAAGCGAAACGTTTCGCGCGCCGCGTCGGCAAGCTGATACGCGGCGCTCGTGTTCGACAGGCTCGCGCGGTTCGCGGTGACGAAGCGGTTGAGCGTCTCCGGCAGCGTCGCGTCGCTGTCGAGCATCGGCTGCGCGCCGCTGCGCTGATGCGCGTAGAAGAACACCGTGAGCAAGCCGGTGAAGCCGCCCGCCGCACTGCGCTGCAGCAGCGGCGCCGCCGCCTGCGGGTTCGTCGCGCTCGCGGTGTACGACGCGACGCGGTTCTTCAGCGTCGGCAGATAGTACGCCTCGTCCTTCATGTTCGTGATGAGCTTCATCAGCTCGCTCGCGGTGCTCGGCGCACGCGAATTGTCACGATAGAGCGCCTCGCCCTCGAGGCTTTGCTTGATATAGGGACGCAGCGACACCGCGAGGTTCGGGATCGGATCGGCAATGCCCGATACATCATATTGGTAATACGCGGAGCGCAGATAAATCAGCAAATTGACCAGAATCAAATTGCTCGCATCGTAACGATAGATTTCCTGCACGAAACGGCTCGCGACAGCGTGCACGTTTTCGGCATTGAAGATCTGCGCGGCCAGCGTCTTGTCGACCGAGAACAGGCCGTAATGGCATTCGTAATCGGGAAGATTCGCGATGTAATCGGCCAGCGCCGCGCCGTGATACTGGGTCATCGCCGACATGTCGCGGCAATCCGCGCCCGAGGCGCTGCGTTTGCTGCGCTTGGCCGGCTGCTTGAGCTGCGAGGGCCGGGTCAGCGCCGCGCGATCCTGCTCGCTGAGCGGCAGGTTGTACTCGGCCTGCTCGGGCGAAACCGGCAGGTTCTGCGGCACGCGCGGCATGCGTGCCTGCTTTTGCGGCGTCGCCTGCGTATTGGCCGATGCCGTGCCGATCAGCCCCGCGAATACCGACAGCGCCACCCCGGCCGACCAGCGACGGGCGGTTCGAGACACCTCGTTGATTGACATGTTAGTTGCCCTAAATTATTTTTTGAGCGCAAACGATATAACATGGAATATTGAAATGTCAATTTAACGACGACTCAAAATTTATAAATCAGAATTGATTTGACGAATCGCACATTGACGATCATTTTTTCAACAATTCGATCAATCGGCCGGACTCCATAAAATAGCCGGGAATTGCCGTTCGAAATCCGGACGGCACGCGACCCGGCGATGGCTGTATCCTGCCCGTGACGGGTCACACTGCGCGCCTCCTTCTTATGCGCGCGCCTCCCGGAAGCACGTCGTCCCACACCGGCACGAAGCGATCCAATGGAGTCTTCACCATGAAAATGTCAGACATTCCCTTCGGCACCACCGACTGGTCGCAGGTCGATCGGGTCGAATATCCGGGCGAACGCGGCGCCGCCTACTGGCGCACGCAGACCTTCGGGACGATTCGCGTCCGCATGGTCGAGTACACGCCGGGCTACCTGGCCGACCATTGGTGTTCGAAAGGGCACATCCTCTTGTGTCTCGAGGGCGAGCTGCACACCGAGCTCAAGGATGGCCGCGCGTTCACGCTGTTGCCGGGCATGAGCTACCAGGTCGCGGACGACGCGGAACCGCACCGTTCGTCCACCGACGTCGGTGCCAGGCTGTTCATCGTCGATTGACGCGCACCTTCGGTGCCGCCTGCCGATCAGGCACGCGCCGCCGGCAACGCCGCGGCGGGCTTCGCCACGATCCGCACGGGCGCAGCCATCGGCTTGGGGCGAGCCGTCAGGGTACGCTTGACGGCGGGGCTGAAGAACAGCGCAAGCGTCTCGTCCTCGAACAGCCGGCCGAGCCGGGTCAGCCGCAATCCCGCATTGCCTTCGCTGTCCGCATAAGGCTCGAGCACGCCGAGCCCGACCAGCCTGCCGGCCAGCTCCCGATAATGCGCGCAGAGCTGCGGTTTGCCGGCGGCGATCGCGTGCAGCACGGCATCCTCGACGCGGCCGCTGCGCAACCCGGTGGCGTAGGACATCGCCAGCAACTCCTCGTCGTCGATCGCGCGGCCGGTGGCGATCGGAATCTCGCCGGCCAGCACGCGGTCGGCATACGCGCGAATCTGCGTGTCGTTGCGGAACTCGTAGCCTCGGCAGCCGTACCCTGCCGGGCCCGCACCGACGTGCGAATACGACGCCGCCCCGACGCCCAGCAGATCGCGCGACACCGACGTGCGGACCTTCTTGAACGGATCGGTATAGTGCTGCGCGCGCACGAAGCGGTTGCCGTCGCACGAGTGATAGCCGAGCGCCTCCATGCCCTGCCAGATCAGCATGCGCCCGAACAGCGTCTCGTGCTCGTCCTCGAATTCGCCATGCCGGTCTTCCGACCGATACCAGTCGCCCTGCGGCCGGTCGGCGAAGCGGCCGTGATACCAGGTCAGATGCGCCGGCCGCAGTTCCGCGATCGTCTGGAGGTTCTGCCAGGCCTCCGCCGGCGAACCCTTGTAGAGCCCCTGGATGAGATCGAGATTCCAGTTGTCGAAGATCTCGCTCGCGATCTGCGCGGCGCGAATCGGCACCTCGCGCTTGTAGCCGCGCCCCGCGTATTTCAGCACGGCGTCGTCGAACGACTGCACGCCGAAGCTCAGGCGCGTGAAACCCTGCGCCTTCAGGAAACGCAGCTTGTCCGCGCCGCCGGGGGCCGTGATGGTGAGCGGGCTGCCCTCGATGCATATCTCAGCGCCGGGCAAGATGTCGTAGTTGTCGCCGATCACGCGAATGAGGTCGCGCAGCGCCTCCTCGTCGAGCACCAGCGGCGTGCCGCCGCCGATGTAGATCGACGACAGCGCCGTGCCCGATCGCGCGAGCCTGGCACTCCAGAGCGCCAGTTCACGCCGGAGCGCGTCGAGATAGCGCGCCACGTCGTTCTCGCCGGTCTGCGATGCCCTGCCCTTGCCCGCATAGTGCTGCACCGTGTAATGGCAGAAGGTGCAGCGCGTTTCGCAAAACGGGATATGCACGTAAAGACTGGTATCGCCGCCGAAGCAAATCGCATTCAGCACCGTGCTCGATTCGACCGGCATCAACGAGTCGATCGGCGGATAAACGGCCACCGAATGGGTGCCGCCCAGCACACTGCGCCGGATGCTCAACCCCGCGGCGTGCAGCGCCGGCAGCATGTCGGGAATGCCGAGCCGCGCCAGCGCGGCGCGCGCGTCGTCGAAGGCGGCGGCCTGCGAGCGCATCCCCACGCGTTGGGCCGGTGCATCGGTCCTCATCGAATGCGCTCCGCGATGATCGTGAGGCACACGTCGGCGTGCGGCCCCGGATCCCTGTCCTCGGTATAGGTCACGTCGAACGGATTCACGAGTCGCGGCACATAGTGCTTGCGCCATGCGCTTGCGCGTTCGCCGGCCAGCGTCGACACGGTTTGTCCCCACACGCGCTCGACGACGATCGTCAGGTCCGGGCGATCGAAGGCCGTGCGCATCAACGCGTAGATGTCGTCGAACTGAACCCACGGCTGCCCGAGCCGATGAAGCGGGAGCCGCACGAGGCGGTGCGTGACGGCGATTCGACCGCCGACGCGGACGACGCGCGTCATCTCGGCCACCATCGCCGGGCCGAGCCCCAGTTGCCAGATCGCGCCGGTCCATTCGTTGACGGCCGCATCGGCCGAGCCGTCGCGCAACGAAATGCGCTGCGCCAGCCCGGAGCGAAACTGCACGTTCACGTAGCCTTGCTCGCACGCAAAGCGGCGCGCACGATCGGTCACGCAGCGCAGCATCTCGATCGAGACGACGAGGCCGTCGGGGCCGACCAGGGGCGACAGACGGCGCGCCACCCGGCCGTTGCCGCCGCACACGTCGACGACGACGCTGCCCGGCCCCAGATCGAGCAGCTCGGGATGATTGGGCAGCAGGTCTTCGCGAAGGCGAACGAGCTTTTCCTCGGCCTCCGGCGTCTGGCTGAACGTGTTGTCGCCTTCGAAGGACTTCAGCAGCGGCAGACGCCAGCGCAGATAGGCAAGGCGGAAGCGCGCGGCAATGTCCGACAGCCCCTCGGGACGCGGCAACGAAGCGTTACCGAGCACGACCTCGTCACTCGGCAGGTTGGCGATGCTGACATCGCCGAAGGTCTCGTCCAGCGCATGCACGGCTTCGAAGACGTCGACGAAATCGGTCTCGCTCGCCTTTCCCGCGGGCCAGAGCGCGTCGGCATCGAGCTCGACGCACAAGCCGCAGAGCCCTGCCCCTTCGGCCCAGGCCACGGCACGCGCGCGCGTCGCGGCGTCGAGGAACGAGCGGTCCGGCGCCATCCGCGCATGCACGGGCACGCCTGCCCGCGTCAACGCGTCGAGGCCGGCGATGGGCCGCGCTGCCGGCCACGGCACATCGTCGACGATCACGCCGGCATCGAGGCGGCGCAGCGACTGGACGACGTCGGCATCGCAACCCGGATCGACGGCCTGCACCACCGTGTGATGCAGGCGCAAAAGGCCCGCCTGGCGCAGGCGCGCAAGTTCGGCGAGGGTCGATGCGTGATCGCCGATTCGCGCGCAGCGCAGATGCAGTTGCGGTGCGGTCGATTCCGCCTCGACACGGGCCCGAATGGCATCGGCCGATGCAGTGTCGAGATGCACGTCGATGGTGTGGCACAGCCTCGTTCGGCGGCTCTCCGCGGCCAAAAGGCGCAATTGCGCCAGTTCGTCCGCCGACGGCACGCGCGCCGACGTCACGTGCAGAAAGCCATGCTGCCGCAGCGCGGCGAGCATCGTGTCGATCAGGCGCTGATCATCGAAGCGTTTGCGCAGCGCGCCCACGTTGACGGGCTTGCCCGCAAGCTCGGCGACGAAGTCGGACAGCCCCTCGCCGGGCGGCACGGCCATCCCGACTTCGAAGTAACCGTGGCACAGAAACCGGTGTTCGGCGATTTCGACGTCCAGCATCTCGACCGCCGGATCGAGCATGACGAACGCATCGCTGCCCAGCGTATCGTTCTGAAACGGGTTCGCCACGGCGCGCCCGCCGCCTTTCTCGCTGACGACGACACCGAGTGCGGCGAGCCGGTCGATCACCTCGAGCGCTTCCGCTTCGGACAGGCTGCCCAGTGCCCGCGCCACGTCCGCAGCCGAATGCGGCGTTGCCAGCAGCTCGAAGACGCGGGCCGATCGCTCGGACAACTCCGCATAGGCGGGCGCGCTGTCGGCGTCAGGGAAATAGACGAGCCAATGCCGCGGCGACGCGTCCAGCGCGGCGGCGGGATCGAAGCCGTACGGGTTTTCGATCCACGGCGTGAGGTCGTGGCGCGACCTGACAACGACGGCGGCGCGCGACGCGGCGAAGCGCACGAATGCGCGATCCGAACCGGCAGCGCCGCCGATTCCGGCCGCAACCGCGTTGGGCCACGCATCGACGGTGACCTCGCCGAGACGGCGGGCGAGCTCGACCAGCGCCTGATCGACCGCCAGCGCGTCCTGGTGCGCCGGCGCCGCGAATTCGGGACGCGTCGCGAGATAGGCGACGAAGGCGCCGGCAAGCCGCCAGAAGTTCGGGCCGTCGTCGGCATAGCCGTTGACGCGGGCGAACTCCGCGGCCACCGCATCGACGTCGAGCCCGCTCATGAACAGCAGATGCTGACTCAGCGGCACGCGGCCGAGCGCGACGCGGACGATGCGCACCAGGCTGCGGCGGTACATGCCGATATTGGTCTGCGTCGCCTGCGGGGTGCGGGCATAGTCGGCCACCACGGCGCGCTCGGCGGCGCCGAGGCTCGCGAGTGCGGCTGCGTCGGCGTGCCCCGCCCGCGTGACCATCTCGACAAGTTCATCGTCGCTGAGAATCCGCCGCCACGTATCCCATACCAGCCTGGCATCCATCACCCCTCCCGTGTTCGAAGAGTCCGGTCGCGCGCGGCGACGGAGATCGCTTGCTCGCAGCGGCCTACTTGATGGCCAGGAACCCCTCGAAACACAGATACTTCATGACGGTCGTGATATCGACGAACCCCGCGCGCTTGAGCAGCCCGAGGTTGCCTTCCGTGGAAAACGGCTCCAGCACGCTCTTGAGGCTCGCCGTCTTGTTCAGGATCTCGTCGGCCGTGAACCCTTCGCGCCGCTTGTAGTCGTTGTAGAGCGACACGACCATGTCCTGGAAGCGCGCATCCGGCGCGCGAACCTTCTCGAACAGGATGAAGGCGCCGCCCCAGTTCAGGCGCTCGTAGATGCGGTTGAATACGTCCTGCCGGTCTTTCGGCGGGATGAACTGAATGCAGTAGAAGGAGACGATCAGATCCGACTTCTCGAAGCCATACAAGCGCGCGTCGCCGACTTCGAGTTCGATGTTGGGCACCTCGATGCAATGCTGCCGCGCCTTGGCGATCATCGACTCGACCGGATCGATGCCGACCCACGTGATGCCCGGCTTCGACGCATGATGCTCCGCCAGCTTCCGCAGCAACTGGCCGGTAGACACGCCGATCTCGTAGCAGATGCTGTCGCCGTGGCAGAAGAAATCGCTGAGCTGGCACACCAGGTCGTGCCCCGCATCGTAGTAAGGCACCGACCGGCGAACGTGGTCGACGAACGTGTCGGCGACGTTGCCGGTGAAGGTCCAGTTCGCCGGCGCAACGTCGATATCGTGGCCAACTTTCACGCTGCCTCCTGTTGTGTGGTTCGGCGGCTGGCGGGGCCATAGGCGCGGTCCCACGCGGCGCGTGCGCGCTCCAGGTCGGCAAGAACGACGTCGATGGAGCGCGCGACGTCGAGCGTCTCTTCGCGGCTGCGCAGCGCCTCGGCTTCGTATTCGAGGATCACCGCGCCGGGGCGCGCACGCGACAGCACGTCCTCGAGCAAGTCCCACACCGGCTCGACCACCTGGGTGTCGTGCAGGTCGTGGTACTGGTTGTCGAACCAGCGGCCGCCGGCCATGTGGATGCAGATGACGCGGTCCATCGGGATCGTGTCGAGGAAACGCGCGGTCGAATAGCCGCTGGCGCCGTGGTTCTGCGCGTTCGCATAGAGGTTGTGCAGGTCGAGGTGCAAATAGGTGCCTGACAGCTCGACGACGCGGGCGAGGAACGCCCCCTCCTCCATGTCGCTGCCGGGGCACGCCCGGTAATAGGCCGCGTTCTCGTGCGCGAGCGGGACGCCGTACAGGTCTTGCAACGCACGCGCCCGGTTTGCAATCCGAACGACCTCGGCGCGCGAGAACTGCAACGGGCTGCTCCACACGTCGCACCACGACGCATCGCTGTAGAAGCAATGGTTCGAAACCCACGGGACGTTGAATTTCCGGGCGAGCGGCACATGGCGCCGCACCGCCGGCGTGCTCGACAGCGCGTCGAACCCGAAATCGCCGCCGTAATTGGAGTGACCGACGAGCGGAAAGCGCGTGGCGACCTCGCGCATCGTGTCCACCATCCCCGGCAACATCAACCCCGGCCCGTCGAGCGGCGCCATCACGCCGTCAAACAGGATTTCGAGGGCATCCAGGGATTGATCGAAAAAAGGAAACCAGCCAATCAGCGCCGGGTTGAACTGGAGCCCGACTCCAAGCCTTGGGACGTTCATCACGAACACCTCCGTTTATTGGCCATGGAGCCGGTGCCCATGTGATGCATGTCAGCCTGCCGCGCACTTGGTCACGTTTGCCGCGCAGTGGGCGGCATGTGCAGCGCAGTGGGCTGCGTTTGCCGCGCACTTGGCGGCGGCGGCCGCACATTTCGCGGAAGCCGCGCGCGCGACCGCGGCATGATAGGCCGCTGCGCACTTCGCCAATTGCGCAGCGCACTGGGCGGCAAGTTCGGCCGCCTCGGCCGATCTCACTGACAGCTTCTTCACGTCGTCGTTAGCCATTTGAATCCCCTTCGCCTGTAGTTGAACGCTTTGATTCCACCCACCTCCGCCTGACAACTGAAATTCTTTATAGCAGGAATTCTAAGCAAATCCAGGAATTAACATTTTCATTTTGCAGGATTGCGAAATATGTAATTGCTGTATAAAACTTTCGAGCGCCTCGCAATGCAATCCGCACGATCGCTTCTGGTTACCATTTCAAAATGGATCGTCAGAAAGAAAACAATCTCGAAATGCTTGGCGCGCACCTGCCCTGCAGCTTCCCGCTCGGCTCATGCGGTGCTGCGGAGCCTACATCCGATCGAGCGACAGCGCGCATGCACGACCGGCGGGCGGACAGTATTCGGCGAGCCGTTTCCGTGCGCTGTCGTAGTCCTGTCGTTGTCCGGGCGTCAAATTCTCGATCCCTTTTCTTTCGTAAGCCTGCGTCAAGCCGAAATACGCCCAACCGTTGCCTTTGAAACTCGTATACAGGTCGCGATTCGGGTCGTCGTTGCCGAGCGACGCGTGGAGCACCTTGATCGCATTGTCGTATCGGCCGAGATCGATCAGAAGTGCGGCGAGGGTTTGCCTGACCGGAACCATCCAGTAAGGCGGCTCGTCATAGTTCATCGCGTCCTGCTGCCTGGCCGAGCGTTCGAGAACGCGTACGCCGCTTTGCGCGTCGCCGTTCATCTGGTCGATCCTTGCGTGCGCGACCGATTGCATGATCTGCGCGGCCTGGTGCCCCATCACTTCGTCGCGCCGCTCGTTCCTGAACGCGATCACGTCCTTGTCGAGTTGCACATACGCACGTCGTGCGCCGCCTGCATCGCGTTTGCGGACGTGGGCTAGCACTTGCGCGTAGTCCCACGAAATGCGTGCATAGCGCCAGTCCTTTGCCGTCCCGTCAGGCGGTGGCTGCTGGATGATCTCGCCCGGCGACATGAAGTACGGCAGCGACTGGTAATAGACGCCGCGATAGCGGTCGGTCCGGAACGTCACGCCCTCGCCTTCTGAATGGCGGAGCCGATCGGCGGCCCAGTTCATGTCCTCGACGTTGCCCGTCAAGATCGCCGAGGCCAGCGCGAAATGGATGTTGTGCCGGTAGTAGCCCCAGCGATAGCGGTCGCCGTCCGGATGCGCGATGCCGCCTCCCGGCCCGGCGTCGACCTTCTTGAAATAGGTTTCGTCGCTCAGCGTGGCTTTCTGATTCGCTTCGAACGATTTCAGGTGGTCGCCGGTGCGGTAATAAATGTGCGACGGCATATGAACCAGATGGCCCGCGCCGGGCGCGAGGTCGGGCAGCTTGTCCGCAAAAGGCGTCACGACGTTCGGCTCCGTCGATCCCTCGCGAATATGAATGTACCAATGCACGAGCCCCATGTGCTCGGCGTGCGCCTTCAGCCCGCCTTCGACGGCATCGACTGCCGGCGGAATGTCATGGTAGGCCGGGTTCCCCTGACGGTCCCAGTATTCCCAGGGCCTGAGGTTCATCACGGCATCCGCATACAGGGTCTGGATATCGGGGTCATCGGGGTAGCGGCGGGCCAGCGCGGTCATCGCGCCGGCATAGTCCTTGTTGCGCCGGTTCTGGCGCTCGCTCTCGTCGGGAACCTGCCGATGCGCTTCGTAGCGCGGCAACAGCGCCTCGACGAGCGCGCGCTCCTTCGGGTCCGCATCGCGGATGCGCAGTGCGTCCCTGAGCATCTGTTGCGCGATCCGGCGATCCTGTTCGGGCTGGTCGAGCTGATTGATGTTCACGCCCAGCGACATCGCGATTCCCCATCGGCACATCACGCAGTCGGGGTCTCGCTTGAGCGCGGCCTTGTACGCGCGGTACGACTCGCGAAAGTTGAACGCACAGTAGAAGCGCAGGCCTTGATCGAAGAATGCTTGCGTCTCCGGGTTTGCCGTCTTGATTTCTTTCGTCAGCGAGCCGAGCTGGAAATCCGTCGGAGGCTCGGGATCGTCGGCCGCGATGGCCGACAGCGCGAACGACGACTTGCTGCCGGGCAGCGCGCTCATCATGTGCTCGCTTTCCATGCCCTGCATGCTGTGAACCATCGCGCCATGCACGTCGCCGCTGGATGCGGACATTGCGCAAGGCGCGCTCAGCGCGGCTACCAGGCCGATCGCCCCGGCCAGGCACGCTTGCCTCGACGCGTATCGAATATTGCCGTCGCCGCCGGAACGCGAGCGATTGTCGGTTGTTCCCATTGCACGCTCTCCCCGTATGCCGTGCCGGCGCGCCGCGTGTTCAAAGCACCACTTTCACGCGTCGACGTGTTCGACGCAGATGCTGATCCGACCGATGTCGATCGCGACGCCGCCTGGCAGCGCCTGCCGAGGCCGTATCGACACGCGGAGAGGCGCCTCCGCCAGCGCGATCGCGCCTTGTAGCAACGCGGCGTGCGACGTGACGTCGAGGTAGTAGAGCAGCCCCTCGCCCGCATCGTCCGCGCTTGCCCGCCGGAGCCCGAACAGACCGACGCTGGCCAGATAGGTATCCTGGGAATGGCCGGCCTGGGTCGCGCCTTGGGTCCGCAGAAATGCCTGCAGCACGGTCGCATCGTGCGTGCCGCGGACGCGCTCCAGCATCAGGTAGAAACGGAACAGCGATCCGTCGCCGGCATGGGCAGCCTGTTCGGACGCCAGCGCGACGACGGCCGCGCGGTCGATGCGCAGCGGGACCGCCACGCCGTCGCGCTGCACGAGGATAGGCGCGTCGCTCGCTGCAATCACGCGCAGCGAGCGACGCGGGCCTGTCGCGTTGGTCGAGTCGGTCATACCAGTCCATGTTCCCGAGCGGGGTGCTCAGGATGTTGCCCCCTTCCACGCAGCACGCGCAACCTGGCATGCACGATTTCGCGGCGCAGCCAGAGGCCTGCCGTGCGAGGCCATCGGAACCGCCAGGCGGGAATCCCCGGCGGCTCCAGCCGTTCGCAAAACGCCAGTGCAGAAACGACGACCATCGCCGCCAGTTGCCATCCCGGCAGCAGGACCGTCACCAGCATCAGCGCCCAGCACGTGCCGACGCACCACATCCCGTGCCGCAGCCCGAGCCGAAGGGCATCGACATCGGCCTTCAGCCCGAAAGGCGACAGCGGACGGTGCGCGTGACAGCGATTGACGCACCGCTGCTTGAACGGCGAAACGTGCCAGACGCAAGCGACGAGCGCGGCCAGCGCGGCCGGACCGTACGCATTCGGCAGCGCGTCCCTCACGGCCCGTTCCAGCGCCGTCATCGCCAGGCCCGGTATCACCCAGACGGCCAGGAAGCCGAGCACGAACAGCGAAACGGCACGCGCGCGCCGGCTGGCAAAGGTGCTGGCACGGATGTGCACGATGGCGGGCAGCGTCATCGGGCCCATCATCGCCACGATCATCAACAGCCAACCGCGGCTGGCCGACAGGACCCATCCCGCGGTCAGCCACGTGGCTTGTTGCGTCGAACTGCACAGCGCGTCCAGCAGCCCCCCTTGCCCGAACCCGAACGACGACGCGGCAATCGCGATCCACGCAGCCGCGCTGGCGCCCAGCACACCGAACTGCACGCGGGCAAGCTCACGCCGATTGAGGATCATGAAGCGGCTCGCTCAATCGGGCTGCCGATAGACGCTCACCCGGCCGACCTCGATCTTCTCCTCCTCGGGCAGCGCGCGACGTGCCAGCAGGGTGACGGTGATGTTTGCGCTCGGCAGCTGGTCTTCACGATACAGCTGGTCCAGCAAGTGCGTGATGTCCAGCACGTAGGTCAAGCCGTCCCCGCCATGCGCGCCATCCGCCGTGCTGGCGCGCCGCAGGCCGAACAGCGCGATGACACCCGCCTGGTGCGCGCGCAGGATCGCCGGCGTGCGGGCACCGGCCGGCAGGTTCACATAGACGCCCAGCACGGTCGCGTCCAGCCCGCCGCGCACGTTCTCCAGCTTGAGGTACACATGATCGGGCGGCGCCGCGAGCGACGCTTGCACGAGACTCGTGACCACGCGCTTCTGGACATCGGCGTCCAGCCGCACGCTGACGGGCCCGCTGCCGGCCCCCGAGATGTCGACGGCGCCGGTGCTGGCGCCCAGCAGCTCGGCAGGCGCCTGCGTCGCCCGCGGGCTGGGCGCACGGTGCGCGGCCGCGGCCGGGAGGCCGGCGACGCCCAGCCTCTGCAGCCGCAGCAGCAGCGGCGCTGCCGCGGGATGGCTGGCCACGGCAAGGTCCTCGTACGTGTAGTTCAACGTGGCAAGGCTGGTCACGTCCTTGGGGGCGTACTGCCAGCTTTCGCCGCCCGGCATCGGCATCACGAACACCTTCGCGGGGCCCTTGAGCCAGTCCGCGTCCTCGGGGTTCAGGTTGCCCGCCGCATTCCACGACGCCCACATGCGGTCGATGTTGCAGTGATGCAGGTAGAAGATCGGGTCCAGCCCCGCCGTGCCGGGGTCCGCCATCAAGCCGTAATCGGTGTTGCTGATCTCGCCGCCCGTGTACACGTGAACCAGATCGTGCGGGTTGTGCTCCATGTTGCCGTGCGGGCTGCCTTTATGGGAAAACCACGGGTGACCGGGGCCACCGAATCCCGGCAGCGGAGTGGCCTGATCCGACCCGGTGAAGAGGTCGTTGGTCATGCACGCTTGCGTCACGTCGCCATCGGACGGGTCGGGATCCTGATCGCTCGTCTCCCGCGTATCCGTCGGAATGTAGATGTCGCCGTCTCCATTCGGGCCATACCGCATCGCCACATACAACGGATTGGCCGTGACGCCATCGGGCAGGGTCTGCTGGGCGAAAGCCGGCGGCATCTGGGCGTCGGCGCCCTGCGCGCCGCCGAAGTAGTTCCAGTAAGGCAGCGCCCAGGTTGCCGGGCCGCCGAGACTCACGATGTCGGCGCGCAACTGCGCCTCGAGCGCCATCAGATACCCGCGGTGCCAGGGCAGGAAGTACCAGGTGCCATGCTGGCACTGATTCCAGTACCGCTCCTGCGTCGCGTGGTTCGGGAGCGGCGTGGTCGGCACGCTCGGCGGGGCCTGGATCTCGCTCCACCTCGGAAAGGTGTGCGGCGGAATCTTCTTGGTCGTCGCGGCCGTGAGGTACTCGCCGTGAATGGCTGCGAAGAACCACCAGCTCGCCGGATCGTCCAGCGATCGCGCCATCATCTTGCCGACGCCCCGCGCGTACCAGAGGAGATCCTGATTGCTGAAATCGCCGCCCGCATTCCAGGCGTCGTTGCGAATATAGTTGGCCATTTAATGGTCTCCTTAATAACTTGTATTCAAGCCGAGTCCGCTTGCTTTCTCTTTATCGACGGAATTTCCGTCTGTCGCGCATGAACGGCCCCGATGCGCGGAGAACGCCTTATAGGTGAAATCCCTTGCGGACGGACTTCGAAGTCTAGGACAGGCGCCGCCGGTTTTTATTCATACAAGTGCGCATTGAAATTCGCATTGCATTTGCTATGAAATTTCCATTGGCGTCGTCTCTCATGAAATTCGCCCGGTCTGCGATCGCACGAATGACGCGTTCGCTTAATCGCATGACGCCCGAAATCCCACCGGATGCCGCTCCTTGACTTCGCCCACCCCATTACCTAGAAAGATTAGGGCATGACTTTCTTCATAATTTTTACAAGGAGATCAGCATGGCTTACGTCATCATTGCCGCTCAGGATATTCGTGATATTCGCGAGCGTCTCGGCGCGAATAAATTGACCGACGACGACGTCAAATTCGTCGATCTGCTGTTGCAGCGCGCGCATCGCACGGCCGAAATCCATGCGGCGGCGGACCGGCTGACCGTCGACCGTCTGCCGATCGGCTTCGATCTCGTCAAATGACCGTCACGCGCAACGCGTACGAAGCGGATCCGCCGGCCGCGACGCCGTCGCCGGCGGCATTTCGCGAAGCGATCGAGGCAGTGCTGCTCGAGGAGGCGCAGCGATATCGCGCCGAAGTGCCGCGCGCCGGGCAACTGGCGGACGCCACGCTGCCGTTCGACACCGATTACTACATCGCGCACCGGATCGAGACCGTGCATCGCATCCGCCTGACGGCGCGCACCGATGCGCTCGCGTTGCAGAAAATGCTCGACGAGGATTACGACACCGCGTGCCGCTGGGGCGACTACATCGTCGAGGAAATGAAGCACGATCGGATGTTCCTGGCCGATCTCGCCACGCACGGCTACCGCAAGTCCGTCATCGACGAGCGGCCGCCGTTGAAATCGACGCGCGCGCTGCTCGACCATCTCGAGGCGCAAATCCACCGCGTCGGCTCGGTGGCCGCCGTCAGCTATTCGATTTTCGTCGAGTGGAATTCGGCGCGCTTCTCCCGCGCGGCGATCGAACGGGCTGCCGCGGTGTTCGGCGAGCGGCACGTGCGCGGCGCGAACGCGCACCTGCGCATCGACGAACAGGACGACCACTATGCGGAGATGGTGGAAATCGCCTATCGGCTGACCGCCGAGCGCGGCGGCGCGCCCGTCGTCATCGCGTTGCTGCGCGAGATCGCCAGCCTGCTTCGCGCCACCTTCGTCGAGCTGCACGCGCTCACGGCCCCGTCGCCCGCCGCCGCGACGTCATGAAGGTCGCCGTCTGCGGCGGGGGCAGCATCGCGCTCACCGCGGCGGCGGTGCTCGCGGCCCGGCCGGGTTTCGAGGTCTCGGTGCTCACGCGCGCGCCGTCGAGCTGGTCGGGCATCGCGACGATTCATTTCGGCGATCGCCTTCGCCTGGCCGGCCCCGTCGATGCGACGGACGATCCCGCCCGCGCAATCGGCTCGCGCGACTGGGTGTTGCTCGCGGTGCCCGCGTTCGCTCACGCCGCGCTGCTCGAACGCATCCGGCCGTTTCTCGCGCCGCATGCCTGGGTCGGGTGCATCGGCTGCGCAGCCGGTTTCGACTGGCGCGTCGCACGGATACTCGGCAACGACGTGCGGCATTTCGGCCTGCAACGCACCCCGTGGGTCGCACGCACCGTCGTGCGCGGCCAGGTGGTTCACGTCACCGCCGTCCGCGGCCGCGTCGGCATCGCGGGCCATCCGGCGCGCGAACTGGCGGCGCTCGCGCCGCGTCTGTCCGACGCGTTCGGGCTCGAGCTTCACCCGCTGAACGGCTACCTGTCCGTCACGCTCGGGTTCGACAACCCCACGCTGCATCCGCCGCGCCTCTTCGCGCTCTACGGAAGCGGCAGGCCCGTCCCGCCCGCCGTGCGCTTTTACGGCGACTGGGACGACGCGGCCAGCACGCACCTGCTGCGCATCGACGACGAGCTGGCGCGGATTCGACGCGCGCTGAACGTGCCCGACGAAGTCGGTGCGCGCGCCCATTTCGGCGTGGATTCGCCGGACGCGCTGACGGCGCTCATCCGCGCGATGACGCCGTTGCGCGACATCACCGTGCCGTCCCGCGCCGACGGTTCGCCCGATACGGATGCGCGCTTCTTTCAGGAAGACTTCGTGCACGGGCTGGCGATCCATCGGGAAATCGGCCGACTCGCCGACGTGGAAACGCCGGCGCTTTGTTCGATGCTCGAATGGGCCGAAACGCTGACCGGAAAGCCACGCGACGATCGCGCGATGCCCCCTTCGCCGTGGCACGACGCGCAATCCCTGGGGCTACGCGACGCGGCATCCGTCGAATCCTTCTCGCACCGTGCCGGCGCCGGCGCCGCAATCCTGGATGGCTCGCCATGCTGACGTTTCCGGCCGCAGCAGCACTCCCGCCCGACCAGGCCGCTTGCCTGCCGACCGAGGCCGACTGCGCGGCCTACGCGCAACGGGGCTGGCACGTGAGCGACGCGATCGTTCCTGCCGGCTTGCTCGATGCGGCCGCCGAGGATATCGCGCGCTACCGGCGCGGCGAGCGCGACGCGTCGATTCCCGCGCAGGCGACGCAGCGCGACTGGGTCGAGGGGGCCGCGCAAGTCATCCGGATCAACGGCTACCTGTCGCTGCAGATGCGTGCGGTGCGCGACCTGGTCGCCTACCCGGCCATCGCCGCGATCGCGGGGCGACTCGCGCGCACGCGCGAGATCCGCCTGTTCCATGACCGCCTGATCGTGAAGCCCGGCGGGCTCCCGGCCGCCTCGACCGAAACCGGCTGGCATACGGACGTGGCCTACTGGGGCAACTCGAGTTCGACGGAATTGCTCACCGCATGGATTCCGCTCGCGGATTGCAGCGTGAACGACGGGACGCTCGCCGTCGTCGAGGGCAGCCACCATTGGCCGACCATCTCGCTGGAGCGGCGTTTTCTGACGCCCGACTTCGACGGCCAGGTGCCGCGCACGATGGTGCCGGATGCGGTCGAACCGGTCGTGCGCGTGTTGCCCGTCACGCGCGGCCAGGTCGTGTTTCACCACAGCCGGGTGCTGCACCGGAGCGTGCCGAATCTCGGCACGGCCCCGCGGATCGCGCTCGCCGTCCATCTGCAGGACGAAGCGAATCGGCATCAGCCGTGGATTCAGCCGAACGGCCGCCGGGCAATGCATTCGAACGAATTGCTGTGCAGGCCGACACCGGGCGGCGCGCCGGATTTCGCGGACCCCCGCGTCTTTCCCGTGTTGTGGCGCGAGTAGGCGGCCGCGTCACCTGAGCGCGTCGACGAGATCCGCCGCGCTCGCCACGCCGAAACGCTGCGGCACCGGCAAGCCGAGCGTGTCCGGGCCCAGCGCGTGGTGGTCGTCGAGCCACCTTGTGCCCATCCAGCGCTGCGCCCAGCGAATGACCTCGTCCAGCGCCGGCGTCGCGACGCCCGCGAGATCGGCGAGTGCGCGTTGCACGACGATGCCGTACGGCACGTCCTCGGCGAAGTAGTAGCTGTGCAGGTCGGGCGTCCAGCCGTCGTCGACGGCCCGCATCGGCACGGGCCGGTCGCGCAGTGCCGCGATGCGCCGGATGATCCGCGTCATCTCCTGCGCATCGCGCGCGCCGTAGTGTTCGAGCAAGCTCCGTCGGCCCGACAGATCGGCCGGACACGCGTGGCCGATCGATTGAAGATCGCCCTCGCACGCGAGATAGCGCGCCGATGCCGGGTCGTCCCAGTCTTCGTAAAACTGCGGGCGCGTCGCCCACACGCCTTGCGGAGAGGCGTCGCGCCAGAGCGCGTAAAGGCGCGCGGGATGGAAGATCGGATTGGAGTTGCTCAGGCAGACCGCAAGGTAATGCGCGAGCGGCGTCGTCGGGATGTTGAGCAGCGCTTGCAGCCATCGCGCGGCGGACGGTGCGTAGCGGCCCGGCACGGTCGCGACGAACAGCGCGGGACGGATGCCCGACACCCACACGACCTCGCCGTACGAGACGACCTTCCGGACGTACGGCACGCGCTGCAGGCCGAGAAAGCGCTGCTCGGGGCCGAGCGCAGCGCGCACGGCCCACGGCAGCCCGCCATAGCCCGGAAAGCCCGCGAGCCAGGCCTGCGGGCCCAGATACGGCGCGATCCGGCGCAGCACGGCTTCACGCGCGGCATGCGGGATCGCCAGGACCACGAGGTCGGCGCCCGCGACCACCTCGCGCGGGTCGTCCGACACGGCGTGCAAGTTGCCGTGCAGCTCGGCCTTGTCGAGGTAGATCAACCGGATGCGCCGCGACCAGCGCGCCGGCTGCCGCGTGAGCAATCGCACCTCGTTCGACGCGCGCGCCCCCAGCACCGCGACCAGCGCATGCGCGAGGCTGCCGCCGCCGCACACGCAGATCCGGAGCGGCGCACCCGGCGCCCGGCCGGGATAAAGCTCCGCGCTCATGGCCGCTCGGCCCGGCGGGCCAGCCACAGCGGCTGGCCAAAGCCGGCGACGTCGACGCGCCGGCAGGAAAAGCCGCCCGCCGAAAGCGCCGTCTCGATCTCGCGATCCTCGAAAAGATGCAGCACGTGACGATCGACGTGATGGCTGACACCGGCTGCGGCCGTCGCGACCAGCCAGTGGAAATCGAGTATCGCGTCGCGGTTGTCGCGCTTGAGCACGGCCTGCCGGCAGAGCTTGAGCGCGCTGCCGTCGTGCACGTCCATCCAGAGTGCGCCTTCGCGGGCCTGGGCCGGCGTCAGCCAGGGGCGCAGCACGAGCACCCCGTGCGGCCGCAACGCGCGCGCGAACGCCGCGATGGCTTGGCCGAGCTCGTCGCACGAACGCAGGTAGGCAATGGCCGAACAGAGGCAGAGGATCGCGTCGACGCGCTCCGGCCAGTCGAAGTCCCGGAGATCGGCCAACCGCAGCGGTGCGCCGGGAAGCTTGTCGCGCGCGACGCGCAGCATCGCGTCGCTGCGGTCGAACCCGCTCACCGCGTAATGCCGACGCAGCGCGACCAGGTAATTGGCCGTGCCGCAGGCCGCTTCGAGCACGTTCGCGCCGTCACGCACGCCTTGCGCGCGCAGCAGCGCATGCAATGCGTCGGCATGGCCGGCGTAATCGAAGCCCGCATGCACCAGGTCGTAGTAGCGCGCGAAATCGCCGTAAAGGAGAGCTTCCGTCATTGCGCCTCGATATCGATCGAATTCGAATGTGCCGCACGGTAATCGACAAGTATAGGCAGCGCCGTTCCAAAATGACTGGCAAAAATAACAGGTGGAATATTAAATACCCGACCACTAATATCAGATTGGAAATCCACCGAAACACGGATTCGACATCCTCGAATCGGCAAATATGACGAGTGGACGACGGCGTCAATCGCGCCGGGCTTCCGAGCGGCAAAAAAGACAATATTTCAAAAGCAGGGTTGTGCGGCTTCGGCCGACGATCGCATAGCCGGCTGTCGCGTTTTATCGGTTTTAAATTCAATATTTATTTAAAAAAGGCTCGCCCGCCACCGGGTCGAACAGCCCTTCAAGGAGACCTTTCAAATGGACAGCCTTGTCCGATGTCGATTCAGCGCCTGATGCACCCCGCCCGATGACGTAGCCGTCCCCGCTGTCACACCACCCATCAAGAGGATCGTCATGAGCTTCCTTCATTTCAATGCCACGACCGTCACGCCGGTGCGCCACGCCCGCCAGCGGCGCCCGCTCGGCGCCGCGTTCTCGAACTGGATCCTGGCCAACCACGGGGCCACCTACCGCGCCAGGATCGACCTGCAGCGCGCGAAGGCCGCCGAAGTCCGCGCGACGCGCGGCGCCGCCGCGTACAAGCTGTCCGCGAAGGCCGACGCCCCGCAGGTCGGGATCGTCGGCGGCGGTTTCGCGGGCATGTTCGCGGGGCTGATCCTGCAGTCGCTCGGCATCGAGTTCGAGCTGTTCGAATCGTCGGACCGCGTGGGCGGACGCATACATACGTGGTACTCGAGCGACTACGATCCGAACGACGTGCAGCGCGCCGGCCTGTACGGCGAAGTGGGCGGGATGCGCCTGCCGCAGTTTTCCGCGGACATGCTGCCGGTGCAGCAGCTCGCGCTGGCGGTGAACGCGGTGCTGGCCCGCAACGGCCTCGACGACCAGGCCGTGTACTGGCGCAAGTTCTATTACGATTCGCCGCAGCAGCGGCTGCGCTACAACAACATGGCGACGTTCACGACGCTCGCGCAGGCGTCGCTGGAGAGCTTCAACTTCGGCGTGGCGAACGGCGGCGACGTGCCGCTGGTGTGGGTCACGCCGAAGCCCGCCGGCAACGGCCAGTCGTACCTGCCGATCAACATGGTGCTGGACAAGGTGAACGCGCCGTTCCTGACGGCCATCAACCGGTCGTTCGCCGAGGGCTTCGACCTGCTGATGCAGTACGACCAGTATTCGATGTGGGACTACCTGACGACGCAGTTCCGCCTCGGCGATCTCGGCGAATACTACGATCCGGCGATGGGCGCGAAGAGCGACCTGCTGCCGTGGTCCGTGGCCAATTTCCTCGAGACCACCAACGTGGGCAGCGGGATGTACTCGGTGTCGTTCGTGGAGATGGTGATCGCCGTCTACGACTGGGGCGGCAGCAAGGATCCGTACCGGCCGGACGACGACGCGATCTACATGCTGACCGTGGACCAGGGGATGCAGCGCTTCCCCGACGCGTGCCGGACGGTGCTCGATCTGCAGGACGCCGTCACGGAGCAGGATGGCGTCACCGCGCAGATCCAGGTCGGCATGCTGCCGCAACCGGGCGGCCCGTACAGCTACGATCCGCCCAACCTCACGCCGGACGCCAGGCCGCCGCACGCCACCGCCGCCTATCCGGATGCCGCGTCGCGCGGCGAAACGCAGCGGGCCGCCTACAAGCAGCGCGTGCACCTTCTGCACGAGGTGACGGCGCTGCGCCACGACCCGAGCCTGAACGACGGCCAGGGCGGCATGCGGGTCACGGTGCGCCGCACGCACGACGGCCGCGAGCATGAGCGGACCTATCCGTACGTCGTCACCACGCTGCCCACCGGCGCCTACCTGAACGGCCGGAAGCACCTGAACCTGCTGGAAGGGATTTCCTTCGACAAGGCGCAGGCCATCCGCGAATGCAACTACATGGCGTCGTTCAAGGCCTTCCTGACCTTCAAGCGCCAGTTCTGGACCGAAACGGGCGAGCGCCAGGAGCAGACCGGCGGCTACGGCGCGGCGGCGACCGACCGCCCCAACCGGCAGATCATCTATCCGTCGTACGGCTATGCGGCGGACAAGGGCGTGCTGCAGGTGTATTGCTGGGCGCTGGACGCGCGCAAGCTGGGCGCGCTCGACGACCGCGAACGCATCGCGGAATGCCTGAAGGGCATTCAATACCTGTATCCCGAGGTCGACGTCTACGAATGCTTCGCGGGCTACGAGGACGGCGTGACGACCAAGACCTGGTTCTGGGACGAGCATGCGGGCGGCGGCGCGTTCGCGCTGTTCAAGCCGGGGCAGTTCAAGAAGCTGTACCCGACGCTGCTGACGCCCGAATTCGACGGCTGCCTGAACTTTGCCGGCGAGTGCTGCTCGGTGCATCACGGCTGGATCGTCGGCGCGCTGGATTCGGCCTACAACGCGGTGCTGAACATCCTCGAGCATGCCGGGGAGGTCGACAAGATCGAGACGATGCAGAACACCTGGGGCAAGTTCCTGGCGCCGGACATCGAAGGCGACCCGGCAACGGCCAACCAGATGTCGTATGCCTACGACTACAACCTCGCGGACCGCGATGCGGCATCGAAGCCGCCGGGCGGCGGCGACAGCATCTACGGCGACCGGCAGTACGTGTTCAATGGCCAGGTGCCCGCGTTCGTGGCCGACTACGACACGGTGCCGCAATCGATGAAGGCCACCAACCGCGACAAGCAGGTGCTGGCGATGCTGAACGCGGCGTGGGACGACAACGTCGCGTGGCGCGCCAAGCTGCCGCCCAGGCAGGTGGACATGGAAAACGCGGTGAAGATGCTGGAGGACATCTACTACGGCAACAACTTCCAGACGATCCCCGCGCCGAAATTCTGGCTGAAGAGCGACGACGAGTTCGCGCGGCAGCAGCTCGCGGGCTTCATGCCGACCTTGCTCGAGAAGATGTCGACGGCCGACTTCGACCGGCTGGTCTCGGACGCCGGCATCGTCGACGCGGCGCGTCTCGGCCGGCCGGGCGCGGTGCAGTACGTGGCCAACTACCGGCGCTATCTGGAGGCCTGCACGGTGACGCCGGTCGGCTACTACCTCGCCAAGCCGCTCGTGTTCTTCACCGTGAACCACCATCACGAGCTGATGCCCGTCGGCATCCAGCTCGAACCGGGCGGCGAGCTGTTCACGCCGGACATGGCCAATGCCGAGAATGCGTGGCTGCTGGCCAAGATGCAGACCAACTGCGCGGGCCAGACGCTGCACGACGTGGGCTTCCACCAGCTGCTGACGCACCAGATCTGCGCGATGGTCTCGATCGCGCTGTTCTCGGAGGAAGTCTTCAACCCGAACACCCTGCCCCATTCCACGGAGCCGTTCCAGCAGCACCCCGTGTTCAAGCTGCTGCGGCCGCACGTGGTGAAGACCGTGGAATTCCAGCAGACCATCTACAACCGGGACTACCACCCGCATGCCGAATCCTTCCCGGCGACCCGCAACGCCAACGGCACGCCCGGCGTGTACAACATCGGCTTCGTCTACGACCTGATCTTCTCGTGCGGGCGGATCGGCAACTATCAGCTGCAGGACAAGATGTACTACGACAACGATCGCTTCCGCTTCCTGGCGCAGGCGATTCCGGCCGATGCGAAGCGCCGCGGCGTCGAGCAGACGCCGTTCTCCTACGCGTACGTCCACGACGCCAGCCTCTGGTATGACGCCATCTTCCGGTTCGTCGGCAAGTTCATCGCGGTGCAGTATCCGGGCGGCGACCAGGCGATCGCGGACGATATCCAGCTTCAGCGCTTCTTCGACAAGCTGATTCCGGCGTTCAACCACGTCGACAATGCAACGTTCGCGCATCGCTTCCCGGCCGAGGTCAGGACGGTCGCGGCGCTGCGCGACGTGCTCACGATGTTCATCTGGCAGTTCTCGGTGCAGCACACGGTGGTGAACGACGGCGCGTACAACCAGGCGGCATTCGTGCCCAACGCGTCGACGCTGATGTATCCGCTGCCGGCAGGCAAGCCGTCGTCGCAATGGAAACCCGCCGACGTGCTCGCCTGCCTGCCGTCGCAAACGGCCACCTATCCGACGCTCGGCAACATGAACTTCATGGACGTGCAGATCAACGCGTCGGTGACGGGCCAGGGCCCCTACCCTGAAACGGTGACGGGCCGCGGCGTGCTGGAGCCCTCGATCGACTTCCTGCAGGACACCTACGGCTTCGTCAACCCGAAGCTGCGGGATGTCGTGTTCGACTACTACCGGGATGTCGTGAAGATCGGCGAGGCGATCGGCGCGCGGCAGGCCAGGGATACGGCGAACTACCTGAACGCGCATCCCGGCGCCACCGCGATTCCCGAAACGGTGCTGTTCGACCTCATCACGCCGGTCAACGTGATGAACACGATCCAGACCTGATCGGCGCGGTTTTTGATCCGGCACCGGGCGCCTCGATGGCGCCCGGTGCCGTTTCCGGGCGTGCCTTCGTCGACGGCATTCGGGCGCGCATACCGCATCGGCCGCGCGCCGCACAGCGTGCCGTTGCATAAATGCATCGCTCACCGAACGACGCACGCTGCGGATATCGAACGATTCCATCGATCGATATGACGGCCATCGCGCCGTTTCGTCGATCGACGTTCGCCGCCCCTATCAATGCGTTCGCCGCAGCAGGCAGCCCGGCCGCGATGACGGCGCGCGCGTCGAGCGCGCATCGCCGCGCATTGCAAATCGGCCGCGCGGCGAATTGCAAACCACGGATCGACCGTTCATCGGCGCGGCCGGAATCAATAGCATCGTGATCCTCGCAGACGTACCCATAAAAACGAGGATAGTGATGATCAAAAAATCGGTAGTCCTGGGTTTGGTTTCGATCGGATCGGTCGCCGCGCACGCGCAGAGTTCGGTCACGCTGTACGGCATCGTCGATGCCGGCATCGCCTATACGAACAACCAGGGCGGCGCCAGCAACATCCAGCAGACCAGCGGCAAGCTGAGCGGCAGCCGCTGGGGCCTGAAAGGCAGCGAGGATCTCGGCAACGGCGTGAAAGCCGTCTTCACGCTCGAAAGCGGGTTCCGGCCGAGCGACGGCGGGCTCGGCCAGGGCGGCCGCCTGTTCGGCCGGTCCGCCTACGTCGGCCTCGGCAAGACGGGCATCGGCACGCTGACGTTCGGCCGCCAGTACGACCCGCTCGCCGATCTCGTCGCGCAATACTCGGGCTCGGGCTTCTGGTCGCCGGCCACCCACGTGGGCGACAACGACAACCTGAACCAGAGCTTCCGGCTGAACAACGCGGTGAAGTTCCGCAGCGACACGATCGCCGGCTTCACGGCCGACCTGATCTACGCGTTCAGCAACCAGGGCAACGGCGGCGCGGGCACGGGCTTCTCGAACAACAACGCGTGGGGCGTGTCGGCAAACTACGTGAACGGCCCGCTGTCGGTGGGCGGCGGCTACCTGCGGCTCAATCGCCCGAATGCGACGTCGAACACGAGCGGCGCGGTGGGCGGCGCGACCACGACGACCGGCAACGACTACAGCGGCGCGTTCTTCTACGGGCTGAACGGCGGCGTGCGCAAGCAGCAGATCGCCGTCGCGGGCGCGAACTACGCGCTCGGCCTCGCCACGCTGGGCTTCGCATGGAGCCACACGCAGCTCGACTACGTCGACGGCTCGTCGCGCAAGTTCAACAACTACGACGTGAACGCGCGCTACCAGCTCACGCCGGCGGCGACGCTGCTGGGCGTCTACACGTTCACCGACGGCCGCGCGAGCGGCTTGCCGGGCACCGGCGGCCAGACGCTGAAGCCGCGCTGGCACCAGTTCACGCTCGGGTTCGACTATGCGCTGTCGAAGCGCACCGATCTCTATCTGTCCGCCATCTACCAGCTCGCCGCCGGCGACGCGAGCACGGCGACGCCGGGCGGCTATCGCAGGATCGCGGCGATCTCGAACATCGGCAGCGCGTCGTCGACGAACCGGCAGGTCGCGCTCGTCAGCGGGCTGCGCGTGAAGTTCTGACCGCGCGCGCGGCGGGCGTGGTGGGCGCGGTGGGCGCCGCGGGCGCCGCGGGCGTGGTGGGCGCGGCGCACGCGGCGCACGCGGCGGGCGTGGCGGGCGTGGCGGGCGTGGCACGGCACGGCACGGCACGGCACGGCACGGCACGGCACGGCACGATAAGCATTGCAGGAATCGTTGCTTGTCGCCGTGCGGCCGGTTGCCGAGAATGGGCGTCCTGCCGCGCGTGACGATGCCGAACCGCGAAGGCTTCGTGCTCGCCCATCCCGTATGGAGCCCCACCATGAGCGACACCTCCGTCGCAGCATCCGTCGCGGCGCCGGCCGCGCCCTCGCCGTTCGTCGAGGTCCGCTCGCCGGCCGAGTTCCCCGACAGCCCCGTGTCGCGCGTGCTCGCGCAGCCGCTGATGCTCGGGCTGTTCCTGCCGATCCAGGCCGGCGGATGGAGCGCGTCGACGCTGCCACGCTCGACCGACTGGACGTTCGACTACAACGCCGACCTGGTCGCGCGCGCCGAAGCGCTCGGCTTCGATCTCGTGTTCGCGCTGTCGCAGTGGCTGCCGAAAGGCGGCTACGGCGGCGTGTTCGACGGCCAGGCGCTCGACTCGTTCATGACGCTGGCCGCGCTGACCGCGCGTACCGAACGGATCATCCTCGTCGCGACGAGCCACGTGCTCTACGGGCCATGGCATCCGCTGCATTTCGCGAAGTTCACCGCGACGCTCGATCACATCTCGCGCGGGCGCTGGGGCATCAACGTCGTAACCGGCCACCGCGCAATCGAGCACGAGATGTTCGGCTGGAACCGGATCGAACACGACCGGCGCTACGAAATGGCCGCCGAATTTCTTGAGGCGGTCCAGCAGTTGTGGGCGCAACCGGACAATTTCAGCTACACGCCGGCGCTGTCGAGCTGGCGGCTGGGCGGCGCATTCGTGACGCCGAAGCCGCGCTACGGTCGCCCGCTGCTGATCAACGCGACGGGCTCCGATGCGGG
>Ga0157367_1000079_pt1 | contig 48238 bp, 37 predicted proteins | sample AttbisABBM2_FD_113142 | JGI IMG/M metagenome (GOLD analysis project Ga0157367, IMG submission 113142) | Fungus gardens microbial communities from leaf cutter ant in Botucatu, State of São Paulo, Brazil - Atta bisphaerica ABBM2 | ecosystem: Host-associated > Fungi > Mycelium > Unclassified ... | reverse complement strand
CTATTATGCTGCAACAGGATAGTGAGATTCTGCCCTGTTACGGTCGATAAAAATCTGAGAGAGCGACACTACTCCTGTAAGGTAAAGACTACTTTTATCTGGCTTAGTTTATGACGGATTATTTTAACGCGTAATTATCTCCACCTTATTGAACCCGAGGTTTTTTTTCAAAAGGAAGCAGGCCGGTTACATATGACTCCAGAGCGGCAGGGAAGTTGCAACCCACTCGCCTGCCGATATTATTTATTATTTCCTCCATGTGTCAGCATCGGCATAAGCGCCAGCAGCTCATTGAGGCAGGAATATGCCGGATGGCATTCGTGGCCCTTATTCACTGAACATGCAGTCAGGCTGGTGTTATTTTGATTAATAAAGAGTGAAAATTATGCTTATTAATAAAATTTAAACGGCAACCATTACCCCTCCTGCTTTTCGGTTAAGAACAGCAGGTAAACCGGTCATTCAGTGCAACACATTCTTTATTGATAAGTCATAGTGAAGGTGGCGGTAGCATCCGCTTTACCCGGCGTCACTTTCGCCTGCGTCTGATAATAACGGGCTTTAAACGGAAGGCTGCTGGGGCCGTCTGCCGCCGTGGTTGACGTGAAAAAGCGGGTTCCCAGCGCGACCGGAGAACTGTTATACAGTACCTGAACGCCCACGCCTCCGGCCGTATCGCCGGATCCACTGTTCAGATTAAGGATCCCCTGTGCGGAATCTGCTGCGCCTGCGCTGCCTGCCGCCAGAGTGATATTCACGCGCGTGGCGGCATCACAGTTCAGGGCAATACTGAAATCGGCGTCCCCGCTGGTGCTGCCGACGCCGCTGAAATCGGTATTTTTTGCCTGACCCATTGGCACAACAATGTTGGTATTGGTCACCGAACAGGCAACCGTCTGCACCGAACCGGCGGCAAGTGCCACGTCAAGCACATCAAGATCGCCCGGCACCAGGGCTCTGACGAGCGAGCCATTCTGCAACGGGCCAGAACCGGTGACACTGGCTATCTTGACCAGATCGAGGCGAACGTTGCCCCAGGTCCCGCCGCACAGACGCCACCATGAAGAACTGCTGACGCAGGCTACACCTGTCAGGGTTCGCGGAAGTGCCCCGGTTCCGTATCTGCCAGCAGTAGAGCCTGCCCCCGGGGTAACAATACGAAATGCCAGACCCGGCACGCCGGACTGATACAGCGTCTGTCCCCCGTAGCTGACAGGAGCAAAGGCTCCGGTACCGGCTGCCCACTGCGACTGATATCCTCCTGCATCACACTGAATAAAGCTTGGCCGGCTGCCCACCGTGGAAAGGGTTTTGGTCGCTACCACGCTGCCTAAAGCCTGATCGCGCTGCACAACCACATTGCCGAAGCTGACGTTCTCGATGGTAGGGGCGTAGCTGCCCATGAACGAACAGGTAGCCATCGCCGACTGTGAGAGACAACCCAGTCCTGATGCCAGTACAAAAAGGCTTATGCGTACGATTTTTTTATTCATGTCCGAATCTCTTAGATAAAAAGCGGTTACTGACAGATGCCCTGAAGCGTGACAAGACCTGCTGCGTTCTGTGCACTTTTCAGACGATAACTGACTCTGCACTGCCGATCGGCCGTCTTACCCCACTGCACAAGAAGCTGTCCTTCCTCTGCCAGCCCGGTCAGATAAACCTGGCCGCCATCGCCGACAATACTGCCCGCATCCGGTTGACTGACGTTGGTCACCGTGGCACCAAACGGCACGTAGTGCCCCCCCGGCCGTGACAGTGTCATCAGGGCACGCTGACCGACCTGAGCGCTATACTGCGCACGAACGACGGCGCCGCGCGTCGGCACAACGTGCTGGCTGGTCTGCTTCAGGTCAACATTATCTTTCAGCGTCTGGGTATTAAGCGTGAGGTCATTGCGACGGAAAGGCATGACGTCAGGCACTAGCGCATAGCCGCGAAAATCAGTGCTGACACCGGTACGGTTATTTATGCTGACGCCGTCCGCACCCGGTACTTTCACCAGCGCAAAGGTTTCACCCACCGGCTGACCCGCGGTGAGCCCATCTGCATGCGCAACCAGCGCGCCCTCCACGCCATAGTTCAGACTTTTTTGATCGCGTCCATAGCTGTAGCCGCCGTTAAGTTCACCATACGTGGCGCGATAGCTGGCGCGCGCGTAACCGCTGTTTCCACGTCCGTTTGAGGCAGCTGACTGGCTGACCCCCCAGTTAAGATTGTTGTCCGCCAGAGCCGTACCTGCCAGGCCTGCGCTCTGCAACGTTCCGCCGCTTTTGCTGTGTGTCAGGCTGTAGCTGGCGTAGGTGTTGCCCATCCAGCGGCTGAGGGGGATGCTGACGCTGAGGGACAGCACCTGGTCCCGCTCATAGTGCTGGCCGCGTGAACCGGACGACACGCCGGTATTGCGGTTATAGGCATAGTTCATGCTGTAGCTGATGCCGTTCCAGCTATTGGTGTAGCCCATGCTGTATGAGGCAGTCTGAAGGTTGCTGTTCCAGTAATTTTCCTGGACAGCACCGGCAGTCAGATATCCATGGTCCTCGCCTAAATCCTGATTCAGCGTCAGTTCTGCACGATTACGCTTACGCTCGGCTCGCGGGGACCCGCCCTGACTGCGATAGGTATCAAGCACGTCGGAAAGGGTATAAAAACCGTCGGTGGCATAGCGATAGCCTGCGATGGTGACGTAGGTGCCAGTCTCAGCCAGGCTTTTACTGTAACGAAGGCGCATAGCCTGACCACTCGCCGCCGGTTCGCTGTCAGCTTTTCCCTGCGAATGGGTGATATCAGCCGATACGGCACCCCATGTGCCAATATTCTGTCCCAGACCTGCGGCAACCGAGCGATAGTGATCGGATGCCTGGACCCCGCCATAGACTGTCAGGCCCTGAGTCAATCCGTAAATCGCCGTGCCCTGCAGAAAAGGCTGCTGCCCGACGCTGTGGTCATACGAGCGGTACTGTCCCCCGGTAAGGCTGAAGCGCAGTCTGCCCTCGCGCTGAAGAACGGGCAGCGAAGCAAAGGGTACAATCATGTTCTGAACGCTGCCATCGGACTCTTCGACGGTGACATGCAGATCGCCGTTGCCACCGGTAGGGTACATATCGGTGATTTCAAAAGCGCCGGCGGCAACCGTTGTCTGATAAATGACATAGCCGTTCTGCCGCACGATGACCTGTGCGCTGTTACTACGCGCAATACCCCGGATGATGGGGGCGTAGCCCCGGAGGCTGTCGGGCAGCATTTCATCGTCTGACGCCAGCTGGACACCACGAAACGGAACGCTATCGAACACCTCAGAGGGCGCATTACTGTCACCCAGCACCAGCTGGCTTCTGAGGGGAATGATATTGCGCTGCGCATAGGTATAGACATTGTTCCACTGGCCGTCCTGCCCGTGCGTCTGAGTCCAGGTGGAAAAGTTGCGCAGGCGCCAGGCACCCAGATTGACACCCGGACGAAGGCTCAGGAACTGACTGTCTCCGCGGTCGTGGCCGGAATGGGCCAGATCCCGTATGCCACTGAATCCATAGTTGAGTATGGCGGCGTTGATACCCTCATCCCACTGTGAGGGCGGAACGTAACCGCGAACCAGCGTTTTGACGGCAACCTGTGGAAATGAGAGATCCAGTCGCTGACTGCTGAAAATGAACGCTGCGCGGCTGCCTTCAATAGCGGAGAGGTCGGCGCACTTCAGGCCTGGAGGCTGGAGCTTCGGATAATTTTCTACCCGCACGCCCAGCAGTGCCAGTTCGTCCACACTCAGGCAGGGCTGAAGGGTGTTATGTTCATCCCGGAAAAAATTCACATCGCGGCTGTCGGCCGGCTGACCATTCAGGAAGATGTCGACCCGATAAGTGCCGGGTAACTGGCCTCCGGCAGTAAACGCTGATAAATCATTCACGGTCGATGCGTCGCCATTCTGTTCCAGAAGCGCCGGATTAAAATAGTCCTGCGCTTGCACGCCGCCAGGCAGAGAGATGATTACAGCTATCGCTGAGGCAATGCAGGACAGTCGCAGACCGCGAACAGATCTGTCGACTGAAGAATAGAGGGTCATGTTTTTTCCCGGAGTGAGCAGATTGAGGCTTTACAGGCTGGCTTTGTGTGCGGCGCCCACAGCGCCATAGTCACTGATGATCTTCCATTCAACATCGCCACTTTTTATCTGGTTTGGCAGGGAGAAAGTCGCGCTGCTGCGGGGAGCCACGAATGTCGCTTTTTCAACGTTTTTACCGCCGGCACTAAGGCTGTAAAAGTTGATGTAATAAGGCGAAGGATTACTGACCGTCACGGACTGGCCAACACGAGTCCATTTCAGCTGCCCGCTGGCCTCCTCCGGTCCGGAAGCCTTAAGCGCGGCGGGCCGGTAAATCAGCTTGATGCGGGTGTTAATCGCCAGTTGTAACGAATTACCCCCTGCTGAGGGAGGGCTGGATGGAATAGACTTTATATTCAGCCAGAACAGCGTTTCACGGTCCTGCGCCATTACCGGCGTGGCGGAAAGAATGCGCAGGGTATTTTTTTGTTTTGCATCCAGACGAAACAGCGGCGGGGTGACGATGAAACTGTTTTTATCTCTCTGACCCGCTTCGTTCTCCACCCACGACTGAATGAGGTAGGGGGATGCATCCGGATTGTCGACGCTGATAACCGCCTCTTTTTTACTGCCATCAAAGATCACGCGCGTCCCGCCCACGATAACACCGGCCTGCGCAATACCGCTTCCTGCAAGCAGCCCGGCTAACATCAGCACGGTGAATCTCATCATGTTCATTGCTCCTGTAAGTTAAAAAAAGGCCGACAGCTGCCGGCCTGGGGACATCAGTTGTAGATCACGCTGAAGGTAGCAACGGCATTCGCCGGACCGGAAGTCACCGTCGCTCCCCGCTGGACATATCCGGCGGCAAAATTCAGTACGTTATTACTGGTTGTGCTCAGGGCTACTGGCGTTGAGTTGGTAAACAGGGGTATTCCGTTACCATTAGCATCACGGATTTCTACGCCTACACCGGTGGCAACGCCGGTGACCTGGGTTAACTGCAGCGTGTCGTTGTTACCCTGATAAGGCGTGCCGTCGAACTTGATTGATGCTGTTGAAACGGCTGCAGGGCAGTTGGCCAGTTCAATCTGGAACGAAGTTGCTGCGGCGCGTGAAGAAAGACCGGTAAACGCTTTTGCACTGACCTGGCCCAGGGTCACAATCTGACTTCCGGTCGCTGGCGTGACGTCACAGGCCGCGTCAATGATCTCTCCCTGAAATTGAATAGTTCCGTCTGCTGCCTGTGTGGTAGAAATCGCGGCGGCGCTCAACACTGCTGCCAGTGCAACTACTTTAAACTGAGATTTCATGATTTAAATTCCTGTCATTGAAGTACCGGATTTTCCTGTACGGAATTAATTTTTCCGACCAGTAACTCTGGCTGATTTATTAGTGATGTTTTTTTATCCGCTGCGATTACAAATGCACTGAATATCAGTTGCGGAAATATTCGTTACGCTGAGTGCAGGTGAATATTTTTGGCGCCAGATGGCTGATTTAATATTCACTAAACATCCAGAGTTCGGTGACTATTATGTTTTTTAAGTGCAGAGATTGCTCTCAGACGCCTTCCTCACCTGAGTCAGGTTTGGCGGAATATTCTGTAAGGTAAGGACTACAGAAAGCGTGTAACGGACCTTCCGGTTCAGGTGAAAAAGGTGAAAAGTGGGAATGACAGGAGGTTCAGCGGACACGAAGTTGCTGAAGGTTGGGCGGAAAATGCCGATATAGCGTGTATTCCAATTGAAAGGAGAACGACATGCTAAACAAGACATGGGTGGCAGGCGCGCTGACACTCACTTTGCTTTCAACGATATCTGTTGAGGTTAGCCACGCCACGGCGGGCATCATCTCTTTTCGCGGTGAAATTGTGAACGAGAGTTGTGCTGTTGATACACTCAGATTCAGAGTCATATTTCAGTGCGATGAAAAAAAAATGCAGTCAGGTGCACAAATCACCACAGGTGATTTTCGTCCGGGCGAACGCCCTGCGATGGTGGCTGAAATGAAAACGCGCTGGATAGATCAAGGACACCGTACAGGCATACTCACCCTGACATACCGATAATGGCCATGAGTATAACATCAGCGCGCCCGATTATAATGAATGCAGACTAAATCGACGCTCACCTGTTCAGGTAAAATTCAACCCGACGCGAAAATTACGGCGTTTTCAATCAGAAATCATTACTGCTGAAGTAGGGCTTACCTGAATATCTGTAAGGTTTAACTTACTCAGGCGTAAAAACTGCATTATAGGCGCTATTTCCTTCAATATTATTTCCACGTCTGTTTTTTTTATGCCAGTATTTAATCTGATTCATACCTTTCAGGTTCGTATATGGCAAATATAATCATCATCGATGACCATCCCGTGGCACGTCTCGCCGTTCGCATGTTGCTTGAAAAAGATAATCACACTGTTGTGGCTGAGGCAGACGATGGTCAGGAAGCACTTAACCTGACGCTCAAACTCAATCCTGATATGGCGATTGTCGACCTGGATATTCCCGGGCTGAGTGGTACCGAATTTATCGAGAAAGTCCGGGCGCGTGGTTTTCGGGGCGGGCTGCTGGTGTTAACGGCGCGTGATGATGAACATTACCTGAGCCGGTGTATGGCCGTAGGGGCCGATGGATTTGTCGGTAAACGGAACAATCTTGAGGAACTCGGTGATGCTGTGCGGGCCGTCATGCGCGGATATGGCTATTTTCCTTTGAAGCGTGATGATGGTCGTACAGCTAAAATGCCCGTGCAGGAAACCGAATCTATTGCCGGGCTTTCCAGTCGGGAACTTCAGGTGCTGCGCTATCTCGCGCGCGGCGTTAAGCTTGTGGATATTGCCCTGAAAATGCACATCAGCAGTAAAACCGTCAGTACCTATAAAACCCGAATCCTGAGCAAGCTGGAAGTGAACTCGACCCTTGAGCTGATTGATTTCGCACGCCGGCATCATCTGGATTAATGGTCGTGAAAACAAAACTTATTGGCCTTATCCTGCTGTGCAAGCTCCTTTTTCCGCTTCTGGTCGTCGCTGACACAGGTTCGCCACTTACCGTTATCAGCCGCGAAAATTACCAGCCCCGTCAGTTCAGCCTTCAGGACAGTGACTGGCGCTGGCTGGGAGAAAAGCGTGAGGTGAAAATTGGTGTCTGGCAACCGGAAATTCCGCCGCTTGATCTTTTTACAGAAACCGGTGCCTACGAGGGGATGACGGCCGATTACATTATGCTGATTTCTCATCGGCTCGGACTGAGAGTCAGCGTGCAAGCCTATGCCGACAGGAACAGTGCTATCGGGGCTCTTGTCAATAAAGACGTGGATATGGTTGTTGACCCTTCAGGTAAAAACCTGCCGGAAAACACCCAGCTTGGTCGAACTCAGAATTTTATCAGCGATCATCCGGTGCTGGTACATCGAAAATCGCTTCCGCATCAGCCATTTACCTTCACCAAAGGCATGAGTCTGGCCATAGCCCGATGGTACGTTGATGATGCGTGGATCGAGAAGAATTTTCCTGGTGCTCGCATCATGCACTTTGATACCGACGAACAGGCTATGGCGTCCGTCGCATTTAATGAAAATGATTTTTACGTCGGCAATCTTGTCACCACCTCTTATTTGCTTGGACGTAACTTCAGCGCCTATCTGGAACTGCAGGGGGTCTATCCCGAACGCGATACCGGAAGCCATTTTCTCGTACGTAATGAAGATACCGTGCTATTACGCGCCCTGAATCAGGCCCTCAGTGCTATCCCACATACCCAGACACAGGTAATTCTGCAACAGTGGAGCGAAGGGGCAGAATTGTGGCGCGTCCGTCAGAGCGTGCAGTTTACGGATAAAGAACGGCGCTGGATTAAAAATCATCCCTCTGTGGGCGTCTCCGTTAACTCCTTTTATGCCCCCTTTACTATGAATGATATGTCTGGCAGTTTTTATGGTGCTACAGCAGACATTCTCAGGCTGGTCAGCCTGCGGACAGGCATTCATTTTCGCCCGGTAGCGGCAGATTCTTTGAAGATGATGGAAGAGCAGATTCGCGACCGGGAAGCCCTGTTTATCGGCGCCATCAGTCCCAGTGATGAACGCAGCCAGAGTCTGCAGTTTACCCGACCTTATTTTAAGTCACCGTTTGTTATGGTGGAGCGTACCGGCAGCAGCTATTCAGCCATATTGCCTGCCGGGACCCGGGTTGCCGTTGCGCAGAATAACAGCCTGATATCTGACCTGATTGCTGATAACCCTGGAATCAGAATTACTGAGGTGGGCAACGCCAGCCTTGCACTGCAGATGGTCGATGACGGTAAGGCTGATATCGCAGTGCACAATCTGTTTGGTGCCAGCTACATGATCGACCGTTATTTCAGGGACAGACTCAGGATAAAAGGACAGATAAGCGCGGAATCGGCCAGCATTTCTTTTGGTATCTCACGTCAGCAACCCGAATTACTGAGTATTCTGAACAAGACGCTGGAGAACATCTCACCCTCAGACATCGCGAGTGTGGTTGAAAAATGGCAGACCCGTCCGGACGTCAGACTGGATACTTGGGAGCTTTATAAAACGCAGTTCTGGCTTTTGCTTGCCGTGGCTGCCGCCATCATACTGATTACTGTCGCCTGGATTTACTATTTACGACGCGAAGTCCGCGCACGAAAACACGCTCAGCAGAAGCTGCGCACTCAGTTGGCATTCAGCGAAACACTCATCAACAGCCTGCCTCTGCCGGTCTACGTTGCCGACCGTCACGGCAATGTGCTGCTGTCAAATGCTTCGCTTCAGCGATTTTTCAAGGGCGAGAAAAAGCCCGACCTTACTGCACCGCTTGATAACCCGGATACGCCCCTACACGATTTATGGAATGGCAGCCGCAGATATCTGGATCCATCAAGCCCTGCGGAAGAGCCCGCGGTGGTTTACAGCCGTATTCATGATGGCGAGCAGGAACGCAGCATCTTTCATACAACGGTGCCTTACCGCGACGCGCATTCCCATATTGATGGTCTTATCTGTACGCTGACTGACGTTACCGAACATGAGGTGCTGACGCGAGCACTCTCCGATGAACGTGAGCGGGCAGAGCAAGCTAACCGGGCTAAAAGTACCTTCCTCGCCACGATGAGTCATGAAATCCGTACGCCGGTCAGCGCCATCATCGGGCTGCTTGAACTTGCCGTAAACACCGGCGGAAAGGAAAACGAGCAGGAAGATCCTGTCAGGGTCGCATGGGAGTCGGCACGAAGCCTGATGGGGCTGATTGGCGATATTCTGGATATGGCACGTATCGAATCGGGGCGGCTGGAGTTATCGGCGGAGTGGCTTAAAACCACGGAACTGCTGCCGCCGGTTCTGCGTGTCTTTGAAGGGCTGGCCCGTCAGAAGAGTCTGCGCATGCGCTGTACGCTGCCACCTGTCATGCCGTATTCAATCTTTATAGACCCGCTGCGCTTCAGGCAAATTCTTTCGAACCTCATCAGCAACGCCATCAAGTTTACTGAGCGTGGCAATATTGACGTCGATATGGATATCCGGGTGAATGAAACACAGGATTCCGGCACGCTGACCATTCAGGTTACTGATACGGGTAAGGGTATCTCTGAAGAGGAGCGTAAAGATATCTTTGATCCCTGGGTGCAGGCAAAAAATGGCCGCGTTCAGAACAGCTCCGGACTGGGACTGGCTATCTGTTCACAGCTGGTGCAGATGATGGGCGGCGACATTACAATGACAAGCCTTGTGGGGCAGGGGACACGCGTCGTGTTCTCCATTCCGGTAGAAATCAGTCAGCAGCGGCCTGAGAAGCGTCCGGAAGTCGCTGAGCATACTGCACAGGAAAATGTCACGCTGCGCATCCTTGCCGTGGACGACCATCCGACCAACCGTATGCTGCTGCGTCGTCAGCTTGCGCATCTGGGACACGCGGTAACCGAAGCGAAAGATGGGGATGAAGCGTGGAGTCTCTGCCAGAGCCAGCAGTTTGACGTGGTCATTACGGATTGCAGCATGCCGGGCATGGACGGTCTGGCGTTGACGCGTCTTATACGCAGTCACACGCAGCACAGGATTATTGTCCTGGGGCTAACAGCAAATGCATGGCCGGAGGAACGAAACCGCTGTCTTCAGGCCGGCATGGATGACTGCCTGTTCAAACCTCTGCAACTTACACAACTTCGAAACATTCTCAATGAGGCAGTTAAAACCCTGCAGATCTTCGATGAGAATAATGTTTCGCTGGAAAAACTGCTTAATTATGGAAACCTGCTGGCTCTCTGCCATAACGATATTAAAATGCTGCACGAGTTGCTCACCATCACACTGCAGAGTAACCGTGAGGATATTGAGCTGGCTGCGGACCTGTTCGAACTGCAGGACTGGCCAGAGCTGGCCAAGTGTATACACAGGATTTCCGGTGCCGCGCAGATCATCGGTGCCAGACATGCCGAGGAGCAGTGTCGTCTTCTGGAAATGCAGTCACTGGAGGCTGTGGTGGATGAGAAACGGCTGAGCAACTTATGGGCATCGGCGCTCAGTGCGGTCGAAGAGCTAAACAAGGCGCTTGTGATTTTTCTTAATATTAAAGAGGCGTCGTAATTGAGCAGGTTCTGTAAGCATTATCTGACATAACTGGTGAGGTGCTCTGATACCCCCGGGTAGGGGGTTGAGGTTCAATGGTCTTTTATTTTGCTAGGGTAAGAGACCGATGAATATACTGATCAACGATTCCAACACCTGGGTAGCAAAGGGGATCAGCGCGTTGCTGGCAGAGGAAAACCATAAACTCTTTGAATGCAGCACGTTAAACGACGTTTTTCGGCTGGTGAGACACCAGAATATTGACGTCCTGATCACTGAGCTGATGTCAGAACATGATGATGTCGTCAAGACACACAACTTCCTGCACAGGCTGCAATCCTATCTGCCTGAGTTAACAGTCATTGTGCTGACCGGCATAAGCGATATTGCCTTAATAAACTTTTACCGCAATTCGCTTAATAATATTCACATTGTGGGAAAAACAGCGCAAATAAAGGCGCTGAGGCGCTGTATTGGGCCTCACAAGACAGGCAACGTGAGCAATTCATCAGGCTTCTTACAAAATACCTTATCGCGGCGGGAATTTTCATTAATAAAATGGTTTGGCAGCTATCGCACTCAGCAGGAAATCGCATTTGAACTCAGCCTGCATCCCAAAACAGTTAGCCACTATAAGCGTTCGCTCTTTTTCAAACTGCACTGCAAAACGAGCATGGACTTTTATCAGCGTCTTAGCGATTACGGATTTTGCAGACTCCCCGAATAACATTGTGCATTTCAACGCAGAATTAGCCTGTATAACTTCGGGAAGCTGTTGTCTGATGCAATTTGATTTGCTGACTCTCGCCGCGCACACTAAACCGCCCGGAAGGCGCGTTTAACCTGCATCCTCACATCCCTCCCCGTTAACCGTTCATGCCAGGTTTTTTTATCGAACCGCAGGCCCATTCCCGGGGGGGCTTTAAACAGCCTTTCGGCGTAACCACCACTCTCACTGCGTGCAGTATCCATGGGTAGCGGGCGAGAGCAGCAAGGAATGAAACAAAGGGCTGGATCCACTTCATTTCAGAACGTTGTGCTATTGAAAGTGGGCGATTTTCCGGCTGCTCAACGGCCAGTTATCGCTTAAGCCATCAAATAAATCATACTCAAAATATGAGTCGGCATAGTCGCAATATGTTTAATGCCTGGGAAATCGATGTGATGCCAGTGCGCAGGCCGGACATGTTTAGGGACTTTCTAATCTGCCCCTGTTCCCTAAGAAGCTCACTCTCACGTCCAATAGCCTTTACTTTTCTATTAAAAAGCCCCGTTTCCGGGGCTTTTTTCTTGCTCAACTCAGCTTTTACTTCACGCATTTCGCGCAGTGCGCGCGCTCAATATGCTGGAAGAAATCATTACCTTTGTCATCGACCAGGATAAACGCAGGGAAGTTCTCCACCTCGATTTTCCAGATCGCTTCCATTCCCAGCTCAGGATACTCCACGCATTCCAGACTCTTGATGCTCTGCTGCGCCAGCACCGCGGCTGGGCCACCGATGCTGCCCAGATAGAAGCCGCCATGTTTATGACAGGCATCCGTCACCTGCTGGCTGCGGTTACCTTTTGCCAGCATGATCTTGCTGCCGCCGTGGGCCTGCAGCAAATCAACGTAGGAGTCCATGCGGCCTGCGGTAGTCGGGCCGAGTGAACCGGATGCATAACCTTCAGGCGTTTTGGCCGGACCGGCGTAATAGACCGGATGATCTTTAATGTACTGCGGTAATCCTTCGCCGTTATCAATGCGCTCTTTGAGTTTGGCATGAGCAATGTCGCGCGCCACGATAATGGTACCGGTCAGTGACAGACGGGTAGAAACCGGATACGCAGAAAGCTGCGCCAGAATCTGCTCCATTGGACGGTTGAGATCAACCTGTAACACCTCACCTTCGCCCTGCTGACGCAGCGCTTCCGGTATCAGGCGGCCTGGGTTGGCTTCCAGTTTCTCAATCCAGATACCTTCGCGGTTGATCTTCGCTTTGATATTACGGTCAGCCGAGCAGGAGACGCCCATGCCGATCGGGCAGGATGCGCCGTGACGCGGCAGACGCACCACGCGGATGTCGTGCGCGAAATATTTGCCGCCAAACTGCGCGCCAAGGCCGAGCTGCTGCGCCGCTTCCAGCAGTTCCTGCTCCAGCTGAACGTCGCGGAAAGCCTGACCGTGCTCATTGCCTTCGGTTGGTAAGCCGTCGTAATAGTGCGTAGAGGCGAGCTTAACGGTTTTCAGTGTGCTTTCAGCCGATGTGCCGCCGATAACAAACGCAATATGGTAAGGCGGGCAGGCTGCGGTGCCGAGGGTGCGCATTTTATCCACCAGGTAATTTTTCAGCTTGCCGGGGCTCAGTAGCGCTTTGGTTTCCTGATAGAGATAGGTTTTGTTAGCGGAGCCGCCACCTTTAGCGATACAGAGGAATTTATACTCATCGCCATCGAAGCTGTAGAGGTCGATCTGCGCCGGCAGGTTAGTGCCGGTGTTCACCTCATTGTACATATCCAGCGCAGCATTCTGTGAATAGCGCAGGTTGTCTTCGATGTAGGTGTTATAGATACCCTGTGACAGCGCGGCTTCATCGCCGCCACCGGTCCAGACGCGCTGGCCCTTTTTGCCCATGATGATCGCGGTGCCGGTATCCTGACAGGTCGGCAGCACGCCTTTGGCGGCAATTTCAGAGTTTCTTAAAAACTGCAGGGCGACATATTTGTCATTGTCGCTGGCTTCCGGATCTTCAAGGATGGAGGCCACCTGCTGCTGGTGGGCCGGACGCAGCATGAAAGAGGCGTCATGGAACGCCTGCTGGCTCAGCAGGGTCAGCGCCTGCGGGTCGACTTTAAGGATCTCCTGACCCTCAAACTCGGCGACCGAGACATGCTCGCGAGTCAGCAAATAGTATTCAGTATCTTCGTGGGACAGCGGAAAAGGGTTCTGATAGACAAAAGGTTTGTTCGACATTTTTTCTCACTTAATGACCGGCTGAACCTCCGCGGGCAGGCTGCGGGGCGCAACATCATAGGCGAATTCATTGTTTATTATGCTTCCCCGCCGCGGGTGCGACGGGGAAGTGAAGGAATGGTATCTTATAACGCGTTGATCTGCATGTTGTATCCGTCAGAACATCCACACCATCCACGGATAAGCAATCACCATCATGGAGACCAGGAAGATGGCACAAAAGATGGTACCCAGACGCCAGTAATCTTTAGTCGGCAGATAACCGCTGCCGTAATAAATCGGGCTTGGGCCAGTGCCGTAAGGGGTGATGATGCCCATCACACCCAGAGAGGTACACAGCATCAGGCAGAAGACCGGCATATTGATGCCCGGGATTGAGGCTGCAATGGTCAGCATGGCCGGTAACAGGGCTGTGGTATGCGCGGTGGTACTGGCAAACAGGTAATGCAGCAGGAAGAAGGCGATTAACAGCACTACGGCTGAAATCTGTGGGTCGTAACCCTGCAGCAGCATGCCACCTTCTTTACCTAACCAGGCGATAAAGCCGACACGGGCCAGACCATCAGCCAGCGCCACCAGCGTTGCGAACCAGGCAAAGGTGTTCCAGGCCGGTTTATTGCTGGTAATGTCGTTCCAGTTCAGGACGCCTGTCCAGAGCATCAGTACCACCACCAGCAGGGCAGCCATCGCAGGCTCAATCCATGAGGTGGCGAAAATCCACATCAGCAGGGCACAGACCACGAACACCAGCAGCAGGATTTCGTTACGGGTCAGGCGGCCCAGTTTTTCCAGTTCAGCGATAGCCCATTTCGGTACTTCATCGTTGATTTTGACTTCAGGCGGATAGAACCAGTAAGCCAGCAGCGGCATAGTCAGAATCAGCAGCACACCCAGCGGCAGGAAGGCCAGGAACCACATACCCCATGAGATATCGAAACCGATGATGCTTTTTACCAGCGCCAGTGCCAGCAGGTTAGGTGCCAGCGCTGACAGGAACATTGAGCTGGTAATACAAGCTGCGGTGATGGCAACCCACATCAGATATGAACCGATCTTACGGGCGCTCGGGTCGTTGGGTTTAGAGCCATACAGCGGAGGCAGGTTAGCGATAATCGGATAGATAGTACCGCCACTGCGCGCGGTGTTGGACGGTGTGAAGGGTGCCAGAAGCAAGTCAGCGAAGGTAATGGCATAACCCAGCGTCAGGCTGCGGCGACCCAGATACTTCACCAGAATCAGGGCCAGACGACGACCAAACTGCGTCTTGTCATATCCGGCGGCGAACATAAAGGCACCGAAGATGAGCCAGACGGTGGAGTTGCCGAAACCGCTGACCGCCCACTTAAAGGACTCACTGGCGACTTTGAATTTCGGGTCAGCCAGTTCCGCCGGGCTGAAAAGGACAAACTGACTGAACAGGGCGATAGCGACGACGCCAGTCAGGCCGATAACAGCACCCGGCAGCGGTTCAAAGATCAATCCGACAATCACGCCGACAAAGATGGCGAAGAAGTGCCAGGCGTAGGGTTCAAGACCGGCCGGCGTCGGCACCAGCAACAGCAACACGGCAACGATGACTGGCAGAGCCAGCATGATAGCTTTCTTTTTACCCGCCGCCGCAGGTGCGGCTTTAGGGGGTTCAGTTATAGCTGAGAGTGGTTTCATAGTATTTTATCTGCAAGTTGAGAAGAATGCGATTTGCGCCCCGGACCTTCACTGATGACTTTCTTATTTATTCTTAATGGTGTGAATAAACCGCGATGCACTGATTTTTTTAATCTGCTGCTGCACTATTGAGCAGCATATTTAAATCCATGTAAATATGATGCGATTTTTGCAAATATAGATTTTGATCCAGATCAAAGAAATTTATTCATTATTCCCAATTTTTAACATTTATTTTTATTTATATTTCTGGCATCGACATTCTGACAGTTTTGTGAAGCTGATCGACAAATCTCCGGAAGGTCTGAGCCAAAGAATTTATCTTAACATCATGATCATGAAGGGTAAATTATTTATGTAAATGGATGGTTGGTTTTTAGTTACCCATGGTTAACAATTAATATAACTTCACTTCCTGAATTCAGCAAATAAAAACTCTGAATCGATTAAAAGTTAAAAAAGTAAATTTATCGCTTATGAAAGCAAAGAAAAGGGTATATTAGGTGTATGACATCGGACCACTTAATTAAGCGATAATTTGCGTCCGCTAAAAATTTCCAGACTTTTAAATCTTGGAGTTTATCGCAATGAAATCTCTCACCCCCATTCTTAATCCCCTTACCCTGCCTGGCGGCGCTGTGTTGAAAAACCGACTGGTGATGGCTCCTATGACCACCTGCACCGGTTTTTATGACGGAACGGTCACCAGCGAACTGGTCGAGTATTACCGCGCACGTGCAGGCAGCATCGGAACCGTGATCGTCGAGTGCTGCTTCATTGATAACCGCGGCCCGGCGTTTCCGGGTGCCATCGCTATCGACAGCGACAACAAAATTCCCGGCCTGAAACGCATCGCGGACGCGATTAAATCTGAAGGCTCTACAGCCATTCTGCAGATCTATCACGGTGGCCGCATGGTCGAGCCGGAACTGATCGGCGGGAAAACACCGGTTGCGCCGAGCGCCATTGCCGCACCGCGTGAAGGGGCAACTAAACCCCTGGCGCTTAGCGCCGAAGAAGTTGAAACCATGATCACCAAATTTGGTGATGCGGTGAACCGTGCTATCAAAGCCGGTTTCGACGGCGTCGAAATTCACGGTGCTAACACCTATCTGATTCAGCAGTTCTATTCTCCGAACTCTAACCAGCGTGATGACAAGTGGGGCGGCAGCCGCGATAACCGCGCACGCTTCCCGCTGGAAGTGCTGGAGATCACCCACAAGATGGCGGAGCGCTTCGCCCATAATTCGTTCATCATCGGCTATCGCTTCTCGCCAGAGGAGATCGAAGTCCCTGGCATCCGCTTTGATGACACTCTCTATCTGCTGGAAAAACTGGCTGCGCGCGGACTCGACTATGTTCACTTCTCTGTCGGTCAACTGCTGCGCCCGTCCATTGTCGATACGCAGGACCCGACGCCGCTGATCGAGAAATTCGTTGCGATGCGTTCGCCCGTGCTGGCAAAAGTGCCGGTGATTGGTGTGGGCGGCGTGGTAAATAAAGCCGACGCCGAGCTGGCGCTGGAAAAAGGCTACGATCTGGTAGCGATTGGTAAAGCCTGTATCGCCTATCCGAACTGGGCTGACCGCATCATCAATAACGAACATCTCGAACTCTACATCGACAGCAACAAACGCGAAGAGCTGCAGATCCCGGAACCGCTGTGGCGCTTCTCACTGGTTGACGCGATGATCCGCGACATGAGCGAATCGGGCCGTAAATACAAAGCGGGTGTTTACCAGGAGAAAGTGGAAGCCGAAGCGCTGAAGCTGAAAATCAACGTTACACTGGATACCGACCGTATTACCGACATCTCGCTGGTGCCGGACGACACGCTGGATGTGGATTTCACCACCACCTTTGAAAGCCTGCGTAACCGCATTCTGGTGGCTAACAGTCCCCACGTTGATGCGATTACCGGCGCGACCACCCAGAGTGAAGCGCTGAAAAAAGCGGTTTCCCGTGCGCTGACCACCTCCAGCAAAGAGCATGTGATTGAAGAGGGTGGTAACCCTAACGCACCGCAGAACTACGATGTGGTGGTTGTGGGCAGCGGCGGTGCCGGTCTGGCGGCCGCGATTCAGGCGCATGATGAAGGCGCACGCGTGGTCATCATCGAGAAGATGCCGACCATCGGCGGCAACACCATCAAAGCGTCTGTGGGCATGAACGCCGCTGAAACCCGTTTCCAGAAACTCAAAGGCATCGAAGACAGCAAAGAGCTGTTTTTTGAGGAGACGCTGAAGGGCGGTCAGTTCAAAAACAATCCGGTGCTGCTGCGTGAGTTTGTTGACCTGGCACCTGAGGCGATAGAGTGGCTGGCGGATAAAGGCATTGAGCTTAACGACATCACCATTACCGGCGGGATGAGCATCGACCGAACTCACCGTCCGGCTGACCGTTCAGCGGTGGGTGGCTTCCTGATCAGCGGCCTGGTGAAAAACATCAACAGCCGCAACATCGAAGTCCTGCTGGAAACCTCGGTTGCTGAGATCCTCTATGAGAATGGCGCAGTCGCGGGCGTGAAAGTCGTCGATGAATATAACGACAGCCGTATCCTGAACGCTAAAAGCGTGATTGTGGCAACCGGTGGCTTCAGTGCAAACCGTGAGCTGGTGGTGAAATACCGTCCTGAACTCGATGGCTTTGTCACCACCAACCACAAAGGTGCGACCGGTAGCGGTATTGCGATGCTGGAGAAAATTGGTGCCGGTACCGTGGATATGAAGGAAATCCAGATTCACCCGACGGTTGAGCAGACGACCTCTTATCTGGTCTCTGAATCCATTCGTGGCGGCGGTGCTATCCTGGTCAGTCAGGCTGGCAAGCGTTTCTACAACGAAATGGAAACCCGCGACAAAGTCTCGGCGCAGATTATTGCTCTGCCAGAGAAGAGTGCCTGGATTGTGTTTGACGAGCAGGTGCGTATGAATAACAAAGCGGCTGATGAATATATCGCCAAAGGCTTTGTGGTCAGCGCGCCAACCGTGGCGGAACTGGCGGTGAAACTCAACATGAGTGAGCATCACACGCTGGAAGCGACGCTGGCCCGTTACAACAACTTCGTCATCATGCAGAAAGACGAAGATTTCGGTCGCCAGACTGCACTGCGTCATCCGCTGAGTGAAGCGCCATTCTACGCGATTCGTGTCGCACCGGGCGTGCATCACACCATGGGCGGTGTCACCATCGACACCACCACCGCGGTGCTGGACAGCCAGAAACAGGTGATTAACGGTGCCTGGGCGTGTGGCGAGGTGGTTGGCGGCATTCACGGCGCGAACCGTATCGGCGGTAACGCCGTTGCAGATATCATCATCTTCGGTATCCTGGCCGGCGGTAACGCCGCCGCCTACGCCCGACGTTAACGGTAGTCTTCGGCATCCGCATCCTGCGGGTGCCGGTTTTTCCCCTATAAAGCAGAGTCGCCTATGTTAACTGATGCGCGTGTCTATGCTTACTCCGCTGTACTAATGGGTTCGCCCATCCTGCTCAAACTCTTCGAAGACAACCAGACGCTGGCCGGACAGGTTTTCCGCCTGATCAAACAGCAGGAGAATCTCTTCACGGTAAATCGCGCGGCATCGGAAGTCATGGCGATTAACCACGCGGCAGGAGAGCATGCGGTGGTCGTCAGTCAGCCCGTGTTTGATTTGATCGCCTGTGCGCATGCGGTGAGTCTGTTGCCCGACAGCCTGTTTAATCTGGCTATCGGTCCGCTGGTGAAGTGCTGGAAAATTGGTTTTCAGGGCCACAGCGTTCCGTCAGAAGCCGATCTTCAGGCGCGCATGACGCTGATTAATCCGCAGGACGTGATCCTTGATGCTGCCACCCGCAGCGTGATGCTGGCACGGCCAGGAATGGAGATTGACCTGGGTGCCATCGCCAAAGGCTATATCGCCGACGTAGTCCAGGCCTTTTTGCGTCAGCAGCAGGTCAGCAGTGCGCTGATCAATCTGGGCGGCAACGTTCAGACGGTGGGCGCGCCGCCTGAAGAGGCGGGCTGGGCAATCGGTCTGAAAAAGCCGTTTGGTAAGGCCGATGCGCTGATCGGTGTCATCGGTGTAAATAACCGCTCGGTCGTGACGTCCGGTATTTATGAGCGCTATTTCGAGCTGGATGAGGTCTGTTATCACCACATCCTGGATCCACAGACCGGTTATCCGCTGGATAGCGAGCTGCTGAGCGTGACCGTGATTTCCGAGCGCTCGCTGGATGGCGACATCTACACGACGCTGCTGTACGGGCTGGGCGTTGAAAAGGGTATCGCCTGCCTGGCCGACAAACCGGGCATTGAAGCTATCTTTGTGACCCGTGACAGGCAGATCATCTGCTCGTCACAACGTCACTTTTCGTTTCAGTTACTCGACACGGATTATCGGCTGGTTCACTGACAATATTGTTTGAGTAAGGTGTGATACTCCGGCTGCAGGCGATAGCGGTAAACCGGACGACCCGTGACCCCATAGTGAATGCTGGTGAACAGAATATTAATCTGCGCCAGCCAGATCAGGTATTTACGGCACGAAACGCGCGAGATATTCACTTCCGTCGCCAGTTCGTCGGTAGAGAACTCGGTGCCGGGATGAGCATCGATCCACAGGCACAGGGTACGCAGCGTCTGCGGCGTTAATCCTTTCGGCAGACGTTTCTGTTCGCTGGCACCGGGTGGGTTACCATGCAACAGCTGATCAACGTCCGACTGCTGATAGAACTGATGATTGTCCATCAGCGATTTTTTCTGCCGCCAGCCGGTCAGCGCCTCTTCAAAGCGGGCAAACTGGAAGGGCTTGATCAGATAATCCACTACGCCATAGTTGAGCGAGGTCTTGATCGTGGCGGCATCGGCCGCTGACGAGATGATAATCACGTCAACCGGGCGTCCTGCGCTGCGCAGCTCCGGCAGCAGGTCGAGACCGTTTTCCTGCTGCATATAGATATCCAGCAGGATCAGATCAACCTGTGGTTCAGCCTCGGCCAGCCGCTCTTTGGCCTGCTGTAAGGTTGAGGCCGTGCCGCAGCAGGTGAAGCCTGGGATTTGCCCGATATAACAGCGATTCAGCTCGGCTACCATGGCGTCATCATCGACAACTAACACATTGATCATTGGGTAATCATTCCTCTCTCCCACGGAAGTTGCACTAAAAATTGGGTAAATACACCGGGTTCCGACTCAACACTGATATTACCGCCCAGGCTTTCGGTCTGTTGTTTGACCAGAAACAGTCCGACACCGCGATCGTCACCTTTTGACGAGACGCCGCGCTCAAAAATGGCGCTAAGCTGCGAGCTGCCGATGCCTGGCCCGTCATCACTCACTTCGCAGGCTAACCAGCCATTCTGATAATGCAGCATGAGGTGAATTTCCCCTTCGGTTTCCGGATCCAGCGCCTCAAGGGCATTTTCAATTAAATTGCCCAGCACGGTAATCAGAACTGCGCTCTGCTCCTCGCTGCCGCAGTCAGGCAGAAAGCTCGCCTCATCGATAATCAGCTGATGACCTTCATCGGTTACCCGATTGATTTTGCTGAGCAGGAAACCGGCAATGATCGGCGATTTGATCTTTTGCAGCAGCGAACCGATCTCCGTCTGATAGGCGTTAGCGGTTTTCAGAATGTACTCTTCCATCTGTGCATAATTTTTCATATGCAGCAGGCCCAGAATCACATGCAGCTTATTCATGAACTCATGGGACCGCTCACGTAACGCATCTACATAGTTTACCATGCCGTCCAGACGCTGCATCAGCTGGCTGATTTCGGTTTTATCCCTGAACGTCGTTACCGCGCCGATAATGCGGTCACGACTGCGCACCGGAACGGTGTTGCTGATCAGGATGCGATTACCCAGCGTCAGCTCCTGATCGTGCCAGGCTTTGCCCGCATGCAGCGCATCCTGCTGATGACGATGCATGACGCTCTCCTCAGCAATCAGGTCACCGCTTAACGGCATCCTGCGGGTGGTTTCATGCAGCAACTGCTGAGCCGCGTGGTTAATCAGGCTGACGCGTGACTGATCATCGACCGCAATCACCCCTTCTTTAATAGAATTCAGGATCGCCTGGCGCTGTTCAAACAGGCTGGAGATTTCGTGTGGCTCCAGCCCCAGCAGTATTTTCTTGAGTCGCCTGACCAGAATCAGAATACCCAGCAGCCCGACCACACCACCAAACAGGACGGTCCAGACGATATTCCAGCGGCTCTTTGCAATCTGGGCTGCCACATCATTCAGCGCAATGCCGATTGCTACCACGCCAATCTGCTGATGCTGTGCGTTATAGACCGGCGTAAACACCCGCAGTGCCTCCACCAGCACGCCATGATTAACCGCCACATTTTCCCGGCCACTCAGCGTGGGATAGATGTCATTGCCGACAAAATGTTTGCCGATCACCGCTGCATTGGGATGTGAAAAGCGAATGCCGCGCATGTCCGTCACCACCACAAACAGCAGGCCGTTGCGTTTGCGCGCGGCTTCCGCCAGCGGCTGAATCTGGCTGCTGCCGTCTGGCAACAGTAACCCGCGCTGCACTTCCGGGCTGTCTGCCAGCGTTCGCGCCACCGCCATCGCTTTATCTTTAAGATGCGACTGGGCAAAGTTATCAATCTGAACGAAATAGAGCAGATGGACAGCGAGCAGCACGGTAACGATCACCGCAGTCATCATGAGGGTGGTCAGGGTACTGAGTTTCATGGGGCGTTTCGTCACGGCATGTCGGTTCTGTGGTTGGCTTGTCATCGATGTTCAGCACGGGTGGGGGATCGGCTGGAAACATACGCTAACTCACCGCATCAGTACAGTTTTAGCAGTCTGCGCGCGGGCGACAGCGCAATAACAATATTTGGGTTAGGGGATTGTATAATTCAAAGGACACCCTTAATGTGTGGTTAAAATATGTGAGCAATTCGGTAGCCTTTTGTAATTAAATTAAGGCTAAATTGCTATTTTTAATTTTATAACTATTTTCACATTAACTCATAAATAACATTATTTTAAACTTTAAGGACTTTTTTTAACCAGTACCGTCTGAGCTGTAGATTAAAATGATGAATTCAAAGAAAGTTATTCCCACCCTTTCCCTCGCGGCCTTGTTAGTTTCTTCAGCCCTCCACGCTGAAACCTCACCAGAGAAAACCGATGTCCTGTTAATTGGCGGCGGCATTATGAGCGCCTCTATGGGCACCATGCTGGAAGAGCTGCAGCCTGGCTGGAAACAGATCATGGTCGAGAAACTGGATGGCGTGGCGCTGGAATCCTCTAACGGCTGGAATAACGCCGGTACCGGTCACTCTGCCAACATGGAGCTGAACTATACGCCTGAGCGTAAAGACGGCTCGATCGACGTGTCCAAAGCGCTGGAAATCAATGAAGCCTTTATGATTTCACGTCAGTTCTGGAGCTCTCAGATTAAAGAAGGCGTAATGCACGACCCGCGCTCTTTCATCAACTCAACGCCACACATGAGCTTTGTCTGGGGCGACAATGTCGACTTCCTGACCAAACGCTATGCGGCGCTGCAGAAAACTGCGCTGTTCCAGGGGATGAAGTTCTCTACCGATCACAAACAGATCGCGCAGTGGGCACCGCTGGTAATGGAAGGTCGTGATCCCCAGCAGAAAGTGGCCGCTACCTGGACGCCAGTCGGCACCGACGTTAACTACGGTGAAATTACCCGTCAGCTGATCGGCAGCCTGAAGAAGAATGATAACTTCCGTCTGGAAACTTCATCGGAAGTGACCGACTTCAAACGTAACGGCGACAACTCCTGGCACGTCACAATTAAAGATGCCAAAAACGGCAACGAACGTGCGGTTGACGCGAAATATGTCTTTATCGGTGCAGGCGGCGGCGCGCTGAAATTACTGCAGAAGACCGGCATCCCGGAAGCCGATAACTATGCAGGCTTCCCGGTAGGTGGTTCTTTCCTTGTCACCGAAAACAGTGCTATCGCCGATCGTCATCTGGCGAAAGTCTACGGCCAGGCTTCAACCGGTGCACCGCCGATGTCCGTTCCGCATCTGGATACACGTTATCTGGATGGCAAACGCGTCGTGCTGTTTGGACCCTTTGCGACCTTCTCAACCAAGTTCCTGAAAAACGGCTCGCTGTTTGATCTGCTGAGCACCACCACTACCCATAACATCGTGCCAATGACCGATGTGGGTATGGATAACTTCGACCTGGTAAAATACCTGATTGGACAGGTGATGCTGAGTGATGAAGATCGCTTCGAATCGCTGAAAGAGTACTACCCGGACGCGAAGAAAGAGGACTGGAAACTGATTCAGGCCGGTCAGCGTGTGCAGATTATCAAGAAAGATGCTGATAAAGGTGGCGTGCTGAAACTGGGTACAGAAATTGTGACCGATCAGCAGAAAACTGTGGCGGCTCTGCTGGGTGCTTCTCCTGGTGCATCAACCGCAGCGCCAATCTCTCTGAGCGTGATGCAGAAACTGTTCCCGGAAGAGTTTAAGTCACCGGAATGGCAGGCGAAGATCCACAAAATGATCCCAGGCTACGGTCAGAAACTGAATGATAACGTGCCGTTGCTGCAGCAGGTCTGGAATGAGACCGCAGCGACTCTGCAGCTGACCACGCCGCCCGTGATCAACATGGAAGGCAAAACCGCAGACGCGCCGGCAGCACAGCCTCAGCAGGCTGCGCCTTCAGCGAAACACGACATGGCGCTGTAACAGCAGCCTGACGTGAAAAAAGCCCGCCCAGGTTTACCTGCGCGGGCTTTTTTATTGCTTCATTTTCAGTGTTACTCTGGCGTGTTCCCGCGCCACTTGCCCCATGGATCTTCAGCAGGTGGCCGATCGGCTTCTTCAGCCGCTTCATCGCGTACTGCCGGTTGCACGTTTAACGAGGCCAGATAGAGCGCTTCGACTTCAGCGCGCGCCCACGGCGTACGGCGTAAAAACTTCAGGCTCGATTTAATGCTGGGATCGCTTTTAAAGCAGTTAATGTTGATCCGTTTTGCCAGCTCCGCCCAGCCATACTGCGCGACTAAACTGTTTATCTGCATCTCCAGCGTGATGCCATGCAGAGGATCTTTTGAGGTGTGTGCGTTCATCATCTATCCGCCTGATTCATTCAATGCCGCGTATCCTGACAATCGCACAGCGGTTGTGCAAGAACTGAAGGTGAAAAAGAGCGTGTGGGGGGTGTGCAACCGCAGATTTATGTGCCTGAAGTAACGTGACGGGCAGAAGTTTGCGCAGATGAGCAGCAATTGTGCTAATCATAAGCGACTGATGAGGCTTCAAAAGGATCGCCTGCCATGTCTGCTCCTGCTGATAATCTGCTCTCTTCCGCCAGCCGAAAACGTGCTCTGCTTGCCGGTTCGGTCGGTAATTTCATTGAATGGTATGAGTTCGCGGTCTATGGCTTTCTGGCCACGGTGATTGCGCAGAACTTTTTCCGGCTGGAGGGCGAGTCCGCGCTGACCGGGTTGCTGCTGACCTATGCGTCGTTCGCCATCGCCTTTTTCTTCCGTCCGCTGGGTGCCATTGTTTTTGGCCGGATGGGCGATCGCATCGGGCGAAAACCCACCTTGATTTTTGTATTGATAATGATGACGCTGGCGACAGCCGCTATCGGTCTGGTTCCGACCTATGCCCAACTGGGTATCCTGGCTCCGCTGATCGTTACCGGTCTGCGTATCCTGCAGGGCCTGTTCGCGGGTGGCGAGTATGGCGGGGCGGTGTCGCTGATGACCGAGTTTGCACCACGCGGAAAGCGCGGTCTGTATGGCGCGTGGCAATCCTTTACCGTGGCGCTGGGATTACTGGCAGGTGCGGGCATAGTGGCACTGCTCTCCGTGCTGCTGACGCCAGAGCAGATGCTGAGCTGGGGCTGGCGCATCCCGTTCTTTATCGCACTGCCGCTGGGGGCGCTGGCACTCTGGCTGCGGGTGCAGATGGAAGAGACGCCCGCGTTTGTTCAGCAGCAGGCACAAACCCAGGAAAAAGTGAACGCCAGCCTGGGTGACACGCTGAAAACGATTCTGCTGGGCATCTGCCGGCTGATGGTGTGGTCGGCGGCAGGTTACACCTGGCTGGTGATCATGCCGGCTTATCTGCAGGCATCGCTGCACACCGGATTTAACCAGGCACTGCTGATTGCGGTGATATCGAACCTCGGCTTTGCCGCCACCATTATCCCGGCCGGGATGCTGAGCGACAGGATTGGCCGCCGCGCCGTGATGGTCGCAGCGGCGGTACTGTTGCTGGTGCTCTCTCTGCCGCTGTTAAACGTTTTGCAGGCAGAGAGTACCGGACTACTGCCCAAAGCGCTGGTGGTCTTTATCGCAGGTGGCGTGGTCGGATTGCTGGCGGGGCCAGGGCCCGCGATGCTGGCCGAGATGTTTCCGACGCGCGTGCGTTACACCGGGCTGGGCCTGGCCTATTCGCTCTCTAACGCGGTCTTTTCCGGCTGCGCCGGATTGATCATTACCAGCCTGATCAAAGAGACCGGTAATCCTGATATTCCCGCCTGGTATGTGATGGCGACTGCGCTGGTCAGTATTGTTGCGTTGATGACGCTGAATAAAGATGATCATTTGCGACTGCTGGATGAGCCGCCGTCACGCTAAGTTCTGTGAGCGGTAAAGGATAATCGGGCAGGCTGCCTGTGTATCAGGCTGCCTGTTAGCGTTAACGCCCGCGAGGGTGCAGGCGTTGGTTATTCAGAACAGATTAGCGATCCTGCGATGACGATAAACTGAAAACCTGATCGCGCGAGCGGACTTTATCAGCATGGTTATCGGCAATGATAATCACGGCCGCCATAATCAGACCCATAATAATGATGATTAATTTACGCAGCAGCATAAGCCATTACTCCTGTTGAATTAACTCACCCAGTGAATAGCCGTTATTGTGGCTTAATCAAAGAGGTAATTTGAATATTGGTCTATTATGGCTAAAAGGTAAGCGTTATTTTTTGATCGTGATGCGGTTTATCCATATCAGATGAAATAAAGAGTCTGTACGGGTTCTATATTAAACGCGCGCTAAACAGAATCATTAAATCCGTCGGTTTCTCTTCCGCGCGTTTGATCAATAAAAATTGAACATACATAGTTTACGTCGTGAGGGCATTGTTAAAAGCGACATGCAGGAGACCGGAATCTGGCTGGCCGGCGGCGGCGAGCTGATTCCGGTGCAGGATTAAGCAGACCTGAGGCTGTGAACCGTTTCGTCTGATTTCCGTGCGTCGGGCGTGGTAGTAAAATCCTGCGCCAGATCGGCAATGATAGCTGCGACGGAACGCACTGATTTTATCATTGAGATGCCGGTGCCTGTTGAAACTACGCCCGTGTCAACATTGCCCAGACGCATCGCCTGCCACAATGCGTGATAGCCATTCATTGCGCTGAACAGCGTTTCACGATCGGCTCCCTGCTCATCAAGCTCTGCCAGCCTGGGGCTGAGCGGGGTGGGTAATGTCCGGTAATACGCGGGCAGGGTGCGGAAAAGAAGCAAATCTTCCGCGCTTGAGGCCACGATGAGTTGCTTTACCTTTTCATCTGCCGGGTTTTCCTGCGCGGTTAAAAACAGGCTACCTATCCAGACGCCTTCTGCGCCTAACGCCAGCGCTGCACGCACGCCACGTACATCACCAATGCCACCGGCCGCCAGCACCGGAATCTTCACACTGTCAGCGATCATGGGGACAATGCTGAATGTACCAATAATGCGTGCGGGTACGGTTCCCCCCTCATCAAATCCGGTAGCGACAATAATATCGGCGCCCAGTTTTTCGGCCTGTTGTGAATTGGCGACATCGGGAGTCAGCGCACGATAAATGATTTTAATGCGGTGCTGTTTTAATAAATGGAATATTTCGGGATCAAGCAGCTCATTAATTAACACCACCTCAACCTTCTCATCAATAAACATTTCAGCCGTTGGCCGCCAGAAACTCATATCTGGTCCATTGATCAGCGTTGCACCAAAAGGTTTGTCGGTCAGGCGCTTCGTTTTACGAATCTGCTCACGCATGCGTTCCAGCGCATCGAAGCGTGACTCGGGCAGGGTGTCCTGCCCGGCATTTGGGCCAATAATTCCCAACCCCCCTGCGTCAGACACCGCGGCAACAAAGGTTGCATCGGTCAGAAAATACATAGGTGCCTGAATAATGGGAAAGCGAATATTCAGAATTTCCGTCACACGATTTTTCATCGGTTTTTTCCTTTTCTGCTGAGCGTATCGCCAGACTTATTTCATTGAACCAGAACGCGTTACCTGATCCCCTGGCCGTTTTATTCTTCACTTCACCGCCAGAACAGGCAGTTTAATAGTTGAAAATATGAAGTAAATGGGCAAAATTGGGCAGGTGTTTGCCATATATGGAAAGATAATGGATCTTAACGCCACGAAGTTATTTATCACCGTTGTTCAGGCAGGCAGCTTCTCTGCCGCAAGTGACCGGACGGGGATCCCCATCTCTACGCTGGTGCGTAAACTCAACGAGCTGGAGCTGGCTCTGGGTGTGCAGCTGCTGGAGCGATCCAAAAAGGGCGTCAGGCCTACATATAAAGGCCAGCAGTTTTTTGAGCAGACGCGCCCGGGTCTGGAGTTACTGGAAGATGCCAGAAAAACGGTGACATCCGCGCACAAACTGGCGGGTAAACTGCGCATATCGGTGCCAGCGGATTTCACGTTATGGTGGGAGTTACTGCATGCGTTTCAGCAACGTTATCCTGATATCAGAGTCTTTTGCCACTCAGGGGAAAGAGTGGTCGACCTCTATGAGGATGGGATTGATGTAGCACTCCGGCTGGGTGCTCTGCATACCGAGGATGTTATTGCCAGACCGGTTATGAATATTGAGGCATGGTTTGTCGCAACCCCCGCGCTGGCTGAACGTTTTGGTCATCCGCAGACGCTGGCGGCCCTGACAACCTGCCCGATAGCCAGCTGGGAAGGGCTTAACAGTGGCTACTTCGAATGGTCTTCCGGTAACGAGACGGTAAAATTTGAGCCATTCTTTTCCTCCAATAGTGCACAGGCTTTGCGCCACTATGCACTCAGCGGTGCCGGCGTATCCCTGTTGTTCGATTTCATGGTTAAAGCGGATGTGGAAAGTGGGAAGCTGGTGCGGCTATTGCCTCAAAGCCCGCCTTATTCGACGCCTTTGCATCTGCTCTATGTGCGACACAAACATCCTTCGGCCATTACGCTCGCGTACCTCGATTTTTGCACCGAATGGATCAGCCAGTACAAGACCTGAGATGAAGAGGCCATGTAACGGAACGGAGGGGACAGGGATGAACAGGTCATCATGATATTAAAAGCAAAGAGCGCGCAGAAAAATAAAAAGGCGCCCGAAGGCGCCTCTGTGGTGTGAACCGATGTGATGAATTACACCAGCTGCTGTGCTGTCGTTTCCACCAGCGTCAGCAACACCTTGATATCTTCCAGCGTTACCGTTGGGTTCAGCAGGGTCATCTTCAGACAGGTGACGCCATCGTGCTCGGTCACGCCGACGTTAGCGCGGCCTGACTCCAGCAGGGCATCCCCGATGCGCTGGTTCAGCAGGGCGATATCCGCACTGCTGAGGTGCGCCAGATGCGCCGGACGATAGCGGAACAGGACACTGGCCAGCTGTGGTTTCATCACCAGCTCCAGAGCAGGCTGCTCTTCAACGTACTGTGCCACCTGCTGTGCCAGCGTCACACCGTGATCGATGATTTCGGCATACTGCTTCTGACCCAGCGCTTCCAGACCCATCCACAGTTTCAGTGCATCAAAACGACGGGTGGTCTGCAGCGATTTGGATACCAGATTCGGCACGCCCTGTGCTTCATCAAACTCCGAGTTCAGATAGGCCGCCTGGTAGCGCATCAGCTCATAGTGACGTGCCTCCTTCAGCAGGAAGGCACCACAGCTGATGGTCTGGAAGAACTGCTTGTGGAAGTCCAGGGTAATGGAGTCGACCAGCTCAATGCCATCCAGATAGTCACGATACTTCTCTGAAAGCAGCAGCGCGCCGCCCCAGGCCGCATCGACGTGCACCCAGATGTTCTCTTCCGCCGCCAGCGCCGCGATTTCACGCAGCGGATCGATTGCACCGGCATCGGTAGTACCCGCCGTGGCAACGATCGCAAGGATGTTTTCGCCGTTAGCTTTAGATGCGGCCAGCTTCTGACGCAGGTCATCCATATCCATGCGGGCAAACTGATCACATTTCACCTGCGTGACGGACTGATAGCCCAGACCCAGCAGCGCCATGTTCTTCTGTACGGAGAAGTGCGCGTTCTCTGAGCAGAAGACTTTAATCTTCTTCAGATCGCCGGTTAAGCCATCCTGCTGAACAGAATGTCCCTGACGCGCAAACCAGGCGTCACGCGCCAGCATCAGACCCATCAGGTTGCTCTGGGTGCCGCCGCTGGTGAAGACGCCCGCGTCGCCAGGCTGATAACCCACCTGGGTGCGCAGCCACTCAATCAGCTTCATCTCAATCAGGGTGGCAGACGGTGCCTGGTCCCATGAATCCATGCTCTGGTTGGTGGCGTTGATCAGCACTTCCGCCGCCTGGCTGATGACCAGGCTCGGACAGTGCAGGTGCGCCACACACTGCGGGTGATGCACCGACAGGCTGTCTTTGAGGAAATACTCAATGGCGCGTTCAATCGCGGCCTGGTTACCCAGGCCCTGAGGATTGAAATCCAGCGTGATGCGCTTGCGCAGCTCTGCGACGGTTTTTCCCTGATACATCTCAGGTTGTTCCAGCCACTTAACGACGGCCGCGCTACTCTGGGCAATCGCTTGCTGGTAGGCCTCGGTACTCTGTGCTGAGGCCGCCAGAATCGGGTTTAACCGGGACATTGCATTCACTCCACTTAAACTGCTTTCACGCCAGCGGACAGCAGGGCGTTTTCAAATTTATCCAGGAACACGTCCAGTTCTGCATCTGTGATCAGCAGGGAAGGTAGCAGACGTAATACGCTGCCGTGACGTCCGCCACGCTCCAGAATCAGGCCGTTCTCAAAACATTTTTTCTGTACCAGCGCTGACAGCTCGCCGTCTGCCGGGAAGCTGCCCATGTGGTCAGCAGGCTCGTCAGGTTTCACCAGCTCGATGCCGATCATCAGACCCAGACCCCGCACGTTGCCGATAACCGGGTAGCGCTGCTGCAGCTCGCCCAGTTTGCCTTTCAGCCATTCGCCCTGTGCCGCGACTTTGTCAGCGATGTTGTTGTCTTTCAGCAGCTTCAGCGTGGTCAGGCCGGTAGCCATCGCCAGCTGGTTGCCACGGAAGGTGCCGGTGTGGTGACCCGGAGACCAGGCGTCGAACTCTTTCTTAATGCCCAGTACCGCCAGTGGCAGACCGCCGCCGACTGCTTTGGACATCACGATGATGTCTGGCTCAATCCCCGCGTGCTCAAAGGCGAAGAATTTACCGGTACGGGCAATACCCGCCTGGACTTCGTCGATGATCAGCAGAATGCCGTGCTCTTTGGTCACTTTGCGGATGCGCTGCAGCCACTCAGCTGGTGCCGGGTTAACCCCGCCTTCACCCTGAACCGCTTCCAGAATCACCGCCGCAGGTTTGCGAACGCCGCTTTCAACGTCGTTGATCAGGTTTTCGAAGTAGTAGGTCAACGCTTTCACGCCCGCTTCACCGCCAATACCCAGCGGGCAGCGATAAAGGTGCGGATAAGGCATGAACTGCACTTCCGGCATCATGCCGTCTACGGCTTCTTTCGGTGACAGGTTGCCGGTGACCGACAGCGCGCCGTGGGTCATACCGTGATAGGCACCTGAGAAGCTGATGATACCGGAACGGCCGGTGTGCTTTTTCGCCAGTTTCAGCGCCGCTTCAACGGCATCTGCGCCGGACGGACCGGTAAACTGCAGGCAATACTCTTTGCCCTGACCCGGTAATAACGAGAGCAGGTATTCAGAGAACTCATCCTTTAACGGCGTAGTTAAATCGAGAGTATGTAACGGCAAGCCGCTGGTAATGACATGTTGAATGCTCTGCAGAACGTCTGGATGGTTATGACCCAACGCCAGCGTTCCGGCACCGGCAAGACAGTCGAGATACTGATTATTCTCGACGTCGGTGATCCAGACACCCTGAGCTTTCGCAATCGCGAACGGCAATTTGCGAGGATAACTTCGAACGTTTGATTCAAATTCAGCCTGACGGGCTAAATAGGTTTCGTTGGTTGCGTTTAAGTTCTGTGCATTCAAACTATCAATACGGACTTTATCCGTCATCATATCTCTCCTACAACCGGGACGGGCGTAGCGTCACAGTTGAATAAATGAATTAAAATGGGTGGCTATGTGTAAAGCGCGGCCAATATAGGTGTTTTTCAGGTCCGACTCAATGATTAATTTTGTCGGCAGATAACGGATTCTTTGCTATAGGAATCAATCAGTTGGTGGGTTTATGACCGCATGCATTATTGCCGCTACGCTAACAGCTTTCTAATAAATGGCGTAAAAACACCAGCTTACCCGTTTCACCAGGCGCTAAGTCAATGATAATAATCTGTGTAAACAGCTGTTTCCGGCGAAAAACGCTATCAAAAAGGGGGCTTTTCAGACGTAAAAAGCATAAGTCAGCTTAACTGACGAACTCGCATTTATAGCCGCTTAAAACTGCACGCTAATTAAAATAATAAACCTTTCTTTAACATTTAATTAATATATGGCGAAAGGTAAATCGTATTAAGCGGGATTAACGGCATGGCCCCAGGGCAAATTCAACAAACTGGTCGAGGTCTGTCATGGCTTCGCGAGCTTTGGACTCTGAAGGATTTATGGTCAGCAAATCCGCATAGCCGTTCAGCATGGCGCTGATTTGCCTGGCGGTGCGGGGAACATCATCACATCGCAGCGTGCCGTCGGTGACACCGTCACGGATTATCCCCTCCATCAGTGCCTGCCACACTTCAGTCATCTCTTCAGCCAGTGCAGCATAAGCAGCATTGTGCGCTGCCGTCTGCCAGAAAGAGGCGTAGAGCTGCCAGGTGGCATCCGGCGCACTCGGCAGATGGCTTTCAAACAGGGTATGCAGCCGCTGACGCGGTGTGAGCACGGCAAGTGTGTCGGCAAAACTTTCAAAATCGACCCGCATAAAGCGTTCCAGCGCCGCCAGGCAGAGTGTCTGCCAGTTGCTGAAGTAGTGGTAAATATGACTGCGTGAAATACCTACCGACTCGGTGAGTTCACGTGTGGTCACTTTTTCGATCCCTTTCTCAATAAACAGCACTATCGCTGCATCCAGGATTTTGGTTCTTAATACCTCAGCCGACTCTTTCATTATTCTCTCTATCACTGCCACGTTGACTTTGAGCAACTGCTCAAATAGACTGCTTTTCGTACTTGAGCAACCGCTCAAGAATAACTCTATCAGAAACAGAAACTATGTCTTCCTCAAAAACGATCCTGCCCGTTGCGGCTCCCCGCAGCGCTATTCTGACATTAAAAATGCTTGGCCGCCGCCATAGCCGCAAGCTATTCCTCATGCTGCTACTGGTGGTGGCGGAAAACGTCATGTATCTGCTTTATCCGCTGCTGGCGGGCTTCGCTATCAACGCCATACTCTCCGGCAGGACGTGGCATGCGGTGCTCTATGCGGCGATGGTCTTTACCATGTGGGCCATCGGCGCAGCGCGGCGCAGTGTCGATACCCGTACTTTTGCCCGCATCTATGCTGAGCTGGCCGTGCCGGTGATTGTGGCACAGCGCAATGAAAAACAGAGCGCGTCGACGATTGCTGCGCGGGTGGCGCTGTCTCGCGAGTTTGTCGACTTTTTCGAGAAGCATCTGCCGGTGCTGATTACTTCGCTGGCGTCAATGACCGGTGCGGCAGTGATGCTGCTGGCTATCGAGTTCTGGACCGGCGCAGGCTGTCTGGCGATCCTGCTGTTCTTCGCCTGTTTCCTGCCGGGATTTACCCGCAAGAACGATGCGCTGTTTGGCCGTCTTAACAACCGGCTGGAGAAAGAGGTGAGCTTTGTCAGCAACGCGAACGCCGCGTCACTGGGGCGACACTATGGCGTGCTTGCCAGTCTGCGGATCCGCCTCTCGGATCGGGAAGCGTGCGGCTATCTGGCCATCGGTAGCGTGGCGGCACTGCTGTTTGCGGTCACCATCGCGGTGATGTCGGGGCGTGGCAGCACCAATGCCGGTCATATCTATTCGGTAATGACCTATATGTGGATGTTTGCCATGAGCCTGGATGATGGTCCACAGCTGCTGGAGAAATATTCACAGCTGAAAGACATTGGTCGAAGGGTGAGTACTGGAACGCATTGATTGGCTCGATTCCGCTTCTGCTACGTCTGAATTCGGCTTCCGGCAGCGCTTAAGAGACCGCCGAACTTTCTGGCGGTCGTTCATCTTAAGCATGACGACCCGATTTAATAATCCAGTTCACCCGGCGCGAATGTTTTGAATGCGTTATCAGACGGCATATAGCCCAGCACCTCGCGCGTCTGTGTCAGATCAAAGCGTTTAAAGCGGTTATCGGAAATGCCGTAGCCAATAAAGAAGGTGATGTTCTCTGCCTCGACAGCGCCGGTCAGCAAGCGGACGGCATCATCCGGACTCAGCCATGCGCTGTAATCCCGCGCAGTGTGCTGGCTGTTATCCAGTTTTGCTTCAAACGCTCCGATTCTCAGTGCCACGCAGCTCAGACCCTGCTGGCTGGCATAGAAAGCGCAAAGGGCTTCCCCATAACATTTGGTCACGCCATACAGATTTGCAGGACAGACAGCCATGCCGGGATGTATCTGAACATCTGTCGGATAGCCCTCAATAGTCTGCGCACTGCTGGCAAACACCAGACGACGACAGCGATGCTCTGCGGCAGCCTTCAGTAACCAGGTGGTGGAGAGAATGTTCGCGGGCAGCAGATCGTCGAAACTGGCCTGTGCATCAGGGATACCGGCGAGGTGGATGACGGTATCGACAGGTTCTTCGGCCAGCAACTTCGCCGCCTGATCAGGTTGCGACAAATCCGCTGCGATAAACCGATGCGGTGCGGGGATCGCGTAGTCGGGCTCCCGCACATCCGTCAGGATAAAACGGTAGCGATTCTGGGTGGCTTCGAAGAACGTCCGGCCGATGCGTCCGCTGGCACCGGTAAGAAAAATCACTCTGGTCGTCATCTGCTGATTCCTGTTCAGTAACCTGTTAAATAAAGACGCGTTAACCGGTCAGTTAAGCAGACATTCCCGACTTAAGCCTGCCTGCTCTCTCTGGATTGTGAGCGGGCACAGAGTGATTCGTTCCTGACCAGTACAGTGGAAGCCTGCCGCTGGCACAGACTTAACTGTGCGTCAGATCACAAAATGGGTTGCTTAGCGCGGCATGACTTTCTATAGTCAAACCGCTTCATCCGGACGGGAACACGTTCTGCTTTCTCCCGCCGGCTCACGTCAGCTTTTCAGTTCAGGCCATTGGGAATCCATTTTGTTAAGAAAAAATCATAAAACCGACGATGCCGGCTTTATCCGCTGGGCATTACTCGCTCTGGCGCTGGGCGGCTTTGGTATCGGAACCGGTGAATTCATCATGATGGGCCTGCTGCCCGATGTTTCACGCTCTCTGGCGATCACCGAACCGCAGGCGGGCAACGCCATCGCCAGTTACGCGCTGGGTGTGGTGGTGGGCGCACCGTTTATTGCCGTCTTGGCAGCGCGCATGGCGCGTAAATCGCTGCTGCTGATCCTGATGGCGCTGTTCAGCATCGGTAATGTCGCCAGCGCAATGGCCGACAGCTATCACGGGCTGCTAATTGCGCGCTTTCTGACCGGGCTGCCGCACGGCGCTTATTTTGGCGTGGCCTCCCTGGTGGCGGCTTCACTGGTACCGATTGAACGGCGCGGCCGCGCGCTGGCGTCTCTGATGCTGGGCCTGACGGTCGCAACGCTGATTGGCGTGCCGCTGGGCTCCTGGATTGGACAGCTCTTCAGCTGGCACGTGGTATTCACCTTTGTGGGCGCGATTGGTCTTCTGACCTGCCTGCTGATTGGTCGCTATGTGCCTTACACGCCAGGCGATGCGGATGCACATCCGATGCGCGAACTGGGTGCGCTGAAAAACCCGCAGGTGCTGCTGACCCTGCTGGTGGGCGCGGTCGGCTTTGGCGGCATGTTCGCGATCTTCAGTTACATCGCGCCGACGCTGATTAATATCGCTGGCATCTCTCCTTCACTCATCCCATGGGCGATGGTGGCGTTTGGACTGGGAATGATCATCGGTAATCTGGTCGGTGGCCGTCTGGCTGATGGTGCGGTGCTCAACATTATTGGCTGGACGCTGTTATGGAACGTGCTGGTGATGCTGGCCTTCCCGGTACTGGTTCAGCATGTGGCCACCGGACTGCTGGCGACCTTCCTGATTGGCACCTGCTCGGTGCTGCTGCCGTCGTTACAGATTCGCCTGATGGATGTCGCCAATGATTCGCAAACGCTGGCGGCTGCAATGAACCATTCGGCGCTGAATATCGCCAATGCGATGGGCGCGTATCTCGGTGGCCTGACGGTGTCGCTGGGCTATGGCTGGATCTCCACGGCCTGGGTCGGCGTGGCGCTGGGTGTGGCCGGTCTGATGGTGTTTGTGATGACGGCGCGCCATGCTGCGCGTCAGCAGATTCAGCCAGCCTGACCGAAATAGTGCAGGGCGCAGCGACAGACATGGCCGCTGCGCCGCATTTGCCCGGACCTGCGGTATTATTTTTCTGCAACGCTGATGACTTCGCTTTAATTAATCTGACCGTTCAGCAATCATTATTCATCCGACAGCCCTGAAAGTTGAAAAGGTTTTAAAAATCAATCAGAGCGCTCCGGACGTCTGGATGTTAAAATTAAATTAAAATAATGTTTGCTTAAGTCGCTCTGGCATGACTTAATAGCGACCTCGGTTTGGAACACAGACCTTATCAAAGCAGTTTTAGTAAAGCAGTCCTCAGTGCAAGCGATATCTCAAGATACCCCTTCTTCATGAGTCTCCTCCTAAAATCCTGGTAAGTAACCTTCTGGAAGACAGGCCATCTTCGCCACTTGTGGCTCATAAATTAAGGAAATATCGATGTCTAATAAAATGACTGGTTTAGTAAAATGGTTTGACGCGGGTAAAGGCTTCGGTTTTATCTCTCCTCAGGACGGCAGCAAAGATGTATTCGTACATTTCTCTGCAATCCAGAGCAACGATTATAAAACTCTGGACGAAGGCCAGCAGGTCGAATTCACTATTGAAAACGGCGCTAAAGGTCCTTCAGCGGCAAACGTAGTTCCTATGTAAGTTTCTGTTATCAATGACGCTTACAATCGCGATGACGGCAATAGCCTGAGCAGATAAGCCTGAATTGATAATAAAAAAACCCGCCTTGAGCGGGTTTTTTGCGTTTATGCCTGGCTGAATATATGCGCGATGTCTTCGTCCGCGACAGCGTTTCGCGCTGGCCAGTCTCAGACTGAGCCTGTTCATCTTAAGCTTGCGATTAGCCACTGCTGCAATTCTGTCAGCTCCGCCTGCTGTGCCGGAAAATCGGCAACCAGCTGACTCAGCACGTGCTCCAGTGCATCGGGCCGGTAAGTGACGTTCTGCATTCGCTGGGCCAGCGCTTCGAGCGGTGCGGGATTGAGGCTGTCGCTGAAAATCTGACAGCGGCTGATCACGCCGCGTTCGACATCGAAGTGAATCTCCACACCGCCCCAGACGAAACGCTGGTCCAGCAGATGCGAGAAGTCAGGTGCCTGACCGAAATTCCACTCCCAGCTACTCTGCTTTGCGAACTGCTCAGTGAATCCAGGCAGGTCGGGCAGGGCGTCGGGAGAGATCATCTCCGGCTCACACTGCTCGCCGAAATGTTCAAAAAATGCGTCCGTCACCGCGGAGCAGATCGTCTGATAGCTGATACCCGGCGTTAACTCCGTCAGGTTGGCGACCCTGGCGCGCACTGACGTAATCCCTTTGGCCTGTAGTTTCTTCACATCAGGATTAAGGTAATCTGCCAGCCGGGAAAGATCGGCATCCATCAGAATAGTGCCGTGATGAAAACCGCGATCGGGTGTTTCACGGTAGGCGGAACCTGAGATTTTGCGCAGCCCGTCAGCGGTGTTCACCACTAAATCGTTACGGCCGGATGCTTCCGCCGGAACACCCAGCGCGTTCAGTGCGCGCAGGATAATAGCAGTTGAAACGCTTTTATCGTACTCCGGCTTGCCGGCCATAAAGGTAAAACAACAGTTGCCGAGGTCGTGAAACACCGCGCCACCGCCGCTGCTGCGACGCGCCAGACGGATGCCATCTTCCGCCATGCGCCGGGTGTTGCACTCTTTCCACGGATTCTGCGCCCGCCCAATGACCACCGTTTCCGCATTCCGCCACAGGAACAGCACCCGCTGGGTGGCGGGCATCTGCCGGAAAATGCACTCTTCGACCGCCAGGTTAAACCAGGGATCACTGGATTCCGATAACAGTAAACGCAGCGTGGACATCATGAACTCCCGTTCCATATGAGAAGCGGCCCATAAAAACAGGGCAGAGCGCAGAAGTCTACCAGCACGAACACGGACCCATATGCCTCTTCATGCCGTGATGCGGCGGCAAAAAAAGATAATCTGCCGTCTGCGGCGCAATCACGGCAGATTGCTGCACAGCATTGTGCCAGTATGTTGTCTGAGTCTGCTGATTTTACAGCTTATTTTCCCCACTGAGATTAAAAACCTTATGAACGCGTCCGCTGGCATAGCGATGAAGATCACAGCTGCGTTGAGCTCCACGCTGATGCTGGCCTGTGTAAAAGGACTGGATGGCGCAATCCCGGTCGGCGAAGTGATCTTTTTCCGCTCTGTGCTGGCACTGGTCCCGCTGCTTATCTGGCTGCGTTTCCAGGGCAGCGTGCTGGAGGGTATTCGCACCCGTAATATTCGTGGGCATTTTGTGCGCGGCCTTGCCGGAACCGGCGGCCTCTATTTCAGCTATCTGTCACTACTCTACATCTCACTGACCGACGCCACCGCGATTAACTATGCTGCGCCGCTGTTTACCGTGCTGCTGGCGGCACTGCTGCTGCGTGAAAAAGTGCGGCACCATCGCTGGGTGGCGGTCTTTACCGGTTTCAGCGGCATTCTGGTGATGTTTTCCGGGCATCTTTCGCTGACGCAGTCGGCGTCATTCTCGCTCTCCGCGTCGGCGGGCATTCTGCTGGCGCTGATGGCAGCTTTCTGTACCGCCTGCGCACTGGTCCAGATTCGGTTTCTTAACGGCAAAGAGAAGCCGGGTGCCATCGCCTTCTGGTTCGCCGTCACCACAGCGTTAACGTCGCTGATCACGCTGCCGGGCGGCTGGAAAGTGCCGCACGGTAATCAGGTAGCGCTACTGATAGGCTGCGGGCTGCTGGGCGGAATCACGCAGATTCTGATGACCCTGAGCCTGCGGTACGCTGAAGCCTCGCTGCTGGCGCCGTTCGATTACACCACGCTGATCTGGTCTGTCGCGGTGGGCTATCTGTTACTGGGTAATCTGCCGACTACCACTACGGTCATCGGTGCGGTTCTGGTGGTGTGCGGCGGCCTCTATTCAGTGCTTTATGAGCGCTACCGTTTTCGTAAAGCGCGGGTAGCGGATATCACGACCTGAGCAGATGTCACATCACAATGCTGAACAACGAAAAGATGATAACGTACTGTTACCAATTTGTGATCGCGGCGAAAGAATGAATGCTTGTAATCGATTACTTTTAAATCCGGCAAAAAGTAATCGATTACTTATTCGTGAGGTTCTCATGATTGCAACGGTGCAGAAGAGTGCAGGTCAGCGGGTGCAGCATAAGCTGCTGGTGCCGCGCCTCTCTCTGATGATGTTTATGCAGTTCTTTATCTGGGGCAGCTGGTCGGTAACGCTGGGGCTGGTGATGACCCGTCACAATATGCCGTTGCTGATTGGGGATGCGTTTTCAGCCGGGCCTATTGCGTCAATTCTCTCGCCGTTTGTGCTCGGTATGCTGGTGGACCGCTTCTTTCCCTCGCAGAAAGTGATGGCCGTGATGAATCTGGCGGGTGCAGCGATTCTCTGGTTCGTGCCGCAGGCACTGATCGCAGAGAACGGCGCGTTGCTAATCGCCCTGTTATTTGGCTATACGCTCTGCTTTATGCCGACGCTGGCGCTCTCGAATAACATCGCCTTTCACAGTCTCGCCAGCAGTGAGAAGAGTTTCCCTATTGTCAGGGTCTTCGGCACCATCGGCTGGATCGTCGCGGGGATCTTTATCGGCGTGACCGGCATTGCGGACAGCGTCGCGGTGTTCCAGCTGGCGGCACTCTGTTCGGTCCTGCTGGCCATTTATAGCCTGACGCTGCCTCACACCCCGGCACCGGCTAAAGGTTTACCGTTAAAAGTCCGCGATCTCTTCTGCGCCGACGCCTTCGCCTTGCTGCGGCTGCGTCATTTCATGGTCTTTGCGCTGTGCGCCACCCTGATCTCCATTCCGCTCGGCACCTACTACGCGTTTACGGCCTCCTGGCTGGCGGATGCCGGTATCCGCGAAGTCAGCACGCTGATGTCGCTGGGCCAGATGTCTGAAATTGCCTTCATGCTGATCATCCCGCTGCTGTTTCGTCGCCTGGGTGTGAAGTACATGCTGCTGATTGGGATGACGGCGTGGTTTGTCCGCTATGCCCTGTTTGCGCTGGGCATGAGTGATGAAACGCGCACGCTGATCTACCTCGGCATTCTGCTGCATGGCGTCTGCTATGACTTCTTCTTCGTAGTGGGATTTATTTACACCGATCGGATTGCCGGTGAAAAGGTAAAAGGGCAGGCGCAGAGCATGGTGGTGATGTTCACCTACGGCATAGGCATGCTGCTGGGGTCGCAAATCTCCGGCGCACTCTACAACCATCTGGTTGCAGGTCACGCCAGCGCGCAGAGCTGGGCAATCTTCTGGTGGATCCCTGCGGTTGCCGCTGCGCTGATTGCGATTATCTTCTTCTTCTCGTTTAAATACCGTGATTAGGCGGTAGCGAAAAACAGGAGCTACTGATGAAAACAGTTAAGGGACCGGGCATCTTCCTGTCGCAGTTTATCACCTCGCAGCCGCCGTTTAATTCGCTGGCGGGTCTGGCGGAGTGGGCCGCCGCGCTGGGATATCGGGCGCTGCAGATCCCCTGCCATCAGCCCGCTATATTCGATCTTGAAAAGGCAGCGGTCAGCCAGACTTATTGCGATGATGTCCGGGGAATGCTGGCCGGTTTCGGACTGGAGATCAGCGAGCTGTCTACCCATCTTGAAGGGCAGCTGGTGGCGGTGAACCCGGTATACGACCTCGCATTTGATAATTTTGCGCCAGCAAAACTGCGTGGCGATCCCGCCCGGCGCACCGACTGGGCTATCGCCACGCTGAAGCGTGCGGCGGCGGCCTCGGAAAAACTCGGTCTGCGCGCACACGCGACGTTTTCCGGCTCGCTTGCTTGGCCCTGGTTCTACCCCTGGCCGCCGCACCATGAAGCGCTGTTCGACGAGGCATTCACCGAGCTGGCCCGGCGCTGGCTGCCGGTGCTGGATGTGTTTGAGCATCACGGCGTTGACCTCTGCTATGAGATTCATCCCGGCGAAGACCTGCATGACGGCGTCACGTTTGAGCGTTTTCTGACAGAGGTGAATCACCATCCGCGCTGCAATATTCTGTTTGACCCCAGCCATCTGCTGCTGCAACACATCGACTATCTGCAGTTCATCGATCTTTACCATTCGCGTATCAAAGCCTTTCACGTTAAGGATGCTGAATATCAGCTTAATGGACGCAGCGGCGTCTATGGCGGTTATCAGCCCTGGCTGGCCCGTGCCGGACGCTTTCGCTCGCCGGGCGACGGGCAGATCGACTTCAGTGGTATCTTCAGCAAGCTGGCGCAGTATGACTATGACGGCTGGGCCGTGCTGGAGTGGGAGTGCTGCCTGAAGGAGGGCGAAACCGGGGCGCGTGAAGGTGCAGCGTTTATCCGTCGCCATATTATTCCCGTGGCTGACCGCGCGTTTGATGATTTTGCGTTAGCAGAGAACGCCCCATCGGTACGCCACCAGTTGGGACTGGATCGCAACGCCTGAAATGGCGGTGTGGATTCAGCGGATGAGCGGTAAGGCGACTTTGATCGTATCAAAACAGAGGGATCTTTATGTCTGTTCAGAAAATCGCCCGGATGGCGGGTGTTTCAGTTGCCACGGTTTCCAGGGTGCTGAATAACAGCGACAGCGTAAAACCAGCTAATCGTCAGAAGGTGCTCGCGGCTATCGATGAGAGCCATTATCAGCCAAACCTGCTGGCTCGCCAGCTGCGCACGGCGCGCAGCTCAATGATTCTGGTGCTGGTTTCAGATATCTCTAACCCGTTCTGCGCCGAGGTGGTTAAAGGCATAGAGGCGCACGCCGAGAAAAATGGCTATCGCATCCTGCTGTGCAACTCGGGCGCGGAGATAGAGCGTTCACGCTCCAGCCTGCAACTGCTCTCCGGCAAAATGGTGGATGGCATCATTACGATGGATGCCTTCAGCAAGCTGCCGGAGCTGAGTCAGCTGATAGGCGCGGCCCCCTGGGTTCAGTGCGCCGAACATGATGACACCGGCCAGGTCTCCTGCGTCGGTATTGACGATGATGTCGCTGCGCAGTCCGTGGTGCAGTTCCTTGCGGCGCGGGGACGTCAGCGCATCGCGTTAATCAATCACGACCTCCGCTACCGATATGCCCGACTGCGTCAGCAGGGCTACACCCGCCAGCTCAAAGAACAGCACCTGACCTGGCAGGCGATTGCCTGTGCCAGCGAATTAAGCTTCAGCGCCGGAAAAGCGGCAATGGAACAATTGCTGGCGGACGAAACCGTTCCTGACGCGGTGTTTGCCGTGTCTGATACGCTTGCCGCTGGTGCCATGACGGCGATTCAGCAGGCGGGGTTACGGATACCCGATGATATCGCCGTGGTGGGGTTTGACGGCAGCGAACTGGCTGAAATGGTCTCACCGCCACTGACAACGCTGGCGCAGCCCTCAAATGAGATAGGCCGTCGAGCCTGTGAACTGGTGTTGCAGAAAATCATGTGTCCCGATGCGCCTTCACAATGCGTGATCATGCTGGGTGAGCTGGTGGTGCGGGGTAGCAGCTGAAAGCGTGACCCGTCAGATTTCCCCCCGTTAAACCACGCTTCTATTGTCCACTAAAAGGCGACAGTGATTGCTTTTTAACGCCATTGTGTGACCATCTGGTTTACTTATATGCTGTTTCCATCGAAGGGCATTCGCACTTCCCGAATCAACGAAGGGGCAGAATATGATTGAGCAAAGATTGTCAGAGCAACGTGGCGTGGGCGATCACGGCTGGCTGAATTCACGTCACACCTTCTCTTTTGCAAACTACTGGGACCCAAAACAGGCGGGCTTCTCCGATCTGCTGGTGATCAATGATGATCGTGTCGCTAAAGGACGTGGTTTCGGTGCGCATCCGCACAGCAATATGGAGATCATCTCTTATGTGCTGGAAGGCGCGCTGGAGCACAAAGACTCAATGGGTACCGGCTCGGTCATTGTTCCCGGCGATGTGCAACTGATGAGTGCGGGCAGTGGTGTGACCCACAGTGAGTTCAACCACTCAGGTACTGAGGGCGTGCATTTCCTGCAAATCTGGGTGGTGCCTGCTGAGAAGAACACGCCGCCAGGTTACCAGCAGATCTCCGTCAGCGAAGCGGATAAACGCGGTAATCTGCGACTGATCATTTCGCCAGAGGGTGAAAACGGGGCGTTGCGGGTGCGTCAGGATATTCGCATCTACGCGGGACTGTTCCAGGGCGATGAGCAGCAGACGATCACGCTGCCGGACGATCGCTACGCCTATATTCATGTGGCGCGGAGCAGTGTCCGGGTCAATGGCCTGCAGTTTAATGCCGGAGACGGCGCGCGGGTCCGTGATGAGAAAACGCTGTCGTTCAGTCACGGTGACGGGGCAGAAGTGCTGTTATTCGATCTGCGTCCGAATGAAGTGAATCATCCAACCCGTTAAAACAGAAACTGCGCGGCTTTCACTGCGCAGTTTTTTTCATCACTGTGCGTTAAGAAACGCCAGCAGATCCTGATTCAGCTGATCCTGATGCGTTACCGCGAAACCATGCGGCGCATTGTCATAGACCTTGAGTTCAGCACCCTCAATCATCTCCGCCGCCACTTTGCCGGTGGATTCAAACGGCACGATCTGGTCGTTACTGCCATGAATCACCAGCGTCGGCACATTCACTTTCGCGACGTCAGCACGGAAATCGGTTTCCGCAAACGCGGTAACGCAGTCCACGGTACTTTTTAGCGAGGCCAGCAGCGCGATGTTCAGCGTCTGCGTCATCACGCCATCTGAAACGGTCTGTCCGGCGTTGGTGCCATAAAACGGGGTGGCGAACTCTTTGATAAACTGCGCACGATCTTTGAGCAGACCCTCACGAATTCCCTCGAATACCGACATATCGACACCCTGCGGGTAGTCTGCCGTTTTGCCAAAGATGGGCGTAACGGCACCCAGCAGCACCAGCGCCGCGACGCGATCACTGCCGTAACTGCCGATGTAGCGCGTAACGTCGCCGCCACCCATGGAGAAGCCCACCAGCGTCACGTTCTGCAGGTCAAGATGGGTAATCAGGTCATTAATATCCGAGGCGAAGGTATCGTAGTCGTTACCGGTCCAGGGCTGATCGGAGCGACCAAAACCACGACGGTCAAATGCAATAACCCGATAGCCGTTATCGGCCAGGAATTTCATCTGGCTGTCCCACATATCGGCATCCAGCGGCCAGCCGTGGCTGAACAACACAGGCTTACCGGTGCCCCAGTCTTTGAAGTAAATTTGTGTGCCGTCGGTCGTTTTAAAGGTGCTCATGGTATTGCCCTCTGTATGACGTGATGGATAAAAAGTTGGTGTTACGCCAGTCACACTGGCGCCACCAGATAGCGAACTTCGGGTGAGCTCTCGCCCTGATGAAAAGCGAAAACCCGCCGCTCTATTTTTTTATCGTTGATGGTGTAGCGCTCTTTCTGACGCAGATGCTCGACCCAGGAGCCGACCACAAACGTCTCAACGAAAATGCCGGGCTGCAGAATATCTTCATAAAGTGACCAGTTGATGGCGCCACCGCGGCGTCTGACCCGTCGCATATCCTGCATGCAGACGGTAAAAGCGTATGCATCATCAATAGTAATCCGGTATTCGTAATTCACCATAACCGGCCCGCGTTCGTGACGAATATCCAGCACAGGTGCATTGACGCCGTCACCGATCATGTCGAGATTAAGATCGGGATCCTGATCAAGTCGCCAGCGCCAGACGGTGCTGCTGGCCAGCACCATACCCAGCGCCGCGATACAGAGCGACAGCGGAATGCTGAAGTGCGACGCGAGCTGTCCCCAGAGGGCGCTGCCTGCGGTCATCGAACCAAAGAACACCGTCAGATAAACCGCCAGTGCACGCGCTTTCACCCACTTCGCCGCGCTGCGCTGTGCGCCAAGATTCAGCGTCGAAAGCACCGCGATCCAGGCAAAGCCGGTGAAGAACTCAAACGCATTCAGCAGCCAGAAGTGCCGCACAAAGGCTAGCGCCAGCATAGTCAGGGCAAAGATCAGACTGGCGAGCACCATCAGGCGATCGGAGCTCAGGCGACGACGCAGACGCGGCAGCAGTACTGCACCGGTAATCGCGCCGACACCGATGCAGGCCAGCATGATGCCGTAGCCGCCAGGGCCGAGGCCGAGTTCACGACGTGCCACCAGTGGCAGCAAAGCCCAGCCTGCGCTACCAAACAGGAAGAACGCAAAGGTTCGCACCAGCACGTTACGCAGGACCGGTGCCGCATGCACGTAGCGCAGACCGGCACGCACCGCCGGGAAGAAATGCTCGGGCGGGAGGCGCTGTATGCCCGGCTCCGCTTTCCAGCGCCAGAGCACCCAGGCGACGCCCAGCACGGACAACGCATTGAGCAGGAAGACCATCCAGGGGCCGGTGAATGAGAGGATCAGGCCGCCCAGCGCCGGACCGATAGCGCGACTGATATTAATGCCGAGCGAGTTAAGCGCAATGGCCGGACCAAGTTCCTGTTTAGTTACCAGATCCGGTACGATCGCCTGGAAGGGCGGTGAACTCATGGCGGCACCCGCGCTCAGCAAAAAAGCAGCGCCCAGCAGCACCTCAGGTGTCACATGGCCGGTCCAGGCCAGCACTGTCAGCCCGGCCGCGGCGATAAAGGTCCAGAGCTGGGAAAAGAGCAGATATTTGCGGCGGTCAACGATATCCGCCATCACGCCCGAGGGCAGCGCGAACAGAAACATCGGCAAACTGCTGGCTGCCTGCACCAGCGCCACGGCCAGCGGGTCGGCACTCAGCGTCAGCATGCTCCAGTTCACGCCCACATCGTTCATCCAGGAGCCGATATTGGAGACCACGGTGGCGATCCACAGCATGCGGAACACCGGCTGTCGCAGTGGCTGTAGCGGTGAAACCTCACCTGAAGTCGTCTCAGGCGGTTCCTGATCGAGCTGGTGGATATCATTAACCTGTGCCATAACGTCTCCCCCGAGTTTTTGTCGCGCCGATGCGCCAGCCGCCAGGCCCGGTCAGCGCCAGCGTGGTAAAGATAATCAGCAGCAGCCAGCCGAACTGGCCTTCAGCCAGTGACCAGCCAGGGTGAACCACCAGCATCGCCACCAGCAGCACCGCGATGATCGGCAGGCAGGCAATCCGGGTTCCCCAGCCGATGATAATAAAAATCGGGCAGATGACTTCCGCCACGATCGCCGGCAGCAGGCTCATCATCGGTCCCAGCCCGAAGGGATCTTCGATTCGCGTCAGTTCTTCGCTGAAATGGAGAATTTTCGGCAACCCATGCACCTGCAACAGCAGCAGGCTGCCGGTCAGGCGCAGGAAGAACAGCCCCGCGTTGATACGGGGCGAAAGAGCAATAGCGCTATTCATGATTAAAATGCGAAGCAGCTGCAGCCGAGCGCGCCCCAGAAGGCGTTATCTTCGGCGACCGGCACGCTGGAACCCCGCGCAATCTCATGCGAGTGTTGATGAACCCCACACGGACCGCTGCAGTGGTGGACGGCGGGCATCATGCCTGCCCGACTCTGCGCAACCGGCGGGGCGCTGCGATAGTGACCCGGCACGTTAACCACTGGCGACCACTCAGGCAGGACCGGAATCGCGGGCGGCGCATCCGCGCTGAACGAACCAGCGGCATAGACAATATTGCCATCCACCACGGTCAGCATCGACTCAATGCCTTTGATTTCTTCTTCCGGCACGCTGAAGAAGTCCTTGCTCAGCACGGCCAGATCCGCCAGTTGCCCGATTTTGATCTGGCCTTTTTTACCCTGTTCACTGGAGAACCAGGCGCTGCCCTGGGTCCAGAGCATCAGCGCCGTTTCGCGGTCAGGGCGGGCACTGACGTCATACATCTGCATGCCGCCCACGGTGCGACCGGAAACCAGCCAGTAGAGTGCGGTCCAGGGGTTGTAGCTGGCGACGCGGGTCGCATCGGTGCCAAGGCCCACCGGAACGCCGGTCTCCAGCATTTTCTGCACCGGCGGCGTGTGGCGGGTGGCCTCGATGCCGTAGCGCTCAGCAAAGTATTCCCCCTGAAACGCCATGCGGTGCTGCACGGCAATGCCACCGCCCAGCTCTTTAATACGATCGATATTGCGCTGGGTGATCGTTTCCGCGTGGTCAAAGAACCAGTGCAGGCCATTGAACGGGATATCGCGGTTGACCTTCTCGAAGACATCCAGCATCCGGCTGATCGACTCGTCATAGGTCGCATGCAGGCGGAATGGCCAGCGATGCTCCACCAGATGACGTACTACGCGTTCCAGCTCATCTTCCATACCGGGTGCCAGGTCGGGACGCGGCTCCAGGAAATCTTCGAAGTCAGCCGCCGAGAAGACCAGCATTTCACCTGCGCCGTTGTGACGGAAATAGTCGCTGCCCTGGCCTGGCGTCAGCATGTCCGTCCACTTCTCAAAATCTTCCAGTTCATGCCCCGGACGCTGCGTGAAGAGGTTGTAGGCGATACGCAGCGTCATCTGTTTTTTCTGATGCAGCTCAGCGATCACTTCGTAATCTTCAGGATAGTTCTGGAAGCCGCCGCCGGCATCAATCGCGCTGGTCAGGCCCAGACGGTTCAGCTCACGCATAAACTGGCGGGTGGAGTTGATCTGCTGTTCCAGCGGCAGCTTCGGGCCTTTCGCCAGCGTGGCGTAGAGGATCATTGCATTGGGACGGGCAATCAGCAGGCCGGTGGGATTGCCGTTACTGTCGCGCTGGATTTCACCACCCGGCGGGTTCGGCGTCTCTTTGGTATAGCCAACCACTTTCAGTGCGGCGCGGTTGAGCAGGGCGCGGTCATAAAGGTGCAGCACGAAAACCGGCGTGTCAGGGGCCGCTTCGTTGATCTCATCCAGCGTCGGCATCCGGCGCTCGGCAAACTGGAACTCGGTCCAGCCACCGACGACACGTACCCACTGCGGTGATGGAGTACGCAGCGCCTGTGTTTTCAGCATCCGCAGCGCATCGGCCACCGACGGTACACCTTCCCAGCGCAGTTCAAGGTTGTAGTTCAGCCCGCCGCGGATCAGATGCAGGTGTGAATCGTTCAGGCCCGGTACGGCGGTGTGGCCTTTAAGATCGATCACTTTAGTGCCGTCACAGTGATACTCCATCGCCTCTGCCAGCGTGCCGACCGCAACAAATTTGCCATCACGAATTGCCACGGCTTCTGCGACCGGATTGCTGCGGTCAACAGTGTGAAATTTGCCATGGGTCAGTATCAGTTCAGCTTTACCCAGCGTAACCATAGATCCTCCTCGACGGGGTTGTCCGACTCAGCGCGGGACAGGAAGTGCCGCAATAAGCAGGGCACGAATAAGCCGGATTATGGTGAGCGGGCTGAGGGGTCGTCTAGTTATACAGAGGGATACCTATACCTTCGTATAGTTATACGCAGAGATAATAG